>OASS01000003.1_pt1 | contig 314353 bp, 316 predicted proteins | sample 1475811 | NCBI WGS metagenome assembly OASS01 (sample SAMEA2579922, study PRJEB22360) | human gut metagenome | biome: human gut; feature: human-associated habitat; material: faeces | place: Denmark | collected 2008/2010 | reverse complement strand
TCAAGTCTTTCTCACCGCACCTTTAGGTGTAGCAGGGAAAGGAGCCTTATAGGCTCAGAGAAAACTACCAGTTATACTGGTAGTTTTATTCTGCAATACTGCGGAGTACAGCGAACAGGTGAGGGCATACAGGATGCAATGTTCGAAATGCAAGGGTATGAAACAGCAGTATGAAAACGTAAATCAGTCCGTGTATGAATGCGAACAAAGGAAAAGCTCCTGTCGGTCATGTGTCTTCCTATAGGGAAAGAACAGCTTCTGAAAATTTCCAAATATTGTAAAAAACTATAGTTTTTTGGATTCTTTTGCCGTAAGGATTGATTCTGCCATACAGATGGTGTAGAATGACGTAAGACGATGACTCACCGGACAGTCATGCTGTTTACTGACTGTGGGTGACAAAGAAAAATGGAATAGGAAGGAAATACGCATATGAATTATTTTTATACTTATGTGGAGGATGAGCAGGAGGTGTCCAGCCTGCAGCAAATACAAACGGAAATGCAAAGGAAAAACGCGGCTGTCTGCTTTTTTGATTATGGCAGTACAGCGCAGTGGGAACAGCTGCAAGCCGTATGGAAGCAATCGGATATCCTGTACATTCAGGATATTGCACACCTTGCCAGTGAGGTACAGGAGCTGAAGCACAGACTGAGCACTCTGCAAAAAAGCGGCGTTTGTGTCAGGCTGCGCGATGAGCGCAGTGTCGATCTGGAACAGATGCTGCAGCTGATTGACTTTGTGACAGGAACGATTCGCAAGCGCAACTATGCCCTGCAGCTGGAGGGGATTCAAAAGGCACTGGAGAAGAAAAGGAACGGGGAAGGCAGCTACGGCAGACCGAAAATGGTATTACCCCAGGATTTTGAAGAAAATATACGGAAGATCATGCGTAAGGAAATGAAGCATGAGGACTATCAGAAGCAGCTGGGCTTTAAGCGCTCCACCTATTTCAAGATGGTGAAGGAGCTTCGGGACGGCTGGAAAGCACAGGACGAGGAGAATGAAACCGCAACGCTGACCCAAGAGTGAGTATCTTGCTCTTTTTTTCGTTTTGAAAGTCGTGTATAATAAAGAACGAGGTGAGCCTATGCTACTGAAACGAAGTGTGTTTGTCATCCTGCTGATCGCACTGTTCAGCGGATGCTTTTATATCATGAACCAGCATTATGATGAACTGGCCAGATATCCGCATGAGCTGAGTGAGGAGGAACGAAAGCTGGTGCTGTCCCATCTCAGCACCGAGCAGATCAATTATCTGGTATCACAAAAGATAGAACCGAAGCAGTTTCTGCCATTTATCGAAATCAAGGACTTTGAGCTGAATAATACACTCTGGTATGATGTGGCATATCAGACACAGAAGCCGTCGCATACGGAGAGTGACCAGGAGGTTAAGGAATACATCGTGAGCTTTATCAACCGCTACCGTGCGCGTATGGAGTATCAGGAGCTGCATGACCTGCTGATGAACTATACCTATAATGTCCTGACCCGCTTTTTTGATGAGGGGGATCCGAATATTGAAAACGCTCATCTGATTGCGAATCCCAACGATCCGTATCTGGTGCTGGGCGGTAAAAATACGCTGTATACCTATGAACCGAAGGATCTGGTATCCATCAATGATCTGCCCCACGCCTCCCTTGTTCCGCAGGCCAATGACATCACAATCAAGAAAGAGGTCGTTAAGCCGCTGAAGGAGCTGATGGCGGCTGCAGGGGAAGTCAACCAGAAGGAAAACGGGGATATGAAGGTGATAGCCGGCTATATTTCCTATGAGGATCAGATGAAGCTGTTTGAGAAAGCGAAGCTCGTTTATGGAGAGGATGTGCTGCAGCATTGGGATTATCCTGGACAGAGTGAATTTCAGCTCGGCTATACGGTGCGCCTGCTGCCAAACGGCCTGACGACGGAATTTGATGAGAAAAAGGAAAGCGACAAGGATAAAGATGCAGGAAAGAAGGAGGAAGCGAAGAGCTCGGATAAAAAGGAAAAGAAAAATCCGAGTGAGGAGGAGCGTGATCAGGAAATCTGGCTGAAGGACAACGCCTATAAATTCGGCTTCATTATCCGCTATCCTAAGCAGAAGGAGGATGCGACAGGAAAACGCTATCAGCCCTACACCCTGCGCTATGTCGGTAAGGAAATCGCGAAAAAGCTGCATGATGAGGGCTATGTCCTGGATGAAGTGAATATCAGTGATTTGAAGGAGTAAGAACAGGTCCGACCTGTTCTTTTTTCTGTTCCTGCCACATACATTGAACTAGAGGTGAACAACGTATGAAGAAAACCTTCAAGAAACAGATGGCCGTGGTATTCGGGGCCATCGCCATGATCGGATATCTGTCGGTACGCTTTTTCCCGGCACAGGAACAAAGTGCATCCCCGGTGATTTCCACAAAGGATGAAACAAAGCATATGCAGATTTATATGATGGACAGTGATAAGACACTGGTTCCGTTATCCATACCGGTCAGTGAGGAGATGAGCGAGGAGGATAAGCTGGCACTCATGTTTTCCTATATGAGCGGGAAGCAGGAAATCAAGGGCTTTACACCATTGTTTACAAAGGAGTGCACCCTGCAGTCCTCTTCTATCAAAAACGGCATTGTATCCCTGTATTTTGATGATTCTCTGAAAAACTATGATAAGGAGAATGAGCTGCGTATTCTGGAGGCAATCACATGGGGAGCTACGCAGTTTCATGATATCGAGCAGGTAAAGCTCTATCTGAATGAAAAACAGCTGACCAGTATGCCGAATGCACAGACACTGATTCCGGAAATCCTCAACCGCAGTATCGGTATCAATCATTTCGAAACCTCAACAACCACATTGCATGACTCTGCCTCCTTGACGGTATTCTATACAAAAAAGGTACAGGGGAATGAATACATGGTTCCCAAAAGCAAGCGGGTTGCACAGAGTCAGGGGGATGCCTTGAAGGCGAGTGTTGAAAACATCCTTTCCGATATCAGTGTCTCCAGTGCGCTTGATCAGCCGCTGTATGCCGATGATATCAAGGTCAGCAGCTTTGATGTTTATGACGGCTCCCTGATTGTGAATCTGAATAAGAATATCCTTGCCAGCAACCGCACGGTGAAGCAGGATGTGTACAATGCCCTGGTGCTATCTCTGGCTGCACTGCCCGGCATTGAAAAGGTCGAGGTACGCGTGGACGGGGTCACGGTTTCACCGAAGGATCAGAAGGAGGATATGGTATCGGTGTATGCTTTGACGTATAATGAGGTACAGTTCTAGCGTATTTAAAAAAAACACTTCTAAATGTCTGCATTTTTTGGTATGATAATAGCGGTGGTAAAAATGAAGATAGTAGTAGTCAGTGACAGTCACGGCCGTGATGATGCGCTGGAATATGTTCTGCAGCAGCATGGGGATGCCTATGCATATATTCACTGCGGAGATATCGATGCGGATCCGGGGGCATTTCCCCGTTTTGTGACGGTTGGCGGTAACAATGATATATTTTATGATTATCCGGATGAGCAGATTTTGAGTATCGGGACTCATCGTATCTTTATTGTACATTCCCATCAGTTTATGTATTCACGCAGAAGCCAGCAGCTGGCGGATGCCGCAAAGGAGCGCAGCTGTGATATTGTCTGTTATGGACATACGCATATCGCGGCGGATGAAACAGTGGATGGTATCCGTTTGATCAATCCCGGATCGCTGTGGCGAAGCAGGGATGGCAGAGGTCCCAGCTATGCGCTGTTAAACATAGATGGTGACACAGTGGATGTACAATTTGAATTTCTGCCGCAAAAGCAGAAGAAAAGCAAGTTTTTCTGGTAGGACAAACCGTACATGATGCGGTTTTTCTTGCGTTATCAGGGTTTCAAATCACAAGGGTGATTGAAATAGATGGAAGATACACAAAGTAAAGAAAGGTGTTAGAGATTATGGAAAGAAAAATAGGAACGGTATCCAGAGGTGTGCGCTGTCCGATTATCCGTGAAGGAGATGATCTGGCTGCCATCGTTTCACAAAGCGTATTATCAGCTGCAGAAGCGGAGGGCTTTGAACTGCGTGACCGTGATGTTATTGCGGTAACGGAGTCCATCGTTGCCAGAGCACAGGGAAATTATGCGTCAGTGGATGCAATTGCCGCAGATGTTAAGGAAAAGCTGGGAGGAGAAACCATTGGTGTTGTGTTTCCGATCCTGAGCCGTAACCGGTTTGCAATCTGTCTGAAGGGAATTGCAAAGGGGGCGAAAAAGGTCGTTCTGATGCTCAGCTACCCAAGCGATGAGGTTGGAAACGAGCTGGTATCCATCGATAAGCTGGATGAAGCCGGAATCAATCCGTACAGCGATGTCCTGAGTCTGGAAACATATCGGAAGCTCTTTGGTGAAAACCGTCATGAATTTACCGGAATTGACTATGTGAGCTACTATGCTGATCTGATCCGATCCTGCGGTGCCGAGGTGGAAATCATTTTCGCCAACCATCCAAAGGAAATTCTTAAGTATACAAAAAATGTTCTAACCTGTGACATTCACACAAGAGCTAGAACAAAACGCATCCTGAAAGCAAACGGTGCCGAGCGTGTCTGCGGCCTGGATGATATTATGACGGCATCCGTTGACGGGTCCGGATACAATGAAGCCTTTGGTCTTTTGGGATCCAACAAATCTACAGAGGACATGGTGAAGCTGTTTCCGAGAAACTGCCAGCCGCTGGTACAGGATATTCAGAAGCAGGTACTGCAGGCATGCGGGAAGCATGTGGAGGTTATGGTGTACGGTGACGGTGCCTTTAAGGATCCTGTCGGGAAAATCTGGGAGCTTGCGGACCCTTGTGTTTCTCCTGCATACACCCCAGGTCTGGAGGGGACTCCGAATGAACTGAAGCTGAAATATCTGGCAGATAATGATTTTGCACAGCTGAAGGGTGAGGAGCTGCAGAAGGCAATCGAGGCGAAAATCCGTGAAAAGGAAGACAACCTGGTTGGAAACATGGCTTCTCAGGGAACAACTCCAAGACGTTTGACAGACTTGATCGGCTCTCTCTGTGATCTGACGAGCGGTTCCGGAGACAAGGGAACACCGATCGTACTCGTTCAGGGATATTTCGATAATTTCACAAACTAAAGGGTGAACAGCTGATACATAAAACACCATTGCGCGGCAATGGTGTTTTGCTGTACACGCATTAAGGAATTATAATCGAAGCAGCTGCCTGTGCTGCCGACTTTATCAGAAGGGGACATTAACGATAGATGTCATCAGCATCGTGAAGAAAATCTGAAAGGGACAGGACAGGCGTATAAAAGTCCGCAATTGTTCTGAACATCGCGATAAACACAGACTTTCTAAAAAGAAACGGCGCAAGGTGGTGGTATGCATGATACGTGCGGATGCGAGAAGGAAGCTTTTCTTTATAATGAAATATCATAGCTTTGTACAGCTAGGAAACAGGTACATGAATGGATATTGTATGGGAATGCTCAGCAGGCAGGGGTCTGCTGTTTTTAATTTATGATCATAAAAACAGTCGTTTCAGTCTGCAATTTGTATTTGATCTCATAATTGTGTAAGGCATCAATAAAGGAATGAGCGCGGTTCTATTTCTGACAGGACTGCATACCATAGGATAGAGGTGATGCTATGTCGTTTTTATCGTTTCAGGAGTTTCTCACGTATTTTTCAAAGGATATGACCATGCTTGTTCATAGCGGACAGCTGGAAGGGTATCTGAAGCAGTATGTGGATTTCTGCAGTAAGCATCATATCCAGCCCAATCTGCTTGAATTGCACAGGGAGTTTGCGAACATGCATGTCTGAGTGTCGAAGCCTGCCGGTTTTTATCTGTTTGCGTATGGCGAATATCGACAGATTCATAACATAGCCAGGTGTATACTGTGCCATGAAGGAGGGATGCTTGTATGGAGAGCTATGTAGAGGTCAGTATGCTGCATAACACCGCAACCATTCTGCTGTCATTTTTAATGGCATCCTATGCCTGTGTACAACCGCTGCCGATACGGAAAATGCTGGTTTATGCACTTGCTCTCAGCATACCGGGCTGTCTGCTGTTCTTTCCCGGCTCCTGGCTGTTTCTGGTGCTGGAGGAAGTCGTCTTTTTTTTCTGGCAGTTTCGTTTCTGTGCCAAAAGCTGGATGATGATGCAGGGGATCCGCATACTCTGGTACATGACATCCTTTGCGTTTTATCAGGGCGGTTTTCATAACTTTCTCTGGTTTGTCCCGCTCCATGCGGCGGTGTACTGGCTGTGGCTGGTATATGGCGGAATGTTCCTTCTGCTCCATGTGAAATGGAAGGATATGCTGGCACGCATGAATTACCTGTACCGACTGCAGATTGAGCTTGCGGATATGACGCTGCATTTGAAGGGATGGCTGGACAGCGGAAATCTGCTGAGCTATGAAGGAATACCGGTCCTGTTTATTTCTTCCTCCTATGAGACATATTTTAAGAAACAGGACATAGAATTGGTAGTAATGAATACCGTTGACGATACCTCTGTCATACGCTGCTATGCATGCTTGGCGGCGATAGAGGGATGCCATAAGCACAGGGTGCTGGTCTGCTGCAGAAACCATGTAAGCCTTCCGCTGAACTGCGAAGTATTGCTGAACATGAATATGATGACACTGGGGTGATGATGATGAAAAAACTGCTGCAACTCATTCGCTTTTTATTTATTAAACAGGATGTCATGGAGGTCTATTACATCCAGGGAAATGATGTACTTCCCAAGCCGCTGGACAAGGAAGAGGAGCTGGCTGCACTGATTGCTCTGGAAAACGGAGATGAGGAGGCCCGCAACACACTGATTGAACATAATCTTCGCCTTGTCGTATACATCGCAAAGCGCTATGAAACCAATCCGATTTTTATGGAGGATCTGATCAGTATCGGAAGCATCGGTCTGATCAAGGCGGTCAATACCTTTAAACGGGATAAGAATATCAAGCTGGTGACCTATGCGTCACGCTGTATTGAAAATGAAATCCTGATGTTTCTGCGCAAGAAAAGCCGCCGCAAGGTGGAGGTCAGCTTTGATGAACCACTCAATATCGATTATGACGGAAATGAGCTTCTGCTCTCGGATATTCTGGGAACCGATGATGATGTCGTGACCAAGGAGTTTGAAAAAAAGGAAAACAAGCGGGAGCTGCTGGAGGCGATGTCGACGCTGAAGGAGCGGGAACGCCAGATATTGCAGATGCGCTACGGCATTCAGCATGAAGAGCTGACCCAGAAGGATATCGCCAAGCGTCTGGGTATCTCCCAGTCCTATATATCCCGTTTGGAAAAGCGCATTATCGCCAAGCTGAAGGTACAGATGAAGAACTCACAGTAAAACAACGGTTCAGCTGCAGCAACGGATTATGAAATTTGAAAAAATACGAGGAACCATGCACTGAAAAAAACCTTATAAGCAGTCGGACAGACGTTTGATCCGGCTGTTTTTATCTTACTATTGTCAAGACTGTTTTCCTTCCAATTACTTACAGGAAAAGCTGCCTGCTTTTACGCATAACAAAGAAACGGCTCGGGCACACTGCTAGTACAGACACTAGGAGGCAAAGAGCATATGAGTCGTTATAAAGTAGAAATCAGCGGTATCAATACCGCACAGTTAAAGGTCTTGACAAATGCAGAAATGAAGGAGCTGTTTGTGAAGCTCCAGCAGGGCGACGAAAGTGCCAAGGAAACACTGATCAATGGAAATCTGAAGCTGGTGCTGTCCATTGTGCAGCGCTTTTCCAATCGCTGTGAAAATATGGATGATCTGTTTCAGGTTGGCTGCATCGGGCTTGTGAAGTCCATCGACAATTTTGATCTGAAGCATGAAGTGCGCTTTTCCACCTATGCGGTACCGATGATCATGGGTGAAATCAAACGCTATCTGCGCGATAATCAGGTAATCCGGGTATCCCGCCATTTAAAGGATCTGGCGTATCGGGCCTTCAAGCTGAAGGAGGAGTATGTACATAAGCATCAAAAGGAGCCAAGTGTTTCCTGGCTTGCCCAGCAGCTGGAGGTTAAGGAAAAGGATATCGTGGATGCCCTGGATTCCACACAGAGTGTGCTTTCCATCTTTGAACCGGTATACAATTCTGACGGAGATGAGCTGTTTTTGCTGGATCAGATCAAGGATGACAAGGATGAAATCGAGCATCTGAACAATTTGATGGCGTTAAAGCGCAGTCTGACACGCTTAAAGGGGAAGGAGCTGGATATCATACAGAAACGCTATTATCAGGATATGACGCAGACAGAGATTGCCGGAGAGCTGGGCATCTCGCAGGCACAGGTGTCACGTCTGGAAAAAAACGCCATTGCAGTTTTGAAAAAAGAATTTGATTCCTAGGCAACACCTGCGGGTGAAGGGCATATACTGAAACAGGTGATAGAATTGAAATATACGGATATTTGCGGAAGACAGGTCATCAATGTGATGGATGGCAGTATGATCGGACTCGTCAATGATGTGGAATTTGATCCATGCACGTATGTGATTCATTCCATATTTGTCCATCCTACGCAGTCCTTTGTGAAAAAGCTGTTTCCCTGGTTCTTCCCGTGTGATGAAATCGAGATTCCCACGCAGGAAATCGAAAATATCGCGGGTGATGTTATTCTTGTGAAATTTCGATGCTGAAGTTTTTTTTACAAAAAGGAGGGCTTTTGAAACAGTTTGCGGCACTTGTATAAATTTCATGAAAAATCCCTTTTTATAAAGGGATTTTTGTGCTAGAATATACATAATGTATAGGAGGGACGCGTAAATGAGCATCAGTCAGAAATTCAAAGAATTTATAGCGCCAATGGATGAAGATGACGTTTTAGAAGTAGAACAGGAAGAGGATACTCCTTCTATTTCCGAATATGAAAGACCGAAATCAAAAGTAAATCACTTGCCAACCGATACGAAAATGGTTCTGTTTGAGCCTCGTTCCTTTGATGAGTCCGAAGAAATCGCAAAACGCCTGAAGGAAAACAAGGCGGCTGTTGTCAATCTGCACAAGCTGCAGCGTGACTATGCACAGCGTACCATTGATTTTTTAACCGGTGTAATCTTCGCTCTGGATGGAAGCATTCAGAAAATCGGGCATAATGTGATTCTGTGTACGCCGCGCAGCGTGGCGGTACATGGGGAAATCAGCCTTGACGCAAGCGAGGAAGACTAACCATTGTCTGTCGCAATAGAGCATTATCGGGGTAACGAGGAATTCGTCCGGCGCCTGCAGGATCAGATTGATCGCATGGAACGCTGGAACCGGGTTGTTGTTACACCCTTTTTTTCGCCTGATCAGATACAGATAGCCGAACGCTTTTGCGGACATCGGATTTTGTATCGCAAAGATGGCGGCTATGCGCAGGCCGAACGCTGCCGGCTTGCCTTTCTGCCCTGGGAGGAAGAGGTACAGATTCCTGTGCTTCATCTAAAGGCGAAGATTTCTTACAGCTTTGGAAAGCTGGCACACCGTGATGTGCTCGGGGCGTTGATGAATCTGGGGATTGAGCGGGATAAAACCGGGGATCTTATCGTTGAACAGAATGCGGTGCATATGTTTGTGGATCCGGATATCGGCAATTATCTGATTGCCAATCTGACGCAAATCAAACGCTGTGCCGTCCATCTGGAGCCGAGTGAGGAGTCTGTCAGCTATGAACCGGATATTGCCTACAAATCACTGATAGTATCCTCTCTTCGACTGGATACGCTGGTCGCTGCGCTCGCCAGACTCAGCAGGACAAAGGCTGCAGATCTCATACGGAGCAAACAGGTAAAAGTTGATCATGTAATACTTGAACAAACGTCCTATTTGTGCGATAATACTTGTGTTATTTCCATTCGCGGACATGGAAGATTCCAGCTGAAAGAGGTTGTGAAGGAAACAAAAAAGGGAAATCTTGTCATTGAGGTTGGCATGTATCAGTGAATAGGAGAGGGATTATGGACAGATACGCATTTGATACAATGAAAAATGGATATAATCGCTATCAGGTGGAGGATTACATTCAGACACAGAAGCTGCAGATGGAAAGCCTTCAGAAAAAACTGGAAAAAGCCAACTTACTGAAAGAAGAACTAACCAGAGAATATCAGGAGCTGGAAACACGCTACCGGGATGTCAGTGAGAATCTCGAGGTCAAGGAAAAAGCTGCGGACGAAATGACACGCATGGCGATGAAGGAAGCAAATATGATCGTCGATACGGCACACCGCAATGCCGATGCCATTGTAAAGGAATCCTTAATGATGGCGCGTGGAATTTTGATGGAGGTGGCCCGCCTTGGAGATGAGGCGAACGATCTGAAGGGCAGTATGCGTAAGGAGCTGCAGAAAATCACGCAGGCACTGGATGATTTTGAAGCCCCTGAAATACCGGATCTTGATTTATTGAAAAAAGAAATATAAATGCTGAGATAAAGACATGCTTCTATATGTGGACTTGAAGAGAGCTGACGGTTGGTGAGAGTCGGCAGGAAGGATATAGAAGATATCACTTTGGAGCAGATTTCCTGAAAGCAGTAGGGAAATACGATACGCTTGTCGTTATAAGCTGAGGGCACATGAGCTTCATGTGAACTAAGGTGGTACCGCGTTACAAGACGTCCTTAGATAGAAGGCGTCTTTTTTTCATAAAAGGAGGAAATGATATGGAATACAAGGATACACTGTTAATGCCGAAGACAAGGTTTGAAATGCGTGGAAAATTACCGACAAAGGAGCCAAACTTTCAGAAGCGCTGGAAGGAAAGCGAAATCTATGAAAAAATGCTGGAGAACCGTGAGGGCTGTGAAGCGTTTGTTTTGCATGACGGGCCACCGTATGCGAACGGGGATATCCATCTGGGACATGCCCTGAATAAGATTTTGAAGGATGTCATCGTCCGTAACCGCTATATGGCCGGTTACAGGGTGCCGTATGTGCCGGGCTGGGATACGCATGGCTTGCCGATTGAAACTGCAATTCAGAAGCTGGGACATAACCGCAAGGAGATGGAATTATCCGATTTCCGCAAGCTGTGCTATGACTATGCTCTGGAACAGGTGGACCGTCAGAAAAAGGGATTTTTATCACTGGGTGTTGTCGGCGATTACGATCATCCGTATATCACACTGACCAAGGATTTTGAAGCACATCAGATTGAAATTTTTGCCTCCATGGCGATGGACGGTCTGATTTATAAGGGATTGAAGCCGGTTTACTGGAGTCCTTCCAGTGAAACCGCACTGGCAGAGGCGGAAATTGAATACAAGGATATCAAAAGCCCGACGATTTTCGTGAAATTTGCGGTGAAGGATGGCAAGGGTGTTCTGGACAGCGATACTTCCTTTGTCATCTGGACAACGACACCATGGACCATTCCTGCCAATCTGGGAATCTGTCTGAATAAGGACTACACCTATGCGCTTGTGGAAAGCGAAAAGGGCAAGCTGATCGTTCTGGAAGAGCTGGTGGATGCGTTGTGGGAGAAGTTTGGTCTGGAAACAAAGAAGAAGCTGGCAACCTATAAGGGAAGCGAGCTGGAAATGATCACCTGTCAGCACCCGCTGTATGATCGCGAATCCCTGGTAATTCTGGGGGATCATGTAACGGCAGATGCAGGTACCGGCTGTGTACATACGGCACCGGGCTTTGGTGCCGATGACTTCTTCATCGGACAGAAATACGGTCTGCCTGCGTATTGCAATGTGGATGAGCACGGCTGCATGATGGAGGATGCCGGTGACTGGCTGAAGGGACAGTATGTCGATGATGCCAACAAGACAGTAACACAGAGACTGGATGCAATGGGCGCATTGTTAAAGCTGGAGTTCATTACGCACTCCTATCCGCATGACTGGAGAACAAAGAAGCCGATTATCTTCCGTGCAACAACGCAGTGGTTTGCGTCCATTGATAAGATTCGTGAAAAGCTGCTGACAGAGATTGCGAATGTTGACTGGATTCCGAAGTGGGGACAGCAGCGTATGCACAATATGATTGCCGATCGCGGTGACTGGTGTATTTCCCGGCAGCGTGCATGGGGTGTTCCGATTCCGATTTTCTATGCGGAGGATGATACGCCGATTATGGATGAGGCTGTATTTGCCCATGTGGCAGAGCTGTTCCGTGAGCATGGCAGCAATATCTGGTTCGAAAAGGAAGCGAAGGAGCTGTTGCCGCAGGGCTATACACATACAGGCTCCCCAAATGGAGAATTCCGCAAGGAAACCGATACGATGGATGTATGGTTTGACTCCGGAAGCTCTCATACCGGTGCCATGATGGAACGCGGACTGGGCTATCCTGCCGATCTGTATTTCGAGGGCAGCGATCAGTATCGCGGATGGTTCAATTCCTCCTTGACCATCGGTACAGCTGTACATGGACACTCTCCTTACAAGCAGGTACTGAGCCACGGCTTCGTTATGGATGGCAAGGGTGTGAAAATGAGCAAATCACAGTGGAATGCGGTAGCACCAGGAGAAATCACGAAGAAATACGGTGCGGATATCCTGCGTCTGTGGGCGACAAGTGTCGATTATCAGGCGGACTGCAGTATGTCGGATGAGATTTTGAAGCAGATCAGCGAGCAGTACCGCAAGGTGCGCAATACGTTCCGCTTCATGCTTGCCAATGTCAATCCGGAAGAGGATTTCACAAAAGAGGATCTTGTGGATATCAACGAGCTGCCGGAGCTGGACAAATATATTCTGGTCCTGTTGAATGAAGTGAATGAAAAAGCAATGAAGGCATATAAGGAATACCGTTTTGCGGATATCACCAATATGCTGAGCAATATGATGACGAATGAGCTGTCTGCCTATTACATGGATTATACAAAGGATATCCTGTATATTGAGAAAAAGAATGCGCCTAGACGTCGTCAGGTACAGACGGTGCTGTGGCATGCGGTCAATACGCTGGTTCGTCTGTGGGCACCCATCCTCGTGCACACCTGTGAGGAGGTCAACGACTTCTTCCATACCGAAGCAGAAAGTATCCATCTGGGAAGCTTTGCACAGGCACTGGATGTACAGGACGCCGATGCAATCAAAGCGGATATGGAACGCATGATGGCGATTCGTCAGGATATCTTCAAGGCCCTGGAGGAAGCGCGTGCGGAAAAGGTGATTGGTAAATCTCTGGAAGCACATGTGATGATCAATGTGAGCGATGAAGACCGTGCACTGATTGAGAAGCTGTGCGGAAATCATTTCAACCAGTGGCTGATTGTTTCCAAGGTCAGCTTCTCCGTGGATGAATTGAAGCAGTATGAAGTGTGTCAGGTAGAAGTTGAGAAGTGTGAAGGCAAGGTTTGTCCAAGATGCTGGAATATTACGGATTCCCATGCGGAGGATGGCCTGTGTGAGCGCTGTGCAGAGGTGCTGGAGCAGAAGTAAGCGGCAATTGCAAATCATGCGTGGTTGCCGGACTTAAGGTATAAATGCGCCTGGATAAATCAAAGAGTGCTATCTGCTGTAAGGCAAAGGAGTGCCGGATAAACGTATGGATGTCCGCACTTCTTTTTCATTCGTATGCAAACTACGTATCCGGGTGGTGAAAAGATAACATTGCCGGAATTGAATGTGTGTGCTTCACAAAACAGGATAGCAAACGTGCTGCTTTTCCGTATGCATTTTCATTTTTCGAATTGGACTTTCATCAGGGGATACTCCATCGCTCATGAATTATGAGGATATTCTTTATTGAGAAAGCTGCATGATTCCATCAGGCGATGTAAGGATGAATACAACTTGTATCTGTTTTGGGTAGAACATAATATTTTTCTGGCAATGCCATTGGAAATAAAGTACAATGGATTTAAAAGGAATGATGCTATGATACGTAAAAAACGAATGTTTACTACGGTAGAGGAATGGAGCAGCGCATATGACAGCTATTACGGAGTGATCCGGCAGATCAATCAGAAGCTCCACGAAATCTCTCTTACAAAAGGTAAGGCGTTTGAAACATGGCTTCAGGATTATAAAAAGTATTCCAAGCAAATGCGTCAAATGTATCAGAAGGAAACGGATTTTATACAGGAATATTTACAATATTACATCGATCATCCATCTCACTGGCAAAAGGAGGAGGCTGCTTCCCTACTGACGTACCTGTTTATCAGCTGTATGCGTCTGGAGGACACGCATATGATTTACGCAGCTGCGCTTTCTCTGCTTGAGTATTACTCATCAAGGCAAAACAGAGTAGCTGAGATGAAATGCTATTATATTCTTGCAATCTGTCTGCACGATCTGGATGTTTTCCATTTTCATAAAGAAATTCTTCAGTACTGTGAAATGGTGATTGTACGGTATGAAGAGCTTTACGATACCCTAAGTGATATGGAAAAGAGTTATGGGTTGAGCATCTATGACCTTCTGAGCGTATGCCGTTATGAAATGCTTCATGCAGATGAGCAGTTTTCGTCATTTCTCAAAGAGGTTATCCTGCCGGAGCAGGAGCATGCCATTGCGATGGTGGAACGGTTTATGCGTGAGGCAGATATGACGAAGCCGTATAATGCTGTATTGCCGCTGATTCGTTCCAATATGCTGTCCAGCTTTTCTGATCTGGCAATAAAGCTGCAGAAGAAAGCTTATACCTCGGATATTGCGGATTACATGTATGAAAAAAGTAAGAGGCTTTGCGGCTCTTATACAGATAAGGGGACGCCGGAGGAAATACATGAAAGAATCAGCTATTTGATGTCAATTCGTGTCCATGAGCAGTTGCCGGAGGATATGCTGTTTGCAGTAATGAAACAGGAAATGGAACGACTCCCTTCCAGCATCACAGGGAAGAATTTTAATTATGATAATTCTTTAATAGAGGTATGGATCTGCATCCTGAACAGTCTGCGGACACTGATACAGGAAGGGCATGAGGACTATCGTGCTTTCTTTGAAGAACAGCTGGATCGCTTTGCTCAAGTGCTGGCCTCCATTCCCTTTGGCAAAAAGCTGGAGCATATCGCAGATACAGCAATATATGATTTTGTCTGTTCACAGTTATCCTATTTCCATGATGATGAAAAGGTGCTGGCTTATGTTTTGCGGCTGCTTGTTTTCCGGCAGGTACAGACAGGAATTCACTCCCTTATGGTCAGCGATGCAGCCAGTCTGATAACGCAAGCCATGTTGCGAAGCCGTGCGGACTTGCTGATCGGACAGCTGAATTGCATGAGCGAGGAGGAGGTACAGCATAAAGCTGCACAATTTCTGGAATATATTCGTATCGGTGCTTTGCTTCATGATATTGGAAAGGTGTGCTGCAGCAGTGTTGTGAATATGCAGTACCGACGATTAAGTGCTATTGAGTATAAAACCATTCAGTTTCATCCCCAAAGCAGTGCGGAAATTCTATTGCGGATACCGCAGCTGGCCTGCTTTTATGATATGGCAGTCGGACATCATAGGAGTTATGACGGAAAGTCCGGATATCCAAAGGATTTTCATATAGAAGCTTCGCCGCAGAAGATATTTATTGATATGATAGCAATTTGTGATTCACTGGATGCTGCCACGGACAGCTATGGCAGAAATTATGCAAAGGCAAAGAAGTTTGAAACGGTGGTTCGAGAGCTTCGCAGCAGAGCGGGAACACAGTATTCCGGAGTCATCGTAGATTTGATTTGTGAGGACGAAGCCTTAAGAAGCCAGCTGAAGGATTTGCTGGAAAACCGCAGAGATGAAGCTTGCAGAAAGACATTCTGGATTTTAAATGCAGATATAAAGGATATTGCTGCTGCAATTAGGAAGACTTCATGCTGGCGAAACGGTTAATAAAAAAGGAGAGCTTTATGGAGATTACATCACTGACCAATGCAAAGGTAAAACAATGGGCAAAATATAAGGAAAAGAAATATCGTGAAAAGGATCAGCGATTTCTGGTAGAAGGGGAACATCTGATTGAAGAAGCTGCGAGAGCCGGCTTGGTCGAGGCTGTACTTGTGGAGATTGGAAAAGCACATACATTTGTGGAATATCCGGTGTATGAGGTCACGAAGGACATTCTGCGGAAGCTGGAAAGCAGTGTATCCGGTACCTGGATTATGGCCGTATGCCGTATGCCGCAATACCATGATGCAGAATTTGGTAAACGGGTTATCGTACTGGATGATGTGCAGGATCCGGGGAATGTCGGAACCATCATTCGAACTGCCGTATCCTTTGGATATGATGCAGTCCTGCTATCTGCACACAGCTGTGATGTATACAATGAAAAGGTGATACGTTCCACACAGGGAGCCTTGTTTCACATTCCGGTGATTCGAGGTGATGTGCAGGCTATGCTGATGAGTTTGAAGCAGAAGGGTACCAGAATTCTTGCGACTTCTCTGCACAATGCCTCGGCACTTCGTGAAATTGCAGTGCCTGATGCATTTGCACTTGTGTTTGGCAATGAAGGAAAGGGTGTCAGCGAGGAGGTTCTGCGGTTGGCGGATACTCATGTGTTTATCGAGATGCATACCTTTGAATCCCTGAATGTTGCTGTTGCGGCAGGAATCTGCATGTATGCGTTTAAAAAATGAGGAACGCAGCTAAAACAATCGTTTTGGAATCGTAAGAGGTGTATGGTGATTGTCACATAAGTATCACACGAAGTTTTAGTTTGAATGCTTATAGCTGAAAAATAATATAAAAATATGACAAAAAAAACTTTCCTTGTTTTTTCTATGTTATAATATAAATGTTAAGATTTTGGCAATGCAGAAGGGCTTTTGTGGAAATTTGGCTGACTTTTCACACCTTAAATGTCTATGAACCTGAACTATTATGGAATGGGGGATTAGCATAATTCACAGGTGAGAATGGAGTTTTCTGCATATCCTGCATAGAAAACAGCTGATTATGAAAATTACCTGTTTCATAAAGTATAACTTGTGAAGCATTGCCTGCTGAAAAAAGGAGAAGAGAAAAATGAATGTTAAGAAATTGAAGAAGAACAAGAAGGGATTTACGCTGGTTGAGATCATCGTGGTTCTGGTAATCATCGGTATCCTGATGGCGCTGGCAGTACCGGCTGTTATGAAGTATGTTAATGAAGCTGCGGAAACAAAAGTGCAATCTCAGGTTAGAGCAGGATTTATAGCTGCGCAGTCTACTGCAGCTAGCAAAGTTGGAGAAAAACCGGGAATTTCTGATAAAGAGTTGCAAGCAGCGGTTACTAAAGAGGCTGTCAATGCAGAATTAGGACTTGAAGATGGAACTGAAGGATCAGTAACAAAAATTTTGTGCGGTGTTTCCAGTAAAAAAATCGATGCTTGTGATATTGAGGTTGAAGGTGCAGATGGAAACTATTATGCTACACAAACAAAGATTGAAAAGAAGGTCGGAAGTATCACAGCTATCCCAGAATAATTATATAGTGATGTTTAATTTAAAGATTTATATAAAGCCTCTTACTGGAGGCTTTATTCATTAAGAAAGGAGCAGATTGCATGGAATCATTATTTGTTTTACTATATATCTACTCTTTTCTTATTGGAATTTGTATCACCAGTTTTTTGAACGTGGTAATATGGAGACTTCCGCAGGGCTTATCCTTTGTAAAGGGGAGATCCTTCTGTCCTTCATGTCATCATCAGCTGCAGTGGTATGATTTGTTTCCTGTGTTCAGCTATCTGTTTCTGAAAGGGAAATGCCGATACTGTGGTAATAAGATTTCAGCACGTGAAACGATACTGGAGTTTCTTGGAGGCTGTATCGGGATGTTTTGCTTTTATACCTATGGGTTTTCCTGGGATACTGTTCTTGTATTTGCAGTATTCATGATTCTTTTCACAATCACCATGATTGATTTTGATACTATGACAATACCAAATGGTTTAATTATATCTTTAATTGTTCCTGTTGGCATTTTCACAGTATTGCATCCGGAAACAGCATTTATGACAAGAGCTATCGGCTTTTTCATTGTCAGTCTCCCGATGTATCTGTTGACGCTTCTGATTCCGGACTGCTTTGGCGGCGGGGATATCAAGCTGATTGCTGTAGCCGGCTTTCTGCTGGGATGGAAGCTGACACTCCTTGCGTTTTTTATCTCCGTACTGATAGGGGGAAGCTATGCGGTATATCTGCTTTTGTCAAGAAAAACACAAAAGGGAGCGCATATCGCCTTTGGACCGTATTTATGTGCAGGGATTATGATATCATTACTTTATGGTGAAACTCTGATACAGGGGTATCTATCGTTATTCGGATTATAAAACAGGCTTGGAGGGAATACAGATATGGCGGTTTATAAATATACGGCGAAGGATATAAATGCCAAAAGGATAACCGGAAAAATGGAAGTAAACAGCAGGAGTGAGCTTGCTGCTTTTCTGCGTTCCAGGGATCAGTATCTGATTGACTGTAAGGATGTGACAAACACACAGCAGAATACATATAAACTGACTCTGAAGGAGCTGTCTGATTTCTCTCGACAGCTGGGAGCGATGATTGGCTCCGGTGTTAGTCTGATACGTGCAATGTCTATTCTTGTACAACGAGAAAGCAAACCGAAAATCAAAAGTATTTATACGGATATGTACCGTAAGCTGCAGCAGGGACAGACACTGTCAATGGCTATGGAATCTGAAGGAAAGGCGTTTCCGGAGCTTATGATCAATATGTATCGAACCGGAGAAAGCAGCGGACAGATGGAAAAGGTTGCTATGACGATGGCTTTGCAGTATGAGAAGGATGATCATATCAAGCGAAAGATACGCAATGCCATGATTTATCCGATTATTCTGTTATGTGTAACCGTCTTTGTTATCATTGTTGTATTTACTTGGATTATTCCAAGCTTCTCGAGTGTGTTTGAAGGAATGGAGCTTCCGTTGATTACGAAAATTGTAAATGGTCTTTCGCAGATTATGATACATTATTGGTACTGGCTTCTGATTGGCATCTTATGTATATTTGCGTTCATCACAACGCTGCTTCGCATAGAGAAGGTTCGGTATCGGTTTGATAAACTGAAGCTGAATGTTCCGAAAATCGGTAAGCTGCTGTGTATCATTTATACAGCGCGCTTTGCCAGAAATATGTGCTCGCTTTATACAAGTGGTATTTCCATCATCAACGGTATGCAGATCATCCGCAATACGATCGGGAATAAGTATATAGAATCTCAGTTTGACGGAGTTGTGAATATGGTGAGAAACGGAACCTCACTGTCACAGAGCATACAGAAAATTGACGGCTTTGATCCAAAGCTCGCAAGCTCCATTTACATTGGAGAAGAAAGCGGACGTCTGGAAACAATGCTGACATCTCTGGCAGATGATTTCGATTATGAATCTGAGGCTGCATCTCAGCGTATGGTCACACTGCTGGAACCGGTAATGATTATAATTCTGGCATTGATCGTATTGTGTGTCATGCTGGCGGTATTGCTGCCAATCTATCAGATGTATCAGAATCCAACGAGTCTAAAGTAAAGGGAGAAGCTTATGGCAAAAGAATATGTATTATTTATATCATCACATGCCGTACAGATGATTTACGGATCATGTGATAAAAAAGATATGGTAAAGGTAGAAGCCTTTCATGAATATCCTCTGGAAGAAGGCGCAATGATCAATGGTGTGATTACCGATGACTCCTCCATCCTTGACATTTTGAAGGAGCTGCAGGAAAACGGCTTAAAGGAAGCCCGGCTTGTAATCGACAGCGGGCAGATTCTTGTGAAAAACATACGGGTTCCCCAGCTTTCAAAAAAGGAGCTGCTGAAGGTCGCAAAGGATGAATTAGCCGATATTGATGGCAGCTATGAGGATCTGATTTACGATTACAGTGTATTACAGTCATCGTTTGAAGAGGAGGAGAAAAAGGGCGGAGAGATTTTATGCTGTGCTGTTGAAAGAAAATTGCTTACGAGCTATATTGAACTGTTTGATGCCACAGGTATCAGGCTGAAAAGTGTTGATATCTCCATTAATGCCTTGCATAAGCTAACGCAGGAGCTGGCAGATTTGAATGGAAAAACCTATATTGTATCGGTTCTGGACGGTAATAATGTATCCTCTTATCTGTTTGAGAAAAACCACTATACCTTTTCTAACAGAACAAGGCTGTTCTCAGAGCGGGGAACGCAGGCTTTTATTTCTGAAATGAACAGTAATATATCCCAGCTGATCCAGTTCAGCAAATCCAAGCAGAGTCCGTACCCTATTGAGAGAGCATATTTCTGCGGTCTGGATGATGCGGAGGAGCTGATGGTTTTTGAAAGTATACGTAGCAATCTGAATTTACAGGCGGAACAGTTTCCGGATTCCAAGATTGTCTATGTAACCGGGGATCACTATAAGGATTTCCATTTGCATGATTATGTGTTCCCCGTAGGGTGTCTGATCAGAAAGTGAGGTGCAGGAGATGTTTCAAAATGGATTGAAAAATAAAGATATTGATTTACTGAAGGTCTATAAACAGAAAAAAGAAGCCTCTCCATATGTCGGCACCTTGAAATATTTGGTGTTTCCCATCAGTGCAGCTGTTATCTTGATATCCTGGTTTGGTATTGTGACCTATCAGAACCATGCATTGGACTCTGATATTGCAGCAGCAAAAGCAGAATTGAAGCAGGTGCAGAAGCAGATTGCAGAGGATCCCAATTTAGAGAAATACCAGTCCTTGCAAAAGGCGATGAATGATGTAGAAAAGTATAAGACGCTGCATAAGGACATTCAGTCTTATCCGCAGCTGAGTCAGAATACATTCGATCAGATATTGATTGCTTCCGATGTGAATACTTCCATTGTATCATTATCTTATCAAAGAGAAACACAGGTGGTGACATTACAGGTGGAATCGCTTACAGCGGAGGATACGGAGCAGTTTGTCAGAAGACTGAAAAAGAGCAAGACCTTTGAAACCGTTGATTATGCAGGATATGCGCAAACAGAGAAGACAACAAAGACTGCGGAAGCAAATGAAAAAGCTGCAGAAAATGTAAAAGATAATACTGAAAAGAATACGGATACAAAAACAGATACAGAATCCGCAGCACAGCAGCTGCTGGATTTATTAAATAAGACAAATGAAACGAATACACAGGCGGATAAGCAGACAACGACAGTATATTCGGCTACAGTCCTTTGTAAACTGAAGTAGGTGAAAGTATGCAGACATTAACGAAGAGAGAAAAAATATTGCTGTATGTATTATTGTGTATTGTTGTTTTTGCCGGAGGGCTGTTCTGGATGCTATTGCCGGCATTGGAAAAGCATAACACACTGAAGGCGGAATATGATACTGCCCAGCTGGAGCTGCAGTCAGCGAAGGCATCGATGATTGACTATGGTGATTTGGATAAGCAGCTGAAGGAGACTTCGGAGGAGCTAAAGAATATCAAGAATAAATTTTATGAAGAAATGAATAAGGAAGATGTTGATAATCTTATCACCTCCATGACGATTGAGCATGGACTGACGCCTGTCAGCCTGAGTATCGCCGAGGCTGATCAGGAAGACATTATGAGCTATACCGAATATCAGCTGCAGCAGAAAAAAGGTTCTTCCTCCAAGAGCAAGGATGGAAAACTGAAGGTTTATAATGTGAATCTGAGTGTGTCCGGTGCAATTACGGATGTTCAGACACTTGTAGATGATGAGAGAACGACAAAGTCATTAAAAGTATCCGGTATTACATATTCGGAAGAGGATGATGAAAAAACAACAACGATTACATTTAAGCTGTTCATGATATAAAGATAGAGAGGTGAGAATATGAGAAGAAATCAGAAGGGATCGGCTTTGCTGTGGGCCATCACTGTCATCATGGTTTTGATGATAACCGTTGCGGCTGCACTGGGTATTTCATATTCTTACTATAACAGAAGTGTAAACAATAACAGCAAGCGCCAGGCTTATCTGACCGCAAAGGGTGTTATTCAGAATATTGTAGAGAAAATAGAATTGGATAATGAGGAATATATTGCACTGATTCCGGAGGAAGCGGATACCACAACACAACTGAATATCGCTTTATCAGAAGATTATAATCTTGGAAAGATTACAGATGCCAAGGTTTCAAAAATAAAACTGAAAGAGGATGAAGAAAATGTACGTGGTAAAATCACGATCTCTGTCACTGTAGATTATGCCGGACAGGAAGAAACAGTAAATGCAGATATGCAGTTAGGAAGAAAAGGCGAATTGAAGAAATGGCAGTTATTGAAATACTATAAAGGCGAACCTGCAGAGGTGCAGGAAAATGATAATATAAGGAATGCGAAGATTATGTTGTCTTATGTAACTCCAATATTAAATGCAGGTCAAGTGAGTAACCAGGCATACAGAGAATATTTAGAATCATTTCCAGATATTTATAAAAAGACTCTTGAATATTATCCTAATGTGAAAAACCCAAGTTTTAATAATGATTCTTTTCGTAGTTATGTTTTTGTAGGACACTATTATGAAGAAGGAAAATCGAATGAGGAAACAGTACCGAAATTTAAAAATGAATTAGCGCCTAATCTTCCAGAATCATTAAAAAATAAAGAAATGTACATGCAAATATACTGTACACAGAATGCTGGTACATGTTTTATATATTCTAGTACAGCACCTGTAATTAAAGAAAGTAATGGGGAAAAATGGAAAGCTAGATTAGTATTCAATGAAGAAAATGGACATTGGTATGATACAACAATAAATCCAAAAGGTGAAGGATATGGAATTGTACCTTTAAGCAATCCTAATAGAGAAGAAGAACTAGAAAAATGGAAGAATTTCAAGAATGAGTATTTCATAGAAGAACGCTGTGTAGATTGTAAATAGTGAGGTGATTGAAATGAACAAAAAGGGTATAACACTAATTGAAATGGTTGTTACAATTATGATTCTTTCAATCGCTTCTCTTATGCTTTTTGGTGGCTTTTCTGCAGTTATCAATATCATGGGAAATTCAGGAAGAATAAAAAACAACAGTGATACCTTATTAGCTTATGCTGAGGGTAAAGAAGAAACTGAATTGAATAATAAAATAGAAAAAGATACGAAACCTCTTGAATATACCATATCGTCAAATAAAGGTGGCAGCATTGTTGTTAATAGAGATCTTAATATTTTAAATGTGAAGGATGATGACAAAGTTCATTTAAAAACATTAGAGAAACCTAATATGCAAAAGGTAAAAGATACGGAAGCATATAAAAAATTTAATAATGAATTAACTAAATTTTATCGTGATTTAAAAAAGGAACAGGATGAGTATGAAGTATTTTTGGGGAATACATACCCTTTCAATGCCATGTTAAAGAAATACTATGTGGGCTTTACTTCAACAAAATTCCCAAAAGAGTTATTACCAAAAGAATATACTGATACACTTGCAGGACAGTCAGTATATGTAAATCCATATTATCCTTGGGAAATTCAGAAAGGAAATTCTGATGTTCAACATGGAGATGTCATGATTTTTCTCCATACAAATGATATAGATCCAAATAATTTACTCAATTCAACTGCTACCATTAACATGGTGTATGATTATGAATCTGATAAATGGTATTATCATGGAGGCAATGATTATACACTTACATTTAAAGACCAAACAACGGATGGTAAAACATTTTACGATGTACGCCATAATGGATACTTAAAGAAATGGGAAGATGTAAAGACCGCTATCAAGAATCCGGATAATGGCTGGAAAGTATTGGATGTTGATGCGGAATATAATAATGGGAATAGTGATTCCTTTTGGAAGGATGTAGAATAAAAAGAGGTGAGTAAGATGAGAAAAAATACAAAGGGTATGACTTTGATTGAGATAATTGTTGTCTTACTCCTTTCTACTGTTCTAATGGTTATCGCTGGTGGTTTGTTATTGAATAGTACCGGTTATTTTAACAAGACGGCTCAGAGCAATTATGAAAAGCAGGCTGTGGATGCAATTTCTTCTTATGTCAGAAATCAGCTTGTGTATGCTACAGAAGTTCAGATTTCAACTACAAAGCCGGATGATTCAAAGGATTGGCACTGGTTATCAATTGACAGTAAGAATCAGTTAACACGGGATGATGAAGAAATCTATAATAATGGTTTTTATAGAGAAAGAAATTTAAAAATAACAACAAAGCAATATGATGATTTATATAGGCTGGATTTAGCATTCTCATTTACGGATAATGATGATAAACAACTTTATCGAACATCGTCTACATTGGAATTAGTAAATTTAAAGGCAAAGTATAAAGATAAGAATAATGCAAAAAGTAAAGGAATCTTAGGTACCAGTGTTACTATTTCTGATGCATCCAACATTGAAGGAGAAACAAGTGGCTATAAAATCTATTTCAAAGTAAATGGGGCTCTTGAAATAAAAGATGATCCTGATTTACCATCTCCAGATATTGATTATGACGATCCAGCATACGAAGGTACTGTTTATGATGAATTGAAATGTAGAAATCCTGAGGAGAACGAAGGAAATAACAAAGGAATCTGGCAGGAAAATGAAAGTTATCAAGAAGGCGATTTTGTTGATTATTTAGGTGTAACATATAGAGCAGTAAAAGATATTGAAAATGGAAATAATCCTAAGGATAATAATGGAAATGGGTGGAAGCCTATAAATCCACCATATTGGGTTGAAGGTGCTTCTTATAAGGAAGACGATGTTATTCTTTACAATGGTAAGTATTATCAGGCTAAGGATGATATGAATAATAGCAATAAGCATCCATCATTAGACGGTAATAATTGGAAAGAACTTAATGACTCTGAATTAAATGAAATTATTGAGGAACATAAGAGCGAAAATTTCTGTAAAATCGATGGTAATGAAAATGAAGACTGTGATGCGGATCGCCCTTATAAAACGGTAGGAGATGAATTATGCGAGCGGAGTTCTACAATAACAGCACCGGATAAAGGAACTTCAGGTAATCGTGAGGACGGCTGGACGAATAACAAAGGTGATTTTGAAGAGAATTTAAAGAATTTTTCTCCTAATCATGAACAAAGATTTTATAGAAAGGGGGATTTTGTAACCTTGAATGGAGAAACTTGGCGACTACTTGGTGATTATGCTGATATCACGCAGGAACCACCGAGTGCTTGGTGGAAGATAATTCAGGAAGAATGGGATGCACGCAGTTATTATGAGAATGGTGATGTTGTTAAGTATAATGAAGCTTATTATATAAATATATATAACACTGTCACTTTCCCTAATAATGCTCCAGATGGTGCTGCTGCATGGAATTTTTGGAAGAAAGTAAAAAAAGATCCGAATGGAACCGGCTGGATTGACGCATAGATAAGGAGTGACACAATGAAAAACATACCAATAGGTGAAGTGCTGAAGGATTACGGTTATATCAATGAAGAACAGCTGCAGAGGGCACTTGCAGAACAGAAAAAGGATCGTTCCAAACGGCTTGGACAGCATTTGATTGATTTAGGCTTTATCAGTGAGAATCAGATGCTGAAGGCACTGAGTGATAAACTGAATGAGCCGATGGTTGATTTGAACGAAGAAAAAATCGAAGTGGATGCTGTTGCGAAAATACCGAAAGCACTGGCGCAGAAATATAATTTGATTGCCATCAGCGAAAACAACGGGCGCCTGACGGTAGTAACAAGTGATCCTTTGAATTTCTACGGAATCGAGGATGTACGACTGGTGACCGGCATGAATATTTCCGTATGTCTGTGTGAAAAGGCGGCAATCGACCGTGCCATTGATTACTACTATGCGGAAATCAAAGCCAGAGAAGCAGCCAATGTGGCAAATGAAAACGTTGTATCCTTTGAATTCGATGATACCGAGCTTTATAACTCGGAGGAGGATGACACACCGGTTGTTAAGCTGTTCAACAGTCTTCTGACAAGAGGCTACAATGCCAATGCCAGTGATATACACATAGAGCCGTTTGAGGATAAGACAATGGTTCGTATGCGTATTGACGGTATGATCGTGGATTATGTGCAGCTTGCGAAAAATCTGCACCAGTCGCTGATTGTCCGAATCAAAATTGTAAGCAATATGGATATTGCTGAAAAGCGTGTTCCACAGGATGGTCACTTTCTGACCACGATTGAGGGAATTCGTATGAACCTTCGTGTCTCTGTGATTCCAACTGTATATGGTGAAAAAGCTGTTCTGCGTTTTCTGAACAGCAATACGCCGATTCTGAATGAAAAGCAGTACGGCATGAATGCGGATAATTATGCGAAAATGTGTCGTATGATGGAGATGCCGCATGGAATCATCTATATTACAGGACCTACCGGAAGCGGTAAAACAACAACACTGTATATGATTCTGGAAACGCTGGCAAAACGGCAGGTGAATATCGCAACCATTGAGGATCCCGTGGAGAAGAATATCGAACGTGTGAATCAGATGCAGATCAATACCATGGCGGGACTGACCTTTGAGCGCGGACTGCGGGCATTGCTGCGGCAGGATCCGGATATTATTCTGGTCGGTGAAACACGTGATGCGGAGACGGCATCCATTTCTGTACGAGCTGCCATTACCGGACATCTGGTATTGAGCTCTCTGCATACCAATGATGCAATCAGCTCGATTGTCCGTCTGGAGGATATGGGAATTGAACCATATCTGATTGCGAATTCACTGGTTGGAAGTGTTTCACAGCGACTGGTGCGTACGATTTGTCCGCATTGCAGAGAAAAGCTGAAGGCGACACAGCTGGAACGTCAGGTGCTGGGAAAAGAAATAGAATATGTATATCGCGGTGCAGGCTGTCATCATTGTAACCAGACAGGCTACAAGGGAAGAACGGCTGTGCATGAAATCATACTGATAGATAAGGAAATGCGGAGAATGATTTCTTCTCACAGAGATATTGATGATATCTATGCCTATGTGAAGAAATCACAGCAGCTGCATACCCTGAAGGATGAGGCTGTGGAGCTTGTAATCAATGGACAGACAACAATGGATGAACTGTATAAGATTACGGCTTACAGCGATTAGGAGGTCTGTTTATGAACAATTTACTGGAAGGTATGATTGCCTATGCCAGAGAGCATAGCTGCAGTGATATCCATTTGAATGTCGGTGGTCCCGCCATGATTCGGGCAAATGGCGTGCTGCGGGAATATCCCGCATTCATCAAGGATACACAGACGACAGAGATGATCCTTTCTATGGTGGATGAGCGGTTGATGGAGGATTTTAAACAGGGGAAGGATCTGGACTTTACCTATGTCAGCAAGGGAGAGAATCGGCAGAGAGTGAATGTATACCGCCAGCAGGATAAACTCTGTGCAGCGATTCGTATCATCAATAATACGATTCTGACACTGGATGAGCTGCTGATGCCGGATATTTTGAAGCAGCTCGCTATGGAGCCGCGCGGTCTGGTACTGGTGACCGGACCTACCGGCAGTGGTAAATCCACGACGCTGGCAGCTGTTATGGATTATATCAATGAACGCAGAAACTGTCATATACTTACGATTGAGGATCCGGTGGAATACGTGTATCAGCGTAAACAGGCGCTTATTCATCAACGGGAAATCGGTCGGGATGTGGACAGCTTTGATACAGCGCTTCGCAGTGCCATGCGTGAGGATCCGGATGTCATTCTGGTGGGAGAGATGCGTGACTATGAAACAATTGCAGCTGTCGTTACACTGGCAGAGACCGGACACCTGGTGTTTTCCACTCTGCACACCATCGGGGCAGCAAAGACAATTGACCGTATCATCGACGTATTTCCACCTCACCGTCAGGAGCAGATCCGTATGCAGGTTTCCGGTATACTGAAAGCTGTAATTACGCAGCAGCTGCTTCCAAAACGTGATGGTAGCGGACGGATTGCCGCGCTGGAGGTTATGATTGGAACAGATGCGATCAGCAGCATGATTCGAGAGAATAAGGTCCATCAGATCAATTCCATTATACAGACAGGGATGCGTGAGGGCATGCAGTCTTTGAACTTTGCTTTGGCACGTCTGGTGCGAAACGGCATGGTGACAAGGGAAGTGGCAGAGAAATACAGCGATGATCCGCAGGAGCTGAAGCAGTATTTGTTATGATAATGGAGTGGGGGTGTCGATATTGAATGAAAATTATTTATGTAACCTTGAAAATTCTATGAATATATTTGATGTTCTGGCAAGTTCTTATACTGAGATATGCATGTTAATTCCAGAGAAGGAATTAGTAAATTTTGATGAGATAAGGGCAGCATATATTACCTCTCAAATTAGGCACTATCTTGGAGAATATGCGATCGGATTCGATGAATATATGCAAATAATTACATTTTTAGTGGATGAATTTAAAGAGAATGAATTCACATACTGTGATCATTATGCAATAATATTAGCTATTGATAATTGCCTCTCTGATGTTGATTTATATTCAAGTGACGTTTATAGCGGAATGCAAACTATTTCCTATTGCTTAAATCTTAATTATCAGATAACTAATGTTTTTGTATATCCAATTTATAAAGACAGTGTTATGAATTCTGTAAATTATGCAGTTAAAAGAGAAACGGGGAAATGTTTTCGAAAAAACAGAGAAGTGGATAAACTGGAATTATTTAATATCATCTTATGTGAGAAGGAAATGTTGAAGGGGTATAAGATAGAATTTAGGACGGTTAGTTATAATAAGGAATTTAAAGATGTGGTAACTCAAAACAAAAAATTAACATATGCTGTAATTCCTTATACTTCATCAGATTTGAGTACATGGAAAGAAATTCATGAGAAAGGAATGGTTTTTTATCTAAATGATTTGGAAAATGAAAAATACAAATCAGATTATCTATCCTACATAAAAAAAATTCTGTCTCAGAATTTTGAAATAATCATACTTCCTGAGATGATATTAACAAAAGGTATTGTTGAACAATTATCTGAAACAATACGTTCTGTGAAAATGAAAAAGGCGTGTTTAATAATAGCAGGGACATTAAGTAATGATATGCATAATCATTGCTTTGTCTTTGATCATAATGGAAATCTTCTAATTAAACAGCACAAGCAGACTCCATTTGATTATCGTGGCAAAAAAGAATACCTTGAAGCGGACAAAACTATAAAAATTTTAGATGTAATTGGTATAGGAAGAATCGCGTTTTTCATTTGCAAAGATATGGTAAATCTCGATTTGAATTATATCGTTGGTTTGTTGAAGATAGATATCATAATTGTTCCTGCATTTTCGCCATCACTTGATCTGAAAAGCACATCGGAACAGATCTCCAGAGAATTTAATTTAATCGTTATAATGGCGAATTGCTGTGCAGCACTCACGAAGAAAGATAAAACAGGAGGTCTGCGGAAAATAGGATATGTTTGTTCCCCAGCTATTGAACAAGGCGCAAGAGAGTATCATACGCAATACTATACAGGACTATGTAAGAAAAATTGTAATTCTTGTGTGCCAAGAGTGATGGAGTTTAGTATAAATGAAGTTATGAAACTTGGTGAAATGGTCACATGTTCAATTTTATTACGAAATTGTTCAACTGTGTGCTATAATAAAGCTGTAAAGTGCATACAATAGAAGTGAGGTGCTAACGTGAAAATAACAAATGTGATAATAGAAGCCATATCAGGTGTGAAACGTATAATTACTCATTTAGATTCTTCTATTGATAATATAGAGACGACTATGATAATGGATAATGCAAGTACACAATTTTTTAATAGTATTTTTCATTTATATTTTGAGGGAAAAGAAAATTCCATTGATATTGATGAAATAACATTTAAATTAAATCAATGCTTTTCAGAATTAGATGAGAAACAGAGGGTCGTTTTTAAATTAGGAGAAATACAATCCTATGTAAAACTTCAGAATAAATATTATGAAGTTATGAAGAAGAAAGAATTCACCAAAAATATCTTAAAAAATGAAGAATACAAAACAGTATTAATATATCTTGGGCGAGTAAAGAAGGAAGAAAAATCCAAGCTATATGCATATCTGAAACAAAATCTTAATAAAAATGAACAGGGAATTGATTTTTTATTACTGCATTTACAGCAATCTATGATTTTAGATGCTTTTAATATTCATAGAAAAGAATACTATTGCTTAACAAAAGATGGATATTCTATATTTAAAATATTAGAAAAAGATTCATATATACCTATTTCAGGCTCATCAAAATATTTAATTAATTATGAAAGAATCAACATGTTTGATAAAAGCATGGGAAGATGTATAGGGCTTACTTTTCAGCCTATCGAAGAAAAAAAACAGAAAGAAGACTTATTGTTTAGTTTGAAATTTGATAATAAGGAGAAAGACGATAATGAATTTAAAAGAAAATATAGAGAGTATCGTATATAAACTTAAGGATTCTGATTCTAGGAGTAAACTCAATGATTATTTTAATGAAGACGATCTAAGTATTGATGTGATTGGTGAGGAATTAGTAAATTATTTGATAAAAATCGTTACAAATGAAAACATTGAGGAAATAGAAAAAATTTTATTTGATTTAGACTTACATGAGTTTTGGAATCATGTGGAAGATGTATTGAAAAATAAAGTTTTTGCATATAACGCTGCAAAAAATTTGAGAATTATGGATATGAATATTTTTTTGAAAGTTACGAAATATGTATTTGAGGAATTCATCTTATACAATAATGATGATATTCAAGCAATAGAGGATTATACCCTCGAAGAGCTGACAGATATGGCGAATGTATTAAATACAATTCAGTTAAAGTATCTAACCGAATTCAGAAAAGAAAATGCTTTAATTGAAAAGATTCAAGAATCTTTCGGGTTGGAAGAAGATAGAATCATTGCAGTACTTCAATTGATAAAATCTAATAAAGAACATTTGCTTGAAAAATTCTATATCGAAAATTTGATGCGTATGAGGCGAGATATCAACAAAAGTATGAATAGAGAATAAAAACTTCACGATAAAAAACATCAAGAGAGAATTGTAAAATCAGACTTGTAAACAACGTGCAAGTTCTGTATAATAATAAAAGAAAACGTTGAGCAGGAGTAGTAATTTGGACACCGCAGGACAGGGAGAGCTGATGATGCACTGAGAGTCGGCACACTGCAGGACCTTATGAATTCACCTGTGAGTGGGTTTAATACACCCCCGTTCCATGACGGTTATCCATGACAGAAAGTAAGTGTGTCGCATGACGAAACAGGATGGTACCGCCCGCAAGGGTTCCTGTGTCTTGTGGCTTTTTTTATAAGCAGAAAGGAAGTTGAATATGGAAAAGCTTACGAGTATCAAAGAAGAAGGTCTTTCCCAAATCGAAGCATGTGAGGACCTTGCCCAGCTGCAGCAGCTGCGTGTGCTGTATCTTGGTAAAAAAGGGCCGATTCAGGAAGTGATGAAATCCATGAAGGATTTGCCGAAGGAGGAGCGCCCGGCATTTGGTCAGCAGGTAAATGAGGTTAAGACCCTGTTTGCGAATGCGATTGAAGAACGCAGGGCAGTTTTGGAAGTCGCAGAAATGGAAAAGAGGATTGCGGAAGAAAAAATTGATATCACCCTGTCCGGTCAGAAGCCGAATCTGGGCAATGCACATCCGCTGATGATCGTACAGCAGGAAATGGAGGATTTATTCATCGGTCTGGGCTACACGGTAGAGGAAGGTCCGGAAGTAGAGATGGATCTCTATAACTTTGAGCGTGCCAACATACCAAAGGATCACCCGGCCCGGGATATGCAGGATACCTTTTACATAAATGCGGAAGAGCTTCTGCGTACACATACGACAGCCATTCAGACAAGACAGCTTGAAAAATTTGCTCAGGAGGGCAAGGAGCTGATCAAGGTCATCTGTCCCGGGAAGGTATATCGCCGTGACGATGACGATGCAACTCATTCCCATCAGTTTATGCAGTGTGAGGGACTGGTTGTCGGTGAACACATCACGCTGTCCGATTTAAAGGGGACGCTGCAGTTTCTGGCACAGAAGATGTTTGGGGAAGAACGTGTGATACGGTTCCGTCCAAGCTATTTCCAGTTTACAGAACCAAGTGTGGAGGTTGATGTCAGCTGTCATGTATGTGGTGGCAAGGGCTGTCCGGTCTGCAAGGGAACCGGCTGGATTGAAATTCTGGGTGCCGGCATGGTACATCCGAATGTTCTTTCCATGGCAGGATATGATGCGGAAAAGCTGAGCGGTTTTGCTTTCGGTATTGGAATTGAACGAGTGGCAATGCTGAAATACGGAATTACGGATATCCGTAATTTCTATACCAATGACATTCGTTTCTTGAAGACATTCAACCGGTTTGAGTAGGAGGACGCTGACATGAAAATAAGTAAGAAATGGCTAAGCCAGTATATGGATTTATCCGATATGAGCATAGAGGAAATTGCGGATAAAATAACGTCTGCCGGTCTTGAGGTAGAGGGCATTGAAAAAATGAGTCAGGGAAGCAATCTGGTCATCGGTAAGGTGATAAGCTGTGAGGATCATCCGGATTCTGATCATCTGCATGTATGCCAGGTTGACCTTGGAGATAAAATTGAACAAATCGTATGCGGTGCGCCAAATGTGGCAGCCGGACAAAAGGTAATTGTGGCTCGTGTCGGAGCGAAGCTTCTGGGTGGTGACATCAAGGCAGGTGTTATCCGTGGACAGGAGTCCAATGGAATGATCTGTTCTCTGCTGGAGCTGGGCGTTGATCCGCATCAGCTGAGTGAGGAAAGCAAAAACGGCATTGAGGTGCTGGATGAGGATGCACCGGTGGGGAATGAAAATCCGCTGGGCTACCTCGCTCTGGATGATGAAATTCTGGATGTGGGATTAACACCGAATCGAAATGACTGTATGGCTGCGTGGTCCATGGCACTGGAAACAGGTGCGATTCTGCATAAGGAAGTGAATATCCCATATGTAGAGGGTGCTTCCAATGTAGGGGAAGCAAGCAGGCTGATCGTTCGCAGTGAAACAGAGAAATGTCCGCTCTTTTTGGGAAAGGTCATCAATTCCGTAACCATTAAGCCTTCTCCGAAATGGATGCAGGAGCTGTTGATGGCAGCCGGAATGAAGTCAATCAACAATGTTGTGGATATCAGTAATATTGTTATGCTGGAAACAGGGCAGCCGCTGCATTTCTATGATCTTGATGCTATTCCGGCACAGGAAATCACAGTGAAGGATCAGCAGCGGTTTGATTACACAGCACTGGATGGAGAAAGCTATCACATCGAAGAGGATGATATCGTCATTACAACAGAGGGGAAACCAATCGGTATTGCCGGTATCATGGGAGGTGATGATTCCAAGATTGAGGAAACGACAAAGGGAATCATTATCGAGGCAGCAATCTTCCATCACGTATCCATCCGAAACACCAGCCGCCGTTTGAATCTCGGCACGGATGCCAGTGTCCGCTATCAGAAGGGTATCGAGCCGATGGCTACCTTCAAGGCTGTGGATCGTGCAGTGCAGCTGCTGATTGAATATGCAGATGCAAGCGGATTGGAAGAAACCAAGCAGTATGGCAGCAATGGCTATACACCGTTGGAATTTGATGTGAATCTGGACCGCATCAATGTTCTACTTGGCACGGATTTCCAGCAGGAAGAGGTTATGAAGGTACTTGATGATCTGCATCTGGAGCCGTCTGTTAACAATTCGGATATTCATGTGAAAATCCCAAGCTATCGAATGGATCTGGCAATCGAGGCCGATATCGCAGAGGAAATCATCCGCATTCTGGGATATGACCGTCTGCCAAGTACAATGCCGAAGATGCCTTCCACTATCGGAGCGCTGAACAGACGACAGCAGCTGCGCAGAAAATACAGAAATATGCTTTCTGATCTGGGCTACAATGAAGCGGTTACCTATTCTCTGGTTGGGAAAAAGGAAATCGAGGATGCAGTCATGCCGCACAAGGACATTGTCGAGCTGGCAGCTCCGATGAGTGAGGATCACAAATATGTACGGGATTCCATTCTGCCGAGTCTGCTGGAGTGTGTGGCTTATAATCAGGCGCGTTCCATCAAGGATATTGCATTGTTTGAAATCAGCAATGTCTATGGATTGGGACACGTGGAGGAACGTCTGGCTGTGGCAGTAAGCGGTGCTCTGCAGGAAAACCGCTGGCAAAAATTCCGCATGGAGGTGGATTTCTATACCGTCAAGGGACTGGTCGAGGCACTTCTGGAGAGTATCGGTTATCAGGGAAGCCGTGTAGTGTTTAAGGAAAATCATACCGATATTGTACATTTCCATCCATATCGCAGTGCAGAGGTGTATCTTGGAAGAGAGCTTCTTGGACTGGTTGGTCAGATTCATCCGAAAATGGCGCAGGCCTATGATATTACAGAAACACTTGCTCTGGAAATCAATCTGGAGGTTCTCTTGAAGAACAAGCCGGGAAAGGTGAAGTTCACCGAGGTAAGCAAATATCCATCCATCAGCCGCGACCTTGCATTTGTCGTGAAGGAGGATGTTAAGGTAGCGGATATCATTAGCAGCATTAAGAAAAACGGCAAGCTGGAGAAAGAGAATATTATCCAGAATGTGGAGGTGTTTGATGTTTACACCGGAGAACATGTGGAGAAGGGAAGCAAGTCTATCGCGTTGAGCATTGTTTTCCAATCTGCACAGCGTACGCTGAAGGATGCGGATATCAATGAAATCCACAACAGGATTCTGGAAACACTGGAGAAGGACCTGCACGCACAGCTGCGAGCATAAGCACCTGTTTCAGGAATACCGATAATTTATAGAAAGAGATGACAGGCATTTCGCACATGTCATCTTTTTTTATATCTGCTTTCAGAAATCAGGATGCCAAGTAGAATCCAATGGCAGCGAACATAAAAAACATGGAACGGTTGCGAAAGAAACAACAGAAACAGCCTTATTCTTTTGATTTCCCTGTTATGAGGAAGGCAATAAATGAAGCTGATATGCAAAATGGCTGTACCGGTTTGATTGCGCATATAATCCCTATCATGCCGCAATTCTATATGCCTGTAACGGAAATAAAAAAAAACGCGCCTTTAACTCTTTATATAGAGAAAATGCGTGTTTATGCTGAGACGGCTGTTTCCCATCCTCTTTACTTCTTTCCGGACTCATGCTGGAGACGGAATACAAGAATTTGCGGAGGAGCCAGCAGGCGCATGTCGATATCCTTGGTTCCAAGACCATTGGATACATACAGACTGGTACCATTGATATCATAGGAGCCGTGATTATAGGTTGCAGCTCCTTCCATGGTATGCAGCGGTCCTAATAGCGGCAGATAGATCTGTCCGCCCAAAGAATGCCCTGCGATGATCAGATTGAGATATTTTGTATTGATTCCGCTTGTTTTTACAATATCGGGACAGTGCGTCACCAGAATATTAAATTCGTCCTCACTGACCTTTTTCATAGCCCTGTCCGGCTGCGGATCACCGTTCAGCATATTGTTTAAACCGATCAGTGATATGCTGGAATCGCCCTTGTTTCTGAGCCGTATACTGGTATCACTCAGAATTTCAAAATCGCTGTCATATAAAATCTGAGAAACGATCTTCTTTGTCTTGTCATTCGCCAGATCCTCATCACCGAGAACGGCGAACTTGCCAAGTGGTGCATCGATGCTTTTCAGGATGGTTGTCAAATCCTTGCTCATCTGAGAATCCGGAGCCTTTGTCTGCGGGTTGGAGAACATGTCACCACCGAAAATCACAACATCGGCACCGGTTGTATTCAGCTTGCTGATCATACTTGTAAGACGTTCTTTGTTCATGTATTCATTGTATTTGATATCGCTGATGAATGCGATTTTCAAATCGTTCATATCTTCCGGTATCTTGCTGGAGGAAATCGTCTGATAGGAGAGGTTCACACGGTCTACGGAAATATAGATGGAGTAGAAGAAGACTCCGGCGACGATCAGAGCAAGAAGTATCAGGACAGAAACGATTTTAAGTAGTTTTTTTACCATTGCCGACACCTCATATTCCTTACTATTCTATCATAAATTGCGGTGCATTGCCATAAGAAAAGACAGTCGTTTGACTGTCTAGGATTGTGCGTTCTGCGGTTCCTTCTTTTTCGCCGGACGCTTGGTTGCTCTGGCAGCTCTGGCCTGTGCCATGGCTGCCATTGCCGTCTTGGAATTGATAATGACCGGGATGACAATCGGATTACGATGCGTCTTGTTATACAGGAACGGCTCCAGTGTCGAGCGCACACAGTTCTTCAGCTCGGAGAAGGTGGTGCGTTCCTTCATTTTCTCATTTAAAGCCGCATACACGATCTGCTCAGCTTCGCGCAGCAGACCCTGTGAATCCTTGATGAAGACAAAGCCCCGGGAAACGATGACCGGCTTGCACAGCACCTTGTTTTCCTTGGAATCTATCGCAATGATAGCAGCAACCAGACCGTTGTCAGCCAGAATGGTTCGGTCCTTTAGGACGGCTGTGGATACACCGCTGATGTCATTACCATCAACATATATATCATCCGCCTGAATTCGCCAGCTGCTTTCAAACACCTGATGATTGCGCAGTATCAGAACATCACCGTTTGCACAGGTGAAGATGTGATCATCCGCCAGTCCGGTTTCCTTTCCGGTTTCCTTATGCTGCACCAGCATTTTGTATTCCCCGTGAATCGGCATAAAGTATTTCGGCTTGATCAGCTGCAGCATCAGCTTCTGTTCCTCCTGAGAGGCATGTCCTGTTGTATGCAGATTGCTCAGGATGGATTTTGTCAGTACATTGGCACCGGCGCGAAACAGCTTGTTGACCACCTGATTGACGCTTGCTCCGTTGCCCGGAATCGGACTGGAGGAAAAGACAACCGTATCGCCTGGAATCAGCTTGATGTAGCGGTGGGTTCCATTCGCAATCCGTGACAGGGCGGCCAAAGGCTCTCCCTGACTTCCGGTACATACGATACAGGTTTTGTTTGCCGGTGTGCGTCCCAGCTGATCCGGACTAAGGAAATGCTGCTCGCCAACCTTGATTTTGCCCATTTTGCGTCCGATCGTCACGACATTTTCCATGCTTCGTCCAAAGATGATCACCTTTCTTCCGCAGGCAACTGCAGCCTCCAGAATCTGGGATACACGGTATACATTGGAAGCGAAGGTTGCGACGATGAGCCGTCCGCTTGTTTTTTTCATCGTATCGAGAATTTCCGCTGCCACCTTTTTCTCGGAAATGGAGAAATCCTCCACACCGGAATTGGTGGAATCGCTCAGCAGCAGATCAACACCGATCTGTCCCATATACGCCATGACCTGATAATCGGAATTGGTGCCGACCGGGGTCAGGTCAAATTTGAAATCGCCGGTATGAACGATGCGTCCGTTCGGCGTGTTGATCAAAATTCCCAGAGAATCGGGAATGGAGTGAGTCGTATTGAAGAAGCCGCATGTGAAATGCTGCATCTTAACCGAGCTGCGATCATTGATTTCAATGATTTTCACACTGCGCAGCATTCTGCGCTCCTCCAGCTTTTTGTTGATCAGTGCCACTGCAAAGGCAGGGGCATAGATTGCCTCAATATCCACGCTTTTTAACAAAAACGGGATCCCGCCGATGTGATCCTCGTGACCATGGGTGATGATCAGAACCTTTCGCTTGCGGTTATTTTTTACCAGATAGTTGTAATCCGGAATGACATAGTCAACACCGAGAAGGTTTTCCTCAGGAAAACGAACACCAGAATCGATAATCAGTATCTCATTCTCGTGTTCAAAGCAGTACATATTTTTACCGACTTCGCCCAGTCCTCCCATAGCATAGATGAGAGTATCTCCGCGTTCCGTATTGATTTTATTATAACTGTTCTTTGTAGTCTCCTGATTGTTTCTCGGTGCAGTGTTTCGATTATTTCGATGATTGTTATTCATAAATAACTCCTTTCTTACATACCAAATTTGAATCTGCACCTGATATCTTTTACTATTATAGCATACTTTGAAAAAAATAAACGTGTTTTGCTGCTAATTTTCCCATGTAAGCGCATGTCTTTTTCATATTGCACCGTTTCAGCCATAAGAAAATGCTCATTTCTGAGCATTATTCAATGACGATTGCTGTTGGATCCTCCCGCCATGGATCCTGTTTGTTTATGCGGTCATAAAACAACGTTCCTGAAAAATGATCGATTTCATGCTGAAGGACAATGGCCAGATAATTCTTAGCCTTTATCGTTATTTCCTGCTTTTGCAGAAGGTCATATCCCCTTACGGTGATACGCGCTGCTCTGGGTACGATACCCTCATGCTCATTTTCAACAGACAGACAGCCCTCTCCGTTTTTCAGATAAGCGCGCTGTACGGACTCGGATACGATCCGCGGGTTGACAAGCGCATATTCGTCAATTCCTTCCTCATTGGGCACAACCACAGCCAGCATTCTTTTTGGAACACCAAGCTGTATGGCAGCGATACCCACCGCAGGACGAAGATTCTCTTTCTCAGCGATTTCTGCATCCTGTGAGCTACGGACATAGGTCAGCATGTCCTGCAGCAGTGCTTCGTCCTCAGCACCGAGGGGAAGCGTAACAGGCTCACTTTTCGTACGAACGATTGCATCTGTATCTTTTACAATATCATCATAGTTCAAACTCATATGCAAACTCCTTTTCTTACGATACTATTTTAAACGCTTTTCTCTGAGAATGGAAGTGTTTTGCGAAATTATTGTGAAAAAACATGGAATCTATGATATTATAAAAGATACATGAGAAATGAAAAGGAGAGGAATACGCATGCGAATAAAAAATGTAGTCTTAACGTTGAAGATGCCGAAAAAATTTGATTTTCTAATGCAGTTTGCCGTGCTGATTCTGATCCTGTTCGGTACCCTGATGATCGTATCCACTAATGTCGGCAATACGACGAAGGATCCCTATATCATACCAAAGGTTCTGGCAAAGCAGCTGTTTTTTATCATTGTATCCTATGTGCTGATGACCTTTTTTGCGAACAACTTCACAATGAAGCGAGCACAGAAGCTGTTTCCTGTCTTTGGTATCGGTATTATCATCGCATTGTTTTCCACACAGCTGTTTGAAGGTGTGCTGGGAAGTAAGGCATGGATTCGTATTCCGATACCCGGTCTTGGCGAAATGACGATTCAGCCGTCAGAGTTCGCAAAGGTTTATATGGTTGTCGTGATGGCGGTATTTGTAGAGCTGACGGCCCGAAGGCGCAAGTTTAAGTTTTGGACGATTGTCCGTATTCCGGTATATTTTTTCATGGTAATCGCAGCCGCTATCCTGCTGCAGAAGGATTTGGGAACTCTTTTTGTTCTGGTTCTGCTGTGTGCCATCTGTTTTCTGATACCCTCGCATATCAGCTTGCGCAAGCAGCAGCGATGGGTGCGTCTTGGATTGATCATCGGATGTATCAGCATTGTATTTATCATGAGTGAGCCGGTTATTGATTTCCTGAATGGCATCGGACCTTTGCAGCATGTTGCCGTCCGTATCGAAAATGCGCTGAATCCGTTTACGGACCCGCATAACAACGGGTATCAGCTAATCAACGGTCTGTATGGCTTTGCGCGCAGCGGCTTTACGGGAGTCGGACTGGGAAATTCCATTCAGAAATACGGTTATCTGACACAGTCGGACAATGACTTTATCCTGTCGATCATCGTTGAGGAGCTGGGGATTTTCGGACTTATGGTCGTTGTGCTTGGCTATGTGGTCATTTTGCAGCGGCTGTTCTATTATGCCTTTCACACGAAGAGTGAGGGCTATAAGGTCATACTGGTAGGAACCGCCATGTATATTTTCATTCACTTTGCACTGAATGTCGGCGGAGTGAGCGGCCTGATTCCGCTGACTGGGGTACCGCTGCTGTTTATTTCCAGCGGAGGGTCCTCCCTGATGTCCATCATGACGGCAATCGGTATTTCCCAATCTGTCATTTCCAGAATACGAAGACAGGGCAGTGTGGCAGTCAGTGCAGCAGCCAAGCAGCTGCCGCATACATAAAAAAGAGCCCTAAGGGGTAAAGGGCTCTTTAAGAAAGGGAAGAGGAGAAACAAAGATTGGGGGGTAACAGCCGTTTTACCGGCTGCACTATTATACTTCCCCTATGCATTTGCTTTATACATGAGGAGTTGAAAAAAATGAGAATTGTTGCAGGTGAATTTCGATCCCGTGTGATTACAGCGGTCGAAGGCAATACGACACGGCCTACAACGGATAAAATCAAGGAAGCTGTTTTCTCCCGTATCGGGCCCTATTTTTACGGAGGAAACATGCTCGATCTATTTGGCGGCAGCGGGAATATGTCTTTGGAGGCGATTTCCCGCGGTATGGAGCATGCGCTTGTTTGTGATGTCAGTCATGCAGCTGTATCAACCATTCGTAAAAATGTGAAGACGCTGGATGTTGCCTCACGGGTGACCATCTGGAAAATGGATTATCGTCAGGTGCTTGCCAAGGCTTCACAGGAACAAAGAACCTTTGATCTGGTCTATCTGGATCCCCCGTACAAGAAGCAGCAGATTTTGCATATACTGCAGTATCTTGATACGCATGATCTGGTGAATGAGCTGGGAGATATCGTCTGTGAGAGTCTGAAGGAAGATGAATTTCCTGATCAGGTAGGTGCTTTGCATAAGGTAAAGGATGTCACCTATGGAATTACCCGCATAACGTATTATCGAAAGGAGTGCATGGAATGAAAACAGCAATCTTTCCCGGAAGCTTCGATCCTGTTACACTGGGGCATCTGGATATCATTGAGCGCGCCAGCAGAATGTTTGATCGCCTGATTGTCGTTATTCTGGAAAATTCAGAAAAACATGCCACCTTTTCCATAGAGGAGCGTTTGACATTCCTGCGCAGCAACACAGCGCATCTTTCCAATGTCGAGGTAGCCGCTGATCACGGCCTGACGGTTGATTTTGCCAGAAAGCAGGAGGCGGTTGCTATCGTGCGCGGTGTGCGGAGTGTGAAGGATTATGAATATGAGCTGGATATCGCCAGTGTGAATCAGCATATTGCGCCTGAGGTGGAAACTGTACTGTTGTACGCATCCCCGGAATTTTCCTATGTGTCCAGCTCTATCATACGGGAGCTGGTGAAATACGGACAGGATATTTCTGCTTATGTACCGAAGGATGTAACGGAGGCCTTTGTGAATAGATAAAAAGCAGGGAAGGGAAAAGCAGCGGATAGGTATATCATTTTTTTCCTAACGCTTGAATACCGGTATAAGCTGTTTTAAATTAAAGAATGAAATTCCTAATATACCGATATCAGGAAGAGACGTTTAACAGTAACGGAAATATTGAAAATGAATGAAGAAAAGGAAGATGACGCGGCCTAAATGCCTGATCATCTTCCTTTTCATGCTTTTCAATCAGCTCCGCAACCTGCGTGTGGCTCTTTTTTTATGGCAACATGAATATCAGTATCTGCTGGAGCTTAACAGCGTCTGCATAATCGAATGATCTCTGCCGTAAGAGAAAGAAATCCCTGTCTCGTAACGCTGCCACACCCATGTCACGTAGTTCTTTGATAGCTGCAGGGCTTCTATATGAGCTTTGAGACATAGGCATGGCGTTCATTGGCTTGTGAGCGGTACCCCCTGTGCATCCTCTTCAACAGTGTCCGGCAGATAGTATTCATATTGTTCCAGTATCTGTGATTGCGTTAGCCTTCGATACTTTATAAAACGATAGCATAGAAGAATCACTCTTGCGGCTTCCACTGATAAGATCAGGATCAACAGCTGACACAGGGCAGTCAGAAAGCCTCTTCTTATCATTTTTATCAATGTTGAAATCAGGTAAAGCAGAAATGCAGCAACAAAATAATTGTGTGTTTTATGCTCGGCTTCTTGAATTGCAGCTTCCAGCTTTCGCATATAGACAGGGAAGTGAAACAGCTCAATAAAGAAAAACAAGGCGCTGATCAGCCACAGAGTGGAGATGCTTTGCTGCATGAGCTGTGCGACAGCTGTCTGCAGACTGGAAGAGCATAACACGAAAATCGAAGAGGCGGTAATGAAAAGCATGTGCAGAAGTGTTTGTATATTCAAAAAGGTGAAGGCATGATAGGTGATCACCATGCTGTTTTTGGACATCCAGTTGATTGGCCGATACAGATTAGCCGGAAACAGCATACAAAGGATAAGACCTAAAATGGAGAAATCCGACAGACGTCTACGCTGTGCAGCACTTTCATACACGATTGCGCGTCTATGGATATCTGCCGGTGGAATGCCTGCATAGTCTTCCTGTGAATACGGCTCCCAGCTGCCTCGGCGAAACCGTTCTACCTGAAAGGGAACAGCTTCAAACTTCAGGCGCTGCAGAAGAATATGCAGCAGCTTAGGGTCTTGATAACGTCCCGCAGAGAAGGTGGCGATGCTTCTGTTAGCCAGAATTGCATCGAGTACCGCTTTTCGATCAAAGCCGAATTCCTCGAGGATGTCTGCGGCAGTCATCGTGGCTGCTGTATTCCGTATGGTAAGCCGCTCTTTGATATCCGTATCATCCGTAAAGGCATCCTCGTCATAGACCATTTGCTCGAATTCTACAAATTCTTCCCTTCTGCGATAAAACAGTCGGTAAGCGGTTAGAAAGCGACATCCCAAACCGGTAAGGGTGAATGCCGGAACAGCAAGCAGTACCATATACAGCAATGGCTGCAGTCGCTCGGGTAACAGCAGCTGGAGGAGGAGCATGCACAGAACAAAGATGCCCAGAGCGCGTAGGAATGTTTTCTGCAGAAGGTTCGCCGGGTGATAGCTTTCCTTTTTTATTCGATTCATAAGAAAGCATCGCATGCATGCATAGCAGGGAATACAGGCAAGCAGCACGAGCATACAGATATCCATGAGGTCTATGGAAGATGCCACATACATCAATATCATATACCCGGGTATCATCGTCAGAAAAAGGATGCCCCAATATAAACTCCTTTGTATGAGCGCTGCATGCGTATGCCATTGCAAAAGGTAATACTGTATCATGACTACAATGGATATCAAAGCGGCCAGTGTGCAGCAGCCATACATGAACAGGGTGGACAGATAGGAGGTTCTTTGCTCAGCCGCAATATATTGCAGTGTGGCAAGAAACCATGAAAGGTTTGTAACAACAAAAAAAGCGGACATTGCGGTGCATACGGCTGCCAGCAGCAGAATCGCATTTGCAGCCTGGCTGCTTTTGGTAACGGTGATATGCTGTTTTACATAGGCAGTAATAGGATCGTACATGTGAAACACTCCATTCCTTTTATAGTTTATCATACATTTGAGAAAGAGCCAACGATGCCTGATGGTTATGTGGAAAATTCGATAAACTGAAAAAGAAGCTATACGGTATTCAGGAAGAGAAGCATGATTCCTGAACATACATGCACCTTATAGGATGATATTTTGCATACCCCGAAATATGCGATGCTGTACAGCTTTTGTTATCGCTCTTTCAGAATCCGCAGGGCCTTCTTTATTTTGTAAGTAAATATTCAGATTGGGCACATAGCATTTCAGGTCAAAGCATGGTATAATTACAAGGATATTGCAGAAAGGATGAACCGTATGAGTTCAATGCATTTTCAGCCGCCGAGTCAGGATGCGGTTAAAAATAAATTTATTACGTCCATGAGCATGCTGCTCATTGTTGTCAGTCTTTATGTTACCTGCTATATGCTGTTCTTTCGCACCGTAGAGGTGGATGTGACAAAGGATGCAGGTATCGAATACAGGGGAGAGGATGGTTCCGCCAGTGTGCGGGTAATCAATCGAAACCAGAATTACAATCAGCGTATACAGGAGTTTATGGATTCCATCACCTATGAGGTGAAGCCGGCGAAAAAGCTGAAAAACGGTGATGAGCTGACCATAACCGCCCGATATGATGAAACGCTTGCCAGCCGTTACCATGTAAATCCGATTCAGACTGTTCGCAGAGTGAAGGTGAAAGATCTTCCGGAGCGGTTTGCGGATGTAAATGAAATCCCTGCTTCGTTTCTTTCTACGCTGGATGATCGAACCAGGAGCTATCTCAATAAAAATATGGAACAGATATTAAATGAGGATTTCACCTCATTCTTCATCCGTTCCCAGCCGGAGCTGGTCAATCAGAAGCAGATGTATCGTGTCTTTCTGGATGGAAAGAAATCCAGTGCAAAGGATAAAATCATCGATATTTATGCAATAACGGCAAAGGGTGAGGTCAACACCTCCAGCAAGAAGGAGACACTGGAGATGAAGGAGGATACCATTTATTATATGATTACATATAATGAAATCAATACATCCTTACGTATACTGGATGAGAACGTGTATGGAGAAAAGCTGATTATCTCCGAATCTAACGATTTGACGAAGGAAACGCAGTTTACCAGCTTTATGAAGAGCAAGTACAAGAGCGCATATGAGGTTCAAATCATGAAATCCGAAGCAAACAGCTGATATACCGGATATGGATTACATAAGGAAGTATAGTTCTTTAAACACACACAACGAAAGGCTGTCTGCACTGTTAGACAGCCTTTCGTTGTGTGAAAAGCGGGGCTATTTCAGCAAGGTGCCAATCGCATCCAGATCCTGCGGGTCACTCTTGTCAAAGCGAATCACGCAGGCATCCTGCTCGCTGTAGCGGGGAATCAGGTGTACATGAAAATGCATGACGCTTTGTCCTGCCACCTCATGGATATTGCTTAATACATTCATTCCCTCGGCATGGGTACGCTCCATAATGCGTTTTGCGAGCATCTGTGCAACCTCCATGACATGCTTCATCAGCTCCGGCTCACAGCTCATGAAATTCTCTGTATGCTGCTTGGGGATTACGAGCGTATGTCCCTTTGTCACCTGTGAAATATCAAGAATGGCAAGCACGGTATCATCCTCATAGATGCGGGTTGCGGGAATTTCACCTTTTACGATACTGCAGAATATACACATAAAAATCCTTCCTTTCCTTTTTACGTATTATAGCAGAAACAGGCAAAAAGAAAAAGAGCACGAAGCTCTTAATCCTGAACGATATAGGATTCATTGGTGGATTTGATACCGTCATAAATATCCTTATCGTAAACTGTGAAATCATATTTTTTCAGATAATAAGCGGTTGCGGCCGGCTCGATATCGGTAGATGCTTTCTCAACGATGCTGTTGATGGCATCCTCTTCAAAATCCTTCGGTGTTGCGTTTGTGACCTTCACAACATAGTATTTCTTGCTGGATGTATCCTCCATCACACTTTCAATCAGACCCTTTTTATTTGTGGATTTGATCTTGTCAAACACCGTTGTCGGCAATCCGCTTTTGGAGTTATAGATTTCCTCTGATCCCTTGTAGGTGGTTGTTGATCCGTATTCCTTCACAACAGCCTTGAAATCCTTGCCGTCCTTGAGTGCCTTCAATGCATTTTCCGCTTTCTTCTTGGAATCAGCCTCCAGAATCTGTGCCTTAACAGGATAATAGCTGTCAAACATGGCTTTTTCCTTAGCTTTTACATACTTTTTGTTTAATTCCTTCTGCTGCAGTCCCGGATAGATGCTTTTTTCCTTATACTGCTCCAGATTATCAAAGCCGTACTGCTTCAGTGTGTCCTGCAGACTGTCACCATACATGCTCTTCAAGGATTTTACAGATTCCTCTGCTTCCTTTTTCATGGCGTCAGAGACCTTGATATTTTCCTTCTTGTAGATCTGTGTCTTGATCAGGCTCAGCGTTTCGTTTGCTCCTGCGCTGGTTTTGATCAGACCGTAAATATCACCGTTGGTTATTTTGTTGCCTTCGATGGTGATCAGTGCTTCGCTTCCATTTGAAATTCCTGCCGTGGCATCCTTACAGCCTGCCAGAGTGAACAGCATCATAGCGGCGAGCAGTGTACAAAGCTTTTTCATATCTCTCGTCCTCCTATTCCTTTACGTCCAGGATGTCCATGATCTGTTTTTTGACATCATCATTCGCATATTTGATATCCAGCTTCTTTGCAGCTTCCCACAAATACGTGTTGGACAGGTTTTCCGTACCGCTGGCAATCGCCTTGTACAGGGATTCCTTTGCCTTCTTGTCTTTTTCCAATTTCGCTTTATCCGTTTCTTCCACCTTGATTAAGTGCCAGCCGTTGTAACTGTCATTGCTTTCCTTGACCCAGTCACTGGTTTCTTTGGCCTTCAGCTTGAAGGCGGCATTCTTGAAGCTGTCCACATAAGAGGTGTCGGAATCCATATAGCCCAGATATCCGCCATCACTCGCACTTCCGTCATCACTGTATTTTTTAGCGACATCCGCAAAGCTGTCACCCTTCTTTAATGCGTCCTCAACCTTCTGCACCTTTTCCAGTTCCTTCTTGGTCGGCTTGTTTGCATCCTCCATCTTAATCAGGATATGGGAAACCGTACGGGATTTCTTTTCCTTGTAGATTGGTGTAAACAGCTCATCCAGATGCTTGGAAATGTAGTCATTCTGCATTTTTTCCATTTTTGCCACGGTCATGCAGTAGTCATACAGCTGGTCGGAGGTAAATCCGTATTGTGCGATGTTCTGCGAAATCAGAGCCTCTGCATCGGTACCGCTGCTGGCTGCCTGACTTTCCGCACTCTGCTTGATATTGGATTCATACTCCTCAGCCGTCTTTTTCAATTCATCCGTAGTCTTGATGCTGCTGTTGATAACCTCTGCCTGAAATTTCATGAACAGCATACTTTTTCCATACGTTTTACTCAGATTCTTATACAGCTCATCAGCAGTGATATTGACATCACCCTTCAGTCCTGCAACCACATCTTTGCCATCGACACTTTTTCCGGGAAGCTTTCCCTTGTTGGTGTCATAGACGCTGAATATCGCAAAGCCGATAAAAATCAGCGCAATCAGTACGACAAACCATTGCTTTTTCAGTATCTTGATCATAATGTCCTCCTAAATGAATACCGTAATATTATAGTGTATTTGCCTTTCAAATGCAATTTTTTGGAAGTCTTTCCTGTAATTTCACACAAAAGTTCAGAAAGAAATCACATGGCATTCGGTATATGTCACAGAAAGGTTGAGTTTTGTAAAATCAGGGTTTTGCGGCTGTTTTTTATACAATTCCTATTTCTTTTGTATGAAATACAGCGAAATCAATCGTTTGAATTGTGAATTGCAGGAAAATTTGGTATGATAATAACCGGACGAAAGGATGATAATGATGAGTTGTTTACGTATTAAGGATCTGCACGTCAGTGTAGATGGAAAAGAAATTTTAAAGGGGCTGTCCCTTGATATACATAGCGGAGAAACCCATGCACTGATGGGACCCAACGGGAATGGAAAATCAACCCTGCTTGCGGCCATTATGGGCAATCCCAAGTTTCAGGTGACCGGTGGAAGCATTACACTGGATGATCAGGATGTTTTAGCCATGGAGGTGGATGAGCGCAGCAAGGCCGGACTGTTTCTGGGAATGCAATACCCAAGTGAGGTCAGCGGTGTTACCAATTCCGATTTCCTGCGTGCTGCCATCAATGCCCGCAGGGAGCGGCCGATCCCATTGTTTTCCTTCATTCGTGAAATGGAAAAGACAATCAGAGATTTACAGATGAAGGAGGATCTTGCGCACCGCTTCCTCAATGAGGGCTTCTCCGGTGGAGAAAAGAAGCGCAATGAAATCGTCCAGATGAAGCTGTTGAAGCCGTCGATTGCCATGCTGGATGAAATTGATTCCGGACTGGATGTGGATGCTTTGAAAATCGTAGCCGAGGCTGTTGCGGCTATGCAGAGGGAACAGAATATGGGGCTTGTGATCGTATCCCATTATGCCCGCTTTTATGAATTGCTGAAGCCGACCCATGCGCATGTTCTCGTGGACGGACGCATCGTTGTCAGCGGCGGAAGCGAGCTGGTGGAGAAAATTGATCAGCAGGGCTATGACTGGATCGAACAGGAATACGATGTGCAGGTTGTCAGAGAGGAAGAAAAGAAAGTCGAGCTGCTTGGCTCCTGCGGCGCAAGCAGGGGTGCATAATATGGAATATAGCGTACACAGCGGCTTTGAAACGCTGGCTCTTTCACCCCGGAATACGGAAAAGCTGAAGCTTGTGGTGGACGAACGCATAAACGCTTCTCTGCTTGTGACATACAGTGGAACGTGGGAGTCTTTACAGGTGGAGGTCATCGCTTCTCCATACAGCTCATTAACGCTCATGCTGAAAAACGATGGCAGTGAGGATGTGGTGCTGCAGGTAAGCGGAAGTGTCTACCGTGACGCCTCCCTGACACTGGCTCTGTGTGAGCTGAATGCAGGCAATACTCAGGCCAGGGTTACCCTAGATTTATGTGAAGAGGGGGCTTTTGCCATGCTGCGCAGCGCATGCATCGCCGCAAGCCGCAAGCAGTTTCACATGCAGTGCAATCATTTGCAGGCACATACGGAGGGTCTCATGGAAAACTATGCCGTCGTGGAAGAAGGCGGACAGTATCGCATGGAGGCCACCGGAAAAATCATCAAGGGTGCCAGGGAAAGCAATTCCCATCAGAAGACAAGAGTGCTGACGATGAGTGAGCGGCACAGCAGTGAAGTGGTGCCTGTGCTGCTGATTGATGAAAATGATGTAAAGGCAAGCCATGCGACAACGCTTGGACAGCCGGATGAAAATCAGCTGTATTACCTGCAGACACGCGGGCTTTCCCGCCGGCAGGCTCTCGGACTGCTGACCGTCGGCTATATCATGCCGATCACAGAGCTGTTTGATCAGGAAGAAGTACGTACTGCATTGAAGGACGAAATCGAAATGAAGGTGGGTCTACATGCTTGACAATGCAAATATCAGAAAAGATTTTCCTATGCTGCAGAAAACCATGCAGTCACATCCGCTCGTTTATCTGGATAGCGGGGCAACGACTTTAAAGCCCCGGCAGGTAATCGATGCGGTCGTCAACTATTATGAGAATTACGGTGCCAATGCGCACCGCGGAGATTATGATCTGAGCTATTTTGTGGATCAGGAATATGAACAGACCCGCAAGGATGTCGCAGCCTTTCTGCATGCGGCGGATGCACGGGAAATCGTTTATACAAGCGGAGCCAGCTCTGCTTTGAATCTGGTGGCATACGGCTATGGCCGCAAGTTTCTGCAACGGGGCGATATCATTTTGACCAGTGTGGCGGAGCATGCTTCGTGCGTGCTGCCGTGGATGCGTGTTGCACAGGAATGCGGAGCTGTTGTTCAGTATGTGCCGCTGGATGCGCAGGGACGCATCACCCTGGAGGCAGTTGCTTCCATGATGAATGAGCGTGTGCGTGTGGTTGCACTTGCACACATCAGCAATGTGCTTGGCTATCTGGCACCGATGCGTGAAATATGCGAGCTGGCACACCGCTATGGAGCCGTGGTTGTCGTGGACGGTGCGCAGAGTGTGCCGCATATCCCGCTGGATGTCGTCGCTATGGACTGTGATTTTCTGGCGTTCTCGGCGCACAAGATGTGCGGACCGACCGGAATCGGAATACTCTATGGCAAGCTGGAGCTGTTAGATGCCATGGATCCGCTGTATCTGGGCGGGGACAGCAATGCACGCTTTGACATGTGCGGAAATATTCAGCTGAAAAACGCACCCTATAAATTTGAGAGCGGCACACAGCCGATTGAAGGCATCTTCGGTCTGCATGCAGCCTTACAGTATATCCAAAGCATCGGACGAAAGAATATCCACGCATGGGAAATGGAGCTGCATGACTATGCGATCCGTGAGCTGCGCAGGCTGGATAATATTGAGGTATACAATCCGGATGCAGACACGGGCATCATTACCTTTAATGTAAAAAATGTATTTGCACAGGATGCGGCGACCTTCTTCAATGCGAACGGGATTGCCGTGCGCAGCGGACAGCACTGTGCCAAGCTGTTAAACAACATGCTGGATACGTCCGCAACCATCCGGGCAAGCTTTTATTTGTATACATCCTATGCGGATGTCGATCGGTTTCTGGATGTATGCCGTAAAGCAACCATGGAAGCCTGTCTGGATGTCTTTTTTTAGGAGGTCGTAAAAATGAGTGACTTAATGAAGGATCCGATGATTTTGCGTTCCATCATCATGGATCATTATGAATATCCAAGAAATCATGAGCTGACAAAGGAGGACGGCTATGTGCAGAAGCATATGGCCAGTGAATCCTGCATTGATGATATTTATGTACAAAGCAGAATACGGGACGGTGTTGTGGAGGACGTGCGCTTTGACGGTGTGGCATGCACGATCTCCACTGCCTCCACCTCCATCATGAGTGAGCTGCTGAAGGGAAAACGCGTGGAAGAGGCAAAGGACATCATCGCCAATTATTTTCACATGATCGATCAGCGGGACTATGATGAGGAGAAGCTGGAGGAGGCGGTGGCATTCCACAATGTTGGAAGTCAGGCCAACCGGATCAAATGCGCCACCATCGGCTGGAAGGCGATGGAGGAAATGATCGAGGAAAGCGAGGAGCGTCATGAGTGAAACCAGAATTCCGGTAAATGAAGAATATAAATACGGCTTCCATGACGAGGATGTCAGTATTTACAATACGGGAAAGGGACTGACCAGAGATACGATTCTGGCAATCTCTCATAAAAAAAAGGAGCCGCAGTGGATGCTGGATTTCCGTCTGCGTGCCTTTGAACAGTTTGAAAGCATGGATATCCAGACCTGGGGTCCGGATGTGACCAATCTGGATTTTGATGATTATACATACTACATCAAGCCAAGTGATAAAACGGAGAAAAGCTGGGAGGATGTTCCGGATACGATCAAGGATACCTTTGACAAGCTGGGGATACCCGAAGCGGAAAAGGAGTTTCTGGCCGGCGTAACCACGCAGTATGATTCCGAGGCGGTGTATCACAATATGCTGGAGGAGGTGGAATCCAAGGGCGTCATTTTTCTGGATACCGATACAGCCTTAAAGCAGCATCCGGATCTGTTTCAGAAATATTTCGGCAGGCTGGTACCGTATACCGACAATAAATTCGCAGCCTTAAACAGCTGTGTGTGGAGCGGGGGAAGCTTTATCTATGTACCGAAAGGGGTAAAGCTGGAAAAACCGCTGCAGTCCTATTTCCGTATCAACACGGAGCGGATGGGGCAGTTTGAGCGTACGCTGATTATCGTGGATGAAGGCGCGGATGTGCATTATGTCGAGGGCTGTACGGCACCGACCTATTCCAAGGATTCGCTGCATGCGGCTGTCGTGGAAATCTTCGTGCATAAAAATGCACGCTGCCGCTATTCCACCGTACAGAACTGGAGCGATAACATCATCAATCTGGTGACCAAGCGCGCCAAGGTGTTTGAAAACGGAAGTATGGAGTGGATCGATGGAAACATCGGTTCTCAGACGAATATGAAATATCCGGCCTGTATTCTGGCAGAGCCGTATGCAAAGGGTACGTGCATTTCCATTGCCGTTGCGGGGAAGCATCAGATACAGGATGCCGGAGTCAAGATGATTCATCTGGCAGACCATACCTACAGCAATATCGTATCCAAATCCGTTTCCCGAAACGGTGGAGAGGTCAACTATCGTGGGCTGGTGCTGCATGGTCCCAATGCCGCCTTCGCGAAAAGCAAGGTGGAGTGTGATACGCTGATTTTGGACAAGCAGTCCCGCAGCGACACCATACCGACCAATATTTCCAAAAATATGACATCGCAGATCGAACATGAGGCAACCGTTTCCAATATCAGTGAGGAACAGCTGTTTTATCTGATGAGCAGGGGATTAAGCCGCAGTGCTGCGACCGAGATGATCGTAATGGGCTTTCTGGAGCCCTTTACCAGAGAACTGCCGATGGAATATGCGGTGGAGCTGAACCAGCTTCTGAAGCTGGATATGAGTGACTCCATTGGATGATGTCAGAGCGCGTGCGCTGAAGCGCAGGAATGCACTGAGCAGGGAAGAACGCATACAATACAGCCGCAGAATCTGTGAACGTGTACAGCCATTGCTGCACGGTATCGTTGCACTGTATCGTGCTGTGGGCAGTGAGGCTGATCTTTCCTATCTGGATAAAAGCGGTCTGCACCTTTGTCTTCCGGCATGCAGCAATGCGGATATGCGCTTTTATCACATTGATGAATCAACTGAATATCGGAAGAGCAGGTTTGGTATCTGGGAGCCGGTCCATGCACTGCCTGCCGAAGCATCGCAACTGGACATTGTTCTGGTGCCGCTGGTAGCCTTTGATGAAGCCTGTAACCGCATGGGACATGGCTGTGGCTATTATGACCGCTATCTGCCGGCGTGCAGAGCAACAACAATCGGTATCGCCTTTGAATGTCAGAAGGACATCCTGCAGCTTCATGCGCATGACGTGCCTCTGGATATGATTGTGAGTGAACAGCAGATGTATCGTAGAACGTGAACCGAATGTGTGTCCTGCACATTCGGTTTTTCTTTCGATTATACAAATGGTAACATTATAAGAAAATAAGTTTGGGCATATGATAAACTTTTTTAGACTGACCTTCGTCTAAAGAATGTAAGAATTCAGGATTTCTTCAAAAACGCTGCTTTTTTGGCGGAAGCCTTTTGATATCCTGTATAATTCTAACGGAATACACAAAAGCTTGTTGAAGATGGGAGAGATTATATGAAGTACAAAACACCAGTTTCCCTTGTGCTTGCGGCCTCGGCCTTGCTTATGATGGGCGCTGTGCTGCCCTCGGTGGCAGCTGATGGACAAAGCACACAGGTCAAGAAGGGACATGCGGTCATGGAAAAGCTCGCCAAGCAGAGCGTGGCTTCCGTGGATAAGAAGATAGCTGCCCAGGAGCAGAAGGAGCGTCTGCAGAAGCTTTCCTCGCAGCCGCTGTCGCTCCGGTTTCAAAATGCATTGATCATGGGGGATTCTCTGGCTGAGGCATTTGGTGATTATCAGCTTGTGAGCAGCAGTAATCTTCTTGCCACACGGGGGCGGCGTACGGATAATATCGATCAGGAAATAGCAACTGCGATATCACTGGCACCGCGTACGATTTTTCTGTCCTACGGCATGAACGATCTGGAATACTGCCGGGGAAATGCACAGCGGTTTATCCTACAATATAAGAAACAGATCCATAAGCTGAAAGAGGCCTTGCCGGATACGAAAATTTTTATCAATTCACTCATACCGATGGATGCGGCAGCAATTGCCCAAGTACCCGTATATGCCAGGTATAAGGAGTTTAACGAGGCCTTAAAACAGATGTGTGAGGAAGAACAGATCACCTATATCGATAACACGGCTTTGATGGACTGGTCACCTGCCGTGTATGAAATCGACGGTGTGCATCCCAAATATTCCTACTATCCGATCTGGCTGGCACATATGGCGAGTGAGGCCGGAATATGAAACGCAATATGATATACGTACTCTGCATGCTGCTGGCTGCTTTCGCATTTGCACTGCCCTTTACCAGAGGCAGCAGGGAAATCAATCTGGATACATTGAAGAAGCCGCTTGCCCCCTATGTGACAGATATGGAGAAGAAGGATGCCGCATGGTTACGCAAGCAGTACCATCTGGATAGTGCCGCATATGAGCAGGCGCTGGTTTACGGTGCAGTCTCTGCGATGGAGGTCAATGAAATCGCAGTATTTAAGCAAGCGGACAAGACGAAGCGGGAAGCGCTTCAAAAGCTTTGTCAGGAGCGTACAGACCGGCAGCTGAAAAGCTTTCAGGGTTATGCGCCCAGACAGAGTGCACTATTGGAAAAAGCCGCCGTTTACGAGGATGGGCGTTATGTCGTTGTCCTGATTCATCCGCAGCAGTCCCGGCTGCGGCAGCTGTTGAAGAAGGCCTGGTAACCGTGCTATGACATTTCCATCCCTGATATTCCTGTTTCTGTTTCTACCCTGTGCACTGGGACTGTACATCGTGGTGAAGCCGAAGGTCAGGAAGGTATTGCTACTGCTGTTCAGCCTATTCTTTTATGCATGGGGCGGGATTGGCAATGCCTGCTTATTACTGCTGTTTGTCTGCATGGTTTACGCTCTTGGCCGCTATATCGGGGCGGTTGAGAAAAAGCGGCGTGCACGACGGTTAACAGAAAGCATACTGCTGCTGGTAGTGCTTCTGTTTTATTATAAATACTACGGCTTTTTTCTGGATACTCTGTTTGCGGTCTTATCCGTACCCATATCCTATGAGGTGCTGCCTATGCCGCCCGGGATATCCTTTATCACCTTTACAGCAATGGCATATCTCATCGATATCCGTCGCGAAGTCATACGGCCTGCCTCCTTTTTACAGGTTGCGGTCTATCTGACATTTTTTCCAAAGCTGATCATGGGACCGATTGAACGCTATGATGTATGGGCAGGGCAGCTGAAAAACACCTGGCAGCCTGCCATGCTGGAGGAAGGGGCCATCCGCTTTCTGATGGGGCTTTCTCAAAAGCTGCTGCTGGCAGATGCACTGGCACCGCTTTGGTCCTATACAAGCACGCACAGCGTATCCATGGCCAGCGCCTGGCTGGGCCTGCTTGCATACACCTTTCAGATCTATTTTGATTTTCAGGGCTATATGAATATGGCAATCGGACTGGGAAGGATGTTCGGTATTCGTCTGCAGGAAAACTTTGATCATCCCTATACATCGACCAGTATCACGGACTTCTGGCGCCGCTGGCATAGGACTCTGGGAAGCTGGTTTCGCGATTATGTGTACATTCCACTGGGAGGCAATCGAAAGGGCTTGTGGCGGACCCTGCGAAATCTGATGCTTGTATGGGGGCTTACCGGATTCTGGCACGGTGCAAGCTGGACCTTTCTGCTCTGGGGACTGTATTACGGCATATTGCTCATACTGGAAAAATTCGTGCTTCATCCCTACCTGAAGCGGCTGCCGTCGGCTGCTCGCATGATGCTTACCTTCGCTATGGTGATGCTGGGCTGGGTGCTCTTTGCCAGTGACGGACTGTCTCAGGCGGTCGTGTACTACAGACAGCTGTTTACGACAACCCATGGAGTCGTCGATAGGCAGACACTTTCCCTGCTTGTGAATTACGGCTTCTGGCTGTGTGCGGCAGCGGTGTTCTCCACCCGCGCTCCGCTTGTAGTAAGCAGTAATCTCATGTATGCCCTGCGTGAGCAGGAGTGGTTTTTGAAGCCGGTGCTGACCATTGTCGTGCTTGTCATTCTGCTGTCCTGTCTGATGTCTGCAGGATACCAGTCATTTCTGTATGTGCAGTTTTAAGGAGGTATCGCTATGAAAATCAGAAATGCTCTTCGCAGCTATGGTGTCATCTCGACGATGCTGCTTTGTATGATCGGCTTTATCCTGCTGCATCTTGGACATCGGGACCTTGCCTTTTCAGAAAAGGAAAACCGTGTTTTACAGCAGCGCCCCGCTGCGGATATGGCAGCCGTATTCCATGGCAGCTTTCAGAAGGAGAGTGAAGCATGGCTCCGGGATCAGTTTGATCAGCGCTTTGCACTTGTACAGCTTCACGCCAACCTGAATTATATACTTGGGAAGCGAGAGCTGCAGGATGTTATTATCGGCCAGGACGGTATTCTGTTTCAAAAGCAGGAAAGGCCAAATCAAGAACGGCTTCAGACAAAAGCAGGGCAGCTGCGGTCATTCGCAAAGCGGCATGGAGATAAGAAGCTGTCCATGCTGCTTATCCCCAATAAGTCGGCAATCTGGAAAGAGAAGCAGCCGGTGTACGAGCAGGGGGAGGACCAGCTGGAAACGCTAAAGGATTTTCATAAAAAGCTGCCGGCTGCCATTACCTGGATCGATGCGGCAGCACCGCTTTGGCAGCACCGGGGTGAGGAGCTGTATTATGCCAGTGATCATCACTGGACGACACGGGGGGCAGCCGTTGCCTTTGATGCATGGTGTGCAGCGGAAAAGAAGAAGAGAAAAACAGACTATGAGGTATATACGGTAAACGATCAGTTTTACGGTACACTGGCAAATGCCAGCGGCTATTATCGCGGTAAAAAAGATCATGTGGAAATTTATGTGCCAGAGAAATCGCAGGAGCTTGTGGTCACCTATGTACAGGAGCAGCGAAGGACTGCGACTGTATTTGAACGGGACAAGGCTGCATCCGCAAATCCGTATGATGTATTCTTCGGCGGCAATCACGGTCTGATGCAGCTGGATACAGCGCAGAGTGGCAAACGGCTGCTCGTTATCAAGGATTCCTACGCCAACTGCTTTCTGCCGTTTCTGATACCGTATTACAAAAGCATCACCGTTGTTGATCCGCGTTATTACTATGATGATCTGGACAAGCTGATCGAAGAGCAGGGAATACAGGAAATTCTGTTTCTATATAATGCAAATACCTTTTTCAGTGATGATTCCCTCAATGAGATACTGAAAAAAGAAGTGAAGTAAAAAAGAGTACCCAAACAGCGGCAGGTGCGGTATACTGTAGCTGTTGGAGGGTGATCGCATGGAACAGGAAGCAACATTATATCGGCAGATCAGTCGTCAGCTTCTGCAGGATATTTATAAAGGAACCTACCCCTATGGTACAAAGCTGCCTTCTTTGCAGGCACTGTGTGAGCAGTTCGGAGTCGGAAGAAATACGATTCGCGCAGCTCTAGCACTGCTGGAGAAGGATGGGGCACTGCAGCGGGAAAAGGGGAGCTGTGCCCGGGTAAGTCTGGATATACATCATCTCGAGAAGAATCGGTATTTTCTGTATCGCATGGCCTGTTCACGGGATGGGGTTGCCCATGTGTATGATGCTCTGGGGATGTTAATGCCGACAGCAATCCATGCAGCCTTACAGCATGCCGATGCACAGCATTTGGAGGAGCTGCAGTTCGGGATTCGTCAGCTGACGCAGAAGGAGCATACCCTGTATGAGCTGAACGAGGCTCTGCAGCAGCTGTATCTGAAGGTTTTAGGCTTTCTTGGAAACGCCTATCTTCTGGATTTGACAAAGCAGCTTCTTGATTTTCTGTATCTGCCCTATGCAAAGCAGGAGAATTCCGAGGAAGCGCTTGCGGATAATAAGGTGAAGCTCAGTGAAACACTTGCCAAGATTCTGCTCTTTGTCATGCAGAATAATCCATTCATGATGAAAAAGACGATACGCTATTTCTGCGAGACTACAAAAAAGGACAGCATGCGTTATCTGGAGCGGATCTGTAAGGGAATCCATCCGCAAGAGGGAATTGAATTTGAATGGTATACGGGGCGTGAGGTGTCCTTTCTGTATATGAAGACGGCGGGAAGCATCGTAAAGGATATTGCGGAAAACCGCTATCCGGATGGTCATCTGCTGAACCTGGAGCAGCTGAGCGAGCGTTATGCGGTATCCCTGCGTACGATGCGCAGGACAATGAAGTTTCTGAATGATCTGCAGCTTGTGGAAACACGCAACGGGCTGGGCAGCCGCATTGTATATTCTTCACAGCAGAAGATATCCTCACAGCAGCAGGAACAGCTGCATCCCCTGCTGGATTATTACATCTGTATGCTGGAGCTGACAGAGCTCCTCGCCAAGGCAACCCTTTCCGTATGTATGGAGCGCTGTACATGGAAGGAGCTGGAAGGTCTTGCAAAGGGGATACAGGAGAAAAAGAGGTTGTCGCCGGAATCGGTTCTGTTCATTATAAAGCATCATGAGAATCCGTGTATCTGCAATATCGCAGAGCAGCTCGAGGAAGCGGTATGCGGCAGTATGCTGATCCGAACGCTGTTTGGACATGAAGCCGATGAACAGACACAGCAGGATATGAAAAGTCTGTGCCAAACACTGCGCAACAGAGAACGACGCAGGGCGATACAGCTTATGCAGTCCCTGCTGCATAATGAAACGGGCAGCTGGAAAATGAAGAGGTGCTAAAGGCGCTGTCATATTGCTGTCACGGTCTTTGCATACATGAAAAATGCAGCATACTACTACTTATCAGGAAAGATATTACCTGGTAAGTTTTTTTATTTGGGCAGGACTGTATACCGGATAAGAATAAAAGAAAGCTCATAAGCATACCTCTTTTATCTGTAGGAAATCTGGGGCAATCGAAGCAGAACTTCGTGTAACTGCCTTTTCTCATTGCCTTTTTGCAGATAGCGGAAGTGAGCAAAAGCAGAAGATATGAATGCGGTATTTTTGCAGTTAAAGCATGTGCGATATAACAAGCAGAAAAGCAGCCGATAGGATGGATATCATCCCTGATGTGCAGGCGAAAAGGCTTTGCGGGTTAGCTGTGGCGGCCCTTGCTTTCATAATGACAGACATAGAAAAAATATAGCATCGGCTGTGTTTGCATCGCTTACATCTGATGAAATCCGTTGCTCTTACTGTTGAAATTATCACACATGCATCATATAATGATAAGTGGTACTACTACGGGCAAGGATCGTGTATAAAGGATTATGGAAATCCGAGGTGGATAGAATGATGACAAAATCAGATGCAGATGGACAAAACACAAGCCGCTACCGGATTTCAAAAAAGAAGCAGACACAGCCGATTTACGAGATGGTGCCCTGCTATGAGGAAGCAGTGATTCTGGGGGATTCACTGGCAGAATCCATACTGGATTTCCGCCTGCTTCGAAAACATAATGTTGTGGCAAAGCGGAACCGCTGCATCGACAGTATTCAGGGCGATTTGCTGTTTGCTATTTCCATGCAGCCCTCGGTGATTTTCATGGAATATGGAAAAAATGATATGCTCCGTTCCGGGAAAGATCTCAATGCCTTTATTGCCTGCTACCGAAGACAGATACAGGTGCTGCAGAGTGCTTTGCCACAGACGGCAGTTTATATAAATTCCATTCTTCCGTTGAGAAGAGATGTCATGCGGCGCAATGGCGGGGAGCACAGGTATCATAGCTACAACCGGGCGCTTAAGGACATGTGCGATGCGCTTCAGCTCACCTTTATCGATAACAGCTCGCTGATGGAATGGGAGGATGAGGTCTATGAGTATGATGGCATACACCCGAAGTATCCCTATTATCCGAAATGGCTCCGGTATATGGCTGCCTGTGCGGGTCTGTTACCGAAAGAATCGGATTGACAGGGGCTTCTATGCATCATATATCAAAGAGAGTGCGGAAGCGAAAAAAAGGTGCAGATGAACCTGCACCCTACAGACAGTGGTGACAGAAATACTCAGGATGAAGCTAAGCATTTCCATACTGTCGGATTCTTATTTCAAATATGTATTCAGAATGGCATCCAGCTGTTCTTTTTCTTTTTCCAGCCAGGTGTTGAAATCCATACCCGCTGCGGTTACGGCATCGGCAATGGCCGCTAAAAACAGACACATGTCCTCTTCCAGAACAACACCGGCAACATTTCCAAAGCGTTCGTGATACAAAGAATCACTGCCGGATACACTGAGGGTGAAGGCCGGATACGGCTTGCGGTCAATGACCTTTACCGTTCCCTGAAAGCCCAGCAGTCCAATCTGATTGGTTCCGCAGGAGCTTGGACATCCGGAAATAAATATTTTCGGCAATACATGATCTGCATAATTTTTTTCTCTGAGATAGAGGATGACATCCTTCAGCACACCCTGAGAATCGCGCAGCCCCACCTGACATGTGGAGGCTCCGATACACGCCGTACTTTCTTCAAAGGTATTGCGGGCACCATCCCCTGTGACAGCCAGTACACATTTGGCCTCGGCAGCGGTACAGTTGATGATGTAAACACCCTGCTGGGGAGTCAGACGCAGCTCTACAGCTTCCATATCCCGAATGCAGTCATAGATTTCCTGCAGCTTCTGCGGTGTCAGACTTCCGCCGATCGGGTGATAATAGACAGCATACAGCCCATGCTGCTTCTGGGCAAAGACTCTGCGATCGTTCAGCACGTGTGCATCACCTGTTTTCGTGATTGTTTCCTCACGGACAGCTATGGTAAGGCTTTGTCCCTGCAAAGCGCGTTTTAGACGCTCACGATAAGCATCCACAAAGCCCTCACTGCCAAGCGTTTCCTGCATATAACGGGTTCTTGCCTTGGCGCGGTTTTCATAATTTCCAAATTCCATGAACATCAATACCATCGTGGATACATAATATAGAATTGTTTCCGGTGCGACATGCTCACCCACACGTACACCCATGCGCGGATTGTTACCAAGTCCTCCTGCACAATATACATCAAAGGTATGATCCGGATTGGCAACAAAGCCCAGATCACGGAAGGTCGCATGTGCCTCGTTGCGCGAAGAGTTTGTAAACGCAACCTTCAGCTTGCGTGGCAGGGTGTACTTGTTTACGATGGACAGCAGGTATTCGCCGACACGCGCCGCATAGGGAAGGACATCGAAAGCCTCCTGCGGATCCACACCGCTCAGTGGGGAACACATGACATTACGCGGGAAATCACCGCCGCCCCCACGGCAGACAATGCCGTGATCCAGAGCATTTGACATGATACTGGGAATCTCCATACCGCTTAAATCATGCAGCTGGATCGTCTGGCAGGTCGTAAAATGCGCTCTGCTTACCCCATGCTCCTTACAGGTATCACATATGAATTTCAGCTTGTCCTTTGTCATGACCCCCTGATTCATACGAAGCCGCAGCATGAAGCTGGTGGCACCCCGCTGGGCATAGCTTCCAAAGCCTCCGGAATAGCCTTTAAATTCCTTTACATTCAGTTCCTTGTCCAGAAACCGTTTGGTCTGTGTACGGAAATCCTCGATTTCCGAACGCAGCTCTTCTCTCAGATCGTCGTTCATAAATTCCTCCTTGTTAAAATTGCACTCATGTATCATAGTAGCACGAATTTGGCACATCGACAAATTGTTCTGTGTTATAGGGGTATAAGGAATTCTTATACGGTTTCTATCCTGCCTGCTTGTATCTGCATCCTACAGCCTTTATAATATATCTGGTTGGATTTTTAGGAAGAGGTGAAGGCATGGAGTTCGGGATATACGGTGTGTCTTATAAGGAAGCCGATGCGGATGTGAGAGATTGTACTGCATTTTCCGATACACAGAAAATGGAGCTGTATAATCAATTGCTGGATGTGGATATCACACAGGCTGTGATTCTATCCACCTGCAACCGCAGCGAGCTGTATTTCATATATGAAAAGGAGGAACAGCTGGATCAGATAAGGAAGCTGTTTCTGGCGGCTGCCGGAAAGGCTGTTCCGCTGTTTTTGAAAACAGGCGTGACTGCTGCCTGTTATCTGTTTGAGGTTGCTGCCGGATATCATTCCATGGTGCTTGGCGAGGATCAGATTCTGGGGCAGGTACAGAGCTGCTATCAAATGGCCAATCAGTGTCAGGCGTGTGGAAAACAGCTGCATCGCATGTTTCAAAGCTGCTTTGCGGCGGTTAAACAGCTGAAAACAGCATATAAAATCAGTGAGCATCCGATATCAATTGCCTATCTGGCTGTGAAAAATATCCGCAATGCCATGTCTTTGCGCAATGCGAGTGTTCTGGTTATCGGGAGTGGAGAAATGGCTGCACTGATGCTGCAGTACCTGCAGGAAGAGGAGCTGTCCGCATTGTATGTGTGCAGCCGCAACCGATACAAGGCCCGGCAGGTGATGTCAGCTGCTATGGAATACATTCCCTTTTCAAAGCGCTATGAGGTTCTTCCATACTGTGATGTGATCTGTTCCATGACAGCCTCCCCGCATCGGATTCTGCGCAGGGAGGACATGCCGCCGATTGATCGAAAACAGCTGTATGTGGACTTGGCGATGCCAAGAGATATCGATCCGCAGCTGGCACAAAGGGGGCGTGTGGTGATTGATATCGATCATTTACAGCGGGAGGCCGATGAGCAGCTGGAGCAGCGAAGAGCCCTGCTGCAGAAGGCTCACGCCATGCTGGAGGCTGCGGCACAGGAAGCGTATGCCAGCCTGCATTCACAGGAGGTGGATCATCTGATTCAGTCTCTGCAGCAGCGTAGTGAGCAGATGGCTGCTGATACCTATGCGCTGCTCCAAACAAGGCTGCAGCTAAGCCCGCATGAGCAGCAGGTGCTGAAAAAGGTTTTGCACACCTCCTTTCTGCGAATGGTCAAGGAGCCGATGCTGGCCTTGAAAAAAGCGAAGGGGCAGGATCAGCAGCTGTATGCGCGGCTGCTGGAAACGATGCTGAAAGGAGATTGATCATGCATATACGAATGGGAACCAGAGGAAGTGCGCTGGCGCTGGCTCAATGCAACGAGGTAAAGGCACTGCTGGAAAAGGCGTATCCCCAGCATAGCTTTGAAATCTGTGTGATTACCACAAAGGGGGACCGTATCCAGCATGTGGCATTGGACCAGATGAAGGATAAGGGAATCTTTGTAAAGGAAATAGAGCAGCAGCTGCTGGAGCATACGATTGATCTTGCTGTACACAGCATGAAGGATATGCCTTCGGTGCTGGATGAGCGTCTGTGCTTTACCGAAACGCTTTTACGAGAGGATGCACGCGATGTCCTCGTACTGCGTAATGCAGCATCTCTGGAGTCACTGCCCCTGCATGCCCGCATCGCAACAGGAAGCAAGCGACGCAGGTTTCAGCTTTTGCGGCAGCGTGAGGATTTGGAAATCGTCGGCATACGCGGAAATATCGAAACACGGCTGAAAAAGCTGGAGGATCAGCAGCTGGATGGTATCGTTCTGGCAGCTGCCGGATTAAAGCGGCTGCAGCTTGCACAGTATATAACTCAAACCCTGCCGGAGCATATCATGGTACCGGCGGTTGCACAGGGGGCGATTGCCATAGAGGTGCACAAAAAGAGGAATGACCTTGTGGAGCTTGTCAATGCACTGTGTACAAAGCGTGTGGATGAGGAGGTCTGTGCCGAGCGTGCCTTTCTACAGGAGCTCAACGGTGGCTGTCATACACCGCTGGGCGCCAGATGCATACTACATGAGGCTGACGCAGAGCTGTTTGCGGTCTATGGCAGTGAGGATGGAACCAGGCTGTTTGATCTGCATGTGAGCGGACCAAGAGCACAGGTACAGGCGCTGGCCATTGAAGCGGCGCAGCGCCTACGGAAAAAAGTGGAGGAAGGTCTATGATTTATCTTACCGGAGCCGGCTGCGGCAATTGGGAGCTGCTGACACTGCGTGCGATGCGGATGATTCAAAAAGCGGACTGCATTTTGTATGATCGTCTGCTGGATCCTGAAATCCTGACATTTGCACCAAAGCACTGTGACTGCATTTATGTTGGCAAAAAGGCAGGGAAGCATGCCATGGCACAGGAGGAGATTCAGCGTCTGATGATTGAAAAGGCAGCTCGGTTTGATACGGTTGTACGGCTCAAGGGAGGGGACCCCTGTGTGTTCGGTCGTGTCGGGGAAGAAGCACAGGCATTGGCGCAGGCCCATGTACCGTTTGAAATCATACCCGGTATATCCAGCGGAATCGGCGGTCTGGCATTTGCCGGTATTCCGATTACGCATCGCGATTATGCCAGTGGTGCCCGCCTGATGAGTGCACATGGCAAAGCGGGCACCATGAGCGACCTTGATTACGCAGGCATGGCACATACCCGGGATACGCTGATTTTCTATATGGGGCTGCAACAGCTGTCCGCAATCGTATCCGGACTTATGCAGGCAGGGCGTAATCCCAATACACCGATTGCACTTGTCAGCAATGCCGGCCGAGCGACACAGACGATGGTGACGGCAACGCTAAAGGATATCGAAGACAGAGATCTTTCCGCAATTGTTTCTCCCGCACTGATTGTTATAGGCGGGGTAATCAATTTGCAGGAGGAATTGAATTTCATGAAACGGCGTCCCTTGTTTCAAAAACGCTACCTGCTTCCTCAGTTTGCCGATGCGAAGCGAGAGCTGCAGCTTGAGCTGCAGGATTTGGGTGCTGCCGTTGATTGCATAACAACAGGAAGGATTTGTGCAAACCCGGCTCTGTTGAATGATGTCAATCTGCTGGAAACAGATATTCTTGTATTTTCAAGCCGCAATGCCATTGAGATTTTCTTTACACAGCTGCTGCAGCGCAGACAGGATGTACGTCAGCTTTCTACTGTTAAAATCGCCGTGGTGGGTGAGAAAAGCAGGCAGGTGCTGGCCCGCTATGGCATACAGGCGGACATACAGCCGCAGCAGGAGGACAGCGAGCATCTGGCACTGGAGCTGCAAAAGCATATTTCAAAAAATGACCGTCTCGTGCTTGTGAAGGCGGACAATGATAATCGTGTGCTGTTTGAGCAGCTGCAGGAGCATGCACATGTATCACTTTGCAAGGCCTATACGGTGCAAGAGCTGCCCTTTGACCTGCCGCAGCACGTCTATGACGGAGCGCTGTTCACATGCAGCTTCCATGTGCATGCCTGTCTTGGAAGGCTCATGGAGTGTCAGGATGTTACTGAGCTGAAGGTCTATTCCATGGGAGCACATACTACAAGAGCATTACGCAGCTATGGCTGTCAACATATTATCGAGCTGCCGAAAGCGGATAAAGGGCTGTTCGGCACCTGTATCATAGAGGAGGAAGCACATGTATAGAGGAAGAAGACTGCGAAAAAATCAGGTTATCCGTTCCATGATGAAGGAAACGGTACTTACGAAAAGAGATTTGATATATCCACTGTTTGTTGTGGAAGGCGAAAATATATACCGGGAAATTGAAACACTGCCCGGGGTTTATCATTATTCCATTGATCGTCTGTGTGAGGCTCTGGATGAAATGAGAGGAGCGCAGGTTCTGTCCTGTATCCTGTTCGGTATTCCGAATCATAAGGATGCCTGCGGCACTCAGGCGTATGCACAGGAGGGTATCGTACAGAGGGCGATTCGCTTTATCAAGTCGTATGCACCGGAAATCTATGTGATTGGGGATGTGTGCATGTGTGAATATACCGACCACGGTCATTGCGGCATTCTCAATGCCGAGGGAGATGTGATGAATGATGAAACGCTGTCCTATCTGAACCGCATTGCCCTCAGCTATGCACAGGCGGGCATCGATATGGTTGCGCCAAGTGATATGATGGATGGTCATATAGCATCCATTCGACAGACACTGGACAGTGCAGGCTTTCAGAATGTTGCCATTATGGGCTATAGCGCAAAGTATGCCTCCAGCTTCTACGGACCGTTTCGAGCTGCTGCCAATTCTGCACCGAGCTTTGGGGATCGAAAGGGCTATCAGATGGATTATGCAAACAGGGAAGAGGCATTGCGGGAGCTGCAGGCGGATGTGGATGAGGGCGCTGATGTTTTGATGGTGAAGCCGGCGCTTGCCTATCTGGATATTGTCAGAGAAGCGAAGGAGCAGTTCTCCCTGCCGCTGGCAGTTTATAATGTCAGCGGAGAATATGCCATGCTGAAAATGGCGGTGGATCAGGGCCTGGTTCGTGAGGAAGCAATCTTTGAAAGCATTCTGGCGATGAAGCGCGCAGGTGCCGATTTGATCATCACCTATTTTGCTTTGTATCTCGCCCGTAAAATTGATGAGGGGGTGCAGTGATATGAAGCATACATCGAGTCTTGCCCTGTTTCATGAGGCCTGTGCGCTGATGCCCGGGGGTGTGAATTCACCGGTACGCTCCTTTTCCAGCGCTCATGCGGATTGTCTGTTTGCGGATCATGCCTATGGATCCCATATCGTGGATGTGGATGGCAACACCTATCTGGATTATATCGGCTCCTGGGGACCGATGATTCTGGGACATGCCCATCCGCTGCTTAGCGGGCATCTGGAGGAGGTTATTCAAAAGGGCATCAGCTTCGGCCTTTGCACAGCGCAGGAGGTGGAGCTTGCCCGGCTGATCACGGATGCCTATCCCGGTCTTGCCATGGTACGTATGGTGAATTCCGGCACAGAAGCAACCATGTCTGCCATACGGACTGCCCGCGGCTTTACAGGAAGAGATAAAATAATCAAATTTGAAGGCTGTTATCACGGGCACAGTGATGGCCTGCTGGTGAAAAGCGGTTCCGGAGCATTGACATTCGCAACGCCTACCAGCCCCGGTGTTCCGGCGGATGTTGTAAAGCATACCCTTGTATGCAGCTACAATGATCTGGAGAATGTGGAGGCAGTAATCAAAGCGAATGAACAGGAGATTGCGGCAGTTATACTGGAGCCGATTGCAGGGAATATGGGTGTGGTGAAAGCAGAACCTCAATTTCTTCAGGGATTGCGCAGACTATGTGACGTACATGGCATCGTATTGATTTTTGATGAGGTGATCAGCGGCTTTCGTGTACGGTATGGCGGAGCTGCAGAGCTGTATGGAATCGTACCGGATATGGCCTGCTTCGGAAAAATCATCGGAGCCGGACTTCCGGTTGGTGCGTATGGCGGCAGAGCGGACATTATGCAATCGGTAAGTCCCAGCGGACCGGTGTATCAGGCAGGTACGCTGTCCGGTAATCCGCTGGCGATGCACCTGGGCTGCCGTCTTTTGCGATATCTGAAGGAGCATCCCGAAACTTATACTGAGCTTGAGGAGAAGGGGGCGTATTTGAAGGAAGGCATGCAGACAATTCTACAGGAGATGAAGCTGCCGTATCAGCTTCATCAGGCGGGAAGTCTGCTGACCCTGTTTTTTACCCGACAGAGCGTTCACAGCTTTACGGACGTGCAGACCTGCGATGTGACATTGTTCGAGCGATATTTCCGCTATCTCTATGATCATGGCATTTTAATTGCACCATCGCCATATGAAGCAATGTTTCTTTCTACTGCCCATACGTATGAAGAGCTGGATCATACCCTGCAGATTATGCGAGAAGCATTAAAACAGCTTATATGAGTCTGTGTGTACAACTGTCGCTGCAGGGTGTAGCGGTTCTGGTCATCGGAGGAGGTCGCATCGCCTATCGCAAGTGCTGTCAGCTGGAGCAGGAGGGGGCAGAGCTTGTCGTTATCGCAAAGCAGTTTGATGCATGCTTTCAAGGGGCTGCTTATCCGTGCATAACCGATTCCTATCGCCCGCAGCAGCTGCAGGGGAAGATGCTGGTCCTTGCCTGTTGTGATGATTTGATCAGCAATAGGCAGATATGCGAGGATGCCAAGCAGGCAGGTATCTTTGCAATGAGTGTCCGGCAGAATTGCGGTGCCAGCATGCATGCCTTGGCTGTGGAGGAAACAGCGGAGTATGTGCTTGCGGCAGGGACAAAAGGGGCAAGTCCGCTGCTTTCCCGTCAGATGCTGAAGGAAATGAATGCTGTTGTGAAAAAGAAATATGCTTCCCGTATCGCCATGCTGCGCAAGCTGCGTCCATATATCCTGCAGCATATCCAGAAGGAGGAACGCCCGCAGCTGCTTTCCCGTCTGGTAAGACTGTCTCAGCGTGATCTGTATTGTATAGAGCAGGCCCTGCAGGGGAAAGGCCTGCAGCTGGTATGCTTTCATGGAGTAAAGGAGGATGTGTCTCAGGAACTGGAGAACTTTTGTGCCGCCATAGAGCACAGGAAAACAAATCTTGTAGCTGCAGCGGCATTTCTCTTCGAAGGTGTCAGTGATACATCGGCACAGCCGGTTGCGCAATGGCTGCAAATCGTTAAGTCCCTGCATATTCCGGTCACCCTGGTGCCGATGCTGTTTCAAAACGGCCGCTATTACAGCCGTCTTCTTTCCATAAAGAGTGAGAATGTACGGGTAAAGCCGCTTATGTTTCAAGAACGCTCAGAGGTTTGGCAATGTCTGCAGGACGTACGCAGGGAAAGCGGCTGTGCCAATCTGCTTGTTATCTATCATTCGTGTGTAGACGGAGCATTCAGTGAACTGCTGCAGGGACTTATGAAAGAGGATGTCCATTTCCATGCCGTTCATGAAAAGCAGACAATGGATTGCATACTGCCTTGGCGAGAGGAAAGCGTGGCAATTCTTCCCATGTACATGCTGCGGGGAAGTCATTACCGTAAGGATAGTGATGGCAGCTCTGCTTTGGTACAGAGCCTTCAGAAACAAAATTGCAGTGTGCATGTGCTGCAGGCATCCTGCATTGAGCTGAGAGCTTTTCAGGAGTTTATCATACAAAAAATGATGGAATGATATTATTCATCCCATCATTTTTAGTAAACTCTGAATCCGCCAAGCTTGCGTATTGTTTCTCTTCCGGTTGTTTTATTTGTGAATTTCACATACACACGGGCACTCTGTTTACCCTTTAAGCGAATGGTGGTGCCGTTTTTCCAACCACCTGTTTTCTTATAGGCTTTACCTTTTTTTACGATTTTATACTGTACCTTATACTTATAGGGGTCACCATAGCTTGCGGAAACCTTTAACTGAACTGGTTTCCTCGATTTCATGCTGTAGGTGTTCTTTGCTGAAATACTTTTCGCTTTCACACCTTTAACATTCGAAGATACCTGAATGGTGGCATCTCTTCCGTTTATATGTATTCCACCAGATTTTACAATCGTGGTATGCTTGTCAGGGGCAATGAATTTCGCATACACAACACCTTTGAAATTTCTGCTGATAGACAACGTACTGCCTTTCGTCCATTTGAAGGACCTGCTGTAACTCGTACCAGCCTTTGCAAGGTGATAATAAATTTTATACTTGCTTTTATTAGGGTCATTACTGTTAACTGTGAATTTTACTTTAACAGCAGATTTCGATGCTTTGGGATATGTATTTTTACCGCCCAGCTTTTTTACAGCTGTGCTTTTTGTATTAAGCTTTACTGTTGCACCAAGCTGATGCTTTATGATAAAGCCTGTAGATTTACGCACTGTACTGTTCCCGGCACGATCCACAGCTTTGACATAAAAACGTCCCTTGCAATTGGTAGACAATGTAATAGAGTTCCCTTTAACTTTCTTCCAGCCTTTGTTTGCATGATATGCAGCTCCTGATTTTATGAATTGGTATTCATAATGATCAATACCGGTCGCATCCTTTGCAGAAAATGTGAATTTGATTGGCTTTGAAGTTGTTTTTTTATAAGAATTGCTCTTACCAGTGGTGAGTGTTTTAATTCCGCTTATACCACTGGCTTTTATGACCAGTCCGGTAGGTGCCTTGCTATCTATGATAAATGGGCTGCTCTTAGCAAACACCGTGTTTCCGTCAGTATCCGTTGATTTAAAATACAGGGTACCGTGCATGCCTTCTGATAACGTCACTCTGCCATTGTTTCCAATCGCAATCCATTTATCGTTCGGATGATAGGCCTTTCCCTCCTGTACATACATATAGGAAAGGGAGGTGTTTTTTCCATAGCGGTATTCCAGTTGTAGGGTGAGTGGTTTTTTTGAAATAACACGTTTTAAATTGGAATTGATGTCCGCAAGCTTGATAGAAGAATTTTTTGGATTTACGATGCGTATACTTCTGCCGGAAGCAGGTGCATTTTGTGTAGTGATATTGTTGCCGTCACTGCTTAATACAACAGTGCCCATCGCGGTTGAGTAAAGATTACTGTATGCAAGCTCACGCTGTACCTTTACAGAATGCAAAGCAGGGGCAGGATAATTTGCATCAAAGGCTGTTGATGCAATGGCGATATTGGGGTCTACAGTCTTGGTAACCAGAAAATTCCCACTGTGATATTCATTGCTCGGAAGGCTTTCCATATTAGCGTATCCGTGATGCGGAATTTTCAACACATCAATATCACTTAGTAAATCTCTGCTTGAATATTCATTGCTTGTGCGGTTCTTGCCATATCGTGCAACGATATTCTTCTGAGCATCCTGCTGAATATCGCTGGTTAATAAATAAGATGTATGTTTATAGTCTATCCGGAAAGTTAGTGAATAATTATTCATATTGTCATAGACATCTGTACTGCTGGGATTTAAGACAGTGATCTTGGCATTATTTAATTGGTTCGTATCTTTTCCCAGATAAAACACATCTCCTGCAGACAGATAAGGCACACTCATCAATGGATCCACTACCGGATCATCTTCTGTAGATTTGAACTCCTTATCCTGCAGCACCTTTACCATCATATTCATGAACACATGATAGTAATTTGTTGTATAGCCGATATTTGGTGCCATAACATCACCAATCTCATATCTGTTGAGTACAGCAATAAGTCCACCGATATGGTCAAAGTGCGGGTGAGAGGCTACGACATGCTTGATATGCTTGATACCGATGCTGTCAAGGTATCGCGTCGTGTCATTTTGAGCATTGGCGTTTTCGTTAAAAACCTTTTGCAGCTTCTCCAGATAACTGTCCATTTCCTCCATGCTGTCCATTGTTGTATCACCATTATTTTTTGGTATTTGAGAAATCAACCGATCGATGATATTCTCGTCTGCCTTGTTATTGGTAACATTATATTTTGTTGCGTAGCCGCCATCAATCAGCATATTTTCTCCGTTGCATTGCACAAGAATCGCATCAGCGTTTCCAACATTGATAAAATGAATCCTGAAATTGTTTTCTTCATCTGCTGCCTGAACAATAGTCAGATTCAGCATAGATATGCAAAAAGCCAGTACAAACGTCAATATTTTTTTCATAAAAGTTCCCCTTACAACTGATAACATTTAATATACCTCTTTATTATAGCATTTCCTATATAAATAGTTAAATGATTTCAGCACTTATTCTTTCTTATATGGAATATTAGAAAATTTTATACGGGTAGCACAGGAAAATAAAGCGCTTTCGTAGTATAATAAAGATAAAGAAAATACAATGGAGATGGAGAATATGACGACACAATTTCGGATTGAAAAAGATTCCTTGGGGGAGGTGCAGGTACCCTGTGATGCATTATATGGAGTACAGACGGTGCGTGCAACACAGAATTTCCCCATCACACACCTGCGGACACATCCGGCGATGATTCGTTCGCTGGGCATGATCAAAAAGGCCTGTGCCATGGCCAATCACGAATGCGGGCATCTGGATGATGAGAGGACAGGGTATATCATAGCGGCCTGTGATGAAATCATTCAGGGAAAGCTCGATTGCTGGTTTATCACGGATGTCATACAGGGAGGTGCAGGAACAAGCACCAACATGAATGCCAACGAGGTTGTGGCAAACCGTGCCGCTCAGCTGGCAGGGAAGGCGCTGGGTGTCTATGATTACATACATCCCAATGATCATGTGAATTTCGGTCAGTCTACCAATGATGTATTTCCGACTGCCGGAAAGCTGACAGCCTTATTTCTGGTTGAAGACCTGTTGGAGGAGCTGATGCTGCTGCAGGAGGCACTGCTGGACAAAAGTATTGAATTTAATGATGTCATCAAGCTGGGACGTACACATCTGCAGGATGCGGTACCGATACGCATGGGACAGGAGTTTCATGCCTTTGCGACGGCAATTGTGCGTGACATCCGAAGGATCAAAGTGGCTTTTTCCAATTTGAAATCCGTAAATATGGGAGCAACTGCTGTCGGTACAGGCATCAATACGGATGAACGCTACAAACGCATCTGTGTAAAGCATCTGTGTGATATTACGCAGATTGAGCTGACGAGTGCACGTGATCTTATCGATGGCACCAGAAATGTAGACCCCTTTGTTTTTGCGCATGCTTCCCTGAAAACGCTCTGTGTTTCCTTATCAAAGATGTGCAATGATCTTCGTCTGATGGCCAGCGGTCCCAAAACGGGACTTGCGGAAATCGTTCTGCCGGCAAGGCAGCCGGGAAGCAGCATTATGCCGGGAAAGGTAAATCCCGTCATTCCCGAGGTATGCAATCAGGTCTGCTTTCAGGTATTCGGTAACGATGTAACAATTACGAAGGCTGCGGAGGCCGGACAGATGGAGCTGAATGTTTTCGAACCGGTTCTGTTTTTCAATCTGTTTCAATCCATAGACCTGCTGCGCAATGCCTGTCATACTCTGCGTATACATGCCGTTATGGGCATACAGGCCAATACGGAACATTGCAAAGAGGTCATGGAGAACTCCCTCGGTACAGCAACAGCACTGGCTCCTCATATTGGGTACGCACAGGCAAGCAGAATGGCAAAGCTGGCCCTGAAGGAAAATCGGAAGCTGAAGGAGCTGATTCTGGAAAATGGTCTGATGAGTAAGGATAAGCTGGAGGAAGTGCTTAATATTCGGGAAATGACGCGTGCCGGTATACCGGGCATGCATAAAAAAAGCAAGAAGCAGACCGGGCGTTAGCATATAGCTGCGAAACATCATTCACAAGAAAAGACGTGAATCGTATCCGTATATTCTGAAAAGGATGGCGATGCGTCTTTTTTTGTCTGGTTGTGCTGTCATCAAAATGAAATATGCGTGCTGTCACTGTTATAGAAAGCAGATCCTTCCTTTTTTCCTGTTCTTTTGACATAAGCCATCACTTTCCCCATATACTTTAGTGAGGTAGATGCAAATGAAAAAACTTATTGTACTGTGTCTGAGTATATGTCTTTGCATGGGTCTGCTTCCCCAGCAGATTCACGCACAGGATGACAAAACAAAACAGGAGCCTGCTCAGAATGCGCAGGATCTCGCACCGAGTGCGAAAGCGGCATATCTGGTCGAGAACACAACCGGCAAAGTGATCTATGCCAAGCATGAAACGGATAAGCTGTATCCGGCCAGCATGACGAAGATGATGGGTCTGCTGCTTATCTTTGAAGCACTCCATGACAAGAAAATCAGCTGGGATGAATCTGTATCGGCAAGCGAGTATGCTGCAAGTATGGGAGGCAGTCAGGTGTTTCTGGAGCCTGGGGAATCCATGAGTGTGCGCGATATGGTGAAATCCATCTGTATCGCCAGTGCAAATGATGCCATGGTGGCTATGGCGGAAAAAGTAGGCGGCAGCAATGATCATTTCGTGGCGATGATGAATGACAAGGCAAAGGAGCTGAAGCTGAGCAATTCCCACTTCATGAATGCGACAGGATTGCACGATCCCGAGCATTATACCTGTGCAAAGGATATGTCGATTATCGCCCGTGCTCTGATTGCCGAGGGCGGGGAGGAGCTGTTGCGTATCACCTCCACCTATGATGCCTACATCCGCGAGAATACGGACAAGAAATTCTGGCTGGTCAATACCAATAAGCTGCTGAAGCAGTATGAGGGTGTGGACGGGCTGAAAACAGGCTTTACGACAGAGGCTATGTCCTGTATAACCGTAACGGCAAAGAAAAAGGACCTGCGTCTGGTGGCTGTAGCCATGGGGGAACCCAGCAGCAAGCAGCGCAATGCGGAAATCAAGCAGATGCTGGACTATGGCTTTTCTCAGTATGCACAGGGACTGCTGTATCCGAAGGGAACAAAGCTGAAGACTTATACGATGGAAAACGGCAAGCCCTCCAGTGTCAATCTGGTCACCCTGAAGGATCTTGTCTATGTATTTGAAAAGGGAAGCGAACCAAAAGAGCAAAAGAAGGAGATCACGATTACCAAAGACACGCCTCCCTATAAGGCTATGGAAGCTATCGGAACGGTGAAAATCACGATGAGTGACGGCTATACGATGGAGGCTCCGGTCGGTGTTGATCAGGACGTGGAGCAGCTGAATTATCTGGATATCTTTATGAAGGCGTTTAGCGATACACTTGCCTGATTGCCAGAACTTGGCGTGTAAACGAACGCATGACTTCTGCATAGACACATACAATAGAAGCAGAAAAGAGGGATATGATGACAAGTGTACTATGGATCGTAGGCATTGCAGCTGTCTTCTTCCTGTTCGTTCTGCTGTATGCCTTGTGCAGAGTCAGTGCAGACGCCGATGAACAGGCAGGCTATATGGAAGAATACAGCAGTGATCTGGATGAAGGATTTGATGAGGAAGAGTTTTAGCTCTTCTTTTTTCTTGCGCAAAACAGGATGATCACTATATAAAAGAACCCTTATGCACGAAGGATAACGTTTATTCTGTCGAACCTCCGGATGCTTTGTCGAATATCCCCAAAGGCAAATGAAAACGTGGTAAGATGATGGCCGGAGGGATGAAACATGAAACATCAGTATATTGACGGTATCCTTTACTTTTATTTTTACGGGGATCTGGATAACCTTACCGTTTGCAATCTCAAGCAGATCTGCATCGACCTGATAGAAAAATATCAGCCCAAAACGGTAAAGCTTGATTTTGAAGAGGTCACCTTTGTGGACAGCACCGGCATCGGCTTTGTCCTGGCACGCTACAAGCAGCTGCAGAAGCTGCATGCCCAGCTTATTTTATGCAATCTGTCCAGAGTGAACCAGACGCTGTTTAAGATGTCCGGGATCTTCCAGATCATGAAACATGAGAGAAATGAGGTAAAGCTATGAATACGATGAAACTGGAATTTGTAAGCAGACTGGAAAATGAGGCATTTGCCAGAACGAGTGCGGTAGCTTTCCTGATGCCGCTGAATCTGGATATGGAAGCGATTATGGAAATCAAGACGATGCTGGCAGAGGCAATTGTCAATGCCATGATACACGGCTATGAGAGCAGAGAGAGCGGAACAATCGTATTACAGATCTCCTATGATGAGGAATTCATACATATGACGGTTCAGGATGAGGGCTGCGGCATTGATGATCTGCAGCTGGCAATGCAGCCATTATATACGAGTAAAAAGCATATGGAGCGAAGCGGCATGGGGATGACGATCATGCAGACCTTTGCGGATGATTTCCATATTGAATCAGAAAAGGGAAAGGGAACGCTTGTCACGATAAAGAAAAGAATCCATCATGGAAAAGACAGCGAGCAATGAGGAGCTGATTGAACGGATCCGATTGGGGGATGAAGAAGCGAAAAGCTGCTTTGTTCAACAGAACAGCGCGCTTGTCTATTCGATTATCCGACGGTTTTCCCGACAGCGGATATCGAATGAGGATCTGTTTCAGATCGGCTGTGTCGGTCTGATGAAGGCGTTAAATAATTTCGATACCAGCTATGAGGTGAAATTTTCCACCTATGCGGTTCCCATTATCATGGGAGAAATCAAGCGGTTTTTCCGTGATGACGGCAGTATCCGTATTTCCAGAAGTCTGAAGGAAGGCTATCTGCAAATGGTGAAAGCCAAGGAGGTTTTGCTGCAGAAGCTGAATCATGAGCCGACCTATCAGGAGATTGCCGATGCAATGGAGCTGGATGTGGCGGATGTCATACTGGCCTTTGAAGCAAACCAGTTCATTTATTCACTGGATGAAACGATCTATGAAAATGACGGCTCTCCGATTCTGCTGGAGGACAAGGTTTCCAATAAAAAGGAAGAGGATGTCGTCATGAAGGTTTCTCTGCGTGATGAAATTCAGAAGCTGGATCAGCGGGAACAGCTGCTGCTGCATTATCGCTATGATCTGTCCATGAAGCAGGAGGAGATAGCACGGAAGCTGAATATTTCTCAGGTCCAGGTCAGCAGGCTGGAAAAAAAGATTATCAAGAAGCTGAAGGAGCGTCTGGCAGTTGCCTGATGCTTTTTTATAGCACAGAATTGTTTAAATCTGCCGGTGGAAATCAAATGCTTCACTCTGCATTCCTGCCTGTACGCTTCTACTTTCTTGTGCCGTGTGAAAAAACATGCTATAATATGAGTTCGAAAAAAGAATGGATGTGTAAGTATGCCGTTATCTGAATTTTATCTGATGAATGACGAGCAGATTGCTTCGCTGCATGAGCAGCTTGCAGAGAATTTTTACGACGACGATTTATATAAGACGGTATTCATGGATGACAGAACCCGTTTAAAGACCTTGCGCTACCTGTTTCGCCACTATGTAAAGGCATTGAAGCCGTACTGTCATTTTCTGGCAGATAGTGCAGAATGCAGAAGTGTCATGGTGGTATGGGATTCCACTCTGGAACAGCCGCTGCAGTATCATCTGCAGCTGCTCTGGCTGAATTTGAAAATGATTCCCATGCTGGCAGGACTGCGGTCTGTAAAAAGCATACGGCATGTCATCGAATGCTGGGATATGTTTACCAGCCGCTGGATTCAGGAATTCGTACAGGGTGATTACCTGCATCTGGATTTGTTTTTCACAGCAAAAGAGCTGCGCGGAACCGGCATCGGCTCTGCCATGCTGAAAGCGCTGCTTGTTCATGCGCAGGAAATCGGCAAGGATGTCACAATGGAAACGCATCATGCGGAAAACCTTTCCCTTTACTATAAGGCGGGCTTTGTGCTGATGAGTGAAATCACACATCCCGATCATGACATCCATCAGTATAATCTTATGCGAAAATGCATTCGAGAGGAGAATCTGAATGAATAGTAAACATCGTGTGCACAATTTCTGGAGCTATTTTCTGACGATCCAGCAGCCGCTGGAAACCGCTTTACGTGAGCAGGACCGTCATGAATATGAGCATCTGCTCAATGATATCAATGAACAGCTGAAGACCGTATGCGGCTGTAAGCTGGAAGTGGAAATGAGTGAAACCGGTTTTTTTGAGATGACATTTGCAACCGGCGGCGATAAAACCGCACAGCTTTGCAGCGCACTGCTGAAAAAGGATGCTCCGCAGCAGCTCAGTGAAAACTGGATCATCAATGCCTTCCGTCCGCCTTTGAGTGAGCGTGCATTGAACAGTTATCTGCAGCTGAACGGCCAAACGGTTCGCGGTGCGGATTTTAAGGTATATTATACAATTGAAGAGGAATCTAAAACAGTAGAGCTGAAGGTTTACTGTGCAGCGCTACAGGGACTGGAGGAAACCAATAAGGAAAGCATTGTTGCCTATATGCTGGAGCTGTTTATCGGAGAGCTGGAATTTGAAGCACGTATTTCCCGCGTAGAAATCCTGGATGCGGAAATCGATGAGGAAAATGTCTGCCTGCTGCCCAATCTCTATGAGGATCTCTGTGATATTATCATCGATCAGGAGTGGATGGAATATCACGATCCCTTATCCATCTATATGGCCTATAAGCTGGATGAAAAGCCGGTTAGTGAAACTCTGCGCCGGGATATGAAGCTGATTGTCACCACCAATCCGCAGCTGCAGGAGGAGGTCCTGAATAAGGAGTATGCGACCTGCAAGGATTTTGCCGATAAGGGTGGAGAATACGGCTATCTGTATTATGAAAAGCTGTATGAGGATGAAAAGGAAGCTCTTGTCCGGCAGCAGCTGGAAAAAGAAATCAATGACCTTCTGTATCCGATGTCCATTGCGCGTACGATGGGCGGTGCCATCGGTATATATTATTCCTATATTGATCTTGCGGTGTTCGACCGTGACGGCTTTGCGATTGCATTGGAAAAAATCAATGAAAAGATGAAGTTTAAAATTTATTATCATTCCTTTTTGGAAGACTAGGTCCCACAGGGGACCTTTTTTGAAGCCTTGGGGATGTATTGTATGCTTTTACAGTTATGGCACAGGTTAAATCGGATATGCAGAATTGCAGGGTCTGAAAACATCACGTGAGGAAATACGGGACAGAAGCTGGCAGTATGAAAGGCATATAGAAATCACTGCTTTTTCAAGCTGCCGGGTAGGAGGACAGGTGCCGGTTTTCCTTCCGTCACTTTCTTAACATAAAACAGCGTCTGCTTCCATATACTGGTAACAGGTGATCGTATGTTTACAACAATATTTGAAGTGCTTTCCAATGCGTTATGCTATGTGGGCTACATCCGCAGCAATTCCTTTCAGCAGCCGCTGGACAAGGAGGAGGAGGCGCGCTGTATCTCCTTGCTGAGTGAGCGCGATGAGGAAGCCAGAAACAAGCTGATTGAACACAATCTGCGTCTGGTTGCTCACATCGTAAAGAAATATGATATCAAAAAGGAACAAACGGAGGATCTGATCAGCATCGGTACCATCGGACTCATTAAGGCAGTGGATTCCTTTAAGCCGGAGAAGGGACATAAGCTGACAACCTATGCCTCCAAATGTATTGAAAATGAAATCCTGATGTATCTGCGCAGCAGTAAAAACTATTTTCAAAACGTTTCATTAAACGAACCGATTGCCACAGACAAGGATGGCAGTGAGATAACTCTGATTGATGCCATTTCCTCGCCGGAGGATAGCAGCATTATCGATGATATGATCGTGGAGGATAACATCGCGCGTTTAAAACGTTATATCCATGTTCTGGATGCAAGAGAGCTTGAAATTATCACCAAGCGCTTTGGTCTGTACGGGCAGGAGGAGGAAACACAGCGGGAAATCGCCAGACAGCTGCATATCTCACGCTCCTATGTTTCCCGAATCGAAAAGCGTGCCTTTATGAAAATTTACCGGGAGTTTCAAAAGGAAGAAAAACGCAAGGAGCGTCTGCGTCAAAACAAGGAGAAGGAGTAGGTCAAAACAGCTTCTGATTCTTCGCTGTCTGAGGCTGCTGCAAGAACTGGCGGATGCACTGGATCATGTGCACGCATTGCAGCGAAACGGTATGCAGTATTAAAAAATTGCAGGCAGGGACGCATAGTAGTCTGCTGTCGGATGTATACAAAAAGCAATGCTGTGCGCATCGCTTTTTTTCTTTTGAGAGGAACTTTTTGCTTTCTATTTACTCAGCAGATAGGCATACAGCAGCTTAGCCGTCTGCACAACGCTTTGGATATGACAGCGCTCCATGCCGTGGGATGCAAAGCAGCCCATACCGAATGCTGCAGCATACACATTGTTCCCTGCACGTATCGCCGCACTGGCATCGGTGCCATAATGATAAAACACATCCACACTGTAATCCAGCTTCTGATCCCCTGCAAGATGAATCAGCTTTGTTGTCAGTGCTCTATCATAGGGGGTGTAGTTATCCTTTGCACAGATACTCACCTTGGTTTCACTGCCGCAGTAATCCGGACCGATCAGGCCGATATCCAATGCGACATACTCACTGACCTCCTGTGGCAGATAGGCGCCGCCGTGTCCGATTTCCTCATACAGCGGGAAAGCGAACAACGTGGTATACTGCGGCTTTCTGCCGGTTTTCTGTAAATCCTCCAGCACTGCAAACACGGCTGCCACTGCCGCCTTGTCATCAATGAAACGGGATTTGATGAAGCCGCTTTTTGTAAATCGATAATCCGGATCGATGGAAATGATGTCTCCATGCTCAATCCCCAGTGCGCGCACCTCATCACTGCTGTGTACCAGCTCATCCAGAATGACCATCATATTGGATTCCTCGCGCACGGCGCTTCTCGCATCATCAAACACATGGGTGGAATGCGATGTGCAGGCAAGCAGACCGGTGATCGTGTTTCCATCCCGTGTATGCACCTGAACGCTGCAGCCTTCAATATTGTTGTAGTTGATGCCTCCCAGATTGCGTAAAGCCAGTGTTCCGTTATCGTTGATATGGCGAACCATCAGGCCGATGGTATCCAGGTGAGCACCGACACAAACCGTTTTTGTCGTATCCTCTCCCTCCACCCGGATATAAGCGGTGCGCTTGCGGTCATACGTAAGTGTATATCCATACTTCTTTGCAAGGCGTTCCATCAGCGGATGAATCTCCTCATAATAGCTGACCGGACTCGGTGTTTCAATCAGCATCCTTGTCAGTGCCTCTATCGTTGTTTCTTCTACATGATATTCCATGATATGCCTCCTTAAACGTTTTTATTGTATCAGGACAGCCTCCTTTTCACAATCATTTCCAATCGTTTTTAATGCATTTCTGCTGAGGAGGGAAATGATAAGGGAGGCAATGCAGGCAAACAGGATCAGAAGATCCACTCTTGTCGCAAAGGTCTCCAGCAGAATGCCGTACAGGGACTGACCGATCGGGTAGGAGCACATGACGACCATGGTGACCATGGATGCCACCTTTCCCAGCAGATGATTCGGTGTGGATTTCTGCAGGAAGGTCTGCGCGTAGATATTGAATAAGGCCGCAAACAGCATGATGCAGATGCTGGATGCAAAGATGCAGGCATATGCGATATATACCGGGGTGTGCAGGAATAAAACCAGCGCCATCGGGAGCAGAAACAGACTGCCGCTCAAAAGAAAGCGCCATGCACCGGACATATCCACCCGCTTTAAAAAGAACGGAAGTGCAATGCTGCCGGCAATGGAGCCGATACCGGTTGCGGCTTCCAGCCAGCCATAGAAGGTTGGCGGAAGCTGCAGGGTGATATTGGAAATGACAGGCAGACCGACGGTGATAAAGCTGGAAAGAACCAGATTCAATCCCGCTAAGAGCAGTAACAGATGAAGGAGGGTCGGATTATCATGCCGCAGAAAGTGCAGGCTCTGGCGACAGTCACTGCGTATGATGGAGAGCATGGAACCATCTGTAGCCACACGCTGAAAGGGGATACGCATGATGCATTCCAGGATGGCGGATAGAAAGAAGGCAGTTCCGGAAATATTCAGTAACAGGGAAAACGGCAGGAAGGAAAACAGAAAGCCGCCCAAAATAGGTCCGAGCAGGGTTGCCAGTGCATTGATCTGTACAACAATGCCGTTTGCCTGCATCAGCTGATTCTCGGAAACAAGCAGCGGAATGCTTGCCTGTACGGAGGGCTGATAGAATGCCTGTATGATAGACAATGAGATCATGAGTATGGCAACCAGCACAATACTGAACCCCCTCGTGCTTACCATGGAAAAGCCGAAAATGAGGAAGGAGGTCAGAAAATCAAGACTGAGCATGATGCTTCTTCTGCTTACACGATCCGCCAGAATACCGCCGAAGGGGGATAGCAGAATGGTCGGAAGTATGGAAACCGCCAGTATGGTCGCAAATATGGATGCACTGCCGGTAACCTGCAATACATAGAGAGATAAGGAAAAACGCAGAATTGCGTTGCCGAACAGGGAAATGATCTGTCCGATGATCATGAGTATAAAATTACGATTGAAAGCTTTCATAAGGGAACATCCTTTCTTTATGATACCAAACGACGGTATGTATGTTGGTTAAGAGAAACTACCCGTCAGGGTAGCTCATGCATGGATTGTGCAAGGATGCGGAAATAGCTTGTCAGCTCCTGCTCGAGAGGCTCATCGATGACCGGTATGCCCATGGAATCACACAGCGTGCGGAAGTAGGCGACCTTTGCCGGTATCGCATCCAGCTCCTTTAAAACGATGGGGGAACAGATCCAGTAATTCAATAGCAGCATCAGCACCTGTGCGGCACACAGCGGATCCTGACTGCGAATACTGCCATCCTCCATTCCTTCCTTCAGAATGCGTTCCACAATCTGGGAATTGACACTCAAATTCTCTGCCATACCGCTCATGAAAATTTTCGGATTCTTCCAGAGATTGATGGATATGGTGTCAATCTGCTTCTTTTCTTCATTTTGAATCTGCCGGTAAATAATGGCACGAAGCTTTTCAATGCCGGTCTTATCACTGGCATTTCGAAGCAGCTCCATCTGGGCATCTCCATGATAGCAGCGCTCACTCAGTGCTTCGATAATTTCATCCTTGGATTTAAAGTGATGATAGATGGCGCCCTTGCTCATACCGAGGGCATTGACGATGTCCTGTATCGTTGTTTTCTCATAGCCCTTCTCATTGAAGAGCGCCAGAGAAACCTCCAGAATTTTCTCCACGGTTCTCTGCGGGTATTTATTGCGTGCCATAGCTCCTCCTTTATCATACATACGTTTGGTATGTATATATCCTATCATATCGGAAGTGACATGTAAAGCCTGCATGAGAAAAATCAGTTTGAAGTGAGAGGGAAATATGATAAAATAGATATGATTTATGCGAAAGATAGGAGAAATGAGGATGTTGAAGCTGTTTACTCCCGATTATTATATCCATAGCTTTTCGGCTCTGCGCCCGGAGTATCTGTTGGAGCATGGTATTCGCCTGCTCGTCTGTGATATCGACAATACGCTGGTGCCGCATGATGTGGCACTACCCGATGAAAAGGCTGTACAGTTTATACGCGGCATGCAGGAGGCGGGAATCCGGGTCGTGTTTATCAGTAACAACGTGGAGGAACGCGTAGAAACCTTTGCGAAGGGACTGCAGGCGGACTGTTATCCGTTCGCCATGAAGCCGCTGCCGAAAACCTACCGGAGAATGCTGAAGGAGCAGGGCGTTGATAAGAAGGAGGTCGCTGTGGTCGGGGACCAGCTGATGACGGATATTCTGGGAGCCAATCTGATGGGGCTGCATACGGTTCTGACAGCACCTGTGGTGACCAGGGATTTGTCATTCACAAAGTTTAATCGTTTTTTTGAAAATATCGTATTTCGGCTGCTGCAAATAACAGGGCGGCTTCGTAAAGGAGAGTATGATGAGTAATAAGATATGTAAGGGCTGCGGTGTCGTATTGCAGAGCAGTGATGCCGCCGCAATCGGATATACACCGAAAATGGAGGCAGACTATTGTCAACGCTGCTTCCGTATCCGGCATTATGATGATGTGGTCATCAGTATGAAGCAGGGCATTGACAGTGATGCTGTACTGCAGAAGATCAACGCCATGGATGCGCTTGTGGTCTGGGTGGTTGATCTGTTTGATTTTGAATCCAATCTGCTGCCGGGTATCAACCGCCATCTGCTGGGTAAGGATATCCTTATGGTGGCGACCAAGCGCGATCTGCTTCCTGCAACTCTGGGCAATGAGAAGCTTTCACAGTTTTTGCTGCGCCGTTTAAAGGAAGAGGGAATCTTTGTTCAGGGAATTGTGGTCTGCGGAGATCTGGCTGCACATGCCCGGCGTGAGGATAATGCATCCGTCGATGAGGTGTGTGCGGCGATTGCACATTACCGTAAGGGGCGTGATGTTGTTGTCATGGGCATGGCGAATGCCGGAAAGAGCACTCTGCTGAATGCCATCTGTGATGGAGTTGATCTGACAACCTCACGGCATCCGGGTACTACGCTGGATTTCAATTCCATTGCGATGGAGGGCTATCAGCTTTATGACACACCGGGACTGACCCGTATGGATTCCCTGCTGACGCATGTGGATGATGGGCTGCTGAAAACGGTGATTCCGTTAAAGCCCTTAAAGGCCAGAGGCTATCAGCTGAAGGGCAATCAGACACTGTCGCTGGGCGGTCTTGTCCGACTGGATCTGATCGGGTGTGAACAGGTCAGCTGTGTTGCCTATTTTTCGGAAAGGCTGCCGCTGCACCGCAGCAAGCAGGAAAAAGCGGATGTATTGTGGGCACAGCATTATGATGAAATCCTTTCTCCGGTGATTGGAGAAAGAGAGCATATGAAAAAATTTTCGTATGGACATGTGCAGGAGCATAAGCTGGATGTCGTAATCCATGGCTTAGGCTGGTTCTGTATCCGTGGTGATGTGGCTTCCGTGGATGTCTATGTGGCACAGCAGGGCAATGTAACGTTTAGAAAGGCGATGATATAATGTTAACAGGAAAACAGAAAAGTGAGCTGCGCGGGATTGCGCAGATAAGAAAACCACTCTTCCAGATGGGGAAGGATGCAATCAGTGAAAATCTGATCAAGACGATATCCGATTCACTGGAGGCGCATGAGCTGGTCAAGGTATCGCTTTTAAAGACCTGTGCGATAACGGCAAATGAAGCTGCCGTTACCATCAGTGCTGCAACACACAGCGAAGTGGTGCAGGTGATCGGGCGTACCTTTACGCTGTATCGGCGAAGCAAGAAAAATAAGCTGGGGTTATAGTATATGCGGATCGCGGTACTGGGCGGAGCCTTTGATCCGATACATAACGGACATCTGCAGATTGCAAAGCAGGCACTGAAGCAGCTGCACGTGGATGAGGTGTGGTTTATGCCGAGTGCAGCAACGCCGTTAAAGCAAACGCAGGCTGCCTCCTTTTCGGATCGTGCGGCTATGGTAGCTCTTGCCATCAGGCCATATCGGCATATGAAGTTGTGCACGCTGGAGCATGAGCTGGAGGGGATTTCCTATACCATACGTACGGTGAAGGAGCTGAAAAAGCGCTATCCAAAGCATTCCTTCTGCTGGCTGATCGGGGATGATCAGGCAAGGCAGTTTGACCGATGGAAAGACAGTGAGGATCTGAAGCAGCAGCTGCCCTTTTATGTGTTTTCAAGAGAGCAGCACACTGAACAACTGCCCGCTGGTCTTCAGCGGGTCGTCATGCAGCTGATTCCGGTATCCAGCAGCGAAATCCGAAAGGGGCATAAGCTGTATCAGGTACCCGAAGCGGTTCGTGCGTATATGGGGCTGCATGCGCTGTATCTGGAAAGCATGGTGAAGGAGCAAATGAACGAGCATCGCTATCTTCACAGCCAATCGGTCGCACAGCTGTGTGTCGAACTGGCGCAGGCTCATGGTCTGGATACCAGGGCTGCCTATATTATGGGAATTGCACACGATGTATGCAAGCAGCTTCCGTATGAGAAAGCGAAGGCCTGGATGCGTGCACATATGCCGGACCATCTGGAGGAAGCAGCCGCTATATGGCATGGCTATATCGGAGCGGATTATGTAAATAAGGTGTTTCATATCCGTGACCGCCGTATCCTGCAGGCGATATATCATCATGTGAAGGGAAGGAATCGTACGGATTATGACCGTATTCTGTTTATTGCCGATAAGCTGGATCCCTCGCGCGGTTATGATTCCGGTCGGGAAATAGAAATCAGCAGGAAAAGTCTGCGGGAGGGCTACCGTGTTGTGAAGCAGCAGCAGGAGGCTTATCTGAGAAAACAAGGCACATTGAAATAAGGTAAGGAGCTACTATATGGATGAATTATTAAGCATTGTACAAAAGGCAATTGATGAAAAAAAGGGGGAGAGGGCGCTGTTATATGATTTTCATGAGCTGAATCCCTTTATTGATTACGTTGTGATCTGCAGTGCGCCGAGTGTACGGCAGACACATGCGATTGCCGATAATATCAAGGACCGTGTTCGTGAAAACGGATACGAAATTCGTGCGATGGAAGGAAACAGTGAATCCCGCTGGGTGCTGGTGGATTTGAACAGCATCGTCGTTCATGTATTCATGAATGAGGAGCGTGACCATTTTCAGCTGGAGAAGCTGTATGCCGATCTGCCGCATGAGGATTTCTCCCTATGATGTATGAGCTGCTGGCACATGTCTATGATGCGCTGGTTAAGGATGATGAGGCAACTGCCTGCTGGGTGGAGCTGATCAAGGCGCATATCAGGGGAACAGAGCTGCTGGAGCTGGCCTGCGGGAGCGGGGAAATTACAATCGCTCTTGCACAGGAGGGCTACCACGTTGATGCGAGTGATCTTTCCGCTGCCATGATTGAAGAAGCAAAGAAGAAGGATGGCAGTGAGCAGGTTTCGTGGAGTGTCATGGATATGTGTGATCTGCATACGGATAAAAGCTATGACGGTATCCTTTGTCTGTGCGACAGCTTCAATTATCTATTAAAGGACGAGCAGGTGCGTGCGTTGTTTCAGGGCGCTTACCGGCATCTGCGTGATAACGGTGTTTTTCTTGTAGATATGCATTCCATGGATCGCCTGGAGGAATTTGCTGAGGAATACAATGAAGCAGGACATGTTAAGGATTTGGAGTACCAGTGGACCATTACCAGTGAGGATGACCGGATCTATCAGAATTTTGCTTTTTATGACAGCGAGGGTCGTGTGACACTGGAGCAGCATGAGCAAAGAGTTTATGAGCCTGCCTGGATTCTTGCGGAATTGAAAAACGCCGGTTTTCAGGTGGAGGTCTATACGGATTTTACGCAGGCGGGAATCTGTGAGGGAGAAAAGCAGTTTTATATCTGCAGGAAAGCGGGAGGTATACAATGATTGCAGTGATTGCAGCAATGGATAAGGAAGTGGATGCAATCGTATCCATTATGGAAAGTCATGAGCATCTGATGAAAAGCGGAATTGACTTTGATAAGGGAATACTGGCGGGCAAAGAGCTGCTTGTGATGAAAAGCGGTGTCGGTAAAGGAAATGCCGGTATGGCAACGACGATTCTGCTGGAGAATTTTTCAATCGATTGTATCGTCAACATCGGGACGGCCGGAGGTCTGCAGGTGCAGCAGAATATTCTGGATGCCGTTATCAGTACACAGGTCGTTCAGCACGATTACGATACGAGTCCTGTGGATGGAGCTGATGGAATCGGTCTGTATTTTGAAGCGGACCAGGATCTTGGTGACATGTGCGAGCAGGCATTGAACAAGCTGGGCGTTGTGGTGCATCGCGGTCTGGTGGCAAGTGGAGATCAGTTCGTTGCCCGGGAAGCGCAGCTGCAACGGCTGAACGAGCTGTTTCCGGATGCAGTCTGTGCGGAGATGGAAGCCGGTGCGATTGCTCAGGTATGCGCTCATTATCATATCCCCTTTGTCGTCCTGCGCTCACTTTCCGATGTAGCACACAGTAAGGACTCCCATATGGATTTCATGACCTATGTAGAGCATGCCTCCTCACGCAGTGCAAGCTTCTGCAGGGAGCTGATGAAGTGCATGGCATAAGACGGAAAACCCGTCTTTTTTCTTACAATTTTATCCGTTGCGTGGGCATAGATTGCGATTTCTGATATAATGATAAGGCGGAGTGAGTTTGCAGCTGTTTCTAAATCTGCAAAGGTTTTTTCAAGACAAATCCTCTAAAATTGTGTATAATAAAAGACAGAAGTGTAAAGGAGGTACGCAATGAAAATCAATGGAAAATCGCTGGCGGTAAGTATTGGTTTGCTTGCTGTACTGCTGATTGTACTGCTTGTGGAATCCTCGATCTTTATCAGTGGACCATCGCGTAAATACGAAGAAAAAATTGATGAACAGATGAGTGCCATCCTCGATACTTATAAGGAAATAAAAAACCTGCATCGTGATGCCTTCTATTACATTACCTATGTGGGAGAGGATGCGGATAATTATGTCTGGTTTAATGATAAGGGGAAGGCGATCGTATCCAGAAAAAAGGATACGGATCAGACGGATAAGGTAAAGCAGGAGGTGCAGAAGCGCTATGGTGCAAAGGATATACAGGTTGCACTGGGATATGGATATGATAATCCAGTGTATGCTGTAGAATGCTCTGCAGGACAGATTCTGCTGGATTATGACAGTCTGAAGGAAGTGTATTTTCTGAAAAAGGGAGAGGCTTAATATGGAGAAGTGGTGGAATGAACGCTTTATTAACCGCAGGGACTGGATTCTGGATCATTTAAAGGATTTGAGTCTAACCATTGAGGAGACGATGGTGGTGCTGATGATTGATTTTATGAATGAGCATCAGATACCGATCACACACGGTATTCTGGCAGATAAGCTGAAGAAGGACTCCGATGAAATTGATGATATCCTTTCTCATTTAAGTGCCAAGGGGTATCTGGCTCTGCAGTTTCAGAATGGGAAAATCCTGTTTAATATCGATGGCGTTTTTGCGGATAACAGTGAAAAAAGTCTGGCGTTTGATCAGTCCTTATTCGATCTGTTTGAATCGGAATTTGGCAGACCGCTGTCACAGATGGAGCTGCAGCGCATGGCCGACTGGCTGAAGGACTATGAGCAGAAGCTGATCTGTTATGCGCTGCGCGAAGCGCTGACCTACGATCATAAAAGCTTTGATTACATAGAGCGTATACTGGTGGAATGGAAAAACCGCGGTATGACTGCTGAGAAATACGAAGGGGGAGAGCGCTGATGACAACGGACGAAATTCTGGATATTCTGGAAGAGATGTTCCCCGATGCCCATTGTGAGCTGGAGCATAGGAATGCATTTGAATTGCTGGTAGCTGTTGTATTGTCAGCACAGACGACAGATGCGGCAGTCAATAAAGTAACGCCCGCCCTGTTTGAAGCCTTTAAAACGCCGCAGGCGATGGCGGAGGCAGATATACATGACATTGAGGATAAGATTCGCAGAATCGGCTTGTACCGCAACAAGGCGCGCTCTATTCAGAACCTCAGCAGATCACTGCTGGAATCCTTTAACGGCGTTGTGCCGGAAAGCATGAAGGAGCTGACCTCTCTGGCAGGGGTTGGTCGTAAGACTGCCAATGTTGTTCGCAGCGTCTGCTTTGATATCCCCAGCATTGCAGTGGATACGCATGTGGAACGTATTTCCAAGCGACTGGGGCTTGCCAAGGTGCAGGACAGTGTGGAGGTCGTAGAACAGAAGCTGAAGCGTAAGCTGAAGCGGGAACGCTGGAACCGGGCACATCATCTGTTTATCTTCTTCGGACGATATTTCTGTACGGCACGAAATCCGAAATGCGAGGAATGTCCGTTTAAGGAGTTTTGTAAAAAGGATAAGCTGGAAGCATATCGAAATTCCAAAAAGTCATAAAACGATCCATTGCGGGTCGTTTTTTTGAATAAGATGAAATACTATGGAAGTATAATGAGACATGGCAAGCTAACGGCATTGCTGCTCTGATCTTGGATACAGGTGGATTGAACGCTGTGTGTCCCAGACAAGCATGGTGTACGCGTTATGCGTATCTGTTTAAAAGCGGAAAGAAAAGGATGATTCCACATGAGAATCACCCTTTTTTAAACATTATCTGCATTTATTGTGCAGGCTTTAAAACCTCTGTCAGGGCAGCGTTTACTTTAGCTGTCTGTTCATCGATCTGTGCCTGTGTGGCATTTGCATCCCCATATACTGTTTTTGCGGTATTTAATATACTTTCAAATTGTAGAATACTTTCTACCGTATAGGAGTTGCGGTTGATGGCGTTTCCTTTGTTGATTGCTTCATTTAATGCATCGCGACTGATTACCGGCTTCTGTACCAGCGTGTTGATGGCATTGTTCACGGCAGAGGTTTGTGCATCAATTTGTGCCTGTGTGGATTTTTTATTGTCATAGACTGATTTTGCGCTGTTTACGGCAGCATTTAATGCATGAATGCTCTCTGGTGTATACAGAGAGGTATTGATGCCTGCCGCCTTGGTAAGGGCAGCATTCAGACTGCTCTTATTTGCGCTGGATACCAGACCGTTCAAGGCTGCCTGCAAATCTGCCTTCGCCTTATCAATATCCTCCTGTGGAGCCATATCATCCTTTAGAATTTTTTCCGCAGCTGCAATTGCCGCCTGCAGCTTGCTGTAGGTTTCCGCCGTATAATCAGAGGATTTCATACCCTTGGCAGAGCTTACTGCAGATTTCAATGCCTTATTGTTTGTTTTGGAATTAGCGATTGTTAATGGATTGTTCTGCTTGGCAGTTGCCAGCCATTCGGACTTGATCATACCGCCGCCATAGCTGCTGATGCCGCCCGGACTGGATATCATATGCTCATTTCCGGTTGCGATGCTGTCCAGCATATATTTGTTGATCCAGCCCGGAATATTGGCATTCAGTATTTCTTCGCTGATATATGTAGGCTTGCCCTCAATACCGCTGTCAAAGCCGCTCCACGTAGCGATGGTGTATTCGCTTGTGTAATTGATCATCCATTCATCCTTCATAGGGCCGCCATACTTCCAGGCATCATCCGCCCAGTCACTCGTTCCGGTCTTTCCATATACCGGATAGGCACCAAAGCCTAAACGGCTCATTAAATTCCAACCACTGTCTTTCCCGAAGATTGCACGGTAAAGCAGATCGCTGGTCATGTAGGCAGCCTGCGGAGATAGCGGCTGATGTGTTTGAACCTTTGCCTTGATGGTTTTATCTTCGTTTTTGTATACGATTTTCCGTACCATATGCGCCTCATTGTAGGTGCCGCCATTTGCTAGTGTCGCATAAGCCGCTGCCATTTCGGTAGGGGAGGCCATCATACCGGAAGCCCCTATGGAATACTGAATATCCATGTTCTTTGCGACATCCGGATCAAAGCCCATTTTCTTGGCATAGCTGATCATTTCATCATGGCCAACGCGATTTAACAGGGCATCAAAGGTATTGACCGCTGGGGTGTTCAAAGACTGTGCAATCGCACGCTCCATGGATACCTTGCCATTGTATGTACCGTTTGCATTGATAACATTCCAGTTACCGAAGCTGATTGCCTTGTCTACAAATACACGGGAGGTACAGTAACCAATCTTATCAAAGGATGGAGCGTAATCAAAGATCGGTTTGATACTGGAACCCGGCTGATGCGGCTCACGGAAACGGAAATGCACCTGACCGTCTGCGGATTTGATGTCGGTTCTGCCTGCACTCACAGCGATAACTTCACCGTTTTTGTTATTCAGAACAGTAAAGCCGATTTGATAATACTTGTTATCGGTTAAGCCGACGACCTTTCCGCTGGATGCCTTGTTCGCGGCCTTTTGTGCATTGATGTCCAGTGCTGTGTATACCTTCATTGGCGTGGTAGCCGGATCAACCCCGTATTTATCGATGATTTCATCCGCCGCCGCACGCACGTAGTCCTTATAAGGGTCCAGTTCAGCAGCATCCGGTTCTCCGGCAACCTGAAACGCCAGCTTTGTTGCTTTTGCCAGCTTGTATTCTGTCTCTGTTATGTAGCCGTGATTCAGCATTTGATACAGTGTTTCATCCCGCCGCTTCATTGCCTGCTGATAGTAATTGTCACCATCGATGATGCCGTTGTAGGGATTGTTGCTGTTTGGCGCATTGATAACGCCGGCAAGGAAAGCACTTTCCGACAGGTTCAGATCCTCTACATTTTTGCCAAAGTAATATTGTGCACCTTTTTGGATTCCACGGGTATGCTGCCCGAAGTTGATCTGATTCAGGTATCTTGTCATGATGTCTTCCTTGCTCAATTCGTCATCCAGACACATGCTCAGATAAATTTCCTGAATTTTGCGCTCGATTTTTTCCTTGGTGCTGAAATATTTTCCTTCCTTCTGCATCTTGTCTTCCACAGGCTTCATGATGAAATTGTCGACCGTCTGCATGGTCAGCGTAGAGCCTCCCTGTGAAAGGTCACCGGATTTCATATTGTTGAATGCGCTGGAGATAAAACGGGGAAGGTCAAATCCGTTATGAGAATAGAAGCGGGAATCCTCGATAGCCAGAAAAGCATCAATTGTGGATTGCGGAACCTGTTCATAGGTGATGTTTTCGCGGCTTTCTTCTCCCAGCTCTCCGATGATTGTCTTACCGTCACTTGCATAGAATACAGACGGCTCGTCACTTTTCATCTTTTCTACCATTCCATCAGGATCAGCCTTATGTGCGATGTGGTAAAGCAGATAAGCACCTGTCCCGCTGCCAAGTAAGGCGATTGTCAGAAAAGCAATGATAATGCCGTTGACGATTTTACGCCCTCTGCTCAGCTTTTCTTTATTTTTCTCAGGCTTCTTTTTACGATTGGCAGAGTCCGCTTCCTCAGCATCCTCACTGACAAGCATTTCCTCATTCAATATATCCGTGTCGACAGCTTCTGCAGAAACAGGCTCCTGTACAGCTTGCTCTGATAAAGGTTCATCCTCAGAAGCGACGTCTTCTTCCAGGCTTGCTTCTGGAGTGTCCTCTGCAGGGATAGCTTCTTCATTCAATATATCCGTTTCGACAGCTGCTGCCGAAACAGGCTCCTGCACAGCTTGCTCTGATAAAGGTTCATCTTCAGAAGCGACGTCTTCCAGGCTTGCTTCTGGAGTGCCTTCTGCAGGGATAGCCTCCTCAGAAACGGCTGTATCTGCAGAAGCATTCTCTGCGGTGTTGAAATCAGACGGCATTCCTTCTGCACCAGCTTCTGTCTTTGCAGCTGCCACATCGGATACTTCTGTTGTGGCTGACGTTTTTTCTTCATCAGTATCATTTTCTGTCGCTTCAGCTTTCGTATCAGCGTCCACTGGGGCTTTTTCTGTATCCTGTGCAGGTTCAGTCTCCAATGCTGTCTCAACCGGTACTGCTTCCTTTTCCTGTGAAGCTGACGTATCTGCTTCCGTGGAGCCTTCCATTTTCACAGAAGCCTGTGAATCCATGTCATCTGTTGTTTCTAAGGTGTCCTTTGCTTCTGGTTGCTGCGGTGATGCATTCACATCAACCGTTTCCTCGTTTGGATTTTGTTCCATATGATTTTTCCTCCTTGAAGTACAGGGCATCGACGTTATCAAGATAACATAATCTCGGTGTCAGACCCATACGGATAAGGGAACCTACTTCCTTCACTTTCATGTAAGATATCGATTTGCGTTCTCCCTCATAGTACATGTCAATCAGTATTGCGGCATCGATCAGATAGGTTTCTTCGAAGCAGGTGAAACGGATAATGAAAAATCCGATTCCTCCATGCTGTATCACCTTTTTTAAATGCTCAATCTGATGTGGATGAATGCTTTTGAAGGGGAACGAGGTCTTCTGCCTTGTTTCCTTTGCTTCAAAATCGATAGCTCTTCCACGATAGATACCGTTGTAATCTGTTGTACTTGGTGTTTTATAATAGGCTTCCGTAATTTTGGCGGCACTGCGCTCAGGGTAATCAACCTTGACAACCTGTATCGGTGTCGGCTTCTTATGTATCAATGCACGATCGCAGCTACAGTAATATGCATTGGAATCATTCAAATCATTCTCCAACGACATCCCTCTTCCCATGTGGTTATCCTGGGCTTTAACGGCTGGTGTCGGCATCACTTTTCTATTTGGATATCCTATCACATTTATCACCTTTTTCTATTATATACAAATTTCCTTCTTATTTCTACTTTTGCGGGCAATGTTGTTGGAAAAATTTACTTTTATAAAGGTAAAGAATAAAAGACAGGATCATAAATCGATCCTGTCCTGCTTTATGGTGCCGGTGTTTGATTATTCTGGTTGTTCTGGGTGTTGTCCGAAGGAGGTGTTGTACCGTTGCCGTTGTTTGCGTCGCCACCGGTATCCGGCGGTGGTGTGGTTTGCACAGGGGAGCTGATACAATTCTGCACAGCTGTATTGATGGCAGCGGTCGCCGCATCAATCTGTTCCTGCGTACTGTCCTTATTCGCAAGCACACTGTTACCGCTGCTGATTGCACTTTGCAAAGCCGCAACCTTATCGCTTTGATATTTGGTGGTATCCACATAGCCCTGCGCACTGTTCAGGGCTGAGCTCAGTGCCGAGGTATCCGTCTTCGGTGTTTCCTCTTTCTTTACAAGTCCCTGCATGGCGGCTTCCAATGCACTTCGTGCCGCATCGATTTCCTCCTGTGTTGCCGCAGAGTTCGCCATCACTTTTCGTGCCGCATCCAGAGCTTCCTTCAGCTTGGCATAGCTTTCCGCCGTATAATCATCTGCATTCATGCCTGCAGCACTGGATATTGCCGCTTCCAGCTTGCTGTTGGTGACATTCGCATTTTGTTCTGTCATCGGGTTGTTCTTTGCTGCCGAAGAGAGCCATTCTGTCTTGATCAGACCGCCGCCATAGGAGCTGATGCCATCCGGCTGTTGAATACGAACAGCGTCGGAGCTGATGGTATCCAGCATGGATTTGTTGATCCAGCCGGGGATATTTGCGTTAATCATATCCATTGTGAAATATGCGCCTTCCTTTGCTGCATCAAAGCCTGACCAGGTCGCGATTGTGTATTCGCTTGTATAATTTATCATCCATTCATCCTTCATTGCGAGAACGGGAATACCGTATGCCACACCCAAGTCGGCCCAGTCACTGGTACCTGTCTTACCATAGACAGGATAGGCGCCGAAGCCAAGGGAACCCATCAGGTTTTCACCCTTTGTTTTGCCGTTTACTGCCTTGTACAGCAGATCACTCATCATATAAGCTGCCTGCTCGGACATGACGCGCGTTTTCTTCGGCTTGTTGTCGAAGGTTCTGGATTCATCCTTATATTCCACCTTTGTGACCATGTGCGGTTCAATATAATAGCCGCCATTAGCCAGGGCTGCATAGGCAGCTGCCATTTGCGTCGTGGAGCCCTTCATTTCCGCACCACCGATGGAATACTGAAGACTGAAGGCATCGGCAACCGAATCACTGAAGCCTAAATTCTTTAGATACTGAATCATTGCATCCTGCCCTTCACTCTCCAGAAGAGCCTGCAGGGATTGCACGGCAATCGTATTCAGGGACTTGGATACAGCACGCTCCAGGCTGACCTTTCCATAGAAATTGCCATCGGAGTTCTGTACAGACCATCCAGTGATATTCAGCGGCTTATCCTCCATGACACGGGAGGTAGCCCATCCCAGCTTATCAAAAGTTGGCGCATAATCCAGCAGCGGCTTGATGGTGGAGCCAACACTCTTCGGCTCTGTATAGCGATTCAAATAGGTCTTGGATTCCACATCGCCGCGGCCTCCGGAAACAGCGACGATTTCGCCGGTCTGATTGTTTAAAACAGTGAATCCGATTTGGAAATTGCTGTCCGAGAAGAATTCGACAGACCTACCGCTGGATAATTCATTGGCATGATCCTGTGCATGGATATCCAGGGATGTATAGATTTTCATGGGAACAAGTGCAGGATCCTCTCCGGTAAGCGCCTGTACTTCCTTCGCAGCTTCATATACATAGTCGTAATATTTATCAGAGCCGGCAGATGATTTTTTCTTCTCTCCGGTCAGCTGGAATGCCAGCTTTGTGCTTTTTGCCAGCTTGTATTCGGTTTCCGTAATATAGCCGTGCTTCAGCATCAGATTCAGTGTTTCATCTCTACGCTCACTCGCATACTGATAGAAGTTATCACCGGTGCTCTTGTCGTAGCCACGGTAGGGATTATAGCTGTTTGGTGCGTTGATGACACCGGCCAGAAAGGCACTTTCCGCCAGATTTAATTCCTCAACATTCTTACCAAAATAATATTCAGCACCCTTTTGAATACCGCGGGCACTGTCACCGAAATTGATTTCATTCAGATACTTCGTAATGATTTCTTCCTTGGACAGGTCCTTTTCCAGACTCATACTCATGTAGATTTCCTGTACCTTACGTTCTACTTTTTCCAACGCGGAATATGTCTTGCCCTCTTTTTCGGCCTTTTCCTCTTCCGGCTTCATGATGAAGTTGTCGATGGTCTGCATGGTCAGTGTGGAACCGCCCTGCGCAAAGCTTCCGGACTTTACATTGAATAAAGCACTGGAAATGAAGCGGGGAAGATCGAATCCGTTATGGGAAAAGTAACGGGAATCCTCGATTGCCAGAAAGGCATCGATCGTAGACTGGGGAATTTGCTTGTAAGTTACATTTTCCCGGCTGACACCGCCCCATTCATAAATTTTCGTACCGTCTGCCGCATAAAATGTCGATGGCTCCCGATTGACGATTTTATCCGCCATATCATCCGTATCCACAGAGCCGACAATCGTGCTCAGCATGAAGAATACGGAAACCCCTCCGACCAGTACCAGTGCCAGAAAAACGATGACAATGCTGCGGAATATCCTTCCACCGCCCTGGCCTGACTTCCTGCGGACTGCCTTTGGCTGTTGCTTTTTATCCATATGATGTTTCCTCCTTGTCGTATCGAATGCACACGATCAGTGTGTCAGATATTTAAAGTTATGATTGTGTCATTTACACATCCTATATCATAATCTACTATAAACAATTTTACAAACGATTTCCACCGCTTTAAGAAAATCGTTTGAATTTTCACATAGAAATCACATCGTCCCACGCTTCCACAGTGTGCCTGCGGCAACCTTATAATAATACACGTGTATGTCGAAACGTAGGAAAGTGTGCGTTTGTGTAATTTTCCCTTGCTTTTTTCTGGAAATTCTGAGAAACTATGTAAGTGGAAGGTGAAATTCATGGAAAAAAGATTCAAGCTAAAAGTGGAAGATGTATTGAATAAACAGTTTAATATAGATTTCAAGGGATATTCATCCGTAGAAGTGGATGAGTTTCTGGATCTTGTCATCAATGATTATCAGGAATACGATGCCATGATTGAGAATCTGGGGGAGCGTCTGCAGGAATATGAAAAGCAGATTGCTGCCATGAAGGCGAAAATCATCGAGCTGGAAGGGAAACAGGGAGCTGTTCAGGAGGAAAGCGCTGCTGCAAATGGCAATGTGGATATTCTGAAGCGTCTGACCCGGCTGGAAAACGCGGTATTTGCCAGTAAAAAATAAACTGCTTCTTCTGCGGCAGTCGCTGGCCGTAAGGTCAGAGGAAAGTCCATGCTCGCACATTCTGTGATGGATGTAGTGTTTGTGCTGGATGAAACGATAAATCCAGGCAGCGTAAGCTGACGGCTGGAGAAGGCCTGTGGTGAAAGCTATGGCGGACTCCTTTAAAAGTGCCACAGAGACGAGCTTTTCGGGAAACCGGAAAGATGGAACGGGTAAACCCCGCAAGCGAGAAACCCAAATTTGGTAGGGGAATCTGATCACGGCGAAACGAAGCCAGTGATCGGAACGTGGAAACACGTAGATAAATGACTGCCACTTTCGCAAGAGAGTACAGAACATGGCTTATGCAGTGGAAGCAAGCAGCGAAGGCGCGTCCTTCGCTTTTTCATTTCTCTGAGTATTCGTATGCAGGAAAAATGTCTTTTACAGGCCTGCATAAACAAGCAAAGCGCATGCTGGACAAAGCGTACGATGATGAGATATTTCCATGTATCCTTTTTTCGTGATTCCGGTATGAAAATGAGAGATTTATGGGATAAAAAAGTGAAAGACGAATTTTGTGAACGTTTCATTTACATTAAAGAATTTGGCTGATATAATAATAGAGATTATGAAAACTGTTCATACTGATATGTGACAGATTGATATATATAAAGAGGTGCTCTATGGAAGAAATCGGTAGACTGTTAAAAGAGAAAAGATTAGAGCTGGGCCTGACCATCGAAGAGGTGAGTGATCAGACACGCCTGACTCAGAAACATATAAAAGCGCTGGAGGAAGGAAACATCAGCTTTTTTCATGATGATCTGTCTTATCTGCGCTTCTTTGTAAAGTCCTATTGTGATGTGCTCGGACTGGATTTTGAGGATATCAAGGACGAACTGCGGAAGGATGTTAATGACTATACCATGACCTTTACGACTTCGGCACAGATCAACCATGAGGAAATTGAAAAGAATATTGCAAAGTCGGAAAAGCTGAGCAAGGTTTCCACAGCGAATGTAAAAACGAGGCAGAAGCGACGGTTTCGCAAGCCGGATATGTCTCTGGTATCCCTGATTGCCATTGTGGCAGTCGTGGCAATCGTTATCATGTTTGCGTTTGTCGTATTTCTGAAATCGGATGCCGGTAAGGGGAAAACAGCGAATAATGCGCAGCCAACTGCACCGGAGCAGACGGAAAACGGTACGAATAAGTATCCGAGCAGCGACGAAAAGAAAGAGGAAGAGGGACAGCAGAAGGAAGAGGAAAAGGAAATCAGTATATCCAAAACCGATGCGACCCATTACACCATTGAAAATCTGAAGGACGGGGAGGATCTGAAGTTTGAAGTAACCTTTGCAGGAAGCTCCTCCGGATTCAGCGCCAGTGTTGACGGCAAGGTGCTGGATGAGCCAAAGGCACAGGTATACGAATACAAATCCTCTGCAAAAGGAACAGTGAAGGCGAAAAAGGGCATGAAGCTGGAGCTTTATGTCGGCTATATGTATAATACACAGTTAAAGATCAATGACAAGAATGTAAAGCTGGACGATTCCATTGTGAATTCCAGCGGTGCCATCACACTGGAGTTTACGATTGTGGGTGACAGTGATGAATCTTCCAAATAAGCTGTCGATGTTTCGCATCGTACTGGTTCCGGTTATCGCCTGTATCTATCTGTTTACAGATTTGCCGGAGGCCTTTGGTGCTGATGTGAGCGGTGAGCATATTGCTGTCAGCATGACGGCATTGCTTGTACTGATTCTGTTTGCAATCGCGAGCTTTACCGATTACTTGGATGGACATATCGCAAGAAAGCACAATCTGATTACCTCCTTCGGGAAATTTATCGATCCGATTGCGGATAAGCTGCTGGTGAATACGATGTTCATCCTGTTTGCAGTGGACGGTGTGGTACCTGCGGTATTTGTGCTGATTATGATATGGCGCGATATGATCGTGGATGGACTGCGTATGAATGCCAGTGCCAAGGGCAAGGTGGTTGCTGCCGGTATGATGGGCAAGGCGAAAACGGTGCTGCAGATGTTCGCCATCATCTTTCTGCTGTTGAACAACCTGCCGTTTGCGTTTGTATCACTTCCTGTCGCTGATATTCTGTTTTATGCGGCAGTGGCGGCGTCGGTGGCAAGCGGAGCGGAGTATTTCCTGAAGCTGAAGGATATCGTCATGGAGACAATGTAAATATGAAGGCATTGATCGAACGCCTGAAAAAGGACAGGCTGACCATTGGCAGCTGTGAGAGTCTGACTGCCGGTCTGTTCGCAAGTACAATAGCAGAAGTCAGTGGCGCTTCTGCTGTTTTAAAAGGTGGTATTGTCACCTATTGGACCGAATGCAAGGTCAATGTTGTGCATGTGCGTGAAGAAATTGTAGAGAAATACGGGGTTGTCAGTGCACCCTGCGCAAAAGAGATGGCGGAAAAGGCAAGACTGCTGCTGGATGTCGATCTGTGTGTATCCTTTAGCGGTAATGCGGGGCCGGACACCATGGAGGGGAAGCCGGCAGGTCTGGTTTATTGTGCGATTGCAGACCGGCACCGCTGTGAGGTTTATGAATTTCATCTGACGATGGAGCGCAATGCATTGAGAAAAAAACTCGTTGAGGAAATGGGAAAGCAGGTCATCCGTTTTCTGGATGCATGCTGATTCCGTAAATATAATTGGAAAAAGGAGAAATGAATGGAAAAAGAGAAAAAGTCCCAGGATAAGGACACAAAGAAAAAGAATCTGCTGGATGATACATTAAAGCAGATTGAAAAACAGTTTGGAAAAGGCTCCATTATGAAGCTTGGAGATCGTGCTTCTGTGGAAATCGATGCTATATCCTCCGGGTCCATCAAGGTGGATGAGGCATTGGGAATCGGTGGATATCCGAAGGGACGAATCGTGGAAATCTACGGTCCGGAGTCCAGTGGTAAGACAACGCTGGCTCTGCATGCCATTGCGGAGGTACAGAAAAAGGGCGGACGCGCAGCCTTTATCGATGCGGAAAATGCCATTGATCCCACCTACGCCAAGAATCTTGGTGTCAATATCGATGATTTGATTCTTTCCCAGCCGGACAGCGGAGAGCAGGCGCTGGATATTACAGAAATGCTGATCAAGAGCGGTGCAATCGATCTGGTTGTTGTCGATTCCGTTGCGGCACTGGTGCCGCAGGCTGAGCTGGACGGTGAGATGGGGGATGCAAATGTCGGCCTGCAGGCCCGTATGATGTCCAAGGCCATGCGGAAGCTGAGCGGTATTATGAACCGCAGTGAATGTACGGCTATCTTTATCAACCAGCTGCGAGAAAAGGTCGGCATCATGTTTGGAAATCCGGAAACGACGCCGGGGGGGAGAGCGCTGAAATTCTACTCCTCTGTACGTCTGGATATCCGACGCAGTGAGGCCATCAAGAACGGTACGGATATCATCGGTAACAAGGTGAACGTCAAGGTTGTAAAGAATAAGGTTGCACCTCCGTTTAAGGTTGCACAGATTGAAATTATGTATGGTGAGGGAATCTCCTATGTGGCAGAGCTGCTGGATCTTTGTGTGGATCATGATATCGTTATGAAAAGCGGAGCATGGTTCTCCTATAACGGCGAGAAAATCGGACAGGGTAAGGAAGCTGCCAAGACTTTTATCAAGAGCAACCCTGCACTGATGGAGGAGCTCGGCGCAAAGCTGCGAGAGAAAACCGCACCGCAGAAAGCTGAAGTAAGTGAGGAGAAAAAGGAGGAAGCATAGGCTTCTTCTTTTTCTGTAAATATGGAAACACTTACATAAATTCACGCATTTTTGTGAAAAGTGCGCTTTTTTGTTGAGAAAAATGTGAAAATTATGTACAATATAATACAGAGAGAAAACTCTCTGAGAAAGACGAATGGAGGAATTGTGGTATGGATAATCCACTTATCATCTTTTTGTCTGTGTTGACAGGTCTTGCCATTGGTGTGGTAATCATGGTGATTATCTCCAAGGCGGGTTTAAATAAAGATCAGCAAAAGGCATCCATGCTGTTGAAGGAAGCGGAAACAAAAGCCGATTCCATGGTAAAACAGGCAGTGCTGGATGGTCGTACACAAGCTCATGAATTAAAGATTGCGGCTGAGAAGGAAATTAAGGAACGCAAGCAGGAAGTGACCGACATGGAAAACAAACTGCTGCGCAGAGAAGACAACCTGAATTTCCGTGATGAAACGTTGACCAGCAAAGAAAAGCAGATCGATGTGAAGAGTGCGCAGTTAGCTGACAAAATGGCAATGCTAGATAAAAAAGATAAAGAATTACAGGAAAAAATTGATGTGCAGGTAGAGGAGCTGGAGCGTGTTGCTTCCCTGACAACTGCCGAAGCAAGAGAAGAACTGATGGCCATCACAGAAAAGCGTATGGAAAAAGAAACGATGGCATATATTAAAGAAAAGGAAGAGGAAGCGAAGTCCATTGCGGACGAAAAGGCACGCAATATCGTCGCCCTCAGTATTCAGCGGATTTCCTCTGATGAGGCGGTGGATCGCACCGTATCCGTCGTATCACTGCCAAGTGAGGAAATGAAGGGAAGAATCATCGGTCGTGAAGGTAGAAATATCAAGGCGATTGAACAGGCAACCGGTGTTGATCTGATCATTGATGATACTCCGGAAACAATTACCGTTTCCTGCTTTGACCCGATTCGAAGAGAGGTCGCAAGACTGGCTCTGGAGCATCTGATCAAGGACGGACGTATTCAGCCTGGACGCATTGAAGAGGTTGTACACAAAATCAAGAAGGAAATGGATACCAATATCATGAAGACCGGTGAGGATACCGTCTTCAAGCTTGGCATCGGCAGAATCGATCGAGAAATCATTCGTCTGATCGGACGTTTGAAGTATCGTTTCTCTTATGGACAAAATGCACTGCAGCACAGTATGGAGGTTGCCCACCTTACCGGTATGATGGCAGCAGAGCTGGGCTTGAACCAGCAGCTGGCAAAGCGTGCAGGTCTTCTGCATGATATCGGAAAGGCACTGGACTTTGAAGTCGAGGGCAGTCATATCGAGCTGGGCTACAAGTTCTGTAAGAAGCATGGAGAGCGTGAGGTTGTCTTAAATGCCATCCAGTCACACCATGGGGAAGTGGAACCGCAGTTCTTGATTTCCAATCTGGTTATCGCAGCGGATACGATTTCCGCAGCCCGTCCGGGTGCGCGCTATGAAGCCCTGCAGAATTACATCAACCGTCTGGAGGAACTTGAGAAAATCACGAAGTCCTTCGATGGAGTAGACAGCGCCTATGCTATTCAGGCAGGACGCGAGGTTCGCGTAATGGCGGTGCCGGAGAAGATGGATGATCTGGGATGCCATAAGCTGGCCCGTGATATCAAGGATAAGATTGAAGCTGAGCTTACATACCCCGGACAGATCAAGGTGACGGTCATTCGTGAAACCAGAGCCTGCGAACTGGCGAAGTAGCATGAATATTCTGTTTCTTGGAGATATTGTCGGCTCCGTTGGAAGAGAGTGTGTGCGGGAGCAGCTGCCGCGGCTGAAGGAGCAGTATGAAATCGATTTGGTCGTTGCCAATGCTGAAAATTCGGCACATGGTAAGGGCATTACCAGAAAGATTTATCATCAGCTGCTTGCCATGGGCATTGATGTATGCACCATGGGAAATCATACCTTCTCCAAAAATGATATTTATCAGTTTATCGAGGAGGCAGACCGCATGGTTCGCCCAGCCAATATGGAGCCGCTGGAATATGGGCAGCATACCGTTGTTGTAAAGGTCAACGGCATGCGCGTTGCCATCACCAATCTTTGCGGTGAGGTCTGGATGAATAACGTTGTGGATTCTCCGTTCTTCTGCATGGAGGATATCCTGAATGACATTGATGCAGATATTTATCTGGTTGATCTGCATGCGGAAACAACCAGCGAGAAGATTGCCTTTACCTATCAGTTTGCCGGACGTGTGCAGGCGGTTGTGGGCACCCACACGCATGTTCAGACGGCAGACGAGCGTCTGGTATCCGGAACAGCGGCCATCACCGATCTGGGGATGTGCGGTGCCTATACCAGTGTGCTGGGGCGGGATGTACAGGAGATACTGACACGCTTTACAACGAATGAGAAAACGAAGTTTAAAATAGCGGATGGTCCGGGAATTCTGTGTGGTGCCGTGGTTCGTATTGATGAGACCGCAAGAAAGGCTATACACATAGAACGTATCCAGATTCGTCCCGAGCAGGCAGAATGCTAAAGCCGTGTAATTCACGGCTTTTTCTTTACCTGCGGTGTGTGATTCAACTGTGAAGGATGTAGAAAAATTCACATCTTTTTCATAGTGAAAAGCTTGCACTGCGACGGGTATATGGTATAATAGAGGAGGTTGTAAAGGAGGAATAAACAATGGCAGTTAAAGTAGATGTAGATACTTGCATCGGTTGTGGTGCATGTGTAGGTGTTTGCCCGGTTGGTGCTCTGAGCATGAACGACGATGGTAAATCCGTATGTGATGAAGGAACTTGTATTGACTGTGGATCATGCGTAAGCGCTTGTCCAGTTTCTGCAATCTCTCAGTAAACCAAGCCAATCAGCTTGGTTTTTTTAAGTAAGTCCGCCATCGTGGATGGCTTATATAGATAGGAGTTTGATTATGAAAAAACAACCGGGATGGGCACTTCCCAATCTGAAGGATGCCCAGGTAAGAACAACCAAGGAAGCCGTCATTGAGAAATCGCTGTTTCAGATACCGGAGCAGATTCGATTGCTGGGACAGGGAAAGAAATATTATCTGCGTACGTATGGCTGTCAGGCGAATGAACGGGACAGTGAAACACTGGCGGGCATTCTGGAGGAGATGAATTTCACTGCGGTGGAGCATCCCGAGGATGCGGATCTGATTCTGATGAATACATGCGCTATCCGAAAAAATGCGGAGGATAAGGTACTGGGGGAAATCGGCTCCCTGAAGCGCTTGAAACGCAAGAAGCCGGACCTGCTGTTTGGACTGTGCGGATGCATGGCACAGGAGGAGGATGTTGTTGCCAAGCTGCTGGAAACGTATCGTCATGTGAATCTGATTTTCGGCACCCATAACATTCACCGTCTTCCGGAGCTGCTGTATGATGTCATGGTGAATGGAAATCGCAGTGTTGAGGTGCTTTCCAAAGAGGGGGATGTTATTGAAAATCTGCCGGTTCGCCGCTTTGGCAAGCATAAGGCATGGGTAAACATCATGTACGGTTGCGATAAGTTCTGTACATACTGCATTGTGCCATATACCCGGGGGAAGGAACGCTCCCGTATGATGGAGGATATTCTGGAGGAGGTACGCATTCTGAAAGCAGAGGGCTTCAAGGAAATCACGCTGCTTGGCCAGAATGTCAATTCCTATGGAAAGGATTTGCATATGGAAGGCGGGTTTGCAGGACTGCTGGAGGAAACGGCAAAGATAGGAATCGAGCGCATCCGCTTCACGACGAGTCACCCGTGGGACTTTACGGATGAGATGATAGATGTGATTGCACGCTATGAAAACATCATGCCGTTTATTCATCTGCCGGTACAAAGCGGGGACAGCGATATCCTGAAAATCATGGGAAGACGCTATACCAGAGAACAGTATCTGACGTTATTCCACAAGATTAAGGAACGGATTCCACATTGTGCGATCTCTACCGATATCATCGTCGGCTTTCCAAATGAAACAGAGGAGCAGTTTCAAAACACGTTGTCTCTGGTGGACGAATGCCGGTTTGATAATGCCTTTACCTTTATCTATTCGCCGCGGGAGGGGACGCCTGCGGCATCCATGGCGGATAATGTTGAGCTAGCGGTTAAGCAGCGCCGTCTGCAGGAGCTGAATGAGCGCTGGAACCTGTATGCGCGTGAAAAGAACGAGGAATATCTGGGAAGTGTTGTCAAGGTACTGGTGGATGGTGCAAGCAAGAAGAATCCGGAAGTGTTCAGCGGGTACACGGAAACCAATAAGCTGGTGAATTTCAGACGGACGACTGCACAGAGCGGGGATATCGTTTCAGTGAAAATTACGGCCTGCAAAACATTTTCACTGGATGGAGAACAGATATAAAAGTGAGAAATCACTTTTTTTCTTGTCAAAATATGATAAAATAGGTCGTATGGGCGTAATTTTCTTATGAGAAGGGCATATTTTTGTTTTTTTTCATGGAACTAATGGTATAATAGGAATAGTTTATCATGGGGTTCAATATTCCTTATTGCATAGAAATACGATCATCATAATAACAATAAAAACGGAGGTATTTAGATTATGGATCAAGTACGCATTTTTGCGCTTGGCGGACTTGACGAAAACGGCAAGAACATGTACGTTGTCGAAGTCAATGAAGCCATATTTATTATTGAAGCCGGATTGAAGTATCCGGAATCGGATCAGCTGGGAGTGGAATTCATCATACCGGATTTCTCCTATCTGATTCAAAACAAGGACAGGGTCAAAGGGATTTTTATCACGCATGCGCATGATGATGTCGTAGCGGCTCTGCCGTATCTGCTGAAGCAGATCAATGTTCCGGTGTATACTGGAAATCTGACGGCAAACATCATTCACGATATGCTGAAAAAGGAAGGCATTAAGAACGTTAAGATTCACCGTATGAAACGTGCAAGCAAACAGACGATAGGCGGAGTGAAGGTGCGCACCTTCCCAATGACGCATGCCTTTCCGGATAATTTCGGACTGGCTATCGCAACGGATCAGGGCTATATCGTTTACACCGGTGAATTCATTATCGATTACGATATGCTGCAGCAGGAGTATTTGTGTGATCTGAATGAGCTGAGCGATATCGGAAAACGCGGTGTGCTCTGTCTGCTTTCGGAATCACAATCCGCAGACCGCATCGGTCATACGGCACCAAAGCATCGTATCACCAATCTGATTGAGCCGATTTTTGAAGCGAGTCACAGCCGTATCCTCATTTCATCGTACTCACAAAGTCTGTTTCGCATTATTGAGATTATCGAGCTGGCGAAGAAATATAACCGAAAAATATTCTTCCACGATAAAGGGATGCGCGAGCTGCTCCATCAGCTGGAGCTGGTGAAATACTACCATGTTCCAAGAGAGATGGAAGTAAAAGAAAAGGACTTTAAAGACGATATGGAGGATGTTGTAGTTCTGATTACGGGAAATGGAAAGAATCTGTTCCGTACCATGTCCAACATCGCCAATCATGAGGATAAGTTTGTGAGCTTCCGCAAGACGGATACAATCATTGTCGCATCACCGATTGTCAGTGGTACCGAGCTGGATGCGAACAGCATGGAAAATGAAATTTACAAGGAAGGCGGCAGAATTTTTACGCTGGATTCCAAGACGGTGCTGTCCATGCATCCAAGCAGTGAGGATTTGAAGATGATGCTGTATCTGTTCCAGCCGAAATATTATATTCCGGTCAAGGGTGAATACCGTCACCTGTTTGTGAATGCCAATCTGGCAAGCAAGATGGGCTACTCTCCGGACCGTATCCTGATTCTGGAAAACGGACAGGTTGCCCAGTTTGAGGAGAAAATTTTAAAGAGTGTCGCAGAGCATCTGGAGCTGGAGGATACCCTGATTGACGGTAAAGAAAACTGGGATGTCACCGGTGTGGTGTTGAAGGATCGTGAGGTGCTGTCCACGGACGGTGTCATGATTATCGGTGTCGGTGTCAGTCATAAGACAAAGGAAGTTATCAACGGACCGGATGTGCAGACGCGTGGTCTGATCTACCTGAAGGATGCGGATTACATCATCAAGGAGGTCGGTAATATCATGGAGAAATGCATTGAAACGGCAGTCAAGGAAAAACGCTATGACAATCTGACCGTGCGCGGAGAGGCCCGTGAGAAAATAAGCAAGTATCTTTCAAAGGAAACCGGTAAACGGCCGATGGTGCTGCCGGTGATTCTGGAAATCAATATATAGGACGATAAAAGAAGGGGATAGGAGGCGCTTATGGCGAAATCGAAAACAAGAAAATCGCAGAAACAGAAGCAGATGGTAGAAAATGAAGTCCTTGTCTACATTTATTCCCTTGTCCTGATTACCTTGTCGATTATCGGAGGTTTGCAGATTGGCTTTATCGGAGAACTGACGACGAGCATTATCAAATATGTGTTTGGAAATCTGTATGGGGTAATCTATGGTGTGATCATCGTGCTCTGTGTCATGATGATGCTGAAGAAATCCGTACGGGATGTCCCGATGAAATATCTGATCGGCATCGGCGTACTGCTGTGTGCCTGGATCATAGCAGCCAGCATTCCGCAGAATGAAACGCTGAAGGGGATGGATATCCTGTCGCGTTATCTGCAGGATTCCATGCTGATCTTTCGAGGGGAAATTGCAGCCAAGGGAGGCCTGATCGGTGCCTTCCTGGTTTCTTTATGTACGTTTCTTTTTGATTATAAGGGAACGTGGATCATTGTCATAGCCCTTCTGATACTGGCACTGATCCTGCTGCTGAGCGGCTCCGGCTTTGCAAGGCTGAAGGCGGGCGCAGCCTCTCTGGCAGCACCGTTTGTCTCCATGCGTAAGAACCATGCGGCAAAGGGGGATGCCCGAAGGGAACGCAAGCAGCAGGCGAAAAAGGCGAAGAAAGAGCAGGAGGCGGAGCCGAAGGAAGCGAAAAGCATGTTCGGCAAGATCAATATTGATGAGCGTGTACGCCCCGGACAGGTGTCGTTTCTGGATGTGGATGATGATTTTGATATTCAAAGTGACGGAAGAAGCACTGCATTTCTGGCGGATAAGGAGCATGCACTGGAAGAGGAATCGGATGTGCTGGATAAGCAGGCGTTTAAGGAAGCGGAAAACAAGCGGATCATTGAGGATACCATCGGCGGTGAGGATACCTTTGTGTCCAGCTTCCAGGAGGACTGGAGCAAGTACAAGCTGCCACGTTTAACCCTGTTAAAGGATGCCGGTAAAAAAAGCCGTTCAACAGCGAATGTGAGTGCGGCAAATGACGCCGGACGGCAGCTGATTGAAATTCTGGATCAGTTTGGTGTCAAGGCTACCCTTGTGGCTACCCATATCGGACCTGCGGTCACAAAATTCGAAGTTAAGCCGGATCTCGGTGTCCGGGTCAATAAAATCAGCAACCTTCAATACGATATCAAAATGGCACTTGCTGCCAAGGATATTCGCATTGAGGCACCAATTCCCGGAAAATCGGCAGTCGGTATCGAAATTCCGAATGTAGAAAAAACAAGCGTCAGCATGAAGGAGCTGATGAAAAATATTCCGGATAAGCTTGCACAGAGTAAGATGCTGTTTGCCCTTGGTAAGGATCTGATGGGAAACTGTGTCTATGGCGAATTGAACCGCATGCCGCATTTACTGATTGCTGGTGCGACAGGGAGTGGAAAGTCGGTCTGTGTCAATTCCATCATCACCTCGATTTTGATGCGCGCCAGACCGGATGAGGTCAAGCTGCTGCTGGTCGACCCGAAGAAGGTGGAGTTCACACCGTATAAGGAGATACCGCATCTGCTGGGACCGGTGATAACGGATGGGGATGAGGCAAACCGCGCATTGAAGGTCATTGTCACAATGATGGACAACCGCTATGAGCTGTTCTCTATGGCCGGTGTACGGAATATCGCCGGCTATAATGCCTACATAGAAGCACATCCGGAAGAGGGGCTGAGTCCGCTTCCATGGGTTGTCGTCATTATCGACGAGCTGGCGGACCTGATGCTGGTAGCTGCCAAAGAGGTAGAAGCAAGCATTCAGCGTATCACCCAGCTGGCTCGTGCTGCGGGCATTCATCTCATCGTTGCGACACAGCGCCCGAGTGTGGATGTTATCACCGGGATCATCAAGGCGAATATTCCATCCCGTATCGCATTTGCGGTCAGCAGTGCAGTGGATTCCCGTACCATACTGGATCAGATGGGGGCGGAAAAGCTTTTGGGATACGGAGATATGCTGTATGTCCCGGTCGGTGAAACTGTGGCAACCCGTGTGCAGGGTGTGTTTGTCAGCGATGATGAGGTCGCGGATATCTGTGAATTTGTATCCCGTCAGGGAAAACCGAAATTCGACGACGCCTTTGTACGGCTGGAGCTGCTGGATGGCGGTGTTGGGCCGACGAGCAGTGAGACCGGTGACCCATTATATGATGAGGTAAAAGAATTTATTATCTCGACACGCAAGGCAAGTACATCCTTGATTCAGCGTAAATTCAGTATCGGCTATGCACGGGCTGCACGTTTGATCGATACGCTGGAGGATAATGGCATCATCGGGCCTGCAAGAGGCAGTAAGCCGCGTGAGGTGTATGCGAAGAGCGAGCAGGCAGAAGAAGAATGAGGACGGTTACATAATGTAACCGTTTTTATTTTTGCCGAAATCCAGCAAAAATGCGATTATTCCATTTACAAACGTAAGGAAAAACGCTAAAATAAATATGTAATGAAGAAGCTTCATACAATAAGGAGGAAATGCAAAAATGAAAAAGTTTTTATGCGTTGCCGCATCGTTGCTGATGGCAGCATCTCTGACTGCCTGCGGAAGCAAGGATGAAGGGAAGAAGGATGATGGGAAAGCATCTGAATCCAAGGCCGATGTTGTCATGATTACCGATGTGGGTACCATTGATGACAAATCATTCAACCAGGGTACATGGGAAGGTGTCAAAGCCTATGGTGAAGAAACCGGTAAAAAAGTTGAGTACATCAAACCGACAGAGAAATCAGACAATGCCTACAAGGAAGCTATCGATCAGGCTGTTAACAAATACAAAGCGAAGGTTATCGTAACGCCGGGCTACCTGTTTGAACCATCGATCTATGAAAAGCAGGATACATATCCGGATGTTAAATTCATTCTGATTGACGGTTATCCAAATGACGGCGCTCAGGAAAACGCAAAATTCAAAACTGCAAAGAATACCGTAGGTATCAAGTATTCTGAAAACGAGGCCGGCTATATGGCTGGTTATGCCATCGTTAAGGAAGGCAAGACAAAGCTTGGCTTCATGGGCGGAATCGCTGTTCCTGCAGTTGTAAACTTCGGTTACGGCTTCGTACAGGGAGCACAGGACGCTGCCAAGGAAATGAATGTCGAAATCGAAATGAAATACAAATATACCGGAACCTTCAATCCAAGTGCTGAAATTCAGTCTGAGGCAGCATCCTGGTATAAGAACGGTACACAGGTGATCTTCTCCTGCGGTGGCGGTATCGGAAACTCCGTTATGGCTGCTGCTGAAGCAAACAAGGGTCTTGTAATCGGTGTCGATGTTGACCAGTCCAACGAAAGCAGCACAGTTATCACTTCTGCATACAAGCAGCTGGCTGTTTCTGTAACCAAGGAACTGAAAGCAATCGATGATGGAACCTTCCCGGGTGGAGAAAATATCGTTCTTGGTGCAAAAGACGACTCTGTAGGTCTGCCGATGAAGACCAGCAAGTTTGAAAAATTCACACAGAAGGAATATGATGCACTGTATGCTAAAATCAAAGAAGGCAAAATCACCATCAAGACAAATGAAGACTTCAAGGATCCTACACAGATCAAGGCTTCCAAGGTAAAACTGGATTATATCAAATAACATAATCATACGCAGGACAAGGCTGTCTACAATCGTAGGCAGCTTTTCTGATTTTTTTTCATCTTCCTGTTTGCGAACAGGTAGAAAAAAAGGTATAATAAAATAGGACAAAAGCTTGTAAAGGGTATAGTGAAATAATCGTACGCATAGATGCGGTATCAGTACAGATACTATTTTCACAATGCTCAACAGGCATATGATTGGAGTGAAACCATGGAATACATCATTGAAATGTGTAATATCACAAAGGAGTTTCCGGGCATTATTGCCAATGATGACATTACACTGCAGCTGAAAAAAGGAGAAATCCATGCTTTGCTGGGAGAAAACGGTGCCGGCAAATCCACCCTCATGAGCGTTCTGTTCGGTATGTATCAGCCGGAAAAGGGATGTATCAAAATGAATGGGGAGGTTGTCAGTATCAATAATCCCAATGACGCCAACCGTCTTGGCATCGGAATGGTGCATCAGCATTTTAAGCTGGTTCATAATTTCACAGTGCTGGAAAACATCATTCTGGGTGCAGAGGATGTAAAGAACGGACTGCTGACGATGGTCGAAGCAAGAAAAAAGGTTGTCGATCTGAGTGAGAAGTATCATTTGAATGTCGATGTGGATGCCATCACCAGTGAGATTACCGTCGGTATGCAGCAGCGTGTGGAAATATTGAAAATGCTGTACCGTGACAACGAAATTCTGATTTTTGATGAGCCTACGGCGGTGCTGACACCGCAGGAAATCGATGAGCTGATGGGGATCATGAAGGATCTGACAACGGAAGGTAAATCGATTCTGTTTATCACACATAAGCTGAATGAAATCAAGGCGGTCGCCGATCGCTGCAGTGTCCTGCGCAAGGGGAAATATATCGGAACCATTGACGTAAAGGATACAAGCAAGGAAGAAATGTCGGAGATGATGGTTGGCCGAAAGGTCAATTTCAACGTGGAGAAGCAGCCCGCACAGCCGAAGGATGTCATGCTGGATGTCCGAAATCTGAGTGTTGCCAAGAAGGGCCATCAGGACGTTGTAAAAAATGTGAGCTTTCAGGTACATGAGGGGGAAATTGTCTGTATTGCCGGAATTGACGGTAACGGACAATCGGAGCTGGTCTATGCCTTAAGCGGTCTGATGGATGTCAAGGAAGGCAGCATCCGTCTTGGGGAAAAGGATATCACAAAGACTAGTATCCGTAAGCGTAATCTGGAGGGGCTCGGGCACATTCCGGAGGACCGTCACCGCTATGGTCTGGTTCTGGATTATCCACTTTCCTTCAATATGGTGCTGAAGTCGTATTTTACGAAGAAATTCAGCAATCACGGCTTTTTGAAATTTGCGGATATTACAAGGTATTCGGATCAGCTGATTGAAAAATACGATGTCCGCAGCGGACAGGGCAGCAGAACAACGGCCAGAAGCATGAGCGGCGGTAACCAGCAGAAGGCGATTATCGCCAGAGAAATTGAGAATGATCCAAAGCTCCTGCTGGCTGTCCAGCCAACCCGCGGTTTGGATGTCGGTGCGATTGAATACATACATTCCCAGCTGGTCAAGGAGCGGGACGAGGGACGCGCAATCCTTCTGATATCCCTGGAGCTGGATGAGGTTATGAATCTTGCGGATCGTATCCTTGTCATGTACGAGGGTGAGATCGTTGCAGAGCTGGATCCGAAATCGACGACGATTCAGGAGCTTGGTTTATATATGGCAGGATCAAAGAGAGGGGCAGAATATGAAAAAGCTATTACAGAGTGATGCATTCAAAAACTTTGGCTCTTCCGCTATCGCGATCCTGATTGGATTACTGATCGGAGCTGTTGTTATCTTTATTTCCAATTCCAGTGAGGCACTGGATGGTCTTCGCACCCTGCTTGCCGGTCCGGTTGAGGACGGTATGCTGGGAATTGGACGGGTGCTGTATTATGCGGTACCGATCATCATGACCGGTTTATCTGTCGGATTTGCATTTAAAACGGGATTGTTTAATATCGGAACGCCGGGACAGTTCATCATAGGTGCCTTTGCGGCTGTCTACGTCGGTGTGAAGTGGACCTTCCTGCCAGGTAGTATTCACTGGCTGGTTGCAATTCTCGCCGCCTTTGCGGCAGGTGGTCTGTGGGCAGTCATACCGGGAGTCATGAAGGCCTATTTGAATGTGAACGAGGTTATTTCCTCAATCATGATGAACTATATCGGCATGTATCTGGTCAATTATTCCGTCAGTCTGGTACTGTTTGACGCACTGCGCAATCAGTCCCTGCCGGTCGCTTCCACAGCGGTCATACCAAAAATGGGCTTTGATAAGATTTTTACCGGTTCGCCGGCAAACGGCGGCTTTGTTATCGCCATACTGTTCGTTATCCTGATATATATTATATTGAATAAGACAAGCTTCGGCTATGAAATGAAGGCCTGCGGCTTCAATAAGGATGCCAGCAAATATGCCGGAATCAATGAAAAGCGCAATATCATTCTTTCCATGGTCATTGCCGGCGCGCTTGCGGGTGTCGGCGGCGGGCTGCTGTATCTGAGCGGCTCCGGGAAATTCATCGAGGTTGTGGATGTGCTTCCTGCCGAGGGCTTCAACGGTATTCCGGTGGCGCTGCTGGGTCTTTCCAACCCGATCGGAGTTCTGTTTGCAGGATTGTTTATCGCCTATCTGAATGTCGGTGGAAATGCCATGCAGCAGTTTGGCTTCATACCGCAGATCGTTGATATCATCATTTCCTGCATCATCTACTGCTCTGCGCTCTCCCTGATGATTAAGGTGTGGCTGTCGAAGCGCAGGAAAACAAAAGAGCTGGGTACAGCGAAAAAGGAAGGTGAGTAAGCTATGGATACTATATTCTTTCTGGTACAGCAGACATGGTTCTTTGCCATTCCGCTGCTGGTCGTAGCGCTGGGCGGTCTGTTCTCTGAGCGAAGCGGTGTCATCAATATCGCTCTGGAAGGTATCATGCTTATCGGCGCCCTGTGCGGTATCGGGTTCATCCATATCTTCAATCACGCCATCCCGCCGCAGCTGCTGCTTCTGTGTGCGGTGCTGGTTGCCGGTGCGGCAGGTATCGTCTTCTCTTTGTTCCATGCCTTTGCGGCAATTCATATGAAAGCGGATCAGGTCATCAGCGGTACGGCACTGAATACCTTTGCACCTGCATTCTGTATCTTCATCGCACGAACCTTCCAGCAGACACAGCAGATTCAGTTTGAGAATGTGTTCCGTATTGAATCCGTTCCTGTACTGGGATCGATTCCGATCATCGGGGACCTGCTGTTCAAGAATACCTACATAACAACCTATATCGGTTTATTGTTTCTGGTGCTGGCATGGGTGATCATTTACAAGACCCGTTTCGGTCTGCGCCTGCGTGCCTGCGGAGAGCTTCCTCAGGCTGCGGATTCTGCAGGTATCAGCGTTTACAAAATGCGCTATGCAGGCACTCTGATTTCCGGCTTTCTGGCCGGTATCGGCGGACTGATCTTCGTTGTTCCTACGAGCAATGTGTTTAATGCGGATGTTGCAGGGTATGGGTTCCTTGCACTGGCAGTGCTGATTTTCGGGCAGTGGAAGCCATTCCGCATCTTCTTTGCAGCGCTGTTCTTCGGCTTCATGAAGACCGTAGCGGCAACCTCCAGCGGAATTCCGTTTCTGGCAGGACTTAACATTCCTCCATACATCTATAAGATGGTGCCCTATATCGCAACGCTGATCGTGCTTGCCTTCGTTTCGAAGAATTCGGCAGCGCCGGCTGCAGAGGGGGAACCGTTCGATAAGGGAAAACGCTAAAACTGATCAACCTGATCAGTTTTTTTTCATTGACAGATGTGGTACAATTAGAACCATGATGCATATAGGCATGGTAATTAAATGAAATATGCGCATACTACTACTGGAGGTATGATTATGCAGATAACAAACGGAGTACAGCTCCATTTTATGAAAACCGAAAAATTCAAGGATATCGGTATCAGCATACGTTTTCGCAGTGAGCTGGAGCCCAAGCTGGCGGCATCCCGCTCACTGCTTGCACTGATGCTGTGTGATCGATGTAAAACGTATGATACAAAGAAAAAGATGAGCGATTATCTTGATTTGCTGTATGGGGCAACGCTCAATGCACAAACGGCCGGCTATGGCAGTGCGCAGATCGTGGAAATCCGCAGTAAAATTATCAATCCCTGCTATGTGCAGGGAAAACAGCAGCTTTTGGAATCACTCTTTTCCTTTCTGCAGGAGGTTTTGTTTCAGCCGCTGCTGCAGGAGCATGTTCTGGAGGAATCCCGCAGTATATTGAAGGCGAAAATTGAGCGGATGGAGGATGATCCTGCACAATATGCCATCACACAGGGACTGAAGCTTGCCGGAGAAGGGGATTATCTGGGAATATCCGCACTTGGCGATGTAAAGACACTGATGCAGCTTACGCTGGATGATGTGAAGGCTGCATATCAGCGCATGCTGGAGAAGGATGTTATTGATATTTTGATTTGCGGCTCGTTTGATGATACGCAGATGGAGCAGCTCGTTAAAGCGCACCTGCCCTTTGCGGCTCGTAAGCAGGAAATAAAAACCTTTTATAAGGTACAGAATCAGCTGCACGATGAAAGAAAAACCGAATACCGAAACATTACACAGAGCAGCATTATGATGGTATGGTTTACAAATACAGCAATCAATGATCCGGATTATTATGCACTGCGTGTTGCAAATGCGATGTTTGGACAATATTCCACCTCGCTGCTGTTTCAGGAGGTGCGTGAGAAAAACAGTCTGTGCTATTCCATTTACTCCAATCTGATTTCCTATGATGCGGCGCTGGGAGTCACCACCGGCGTGGAGAAGGAGCATATCGATAAGACAATTTCATTGATACGCAAGCAGTTTCAGCGCATTTGTGAGGGCGATTTCGCTTCAGATCTGCTGGAGGTATCCAAACAGATGATTGTCAACTCATTAAAGGCCAGCAAGGACTCCATGAATTCTCTGATAGCACTGCAGTATCAAAATGTACTGCTGGACCGCCAGTGGGACACCGAGGATATCATTGAGCGGATTCAGGCTGTCAAGCGTGAGGATATTCTTCATGCGATGCAGGCATGTGAACTGAAGATGACTTTTGTTCTGACAAAGGAGGATGCGGATGAAAACAATCACGAATAAGCGCTATGGGGAAAGCTATGTGGAGGAAACTCTGGAGAATGGACTGCATGTTGTTCTCTGGCAGAAGCCGGATTATGAAAAATCGCTCTTCATGATGGCAACTCCACTGGGTGCCATGGATATGAAGCAGGTGGATGAGCAGGGGAAGGAATTGCATTTTCCTGCAGGAATTGCTCATTTTCTGGAGCATAAGATGTTTGAAATGGGGGACAGTGATGTCATGGAGCTGTTTTCCCGCATGGGTGCCAGCGTAAATGCCTTTACCTCCTATACAGAAACAGCATATTACTTTTCAACGACATCCGATGTAAAGGAACCGCTGAATCTGCTTCTGGATTTTGTACAGGAGCTAGATATCAGTGAGGAATCCGTGGAAAAGGAAAAGGGAATCATCATACAGGAACTGCATATGTATAAGGAAATGAGTGATTCCCGACTGCTCATGGAAACCTTTTCCTCCCTCTATCAGCAGCATCCGCTTCGTTATGATATCGGCGGCGATGATGAAAGTGTAAATAGTATCACACTGCAGCAGCTGCAGGACTGCTACGCGATGAATTATCATCCGGCGTCTATGATTCTGGTTGGTGTCAGCAAGGAGGATCCAAAAAAGCTGCTTGCACTGATTAAGGAAAATCAGAAGAAAAAGACATTTGCGCCGATATCCAGCGTCCGGCGTCTGGCTTATACGGAGCCTGAGCAGCCCGCAAGGGACAGCTTTTCCTTCACTATGGATGTCAGCGTGCCGAAGCTGTCGTATGCCTGCAAGCTGCAGGGAATGGAAGATGTATACGCCCGTACCAAGGCGGAGTGGTGTATCAAAATCATGCTGGATGCTGTGTTCAGTTCATTGAATCCGGATTTTCAGCAGTGGCTGGATGAAGGAATCATCAATGACTATGTCGGCAGTGAGGTCGATCTGGGAAAGGATTACGGCATGGTGATGTTCTATGCGGAAACGACGAAGAAGGAAGCGTTTCTTGCAATTGTCAAAGAAGTGCTTGCCCGTATCAGCAGTGCCGATATTACACAGGAGCTGCTGGATCAGCTGAAAAACCGCTATTTCGGACAGTCTGTGCGCAGTTTGAACAGCTTTGATGATATTGCCATCACGTATGTTCGCAGTTATTTTGATCAGGCGGATTTCTTCCGACTGCTGGATGTGCTGTATGAAATTACACTGGAGGACATTCAACAGGTCTGTGCAGCCCTGCAGGACGCACCAGGCACACTGGTGGAGCTGCTGCCGGAAAACTGCTCGTAAAAATTACCTTATTTGTCAGAGAAAGCAGTGAATACGCTCTCACAGGAGCATTCACTGCTTTTTTTATGCGATAGCTTTTCGCAATGAGCAAATAATGCGGTTTGCGCAAATACAGGGAAACAGCGATAATATAGGGGAGCTTGGGAGGGATGTTCATGCGGTGAGGAATAGCATTTTAGAAAAAAGAAAGGATGGTACACATATGAACGTGATAGCTTTTGTAGGTGAACTGACGGAACTGTCAGAAATCCGTACATCGGCAGCCGGGAATCGTTTTGCGACTATGATGATTCGTGTTCAGCGCCCCTTTGCGAACAGCGAGGGTGTTTATGAATATGACAATCTGAATATCATGCTCTGGAAGGGCATTGCGGAAACGGCGATGGCGGCAGCGCAGGTGGGAGATCATGTGTCTGTAAAGGGACGCATGCAGTCACATACCTTTGAAGGGCAGGACGGCAAGCTGCATCGCAGCTATGATCTGATTGCGGAGCACGTTTCCTTTATCAAAAAGGAACGCTGAAAAAAGCGAAGAGGGAACAGCTCCCTCTTCACTGCATTGGCTGTCATGGTAATATTATAAAAAAATCCGGATATCCGGATTTTTTAACATTATCTGTTGTAGAATTCTACTACCAGCAGTTCGTTGAACTCGGAATTCAGCTCACTGCGCTCTGGCAGACGAAGGTAGGTACCCTTCTTTGCATCTTTATCAACATCGATGAATGCTACGGTATTCAGTGTTGCTTCCAGTGCCTCGTTGATTGCCTTCATATCTCTGGATTTCTCCTTGATTTCCACAACCATACCTGGCTTTGCGATAAAGCTAGGGATATCAACTTTCTTACCGTTAACCAGAATGTGTCCGTGGTTAACCAGCTGACGAGCAGCACGGCGAGTGCGGGCAAAGCCCATACGGTAAACCAGGTTATCCAGACGGGATTCCAGCAGACCCAGGAAGTTGTCACCAGTTACACCCTTCATCTTGCTTGCTTTGATGAAAGTGTTGTAGAACTGACGCTCGTTCAATCCATACATGTAACGGATTTTCTGCTTTTCACGCAGCTGCTGTCCGTAGTTTGTTAATTTTACACGTTTCGTAGGTCCGTGCTGACCTGGTGCATACGCACGTTTCTGAAGCTCTTCTCCGGTTTCCAAAATAGAGAAACCAAGACGGCGGGATGTTTTCCAAACCGGTCCATTGATTCTTGACATGAAAATCCTCCTTATTGTTTTATGGCTATAAAACAATAACAGGTACAAATCATTTTTACATGGTGTTCATACTCACGGTATCTTCGCTCAGCAGTAAGTTACGCAATACCCCGCAGAAATCTGCGTCATGAACGCTATATGTAAAGCATTTGCATTCTGCTATCCATTTTACGCCACTTTACTATAACAGAACGAGGAATGGATGTCAAACAGAATTTATTTTTATGACTCAATTTTTCATATAGTCCTATCGTTAGCATATTGTGGAATGCTCGTCATCCCTGCATATACAAACCTGTTAAAGATAATACCTTGAAACTTTGATTTCTAAAAGCTCGACGGACAGAGAAACATGCGCTGTTTATCTATAAATGCTATCCTTTCCATGAGGAGTGATAAATGTGTGATGCGGCATTGTGTGAAAGAAAAATAAGACACGCATCATTTCTTCTAGAATAAGCATAATTTCTGATTTCTTAATCGTATAATTTATGATACAATATACCTAGTGAATTCGAATGGAAGAGGTGTCTGTATGGAGAATTTTATCAACAATGTCAAAAATGTTGTTTCCCTTGATGTTTTGATCTATATAGTGATTGCGCTGGTCGCCATCGTCATACTTACGATCATCATGATGGTCCTGCGTCAGAAGCAGGCAAGAAAGCAATTGGATGAACTGGAGCTGAGCTACAACTCGCTGAAGGGAATTCCACTTGCTTTTAAATTGAACAAGGCTGTGGCACTGTCACGGGTCAATGAGGAAATGAGTCAGCGTGTGGAAAGCTGCCGTACGGATTTTGACAATATTCAGGAGCAGCTGAAGGAATGCAGCGTTACACTGGCCGAGGCGGATGATCTGATCTATGTTCATAAAGCCAAGGCTGCAAAGCGGCGCATGGAGAAGCTGCGGGAACAGATGGCAGAGCTGGAGGGTGTCGCAAAGGATGTCAATCAGGCACTGGACAGCATTTTGGAGCAGGAAAATGAGCAGCGTGTACATATCAATAAGCTGAAGGATGATTTTCGTATCATCAAGCGCAATATCAATGAGAACCGCGCCTCCTTCTCCCAGAGCTATGAATATCTGGAAATGGAGATCGCAGGTATTGAAAAGATGTTTTCAGCCTTTGAAGAATGGATGTTTGCGTCCGAATTCAACAAGGCTGCCGATCAGCAGAAGGAAATACGGGAATCTGTCGCTCATTTAAAGGAGCTGGTGGATGTCCTGCCATCCATGTATGAACGTGCCAGAGGTGTTCTTCCGCGGGCAATCGATGAAGTCGGTTATCAGTATGCACAGGCGAAAAACAAGGGTGTGTATACCGAGCATCTGGAGGTTCGCAAGAATCTGGATATCATCAGCGATATGCTGAAAAATGATTTGAATAAGCTTCGCAATGGAAATCCGAAGGATGTTCATGAGGATCTCAACGATTGTGAAAAACGCATTTCCCAGCTTGCCGAACAGCTGAGCAGGGAAGAGGCTGCCTTCGATGAGGTCAGCGACAATGTCGACATCCTCTTTGATACGATTCGCAGCATCAATATGGATGTGGAAGCTATCGAGGAGCTGTATAACCGCGTATATGAACGGTTTGGCTTTGAAAACTGGACCCAACGGCTGCAGGAGGTGCATGAGCGCCTTTCCGTATTAAACGACATGCAGCGCAAGCTGGAAGCGGTCATCGCACAAAACAAGGTGCCATACTCCACAATACTGATTGCATATAAGGAGCTGGAGCAGAGTGCGGCTGCCTTCACCAATGAGGTTGGTGAAATGAAGCAGAAGCTCGACAATGCCTGCAGTGATGAGGAGCGGGCAAAGAAACAGCTGATCAAGCTGCAGCTGATTGTGAATGAAATTCGTGTGAAAATGTCCAAGCACCGGCTGCCGAGTGTTTCACAAAAATATGAGGATGACCTGCATAAAGGGGAAATCATGATCAAGGACATTCAGGTGATTCTGGATAATTCTCCGCTGGATGTCAAACGCCTGAACGCCGAGCTGCGCAGTGCGATTGATTATATTTATACATTATATAACAGTGTGAATAATCTGGTGGGAATGGCAATTATGGTGGAAAATACGATTGTGTTTGGAAACCGGTATCGCTCCTCCTTTCCGGATATCGACAGTGAGCTGACAAGAGCAGAGCTGTGCTTTCGAAACGGGCAGTATACCAAGGCATTGAAAATCGGCATCCAGTGCATTGAGAAAATGCATCCGGGAGCTTATGAAAAACTGATCAACAAGAAGGATCCAAGTATCCTGAATGCGGGGGAGTAGCATGATTTATCTGGATTATGCCTCCACCACGCCGATTCGCCCGGAAATTTTAACAACCTATACCAGGCTTTTGGAGAAGCATTACGGCAACAGTGATTCTCTGCATGAGCTGGGAAGGGAAACCGGTAAATTGATGGAACAAAGCCGTGCACAGATTGCACAGCTTTTGCACGTTTATAAGGATGAGATTCTGTTTACCTCCTGTGCCAGCGAATCCAACAATGCGGCAATTAAGGGGGCAGCCTGGAAATATGCCAATCGCGGCAAGCATCTGATCACCACCTGTGTGGAGCATTCCAGCATTCATAATGCCATGGAACAGCTGCAGGAGGTTTTTGGATATGAGGTGACCTATCTTCCCGTGAATGCGAAGGGTTGCGTGGAAGTAGAAGATTTGAAGCAAGCATTACGCAAGGATACTGTTCTGGTATCCATGATGATGGTGAATAATGAAACCGGGGCAGTGAATGCGATTCGTGAATGTGCCCAGTACGTGCACGCCAATTCCAGGGCACTCTTTCACATGGATGGTGTACAGGCGCTGGGAAAGCTGGAGGTCGATCTTTCCTGTGTTGATCTGGCAACCTTTTCCGCCCATAAAATCTACGGACTGAAGGGCAGCGCTATTCTATATAAGAAAAGAAATGTAGAGCTGGTCCCGCTTATCAGCGGCGGTCAGCAGGAAAACGGACTGCGAGCCGGCACCAGCAATGCACCGACAAATATTGTGTTTGCGAAAACGCTGCGCCTTGCCATGGAACAGCGTGAGGATGCCTACGCCCATGTGCAAAAGCTGAACAGCTACCTTCGTAAAGCGCTGTCCACAATGGAGGATATCGTGATCAATTCCCCGGAGGAAGGCAGCCCGTTTATCCTCAATATATCCAATCTGCGCATTGGCAGTGAAATTATGCTCAATGCACTAAATGCCAAAGGCTTTGCTGTTTCTGCCCAAAGCACGTGTTCATCACACAGTAAAGCGGTTTCCGCAGTTCTGCTTGCTATGGGGTTGGGGGAGCAGCGTGCAACCCATGCAATACGCATATCCCTGTCGCATCTGACTACCAGAGAGGAAGTCGATGCCTTTTTACAGGCTTTAAAGGAGATCAATCATGACTATCGAACAAAATAACATTGTATATAACCATATTCTTGTCCGCTTCGGAGAGCTGTCCACGAAGGGAAAGAATAAAAAGGATTTCATCAAGCGCTTATTAACAAATGTGAAAAATGCGCTTCGGGATTATGACAGACTGAGCTATGAGCGTACCCATGACAGACTGTACATCATGCTGAACGGAGAAGATCCGCACGCTGTCAGCGAGCATCTGCAGAAGGTATTCGGTATTTCCTCCTTTTCCTTCGCAATCCGCGTGGATTCCAATATCGAGGCGATGAAGCAAACGGCACTGCAGGTAGCGAAAGAAAGCGATGCACGGACCTTTAAAATAGAAGCACGCAGAAGTCACAAGCTGTTTCCGATGATTTCCGATGAAATCAATCGTGCTGTTGCCGGAGAAATTCTGCGGAACACTGAACTGAAGGTGAATGTGCGGGAGCCGCAGTTACGCATCCAGATCGAGGTGCATCAGGAGGATACCTATATTATGACCGGCAGAATTGCCGGGGCAGGCGGTTATCCGGTCGGTGTCGGTGGGAAGGCGCTGGTCATGCTGTCCGGTGGAATTGATTCCCCGGTCGCATCCTATCTGACCATGAAGCGCGGCGTTGCGATCGAATGCGTTCATTATGCATCACCGCCATACACCAGTCAGGCAGCACAGGACAAGGTACTTGAGCTTGCCCGTCAGCTTGCCCCGTATCAGGGACATATTCGTGTCCATGTGGTGCCTTTCACAGACTTACAGCTTGCCATCTATAAAAACTGTGATGAAAGCTATGCCATTACGATAATGCGCCGTATGATGTATCGCATTGCACAGCGACTTTGCGAGCAGCAGCACTGTCTTGCCATTGTCAATGGGGAAAGCATCGGACAGGTAGCGAGTCAGACGCTGGAAAGTATGCAGACCATTAACTGTGTAACGACGACACCGGTTATTCGTCCGGTTGCCTGCATGGACAAGGTGGAAATCATCAATGTTTCCCGTGCCATTGACACCTATGATATCTCCATACAGCCCTTTGAGGACTGCTGCACGATATTTACGCCGAAAAACCCGGTAACCAAACCGACGATTCAGCGCTCAGAACGGCTGGAGGCGCGCTTTGATTATGAGTCTTTGCTGCAGGAATGCATCGAGAAGACAGAGCATGTGGATGTATACCCGAAAGCGAAGCTTGATGAGGATATTTTTTAGTATAAATTGAAAACACTCACCCATACTAACAATGTGAGGTGAGAATAATGGAAAGAAGAAAACAGTACAACGAAAAACAGGTTGAGCAGGACTTATATCAGTACGAAATGGGTATTGAATTAGGTGCTGACGTTGAAGCTGAAAAGAGAAATCATCAGAATGAATATGACAAAGAGCATTCTTCTCAGGATTTCAAAAACAACTTCAATAACAACAACCAGAGCAACTCCCAGAGAAACAACCAGAACCAGCGCAACAACAACCAGAATCAGAATCGTTAAGGCTGGCACAAAAAAACCGCTCCTCTTCCGATTGGAAAACAGGAGTGGTTTTTTTTATGTTTCGTAATACGTTACGATATCGTCCAGCTTCTTACGCTTTGGCTTCTCAGGGTCCATGGCCTTGTAGCCGACACTGATGACGCTGACAATAATTTCCGTCTCAGGGATGTTGAGAAGTCTTTGTATGGCTTTTGCATCACGGATGCCCATCACAAGAGTATCAAGCCCAAGATCCCTTGCCTTTAATAAAAGATTTTCATTATGCAGGCCCAGATCATAGGCACCCCACAGATTTCCGAGCTCATTGCTCGGGGTACCGTCCTTATCAAAGCCGGCCACATCCTTTACAAAGCTTGTGACAATGAGTACCGGAGCATCCTTTGTGTTCTCTGCATTAAAGGGAGCCAGACCTTCCTGCTTCATAGCCTGCAGCATGGTCGAAGATGTGATGACGTGATACCGTGCTGTCTGGGAATTCTTCCAGCTCGGTGCCTCCATGGCACAGCGAAGCATTGCTTCGATATCCTCCTTTGCCACCGGTCTTGCGGCATATTTACGGATGCTTTTTCTTGTGACTGCAACTTCATTAAATTCCATTAAAATCACCTCTTTGTATTTATTTTACTACAATTTTCCTTAAATTTCCGTAATTAAGCAAACTATCCTATTTTGCCTGTGGTATACTTAGATAGGAAATGAGGTAGGTATATGCTGTTATGTCCGAAATGCGGAAATAAACTGGTCAGGGAGGAACGCGTATGGCGCTGTCAGAATAACCATTCCTATGACATTGCAAAGCGCGGATATGTCAATCTGGCGCTGCATCATAAAGCACTCAGCGGGGATGATCGGGAAATGGTAAAGGCACGCACACGATTTTTATCCCATGGATATTATGCACCGCTGCAGGCTGCACTGGTTGAACTGGTACGGGGCTATCATCCGTCAGTCGTCATAGATGCAGGCTGTGGAGAGGGGTATTATACGAACAGAGTGAAACAGGAAACGGACACACTGATTGGCTTTGACTTATCCAAGTATGCAGTCGATGAAGCGTGCAAGGCCAGAAGCGGTGCGGTATATGCGGTGGCGAGTGTTTTCCATATGCCCCTGTGTGATGCCTGTGCCGATATGGTGCTTTCTGTGTTTGCGCCGTTTCAGGCAGAGGAATTTCTGCGTGTCTTACAGCCGGGTGGTATCTTCATCAAGGTCGGTCCCGGTCCGCAGCATCTGATGGGGCTCAAGGAAATCCTGTATGATGTGCCCTATGAAAATCCGTCGGAAACGCTGCAGCAGGAGGGCTTCATTCTGGAAAAAACGCAGACGGTGGAAGCTGCTATCTGTATTCGGGATGCAGCTGATATTCAGGCACTGTTTCATATGACGCCCTATTACTGGAAAACACCAAAGGATGCGGCTATGCGCTTGCAGGAGCTGGATGAGCTGAAAACGAAAATTCAGTTTCAAATCGAAATCTATCGCAAAGATGAAAACATGCTTAACAAACAAGAGCAGGCTATGCTATAATGTGATACAGGTATTAGGAGAAAGGCGGTAAACAGGTATGGCATTTGAATCACTAAGTGAACGTCTGGGAAAGGCGTTTAAAAATATAACCGGAAAGGGAAAGCTGAGCGAAAAAAATATGAACGACATGCTGCGCGAGGTGCGTATGTCGTTGCTGGAGGCCGATGTTAATTACGGCGTCGTTAAGGATTTCATTGCCCGCGTAAAGGAACAGGCACTGGGAACGGAGGTCATGACCTCTCTGAATCCGGGGCAGATGGTTGTAAAAATCGTTCATGATGAAATCGTAGCGCTGCTGGGAAGCGAGGATGCTCCGGTAAATTATAAAAGCAGTGGAATAACAACTGTCATGATGGTGGGTCTGCAGGGTACCGGTAAAACAACGGCATCCGCAAAGATCGCCAACGTAATGAAGAAAAAGCAGAGCCGCAAGCCGTTGCTGGTAGCCTGTGATGTTATTCGTCCTGCAGCGATTGAACAGCTGAAAACACTGGGGGAAAGCATTGGCGTTGAGGTCTTTTCACTTGGTGTGGAGACCAAGGCGCTGGAAACAGCGAAGCAGGCAATGGATTATGCCAAGGAAAACGGCTATGATACCGTGCTCTTTGATACTGCCGGGCGTCTGCATATTGATGAAGAGCTGATGCAGGAGCTGTCCGATATCAAGGCTTTTGTACATCCGGATGATATTTTGCTGACTGTCGATGCAATGACCGGACAGGATATTGTGAATGTTGCAGGCAGCTTCCATGAACAGCTGGAGGTTACCGGTCTCGTATTGACGAAGCTGGATGGTGATTCCAGAGGCGGTGGTATTCTGTCTGTGCGCTCCATCACACAGGTTCCGGTAAAGTTTGTCGGTCTGGGTGAAAAAATTGACGACCTGGATGTGTTCCATCCGGATCGTATGGCCGATCGTATTCTGGGCATGGGAGATATCATGTCTCTGGTCGAGCAGGCACAGGATAAAATGGATATCGAAGCGAGCACGAAATCTGCGAATCGCATGATGAGCGGACAGTTTACTCTGACAGACATGCTTGTGCAGTTCCAGCAGCTTGAAAAAATGGGGTCTCTGGGCGGTATGATGAAGCTGATTCCGGGGATGAACCAGCTGGCAGGGCAGATCGACGAAGCCAAAGCCGGCAACAAAATGAAGAAAAGCACCGCCATCATTCAGAGTATGACGATGGAGGAGCGGGAGAATCCCAATATCCTTCGTGCATCCAGAAAGAATCGTATTGCCAAAGGTAGTGGTACAACGGTAGCGGATGTAAACCGACTGTTGAATGAATATGAGAAAATGAAGCAGGTCATGAAGCAGATGGGTGCTATGACCAAGTCCGGTAAAATGCCGAACATGGGCGGTATGGGAGCCATGGGGGCGATGAAAAACATGCGCAGCATGAATAAGATGATGCGTCAGGGCGGAAAACGAGGAAAACGATAACAAGGCATACACTGCCTTGTTTTTATTAAAAGGAAGGTGTAGTTAACTGTTGGTCAAAAAGGGTGCTTACGATTCTGATTTCAAAAGGAGATTACAATCAGTGATACCAATCAAGATTTGATGAATGCAATACGTATTTTGTGAGGAGGGTGTTTATGAAGGTATTTGTATATGGCTATCGAAAAGAGGAAGCTGCTTATTTCAGTGCCTGTGCAAAAGCGATGCAGCTGGAAATCGGTACCTGTGCACAGCGACCGACACTGGAAAATGCACAGCTTTGTCAGGGCTATGAATGCATCAGTGTGCTATCAACACCGATCGATGCTGCATTGCTGCAGAAATTGCAGGAGGTAGGTGTCCGCTTTTTGTCAACACGTACTGTCGGCTATGATCACATTGACCTTGCTTATGCCAGAAAAATCGGTATTCATATTGGAAATGCAACCTATGCGAGTGAGAGTGTGGCGGACTATACGATTATGCTGATTCTGATGGCACTGCGCAAAATGAAGCTGATTTTGCAGAGTGCGGTCAGTCAGGATTATTCCTTTGATGCGGTATTGGGCAGCAATCTGAAGGGAAAAACACTCGGAGTGATTGGGACGGGAGCCATCGGACAGACACTCATTCGTCATATTGCCGGCTTTGGTTGTAGAATGCTTGCCTATAATCCACATCCGCGAAAGGAAATGGAGCAATATGTGACCTATGTGGATTTGAATACCCTGTATCAAAACAGCGACATTATCACGCTGCATGTACCGTTAAACGATGCCACCTACCATTTGCTCAATGAAGCGGCTTTTGCCCGGATGAAGCCTGGTGTAATCATCGTGAATACAGCACGCGGTCCTCTGATCGATAATACGGCGTTGATTGCTGCGATAGAATCAGGAAAGGTCAGTGCAGCTGCGCTGGATGTCGTCGAGGGAGAAACCGGTATCTATTACAATCGAAGGAAAGGGAAGATACTGAAGCAGCATGATATGGCTGTATTAAACTCCTTTCCCAATGTACTGCTAACACCGCATCTCGCTTTCTTAACCGATGATTCCTATCGGGATATGGTGACACATTCGATGAAGAGCTGCTATCTGTTTATGCACGGCGAGGAAAATCCATGGCTTATTCAGTAGAGTGATGAATAATCAGGCTGCAAAACCTGATGAGAGGCTTTCGCGCTTTTTTTCAGCTTAGGAGTCGATCGATATATATGATGAAAAGGGTCAAGCTTATATTGATCCTTTTTGTTTCACATGATTAGGATGATTTCAGAATCAAAGCCTTGGTCTAGTTTTTTGATTACGGTTACAACAAAGAAAGTGAACATAATGCATGATTCTCCTCCTTGCAGCTATAACTGATCCTTGGTGTGGAGTGCATGCTTTCCCTTTGCAGCAGCCTGCAAATAGTCCTGTTTTAGCTATTTGTGAAAAGCTGAAGCAGCTGTATAGGTCTTTACATGAGCATGACTGCATACAAGCGGGAGGCTGATTATGTCCTACAGGTGCTAATTGTTTTTCACTGCAACTTTTCTGCTCATATAATCGTGTTTATAATAGAGGGGATAAAATTCCTTGTTAGGAGGGAAGTGCGGCATGAGAACTTATGCGGATATGACATTTGAAGAAGTTATGGAAGCCTTTGCGGATACTGTGACCCGTCTTGCATATTTGCGGATGGGAAATGAGCAGGATGCAAAGGATATCTTTCAAAATGTCTTTTTGAAGCTATATACACAGACAATGGAATTTCACGATCCTCAGCATGTGAAGGCTTGGCTGATTCAAACAACGATTCATGCGTGTGCAGATGAGCATCGGAAATTCTGGAGAAAGCATCATATACGGCTCGATGAAGCCTTTGCTCAGGTGGAGGATGTACAGGAGCGCAATGAGCTGTATGAGCTGATGGAGCTGGTACCCAACCATCGCAATGCTTTGTATTTATATTATTATGAGGGCTATTCCATACGGGAAATCAGTAGACTCATGAACGCACGCGAGAATACTGTGAAGTCATGGATGCGGCGCGGGAAACAGGAGCTGCGCAGTCTTTTGGGAGGTGAAGAGGATGCGTGAGAAAAAATTCAGGGGCTTTGATGATATACACTGCCCGCAAAGCTGGAAAGAACAGGTGATGGATCAGGCGGAGTCCTCCGAAAGAAAAAAAAGCGTCTATATATGGCGAATTGCTGTTTTATTTCTGCTGGCATTGCTTTCCTTAGGTACTGCATATGCGTGCAGTGATACGGTACGCGATTGGCTTTCATCACTGTTTAGCAATGGACAGGAGAAGGTGAAGGTAAAGGAAGACCCTGTTTCTGTACAAGCCCTCAATGGAATCACCTATCTGGATGCCGACTGCCGCTATTATGTAAAACTGCCGGAAGAAAAAATTGCGGCGGAAGATACGTTGACCGTATATGAAAAAGGACGAATCGTAGAAGACGCTGTTCCAAAGAAAAGCTTAGAGCTGCAGCTGCCAGTGGAAAACAGCACCGTGACTGTACAATTACAATATGTTCATCTGAAAAACGAGTACCTCCCTCTGTATCTAAAAGGGGAGGAGGGCACTGGAATACCGGATTCGTCATTCCGTGTACTGGCGGACGGAATGCTGGTGATCGAATATATGCAGGATACCTTTCAAAATGCCTATCTGGTAAATCCGGAAACAGCAGATGTGCAATCCATTGGAGATTTATCCTACCATGCAGAAGCGGAATCTGGAATGCATATCTATGCCAACACCGTACAAAGCAGTGCCTCCGGGCGGTTTCTGCTATATCGCACGTATGCATTGGCACAGGGATGGGCGAAGGAGAAAACAGAAGCACAATGGGTGCTACTGGACAGGGTGGAAAATACCCGTCGTAGGCTGGATACAAAACGGCTGCCTGGCTATCTGCTGGGAAATGAGCTGCGTATGGCTGGCGATACGCACATCATTACAACAAAAAGCTATGCAGTGGATGCTACGACCGAAGCGAATTACCCGATTGTGTATAATTACCGTAAGAATACCTGGACAGAGTACAGTGACTATCAGTGCGCTGTTCCCTTTGTCAGTGATTATTTGTATCGTGCAAGAGACTCTTCCATGGAGCTGCTGAATATCCGTACACAGGAAAAGCATTCGATTCCATTACCGAAGAACATGCGGGCAGAAGACTGTATTTTGTATCCGTATGATGGGTTTTATATCAGTGAGAGTACGCTGAGCAGTGCATTGGATATCTATATTGTATCGCAGCAGCGATGGGTTCATTTGGATGCAAAGATATTGAATGGTGAGGCAGCTGTCCTCTTTGCGTATCCGCTGGATGACCACACGCTTTTGCTCAATCAGACATATTTGATCGAATTTCACAAATAATCTGGAAAAGTACAGGATAGTATGCTATAGTACTGTTGTACCTTAAAGGTACCGTATATAATAAGAAAGGCAGGTGGTTTGTATGAATACATTCAAAACGTATAAACTGAGGAAAGATACAGACTGCCGTGTTGATAGCTAGCGCATGTTCTGGGCATCCCTTGGGATGCTTTTTTCTTTCCTATGCAGCAAATTTATGAAAGGAAAGGACAAAAGAATGAAAACAGAAATTTGTAAAGAGCAGTATGCAGCATCTATGACAGCGATGCCGGCAAGCAGCAAGGAACAGAACCGTTCCCTGAAACAGGGGTTAAGCAGACAGGAGCTGTCTCTGCTGCAATGCTATGTGATGATCCGTAAGGAGCAGGTGGTTGCCAGAGCAGTTATTTATGATGGGCATTCCTACATTGGTAATCTGACACTGGAGGCGATCGAGCAGACGGAGGCTGATCAGTTTGTAAGGGATGTTATTGACCATCTGGATCGAAGCAGAGAATGGCGCATCGACCTGTATACGGACAAAATCAATTATACACTCGTATATCGGGCGCTGAAGCGCTGGTTTCCTATAGAAATCAAAAGGGAAAGCTACACAGTGATGACTGCTGTACGGGATTTGCATTCCTATGAGTTCGTATCGGCAAAGCAGATGACGAAGGAAAATCTGCTGGAGCTGATGGTGAGCGCAAGCAGAACTACACCGGATTTGCTTTTGCAAAGAGAACATACCAGTATGGGGCAGTATCCGGCAGTCCAAAAGCAGATGGAGGAGCTGCTGGATGATGAAGAAAGCGACATTTTATTTCAGATTCTGCTTGTTGAAGGGCAACCTGCAGGCTTTATCAGTGTAAATCGTCTGCTGGATGATGTTGGAGGAATCGGATATATTGGGGTACATGCCGATTATCAGGGAAAGCGGCTTGGCAGCGTGCTGCTGCAAAAGGCAATGGACATGGCCTGGCATCACGATATTCATAAGCTGATAGGGGATATTGATGTTCATAATATCGCTATTCGAAAAAATCTGATACAATGCGGCTTTATGCTCGATTGTAGGATGTGTATGTTTCTGTTGGAAAAGCAGTAGGTAAGTCAATGGAAATCTGAAAGGACAGGGAACAGGCAGTTCATCATTTTATACAGAAGGATTTAGAAGAGGCGCCTACAGCGAGGGACTGGGATAACTGTTTGTAGGGTGATTCGTTAAGGAATGTCAGGGAGAAAATCTGATTTCTTGCGGACTGAAATGTTCATAAAAAAAGGGGAATCCAATCTTCTGTTAAGTGGATTCCTCTGTTTTCTTTATTATCAAGTAAAAATCACCTGTTGTTTTTTTCTCTTAGGTCTGAATAGAAAAGATTATGCTTTTTCTATCCTGTGTGGCACTTGCCAGAGCTGAAGCTTTTTACATCATACAGGAAAGAAACCGCGTATCTGGTACGGCGTTTCTTTGAGAACACCACGATAAAGACTAGCCGGACATAAGGTTTCAAACAGAAATTGATGTAAACGATTGCAAAATCGTTAAAAGCAGGGTAGTATATAAATGTAATATTTAATAATGTATACAATTGGAGACATCCATAAAACCTTAGAATAATAGCTGTAATTTGATGTCTGTACAGCTGTTTTATTAAAAAAAGCACAGATATTGGAATGTCTCATACAGTATACCTTGTGAAATAAAAGGGAGGTACTGTAATGAAAAGATGTGTTCATGCTGTAAAGCTGGCAATGACAGTAATGCTGTCAGCCTTTCTGTTTCTTTCGGTTCAGGATTTGGGATTTATTCATGCTGCTGATAAGAAAATCGTATTGTTAAAACTAGCTTCTAAAGAAAACTATGATACTATTCAAGCTGCGATCGATGCTGTTGCTGCCGGAGAAGACGCTATAATACAAATTCCTGCAGGGACTTATAGCGAACCGCTGAAAATATCAAATACTTCTTCTCGGACGATTATACTGAAAGGGGCAAGTGCTGATGTCAGTGCCTATAGCAACGGTGGTGTCAGAAGCAGCGAGGAAACCATCCTGACCGGTGGTATAGAGGTAAACGGTCTTTTAGAGGATGACTCCTTGGAAATCAATGGGTTGACACTGCATGGCAAGGGGATCAATATCGTTGGATGGGGTGCTCCAATCAAATCGAGCGGGTCAATAAGAATTGTGAATAATGTGATAACAAATATCACAGATAAGAGCATTTCTGCGATACATATCAATTGTGGTTCTGAAGAGTATATCGATACTGTGAAATTAAAAAACAACTATATAGATAATATCGGGGAAGAAGGCTATGCGGCAAACGGTGTATATTCAACGCTTCCAGTTCGTGCGATGTATATATCCGGAAATTATATAGGGAATGTCAATCACACTGCAATTCAGCTGGGAAGCATGACAGTGAAAGAACTGCTTTCAATAACAGAAAATCATATTTTCAATTGGAATAAGGATGGAATCGCCGGGACAGGTGCACAGGGAAGCCAGGGAGATGGGATTTACCTTCCCAAGGGAAGTACCCCGGAGACAGTACCTATACAAGTGAATCACAATTATATTGCAAGAGAAAAAGAATTGCCAGACTCTGCAGGCTTTGCGACACGCTGTAATTTAAAAAAAGGCGCGATTGATCTTTCGGCGAATTACTGGAACGAGGTGTATCCATACAAGGTGATTTCTGGTGGTACGTATGCAAATGTCACTGTGAAATCTGTTTGTGATGAGCATATGAATGTAACACAGCAAAGCATTGGAGACTTTCGGTTTTCTATTTCCACGCTTTACAACAGCGGAACGGACAAAGAGAAAATGCTGAGCGCAACCATAGTGATGCTGGATCAGGATTTTGATAAGCCTGCCGTACAGTGGAGCAGCGCTGATGAACGTATTATTGCTGTCGAACAACGTCAGGATGCAGCTTATTATGTAGCGAAGAAGAGTGGGACGGCAAAGATTAGCGGAAAAATCACGGACCCCAAATCAGGTGTGATTTATACACAGGAAGCGGAGGGTAAGGTCATTGATATTGATGTGGATAACGTTGTAATGGAGCCCGGCTCGCTGAAGCAGCTGCAAATCAGTGTGCTGCCGGAAGGGGAATCTATTTACTATAATAAGATTGAATGGACCTCCAGTGACGAGAGTATTGTAGAGGTTGACAGCAACGGCTGCTTGAGCAGTAAGGATAAAAAAGGAAATGCAGAGGTCACAGTGACCATGTATGGATATGGTACGAAGCTGTATGCACAGAAAACCATAACAGTAACCGTTGAAAAGCCGAATCCGGTACAGAAAATCAATATGCAGAAAAACTTGCTGATGAAAAAGGGGGATACGCATACGCTGCAAGCGGAGATACTTCCTGCAGATGCGGATTCACAGAAAATCATATGGACATCCTCGAATGAAGATGTTGCTGTTGTGCATGCGGATGGCAGTATTACAGCAGTTGCAAATGGAACCAGCACCATTACTGCCACCATCGATCATATGACTGCGACCTGTGATGTGTCTGTCTATGAAGTCAAGGAAGCGAATATTGAGCCGCTAGATCCATCAAGGCCGTCCAGCACAAGTCAAGCAGGTATTATGGATGAAAAATCACAGGATATCATTGAAAGTACAGTTGATAATATCCTTTCTGATATAGCGGAAGGAAGAGAAATTGCTTCGGATGTCCTTGATGAAACAACTAGAACTGCCGTTTTACAGGCAATGAATGAAGGAAAAGCTATTAAGCTGACAGCAAATGCAGAGGTGCTTGGAGAAGAGGAAATTGATGCAGCGGATCTGCGTATAATACAGGAGTATCTTTCAAATATAACGGACGCTCAGCATTCCGCCCTGCAATATTTTGACTTCAGCTTCCACCTTGTGAGCGATGATGGCGCCTTATTGGGAGAAATTAAGCAGCTGAAACAGCCGATTTCCTATGCTGTTGTATTGCCTAAGGGAACAGTACAACAGGATACAAGCTATTATATGGTGCGGTTGCATAACGGTAACATCACCAAAATCCCATTGCATACCAATGCGGATGGAACTATGACCTTTTCCACCGATCAGTTTTCATTATATGCATTGGTTGCAGAAAAGAAGGTGGATGCGGGCAATGAACCAATAGAAAAGCCGAAGCAGCCACATGAGAAGCCCGAGGAACCCAAACAGCTGAACACTCAACCAGAGCATCCGGTTACAGACGCGAAGCAACCATCCTCTACACATGAAAAAACAGAGAAACCGGTAAAAAAGAAAGTTGCTGCTGTCAGCACCGCCGATATGCAAAATGAAGCCTTATGGCTGTCAGCGGCTGCGCTTGCCGTACTTCTTATGGCAGTTGTCCTTCGAAAAAAACACAAAAAGGGTGCGGAGTAATAAATTGATGATTAGACAACTGATGCACATGCTGCTTGTTGTCTGTTTACAGGAGAAGTGATGCATCCTTAGTGTCTTTAAAGCTGCCACTGCATGGCAGCAGTGTCTGTATGCAGCTGCCGTTCATTAAATATTCAGCAACCAGAAAAGGATCATCAGAGACTGCTACTAACTTCTACGCTTTTATCAATTATCTTGACAGAGAAAAATCAAAGAATATAACATAGTCACAAAAAAAACAAGGGTGTCAAGTAAAAAAACTTGACAGACAGATAATCTATGGTATACTTATCAAGGTAATGCTAAGAAAATAACCAATAGGAGGAAATTATATGGCTGTAAAATTAAGATTAAAGAGAATGGGTTCCAAGAGAAAACCTTTCTACAGAATTGTCGCTGCGGATTCCCGCGCACCTAGAGATGGACGTTTTATCGAAATCATCGGTACTTATAATCCAACAACAAATCCTGCAAGCGTAGTGCTGAACGAAGAACTGGCTACAAAGTGGCTGAAAGAAGGGGCACAGCCTTCTGATACTGTTCGTAACATTCTTTCTAAAGAAGGAATTATGAAACGTCTGCACGAAGAAAAAAACGCTAAGTAAAAGAGTATGATCGATTACGAAAAAGTATTGTTGGATCTTGTAACACCGATGGTTGAGGATAAGACCAATGTATCTGTCAAAATGATGCCGACACTGGAGGATAATGAAATTCTGTTGTACGTATATGCCAACAGCGATGATGTTGCCCGCCTGATCGGACGTCGTGGCATGATGGCTTCTTCTATTCGTCAGATGATGTCTGTGGCATCAAGGAAAGAGGATAAAAGAGTTACCATTAAGTTTGAATCATATTAGGATGCCTTTCGCATCCTTTTTTATGGAGGTAGGACATATGAAAGAAATCAATATCGGTATGCTTGTGAATACACATGGTCTTCGCGGTGAAATGAAGGTCAAGGTGCTTACGGATTTTCCGCAGCTGCGATTTCAAAAGGGGGCAGTTGTGCATCTGCAGCTGGCACAGGGACAGTTTGACCTGAAGGTACAGCATGTACGGGAAAGCAAGGGACAGCTGCTTGTCAAATTTGAAGGCTATGATGATATCAATCAGGTGGAAGGCTGGAAGGGCAGCATGCTGACCATACGGGAAGAGGAGCTGCAGGAGCTGGATGAATTTGAAGCGTACTTTCACGAATTACAGGATGCCGTGGTCTATGATATGGAGGGTGTACAACTGGGGACAGTTAGCGAAATCATAGAAACCGGAGCCAATGCAATCCTGCGTGTCAAAACGAAGGATAAGGATGTTCTGATCCCTTTTGTTAGAGCCTTTGTCAAGGAGTTTGATCGTAAAAACAAGGTGATGAAGGTGGAGCTGATGGAGGGGCTTGTATGAAGATAACAGTGCTGACACTGTTTCCTGAGTTTTTTGACAGCTTTCGTTCCACATCCATAATCAAGCGGGCACTGGAGCAGCGGCTTGTGGAATTTGAAACGGTGGATTTTCGGGCGTTTACGTTAGATCGCCACAATCATGTGGACGATACACCGTGCGGCGGCGGACAGGGGATGGTGCTGTCCTGCCAGCCAATCGTTGACTGTCTGAAATCGGTGCGCAGTGAGGATTCCTTTGTCATTATGATGACACCGCAGGGGAATCGCTTTGATCAAAAGCTGGCTCACCGCTTTGCCTCCGAAATCAAGCATCTGATCATTCTTTGCGGACACTATGAGGGCTTTGACGAGCGTATTCGTTCCTTTGTGGATATGGAGGTATCTCTTGGGGATTTTGTATTGACCGGAGGAGAAGGTGCTGCGCTGGTGATTTCCGATGCAGTCATACGACTGCTGGATCACGTTATTAAAGAAGAAAGTCACAGTGATGATTCTTTTGAAAACGGTCTGCTGGAGTATCCGCAATTTACCCGTCCCATCGAATATGAGGGAATGCGGGTACCCGATGTTTTACTGAGTGGTCATCATGCCAATATCCGTAAATGGCGGTTGAAGGAATCGTTGAAGAAGACGATGGAGAAACGTCCGGATTTATTGAAAAATCGTGAGTTTACAAAAGAAGAACGGAAGCTGCTGGATGAAATTGAAGCTGAGAAGGAACAAGGTGAAGGATAAAAGGAAGTCCTTTGCCTTTTTACAATATTACTTGGTTCTATCTGCTGCAGTATAAGTACGTGTAAAACGATTTGTATCACATAGGGCGGCTGTTTAAATAAATACTGGTCGTTACTGAAACAGATCGATACGTGCTGTATTATCATACACTATATTGATAAGTAATAATCATGACAGCTTGTCTGGGATTTGTATCTCAATGGTAAAATATGTCGGAGATAAGTATAAGACTAGTTAGAATTACATAATGAAGGCCATCAGTCCTATACGGTCTGTATTAGCCTTTTTTGGAATATGACAATACGCTGTCGATGAAGGTGTGCTATACTTTAGAAAAAGGAGAGATTCAAAATGAATATGAAGAGCTATCTGGAACAGTATTCCCATACGGCGCTGGCTATGAATGACATAGAGATACTGCCTGAACACATACGTGTGGTAATGGTGAATGAATGTGCACCATTAAGGAATGAAGATGATTTTTATGGGAATACGGATGGTGAATATGCTGCATCATTGCGCTCGTTTTTTTCGGATTCAGAACCTGCTCACCTGCTTGCGCGGGGGATTTACGTAACCAATGCCTGCAAGCTGCCAAAACCAAGGGAAGGCTTTACCAAACAGCAGCTGCAGGAAAGCTCTGTCATTCTGGAGGAAGAACTGAAGCTGTTTGAAAATCTGCGTGTGATTATGCTGATGGGGGATGTTGCGATACGCGTGCATACCATGATTGCCAGGCGTAATCATACAGCGCGCATTCCTGCCGGTTCCACCTACAGGCTGCGCAGCAGCATCTGGATGGATGGAGATATCCGTTTGTTTCCTTCCTATATTATGACCGGAAAAAATCTGCTGATTGAACGCAGTAAACGGACGATGATTGCAGAGGATATTTCGCAAATGCTCGCCTATTTGGAAACGCTGGATAGCGCTGGCTGAAAATGGAGGAGAGCAGTTCGGATTTTCTTTGTAAAATTCGGCATTCTCCTTTTTTTTAGTTGGTGAAAATGGTATGATAATAGCAGAAAGGACCCGACCTTTCTGAAAACGACTTCTTCTTTACCGCTGTAAAAAAATGGATGAAAAAGTATTTACAAATATCCCAGATCTGTGATATCATATATAAGCCTTTATGGCACGCGGTTCCGCTGAACAGTATGATTCAAGAGCCTCTACGTTATGATGAATAGAAAAGGAGCGCCATTATTATGAACATGCAGTTAGTAAATGAAGTAACAAAATCACAATTGAAGAAAGATGTCCCATTCTTTAAATCAGGTAGTACCGTTCGAGTACACGTTAAGATCAAAGAGGGTGACAAATCCCGTATTCAGGTATTTGAAGGATTGGTTATCGCAAAGCAGGGTGGAGGAATCAACGAAGTATTCACTGTTCGTAAAATCTCTAACCAGATCGGTGTAGAAAGAACATTCCCGATTCACTCTCCAATTGTTGAAAAAATCGAAGTTGTACGTAACGGTAAGGTTAGAAGAAACAAATTATTCTACTTACGCGGACGTTCTGGTAAGGCTTCTCGTATTAAAGAAGTTCGTTAAGCTGGAAAAAAGTCGGGTCTTGCTCGACTTTTTATTTTAGGCTGGAGGGTGTACGATGCAGAAGCAGGAGAAGGACAGACACAGACTGGAAGAACACGAATCACTGGCAGGCGTGATTTTTTCCAACCTGTTTTCATTACTGAAAATATTCCTTGTCTGTTTTGTGCTGGTGTATCTGACAGCCAATTATCTTGTGCGGCCGCTGCGTGTACAGGGAGGCAGTATGTATCCGACGCTGAAAACGGGTGAATTCGGATTTGGCAATGCGTTTTCCGGTCATTTTCAGGAAATCAAGCGCGGTGATATCGTGATTGTCTATGACAAGAAGAAGACGCATACCTATTGGGTGAAGCGTGTCATCGGTCTGCCCGGTGAGCGGATCCGCGCCAGTGGGGATACGGTATACATCAATGATACAGCTATTCAGGAGCCTTATCTTGACAATGATTATGCGGATAGTATCCGGTTGACGGAAAATTATAAATTCACAGAGGATTTTGATGAGGTGCAGCTGGGAGAGGACGAATATTATCTGATGGGGGACAATCGCTATGCAAGCAAGGACTCCCGCGAAATGGGGGCCTTCAAGCGCGGTGATATCAAGGCAGTGGATTTTTTCATTGTGCTGCCGTTAAATAAAATGAGAGTGGCGGAATAAGATATGAACAAAAACAAAAGAACCAGAAGCAATCTGGACATTGTATATACTATCCTTGACTTTGCCCGACTGATTCTGATCACTGTAGTGGCGGCAATGGTCATTCTGGTCTTTGTGGCACGCAAGGAGGAAGTCAGAGGCACCTCCATGTATCCCACGCTGGTGGAAGGTGAGTCGGTAATCATCAATATGGCAGCAAACTATGTCGGTGAAATTAAGCGCTTTGATGTGGTTGTTGCCAGAGAATATCGAAGTGATGATTTGTGGGTCAAGCGTGTCATCGGGTTGCCTGGAGAAACGATTAGCTACCGTGAGGATGTGCTATACGTGGATGGAAAGGCGATGGAGGAACCGTTTCTGGATAAGAAGTATGTGGAACAGGTGAAAAAAAGTGCGAATAAGCTTTATTTCACACAGGATTATACATCAAAAAAGCTGGGGAAGAATGAATATCTGCTGGTTGGTGATAACCGTAATGAATCTCTGGATTCAAGAAATGATGCTGTAGGGCCGTTTCAGCGGGAACAGATCATCGCCAGAGGGGTGTTTGTTTACCAGCCGTTTTCGAAAGCGAGGTATGTAGGCAATGGCGGATGATAAAATACGCATTCAATGGTTCCCTGGTCATATGACCAAGGCGAAGCGGGAAATGCAGGAAAAGCTGAACATGGTGGACATGGTGATCGAGCTGCGGGATGCCCGCATTCCGAGCGCCAGCAAGAATCCGATGATTGAGGAGCTGTGTCAGAACAAGCCGCGGCTGATTGTGCTTTCCAAAAAGGATAAGGCGGATGCTGCGGCGACAAAGCTGTGGTGCAGTGCGTTGCAGAATGAAACCACACGCGTTGTGGCGCTGGATATTCTGAAGGAGAATATCATAGCGAGAATCGTGGAGGAAAGCCGTCTGCTCATGCAGGCGAAAATCGAACGCATGAAGCGAAGAGGCATCCGTCCCCGTGCCATTCGTGCAATGGTTGTCGGAGTGCCGAATGTCGGCAAATCCACTTTTATTAACCGGATATCCAAAAAAAAGGTGGCTGTCACCGGAGATCGTCCGGGTGTGACAAGGGCACTGCAGTGGTCGAAGGTGAACCAGAATCTGGAGCTGCTCGATACTCCGGGGGTGCTGTGGCCGAAATTTGAGGATGAAACCGTCGGTGTTCTGCTGGCTATCACGGGAGCGATACGTGATGAAATCCTCCCGCTGGAGGAGATTGCGGCCTGGGCGATGCGGTATCTGATTGCGAACCACAAAGAGGCGCTGCAGCAGCGCTATGATATTGCTGTGTGTGAGGATCCCTATATCATGCTGGAGCGAATTGCAGAAAAGCGCGGCTTTATGCGCAAGGGTGAAATGGATGAGAAGCGTACCATTGAAACCTTCCTGCGGGAGCTGCGGGATGACAAGCTGGGAAGAATTACGTGGGAGATGCCGTATGCAGACAGCGAATGAGTATGAACAGGTATGGTGGCAGCAGGGAAAGCGCTGCATTGTAGGCATCGATGAAGCAGGCAGAGGTCCTATTGCCGGACCTCTTGTCGTTGCGGCCGTTGCCTTTCCACCAGGGTATTCCCATCCGGAAATTTACGACTCCAAGAAGCTGAGCGATAAGAAGCGAAGAGCCCTTTTCCATGAGGTGGTTGCGCAGGCGCTGGAATATCATATACGTATCATCGAGCCGAAGATTATCGATGAATTGAATATTTATCGTGCGACCCAGAGGGCGATGCAGGATATAAGCGATATGTTTGCACATGCGGACGGTATTTTAACGGATGCCATGCCGCTTCCTCATAATGAGCGGGATGTGATTTCCCTTGTTAAGGGAGATCAGAAAAGCGTCAGTATTGCAGCCGCAAGCATTTTGGCCAAGGTTACACGGGATTGTATGATGGAAGCGTATGACCGGCAGTATCCGCAATACGGCTTTGCGCGTCACAAGGGCTATCCGACAAAGGCTCATATAGAGGCACTGCATACCTATGGTGTGATTACAGGGCTGTATCGGGAAAGCTATGGTCCGGTAGCTGCCATGCGGCAGCTGGTGCTGGATATTTAAGCAGTGAAGGCTGCTTTTTTTTAAATTTGTAAAAAATAATAAGAAAAATAAGAAGTGTATAAAAATGTATTGCAAAATAAGAGAAACCGTACTATACTATGGATAAGGAACAGGAAAGGCGGTGGCAGGATGTTTACATGGGTAAAAGGCAATGTATATACGCTTGTATTGACACTGTATCCGAATAACATTACCTTGAACAGCAGCGCTGCCTCTTATTTTGAGGATGTGCGATGGGCCATGATCGGACTGGATAAGGATAGCCTGAAATTGGGAATACGTCCCGTTACAAAACGGGAAATTGATCTGCATCTGGTATCCATGGATCAGCTGCATAAGGTGTCTGTTGGAAAAGGATATGCAAGAATCAGCAACAAAATGATCATTGAGGAGATTTCCGGTATGATCAATCAGCCGATCAACGGACTGAAAATCAACGCGGCCTATGATGAAACGGAGAATATGCTGATTGCAGATCTCCATGAGCTGGCTGCAGATAAGGGGTGAATGGATTATGGTACTGATCTGGATTGCCATTAGCGTAGGCGCGGTTCTGGTTGAACTGGCGACACCTACTGCATTGATTTCCATATGGTTTGCCGTGGGAGGTGTAATCGGAGCGCTGACGGCTTTGATCAATCTTCCGCTGTGGGTGCAGATTGTATGCTTTGTTGTTGTTTCACTTGCCAGTATGCTGATTGTGCGTCCGATAGCCTCACGTTATCTGCGTGGGAATACGGTGCCTACCAATGCCGATCGCTTTATCGGCGAGATTGCGCAGGTAACCAGTCTTGTGACAAAGGATGAATGGGGCGAGGTCAAGGTGAACGGGACAATGTGGCATGCGGTTCCTGTGGATGATGATTCCATCGAGGAAGGTGCAAAGGTCAAGGTTGTCGCTATTGAAGGTGCTAAGTTACTTGTAAAAAGAGTAAGCGAAAGATAGAAAAAGAAAGAAGGTAATGATGATGAGTGTATTTCAGATTATACTGCTTGTTGTAGTTGCGCTGATTCTGGTTGGGCTGTTTGCCTACCTCATCCGTATCGTGCCGCAGGCAAAGGCATATGTCGTTGAACGACTGGGTGCCTATCATACAACTTGGAACACAGGAATTCATATTCTGGTTCCTTTTGTGGATCGTGTTTCGAATAAGGTGACATTGAAGGAGGTTGTGAAGGATTTTGCTCCGCAGCCGGTTATCACCAAGGATAATGTAACCATGCAGATTGACACGGTTGTATATTTTCAGATTACCGATCCAAAGCTGTATACGTATGGTGTTGTAGGACCGATCACCGCGATTGAAAATTTAACAGCGACCACACTGCGTAATATCATCGGTGATCTGGAGCTGGATGAAACGCTGACCTCCCGTGATATTATCAATACGAAGATGCGTGCGATTCTGGATGAAGCAACAGATCCATGGGGCATTAAGGTGAACCGTGTAGAGGTTAAAAACATCATCCCGCCGCGCGATATTCAGGAAGCGATGGAAAAGCAGATGCGTGCAGAGCGTGAACGACGTGAATCCATCCTTCGTGCAGAGGGTGAAAAACGAAGCAATATCCTGACTGCCGAGGGTGAAAAGGAAGCGATGGTGCTGCGTGCTAATGCAAAGAAGGAAGCAATGATTGCGGAAGCGGAAGGACAGGCACGTGCAATGGAGCGTATTTATGAAGCACAGGCCCGTGGTATTGAGATGATTAAGAATGCCAACCCGACGAAGGAATATCTGAGTCTGAAGAGTCTGGAAACCTATGAGAAAATGGCGGATGGCAAAGCGACCAAGATTGTTGTGCCAAGCGAAATGCAGAATATGGCTTCCTTCCTGACAAGTGCCAGAGAAATTCTGGTAGATGATGCAGCGAAGGATGCGCTGGAAGAAGTCATTAAGCCGAAAAAGGGCTGAGTGAAACACGCGGAGTACCTTAGCACAGATGTTTTTCATGAAAAGCAGGAAAAAATTCCTGTTTTTTTTAGGAGTTTTTGATGTTCATTTCGTATATACATATGAGGTGATATTATGAGAGAACAACTATTGTGCTATGCACTGCGCTATGAAGGCGACTGGAAAAAGATGAAGCTTGCGCTGGACAGGCAGGAGCCCTGGACGCGGATGGCGTATAAGGGAAGCTATGTGACGATTGCTGATCAGGCCTATCCCGACAAGCTGCGAAGGCTTGCCTGTCCGCCATGGATATTGTTTTATGAGGGTGACATGACACTGATTCAGAAACCGGGCTGCGGTATTGTCGGCAGTCGGCAGGCGAGTGCTGCGGGGCTAAGAAACTGTGCGCGTATTACCGATTGTATGAAGGAGCGCTTCGTCATCGTGTCCGGTCTTGCCAGGGGAATTGATGGACAGGCGCATCGCAGTGCACTGGATCAGCATACGATTGCAGTAATTGGCTGTGGTCTGGATGTCGTATATCCAAAGGAGCATGCGTCCCTGTATGCTGTTATGCGAAAAAAGCAGCTGATTATCAGTGAGTATCCAAACGGAACAAAGCCCTATGCGTACCACTTTCCATGGCGAAATCGGATTATCGCCGCATTGAGTGAGGCCGTTATCGTTGTGGAGGCCCGACGAAGAAGTGGTTCGCTGCTGACGGTAAATGAGGCGCTGGAGCTGGATATTCCTGTTTACTGTGTGCCTCACGCTTATCTGGATGAGGCTGGAACCGGCTGCAATCTATTGATCTCACAGGGGGCAAATATCCTTGTGGATGAGGACGATCTGCGTCTTATTTTTTAAAAAATGTTTGACAAAACAGGAATTTGTGCGAATAATAGGAGACGTATATTTAATTGCTAGGAGGCATAACATGAAAAATCTGGTTATTGTGGAATCCCCTTCCAAATCCAAAACCATAGAAAAATACCTGGGTGGCGACTATCATGTTGTTTCATCCAAAGGACATATACGTGATCTTGCGACAAGCGGCAAGGGTGGTCTGGGAATCGATGTTGAGAATGATTTCGAGCCGACCTACAAGGTCAGCAGTGACAAACGCGCAGTCGTTAAGGAGCTGAAGGATCTCGCGAAAAAAAGCGATCATGTATATCTGGCAAGTGACCCCGACCGTGAGGGAGAGGCGATTGCCTGGCATCTGGCAAATGTGCTGGATTTGAATATGGAAGAAGAAAACCGTATCATCTTCAACGAAATCACAAAGCATGCAGTGGTGGAGGCGTTTGAGCATCCGCGTACGATTGATCAGGACCTGGTGAAATCCCAGGAGGCACGGCGTATGCTGGACCGTATCATCGGCTTTAAGCTGTCCAAGCTGTTACAGAGTAAAATAAAAAGCAAATCCGCAGGCCGTGTACAATCAGTGGCACTGCGCCTGATCGTTGAACGGGAAAATGAAATCCGCGCGTTTAAGAGTGAGGAATACTGGACACTGGCTGCCAATATTGAAAAGGATGGAAAGATGTTCAGCGCATCCTTAAACAAGATTGACGGCAAGAAGGCTGACCTGAAAACGCAGGAGGAGGTCAATGCGGTCATCGAGCGCTGCTGTCATGACTTCATTGTCAGCAGCATTGAAAAGAAGGTTCGTAAGAAAGAAGCGAGAATGCCGTTCATCACCTCCACCCTGCAGCAGGAGGCAAGCACAAAGCTGGGCTTTGGAGCAAAGAAAACCATGCAGATTGCACAGAAGCTGTATGAGGGACTTCCGCTTGCGGGAGGAGTCAGCGAGGGTCTGATTTCCTATATGCGTACCGATTCCACACGACTGAGTGATCAGTTCGTCAAGGACGCGGAAAGCTATATCGAAGAAACCTACGGGAAGGACTACAAGGGACGTGCCCGTCAGAAAAACAGTGAAAATGCACAGGATGCGCATGAGGCTATTCGTCCGACGAGTATTCTGAATACGCCGGCAAGAGTCAAGGAATATCTGACAAATGATCAGTATAAGCTGTACAAGCTGATTTATGCCAGAACGCTGGCATCCTTAATGGCGCCAAGCAAAAGCAATGTGGTCAATGTACAGATCGTATCCGATGGCTGTGAGTTCAGTGCCAACGGCTCCATTCTTACCTTTGACGGTTATCTGAAAATCTACAGCGATTATGAAACCGTTAAGGATGAAATGCTGCCAATCATGGAAGAACAGGAAACGCTCAAGGATGTTGAGCTGGAAGGTAAGCAGCACTTCACCGAGCCGCCGCTTCGCTACAGTGAGGCCCGCCTGATCAAGGATCTGGAGGAAAAGGGAATCGGACGTCCGTCCACCTATGCAATCATCATTGATACACTGCAGGCCCGCGGCTATGTCTCTTTGGAGCGCCCAAGTGAGGGCAGTAAGACGAAGGTCTTCATCCCCAGTGAACAGGGCGAGCTGACCGACACCAAGCTGCAGGAATTCTTCAGCGGCATCATCAACGTATCCTATACGGCGAATATGGAGCATCACCTGGACGAGATTGCGGCAGGAGAGCGAAACAATATTGAAGAGGTTCGTACCTTCTATAATGAATTTGAACCGCTGCTGCAGAATGCATATGAGAATATGGAAAAGAAGGAGCTGGAGCGCACCGGAGAAAAATGTCCGGACTGCGGGAACGACCTGGTGTATCGCATCGGGCGTTTCGGTAAATTTATCTCCTGTATCAACTTTCCGGAATGCCGCTATACCAAAGGTGAGGATGAGGATGAAAATGCTGTGGAGGAGGTCTGCCCGAAATGCGGAAGCAAGATGGTGACGAAAAAAGGACGCTACGGCTCCTTCCTTGCCTGCAGCAATTACCCGGAATGTAAATATATCAAAAGCAACAAGACGAAGGAAGAACCGGAGCCTACCGGAGAAATGTGTCCGGACTGCGGTCATGAGCTGGTAAGAAGAAAATCCCGTTTCGGTACGACCTTTATCGGCTGCAGCAATTATCCGAAATGCCGCTATATCAAAAAGGAACCGAAGAAGGAAAAAGCGGAAGGGGACGATAAGGCAGCACCGAAGAAAAAGGCAGCCGCCAAGAAAACGACCAAGAAGGTTGTGAAAAAGGCAGTGAAGAAATCCGTGAAGAAGGCTGTGGAAGCAGAGGCAGAAGGCAGTGAATCATGATGGATAAGGTAACCGTTGTCGGAGCCGGTCTGGCAGGCTGTGAGGCGGCGTGGCAGCTGGTAAAGCGCAAGATTCCGGTACGGCTTGTGGAAATGCGGCCGAAAACGTCCTCACCGGCACATCACAGTGAAAACTTTGCGGAGCTTGTGTGCTCCAATTCCCTTCGCTCGGATTCCCTGAACAATGCGGTTGGGATTTTGAAAGAGGAAATGCGGCATCTGGATTCCATCATCATGGAGAGTGCGGATGCCACACGGGTTCCGGCCGGCAGTGCGCTGGCAGTGGATCGTCAGGCCTTTTCCCGGCGTATTACAGAACAGCTGAAACAGCATCCGCTGATTGAGGTCGTACAGGAAGAGGTAACACAGATTCCCGATGGTCCCTGCATCATTGCCAGCGGTCCGCTGACAAGCGATGCATTAAGCAAAGCCATACAGGAATACACCCATGCGGATTATTTCCATTTCTATGATGCGGCTGCCCCGATCATTGAAAAGGACAGCATTGATTTCTCCAAGGCATATATTAAATCCCGTTATGATAAGGGAGAGGCTGCCTATATCAACTGTGCGATGAGTAGGGAGGAATTTGATGCCTTTTACGAGGAGCTGATTCATGCGGAAACCGCACAGCTGCACGAGTTTGAGGATGAAACCTACTTTGAAGGCTGTATGCCGTTTGAGGAAATGGCACGCCGCGGACGGCAGACGCTGCTGTTTGGACCGATGAAGCCGGTTGGGCTGGAGCGTCCGGATGGAACGACACCGTATGCGGTTGTCCAGCTGCGTCAGGATAATGCCGTGGCAAGTCTGTATAATATCGTCGGCTTTCAGACGCATTTAAAATGGGGAGAGCAGAAGCGTCTGCTGTCTATGATTCCCGGTTTAGAGAATGTTTCCATTGTGCGCTATGGCGTCATGCACCGCAATTCCTATCTGTGTGCACCGAAGGTTCTGCGCCCCACCTATCAGCATGTCCAGCGGGATAATCTGTTCTTTGCCGGTCAGCTGTGCGGCGTGGAGGGCTATGTCGAAAGTGCGGCCAGCGGACTTCTGGCTGGGATGAATATGGCCAACCTCATGCGTGAGAAAGCAGTCGTGGAGCTGCCGGATACGTGTGTCATCGGATCGATGGCGCACTACATCACTCATGCCAGCGAGCGCTATTTTCAGCCGATGAATGCCAACTTCGGAATTATGCGTCTGTTGGAAAAGGTAAAGAAGAAGGAACGCAAGGAGGCATTTGCCAATCAGGCGCTATCCGTAATCGATACATACAAAAAGGAGTTTGACTGATGGAGGAACTGCTTGCGCGGTTTCTGCAGTACATGGATTCCCTCAACAGCGGCAGTGTGCATACGCGAGCCGCTTACCAAAGAGATATACGCGAGTTTATCTCTTTTTTACAGGAAGAGGGAATTGAGGAGCTGCAGGATGCAGATCGCATCATCGTCATGAACTATATCGCCTCTTTGCGTGAGAAGCCCGGGGTCAGCGGAGAAATGAAAAACTCCACGATTGCCCGCAAGCTGTCCTCCCTTCGTTCCTTTTACCGCTATCTGAATGAATATGTGGGAATCACGCAGAATCCGTTTCTGTATTTTAAGACACCGAAGCGCGCCAAACGGATACCGGAGTTTCTGTTTTATGATGAAATGGATACCTTTTTGAGCAGCTTTGATCTGGATACGCCGGACGGACTGCGGGATCGTGCGATGTTTGAGCTGATGTATGCCTGCGGTCTGCGGGTCAGTGAAGCGGCATCCCTTCGGTTGTACGATATCGATCTGCACGATCGTATCCTCACCATACACGGTAAGGGAAACAAGCAGCGTATTGTTCCCTTTTATGCGCTGGCAGGAGAGTTGCTGGAGCACTATCTTCAGGAGGTGCGTCCGCAATGGATGAAGGAGGAACACGATATCGTGTTCCTCAATCAGCGGGGGAAGGGGCTGACCACGCGCGGCATACAGTACCGCATGCAGCTGGCCGCTGATACCTGCTCGCTTTCCGTGCATGTGCATCCGCATATGTTCCGGCATTCCTTTGCGACGCATCTTTTGGATAACGGTGCCGACCTGCGTGTGGTACAGGAGCTGCTGGGACATGCATCGCTATCGACAACGCAGGTATATGTCCATGTGACACAGGAGCGGCTGAAGAAGGCCTACACGCATGCACACCCGCGTGCACAAGAAAAGTAAAAAAACTATTGAAAAGAACAATGAATGTGATATAATAAACAACGGTGCGAACACGCACACTACACACATCATGGATTCGGCAGCCCGTGCTTCGAGACGCAGTGTATGCGTCAATGACAAGTTGCTGCCGCGTGGAAGTGATGGAGGCGTAACGGAAAGTGAGGATATATCATGTCAGTAGTAACAATGAGAAAATTATTGGAATCTGGTGTACATTTCGGTCATCAGACTCGCAGATGGAACCCAAAAATGAAACCAAACATCTATGCAAGCAGAAACGGTGTTTACATCATCAATCTGGAGAAAACTCTGGAACAGCTGGACACTGCATATGCGGCAATGAAAGATATCGCTGAAAAAGGCGGAAAGGTACTGTTCGTAGGTACGAAGAAACAGGCACAGGCTGTGGTTGTTGAGGAAGCACTTCGCTCCGGAAGCTTCTTTGTAAATCAGAGATGGCTGGGTGGTCTGTTAACAAACTACCGTACGATTCAGAAACGTGTAAAACGTCTTGTTGAAATCGAAGAGATGGAAGCAAACGGAACACTGGACCTGTACCCTAAGAAAGAAATCGCACAGGTGAAGAAGCAGAAGGCTCGTCTGGAAAACTTCCTGGGCGGAATCAAGGAAATGAAGAAGCTGCCAAACGCAATCTTCGTTATTGATCCAAAAGAAGAACACAATGCTGTTGCAGAGGCTAAGAAGCTGGGAATCCCTGTATTTGCAATGGTGGATACAAACTGTGACCCTGAAACAGTCGATTACCCGATTGCTTCCAACGATGATGCAATCCGTTCCGTAAAACTGATTACAACGCTGATGGCAGACGCTATTGTAGAGGCTAAGGGTGGTCTGTTAAGCGTTGCTCACAATATTGATGAGAACGAAAACGATGTAACGATGAAGGATGTTATCATCAATGTGGAAGAGCAGATTGCAGAAAACGAAAGACGTCGTCGTCAGAGAAACGAGGAACGTCGTAACCGTCGTCCTTATGACCGTAACCGTAACGGACGCAATGCAAAGGCTCCTTACCAGAGACGTGAAAACGTACGACCTGCTGCAGATAGCAGACCGGCGAATAACGATTCCGCAAGAAGTGAAGCACCTAAGACTGCTGAATAATCAGAAAAACATAAGAATATAAATGGAGGAAAGATCATGATCACTGCTGCATTAGTAAAAGAATTACGTGAAAAAACAGGCGCAGGAATGATGGACTGCAAAAAGGCTCTGACAGAGTGTGATGGCGACATCGCAAAGTCTATCGACTGGCTGCGTGAAAAGGGTATTGCAAAGGCTGCCAAGAAGAACGACCGTATCGCTGCAGAAGGTCTGACACGCGTTGGTGTGGAAGGCAACACCGGAGTTATTTTCGAGGTAAACTCTGAAACGGACTTCGTTGCAAAGAACGAACAGTTCCTGGAGCTGCTGGAAACAGTTAAGAATGCACTGATTGCCAACAAGCCTGCGGATCTGGATGCTGCACTGGCTTGCACGGTGAACGGTGAAACCATTGCGGATCTGGTAACAACTGCGACAGCCACGATCGGAGAAAAAATCTCTCTGCGTCGTATGGCTGTAGTTGAAAAGGCGGACGATGAAGTATTTGCTTCCTACATGCACATGGGCGGAAAGATTTCTGCACTGGCTGTATTAAAGGGTGCGGATGAAAAAGTCGCTAAGGATATGGCAATGCAGATTGCAAGTATGAATCCGCAGTATGTCTCTCGTGATGACATGCCGGTTGAGGTTGTTGAGCACGAGCGTAAGGTACAGACTGAAATCGTGAAAAACGATGAGAAGCTGGCCAGCAAACCGGAAAAGGTTCTTGCCGGAATCATCGAAGGAAAGGTTTCCAAGAACCTGAAGGACGCTTGTCTGGTTGAACAGGAATTTTTCCTGAATCCTGACCAGAAGGTAGGACAGTATCTGAAGGAACATGCTTCTACTGTCGCAAGCTTTATTCGTTACGCAGTAGGTGAAGGAATCGAAAAACGTGAAGATAACTTTGCTGAAGAAGTAATGAGCCAGGCATTTGGTAAATAGGACACTCTTTGTGTCCTTTTTTTAAGGAAAGGCAACATAAACCAATACAGAGAAGCAGACGGATGTGCTTGTGACAACATTTATAAAATGGAAAAAAACAGCACATTCCTCTTCCTTTTTGAAAGCTTTTTCTTTATAATAAGAACGGAAGGATTTCATAATCCATACATACGAAAAAATGATAAAGGTGGACGTAATTATGTACAAACGAGTATTGCTGAAATTAAGCGGAGAAGCATTGTCCTCTCCGGGGAATTCCTTTGATCCCAAAATTCTTGCTTCACTGGCAAAGGAACTGAAACAGGTGCATGAGCTTGGTGTGGATCTGGCAATCGTTGTCGGCGGGGGAAATTTCATCCGCGGCAAGATGGCGGAAACCATGGGCATCGAACGTGTGCAGGCAGACTATATGGGGATGCTGGCAACTGTAATCAATGCACTGGCAGTACAGAGTGCGCTGGAGCAGGAAGGTGTTCCTACCCGTGTACAGACAGCGATTGAAATGCAGAAGGTTGCTGAACCGTTTATTGTGCGTCGTGCAAACCGTCATCTGGAAAAAAGCCGTGTTGTAATTTTCGGTGCCGGAACAGGGAATCCATATTTCTCAACGGATACCACAGCAGCTCTTCGTGCGAGCGAAATCGGAGCCGATGTGATTCTGATGGCAAAAAACGGCGTGGACGGTGTATACAACGCGGATCCGAAGACCAATCCGGATGCAGTAAAATATGACACGCTTACGTATATGGACCTGATTCAGGAGGGGCTGGCTGTCATGGATACGACAGCTACCAGCATGTGCATGGACAATGACATCGATCTGGTGGTGTTCAATATGAATGAGCACGGCAATATCCTGAAGGCTGTACAGGGGGATATTACGGGAACCGTTATCACAAAGGAAAGGAAGTAATACTATGGAAATCTTAAATCATGCGGAAGAAAAAATGAAGAAGGCTGTAGCCGTACTGGAGGAGGATCTGAAAACGATTCGTACCGGTATAGCACACGCATCTCTGCTTGACCATGTGCAGTTTGAATATTATGGAAGCCCGACACCGATCAATCAGGTGGCATCCGTTAAGGTTGTTGAGGGACGACAGCTTGTCATCAAGCCGTATGACCGCGGCACGCTGAAGGACATTGAACGTGCGATTCAGACAAGCGATACCGGTCTGGTTCCACAGAGTGATGGAGAAGTTATTCGTCTGAATGTTCCGGCGCTGACAGAGGAACGCCGTAAGGAGCTGGCGAAATCCGCTCATAAAATGGGAGAGGAAGCAAAAATCGCTATCCGTAATATCCGTCGTGATGCAAATGATGCAGTGAAGAAGGATAAAGAGCTGACAGAGGATCTGAAGAAGGATGCACAGGAGAAAATCCAGAAGCTGACGGATAAAATCGGAAAGTCCATTGATTCTGCTGTGGATACAAAAGCAAAGGAAATCATGAAGGTTTAAACACATACAGGAGATGTCTGGCAAGCAGCATCTCTTTTCTTGTGCCATATGTAAAAAAAGGGAATCAAATTCAGCTGTATAGCTGTAAAAGTATGGTAGTTCATGGAAAGTATGGTATAATAATTCTGTTCTGATGAACACGCGATAATGATTGTAGGAGGATGAATCCTTATGGATACAAGAATCATACCGCAGCACATTGCCATCATCATGGATGGGAATGGACGCTGGGCTAAGAAACGAGGTCTGCCGAGAACTGCCGGACATAAGCAGGGCGCGGAAAATATAAGAAAAATCGCCATCGCATGCAATACGATGGGAGTGAAAGCACTGACCTGCTATGCGTTTTCCACGGAGAACTGGAAACGTCCGCAGGATGAGGTTGATTATCTGTGCAAGCTTCCGAAGCTTTTTTTTAACCGCTATCTGGCAGAGCTGAAAAAGAATAATATCAAGGTAACCTTTCTCGGGGAAATCGAACGCTTCCCGGATGAGACACGCCGTGTCATTACCACAGCCGTTGAGCAGACGCAGGAGAACACGGGGCTGATTCTCTGTCTGGCTGTCAATTACGGTTCCCGCCGTGAAATCACATTGGCCGCGCAGAGATATGCACAGGATGTACAGCAGGGGAAGGCGAGCCCGGAAATCGACGAGGATGCTTTTGGCAGCTATATGATGACAGCGGATATGCCGGAGCTGGATTTGATGATCCGCACGAGTGGAGAGCTGCGTATCAGCAATTTTCTGCTTTGGCAGCTGGCCTATGCGGAGCTTATATTCACACCGGTGGCCTGGCCGGATTTCTCACAGGAGGAGCTGAATAGAGCCATCGATGAATTTAATCACAGAAACCGCAGATTTGGAGGTCTGTAATATGAAGACCAGGATTATTACAGCGCTGCTGATCATCCTCTGCGTAGTCCCGCCACTGGTATACGGCGGCTGGCTGATTGATCTGCTGATCGCGTTTATTATTGTTGCAGGCGGCATTGAGCTGCTGAATCTAAAGGAACAGGATGCAAAATGGCCTCTGGGAATCAAGACACTTGCTATTGTGGCAGTCTTTGTACTGGTTTTAAGCGATGAACGGCTGCATGTTGCCTTGCTTGGTGTCTCAGCACTTATCTTTTTATCCATACCGGTATTCACAGATCGCTTTCATGCCAAGGATGGCTTCCTGTGTATTGCCTATGTGACGTTCTTCTTTGCAATCGCACGCTGCTTTCTGCATATTTACGGAACCAATCGCATGTATGTGTGGTTTATCATCATCGCCACCTATGCGTGTGATACCGCTGCGTATTTCTGCGGACGGTTTTTGGGGAAGCATAAGCTGAATGTACGTATTTCTCCAAAAAAGACATGGGAGGGTTCCATTGGCGGGTGGCTTTTCGGCGCTCTGTTATCCTTTGCCTTTGCCTGGTTTATGATCGATACGATGACGCCGCTTCAGATGATGATTGCTTCCGCAATTCTGACGGTGACCGGACAGATTGGTGATCTTGCGTTCAGCGCTATTAAGCGCAACTTCGGTATTAAGGATTTTTCCGATCTGCTGCCTGGACATGGCGGTGTGCTGGATCGGGTGGATTCTCTTGTCTTTAATTTTATTTGTTTTGATTTGATACTGGTGGTGTTGATGTTATGAAAAAAATAATGCTGCTTGGTGCCAGCGGAAGTATTGGCACCCAGACTCTGGATGTGGTAAAGCATCATAGTTCTGAATTTGAAATCATAGGATTAAGTGTCGGCTATAATATGAAAAAGCTGGCAGAGATATTGGATGCCCTGCCAAAGGTGCGTCAAGTCTGCGTGGCTGAGGAAGCGGATATGGAGGATATGCAGAAACGCTATCCCAGCCATTCCTTCTGCTTTGGCGATGCTGGACTGAAGCAGCTTGCCGCAAATCCGGATTACGATGTTCTGGTGAATGCGGTCGTCGGCTTTCGCGGACTTGTACCGACACTGACAGCCATTGAGCATGACAAGACGGTAGCCCTTGCCAACAAGGAAAGTCTGGTTGCCGGGGGTCCGCTGGTAAAGCGTGCCCTAAAAGAGCATCCGGTTGCACTGTATCCCATTGACTCCGAGCATTCCGCAATCTTCCAGTGCCTGCAGGGGAATGCGCTAAAAGAGGTAGATAAGCTGATTATTACGGCAAGCGGGGGAAGCTTCCGTGACCGCAGCCGTGCTGAGCTTGCGGATGTCACCGTGAAGGAGGCCCTGCAGCATCCCAACTGGGACATGGGCGGACGCATTACCATTGATTCCGCTACCATGATGAACAAGGGCTTTGAGGTGATCGAAGCACATTATCTGTTTGATATTCCTTACGATGCAATCGATGTGGTGATCCATCGCGAGAGTATTATCCATTCCATGGTGCAGTATCGTGACCATGCGATCATGGCACAGCTGGGAACAGCAGACATGCGCCTGCCAATTCAGTATGCATTATCGTATCCCTCCCGTCTGGAAATGAAAAATGCCGAGCCGTTTGACTTTCAGCGGACCTTTGCGCTTCATTTTACGCCTGCCAGCGAGGAGCGCTATCCTCTGCTGAAGCTGGCCTTTGCGGTTGGCAGAAAAGAAGGAAACCTGGGCGCAGTTATGAATGGTGCGGATGAGGAGGCCGTTGCGTTGTTCCTCGATGGGAAAATCGGTTTTCTGGATATCGAGCGCTATATTATAAAGGCAGTGGAAGCTGCCGCATACATCGCGCATCCTTCTCTGGAAGAGGTTATAGAGAGTGATGCCTGGGCACGGGAATTCGTGCACAGGGCGTGGAAAGGAGGAATGTGTACGGTATGAGCAATATAGTAAATATTATTTATTTTATTCTGATTCTGAGTGTTATCATTATCGTTCATGAGCTGGGACATCTGATTGCTGCCAAGCGTTTCGGTGTCTACTGCAAGGAATTCTCCATCGGTATGGGCCCTGTTGTTTATCAGAAGCAGGTCGGTGAAACTGCATGGTCCATCCGTGCTCTTCCGATTGGCGGCTTTGTGGCGATGGCCGGAGAAGAGGATGATGATGAGGCAGAGGAACTGGATATTCCATATGAGCGCACATTAAACGGCATTAAGCCGTGGAAGCAGATCGTTGTTATGGCGGCAGGAGCTATCATGAATGTCCTGCTGGCGTGGGTGCTGTTTATCGGCATTACCGCGTATCAGGGTGCTGTCAGTGTCCCGGGAAAGGCACTGGTTGCCTCTGTACAGGAGAATTCGGCAGCAGAGAAGGGTGGAATGAAGGCCGGGGATGAAATCATCCGTGTGAAGAACGGTAATGAGGTTCTGGAGCCGAAGACCTTTAACGATGTTGTAGAATTTATCCAGTATTATAATGGTGATACGGAATTTACCGTATTGCGGGATGGAAAGCAGGTAACGCTGCATTTCACACCAACGTATGTCAAGGATGAAAGCAAGTTTATTCTCGGAGTTCTTCAGCAGAATGAAATCAAAGAGATTTCACTGCTGGAATCCATACCCTACGGTACAGAAAAAATGGTGGATTCGGTAACGACTATTTTTGAATCCCTTGGAAAGCTGGTACAGGGTGTCGGCTTGAAAAATCTGAGCGGGCCTGTCGGAATTTACCAGGTAACGGCCCAGATCACGCAGACCGGTCTGCTGTCAACGATTGCACTGATTGGACTGCTTTCTGTCAACGTCGGCATTTTCAATCTGCTGCCGATACCGATTCTGGACGGCGGACGTATCTTTATCGTTTTGATTGAAACCCTCATCGGGCGTAAGCTGAACGAGCGTATACAAAGTGCCATCATGATGGCCGGTCTGCTGATGATTGTCGGTATTATGGTTCTGGCAACCTGGAATGATATATCGCGTCTGTTTTAATATATCGTATTGTAAAAGGAAGCAGTTAAAATTCTGCTTCCTTTTATCTTCTTTTTCGGCTTTGCAATCAAAGTCTTGCAGACGCTGCAGTATTGATTTATAGTATAGATAGATAGGATGTACCGCAGAGCTTTTCCTGATTATGGAAGTGCAGTCTTTCCACCCTGATTGTCATGAAGAATGACGGGGATCATCGTGTATAGATAACAGAAAGGCAAGCAGGGGAAAGCGTAGGCGGTGTTTAACATGGATGGTGCCTGTTGGGCGGCTATGGTTAGGGCAGAGAGTGAAAGGGGAAGTGAAATGGATTCCTTTGCATATACGAGAAATTATGAAAATATCGCTTTGTTTGACAAGCACACAAGACGCTTTACCTTCATACTGGGGGATGGGGGTATATATTCCTATGATGCTATAAAAAAAGCAAGAAAGTCATTGGAATATGTGGGAACACCATTAGAAAATGCGTTTGCTAATATAGGCAGAATCGGGCCAGGAAATGCCTTTTCATCAGGTTCAGAAAAGGTGCAGGTACGTGTAAAGCTGTTTTTCACAGATGGTACTTTCACATATGGGTATGTATCTAAAGAAACAGTACAAAAGGGCTCTTTACAATACCATAAAGAAATTGCAAAAGCTGAAAAGGTTGTAAAGGTACTGAATACCATCGCTCGTAAAAACCGCAAAGAGGATGTCAATCAGGATTTTCTAATCAAAATAATGAGAATAAAATAACCTTGGTATTCATGCAGCTTGCTGCTGTATGTGGAATGAGTAAGGGAAAAAAAGATTTCAAATGCTGTCGGGCTATCCTCGGTCACATTCAAAATCTTTTTCTTTACCAGTAATTCAGAAAGAAGCAGTAATTCTCATCCAGACTGTAATACTCAAATTCCTGCGGATTATAGCCTGCGCTCTGGAAGAGGTCAAAGATATGCTGGGAGCGCAGCAGCTGCTTGATCTGCTCATATGTCTGCCTGCTGTCACACTTGATGGCCAGGCAGGGATCGGGATTGTTGATATTGGAGGCAATGATTGCGATGATCTGATTTTCATCATAGCCCTTCAGATACGCATCTCTTTGATAAAAGAAGCTGTCCTTATATGCGGCAGTCTGCTTGATTTCCTGCTGTGGGGCATAGATGTTTTCTACCTCTGCACTGGTCATTGCAAAATAGGCATAGCGGTAATTGTTATAGCTTTTCTCAATCTTGATATCACCAAAGGTGGGGTCCAGATAATACCACTGCTTATCCATCTGCACCATATTGATGACATGATATTCCTCCGGGTTTTCAATGACCTGTACCAAAATAATCGCATTGGGGATATGCAGCTGATCCAGCAGATATTTGAAGCTTTTGGAATACCCGGCACAGACTGCCTTTTTATCCAGAAATACACTGAGCATATTCTGATTGTTTTCTTCCTTATTTACATAATCACTGCGATCGATGATCCAGTCATACAGAAGCTTCACTCTTTCGTAATCAGTCTGCTTTGTTTCCGCTTTCTGTAATATCTCCTCAGCGACGGCATCCACCTGCTTTTGCAGGTTTGCTGTTTCCTCCTGATCGTATGCATAGGAGGGATACAGTGTTACACTTTCCTTATCATCGGATTCTTTGTAATTGTATTCGTAGTTCGACCAGAACAGCTCGGGATGATCGAAGGTAACGGCATCAAAGAGCTTCATGACATAGGGCATACTGCAATCCAGCAGTACAGAGGATTCATGATGCAGCAGAGCGCCGTACAGCCGGTCATAATCATCCTGCAGATTTTCATGCAGCAGGGAGCGCTGGTATTTGTAGCAGGTATCCTCATTGATTGCCTTGCTGTTTTGAATGGATGTCTGCTTCAATTCAACAGCAGGATCCTTCTGCTCTTTCTCTTCCGCCTTCTGCGTGGCACTGCAGCCGAACAAGATAAGGGAAGTCAGCAAGATTATGCCATAGCGTTTCATATAATCCTTCCTTTCCCATCTATACTATCATAGCATGAAATGAAAAAAAACAGAACCTCTGTCCTGTTTCTTATGCAGCAATAGCGTTGATTGCTTTAGCCAAACGTGATTTCTGTCTTGTTGCGTAGTTTTTGTGGTGAATACCCTTCGCAACAGCTTTATCTAATTTAGAACTTGCTTCGTTGTAAGCAGCAGCTGCGGCAGCTGCGTCTTTTGCGTCAACAGCAGCCAGAACTTTTTTGATGGAAGTTCTCAATGCAGATTTCTGAGCACTTACAGCCAAGTTTCTTTTGTTGTTGGTTTTTACACGTTTTTTCTGTGATTGGATCTGTGGCATGTTGCACCTCCTAGTTTTCAATTGCCAATAAATTATATCAAAAAGAATATGAAAATGCAATAATAAGGTGAAAAAAAACCATACTATGGAAGAGGTGTATAAAAATGGCAGAACCATATCAGATACGTAGTGATTTTGCGGATGAAATCATATCCGCAGATATCCAGTCAAAAACCTATGAGCATATCGAAAAAAAGAATGATTACATTCGCAGCAATTATATTAAGGTCCTTTGTGATGAAAATGAGCTGGGCAAGCATAAGGGGGATTATGTTTCCATTGAATGCCGTGATCTGGATGATCATGTCGTCCGGGAAAATATGATTGATGCAATTCAGGAGAATCTGCAGCATATGAGTGATAACATGCATGTGACGCTGAAAAAAATTCTTGTAGTTGGATTGGGAAACCGCTTCATTACCTCGGATGCACTGGGGCCGCAGGCGGCAAATGAAATCCTGGTGACCGCCCACCTGTATGAGCATGAGGACCCTGCCTATTTAAAGGGAACACGCAATGTTGCGGTGCTGCAGCCGGGTGTTATGGGACAGACCGGTCTGGAGTCGCTGTCCATTGTCCAAAGCGTTGCGCAAAGCTATCAGCCGGATCTGGTCATTGCCATAGATGCACTGGCTACCCGTAATATTGCAAGGATCAACCGCGTCGTTCAAATCAACAATACCGGTATTCAGCCGGGAAGCGGCGTTGGAAATCACCGGATGTCACTCTGTGAGAAAAGTCTGCATATTCCCGTTATCGCCATCGGTGTGGCCACGGTTACCAGCATCGGTGCCATCCTGCATGAAACCCTCGAGGTCAGCGGAGAGGAAAAGCAGCATATTCTGCAGAAGATACAGGACAGCAATTATCTGAATCTTGTCGTAACGCCAAAATCCATGGATGATGAATTGAAGCATCTGGTCTATATCGTTTCCGAAAGTCTGAATCGCTTCCTGCATCCCAACTATGAACAGCTATAATGTCGGATTTTGTCATCCATAGTTTAACATGAAAGCACGCCCGGCCACATATGGTGGTAGAGAAGGGAGTGCTTTTTTCTATGAAATCTACATGTAAGCTTCTCGTTAAAGTATTCGTACTGATTGCCTTTCTCTATCTGACACCCTTTGCCAGCGGTTTGAAGCACTGCTTCCGCAATGCAGATGATCTTTTGAATAATTTTGTTTATAAGCAGAAGACGATCAACAGCTCCCTTTCACTGAAGGATTCCTTAAATGTATTGTCCTACAATTCCAATCTGACGATTCCCAAGGAGGACATCAGTGAGGTGGAAACGACACAGGATAATCCGAGTGTTGTGCCGAAGACAACAGACGAGCAAAAGGATACCTCACAAAGCAAGGATGACGGTAAGAACAATAAGGCTGAAAACAGTGACAAGAAAACGGAAGAAAAATCCGAGGATAAAAAAGTAAAGAGTACCGGAAAACGGGTATATATCTACGACACCCACCAGGATGAAAGCTATAAGGGTGGCAAAACGGTGCTGGATGCTGCGGCTATTCTGGCGCAGAAGCTGGAGGACCGCGGCATCAAGGTGGTTCTGGAAACCAATGATTTCATCCGTTACCGTGATACGCATGGACTGACGTATAATGAATCCTATGTGGTATCCTATAAATATCTAAACGAAGCGCTTGTGAATTACGGTGGCTTTGATATGTGTCTGGATCTGCATCGTGACAGCATTCCAAGGGAAGCGAGCTATATCAATATCGATGGTAAGAATTATGCCAAGGGGATGTTTGTTGTCGGTGGTCTTGGGAAAAATGCCAAGACGGCAACCAAGCTGTCCACGACATTAACTGACACGATCAATGCAAAGAAGAATGGTATCATGAAGGGGGTCATGACAAGGGAGGCCTATTATAATCAGGAGGTTGCCAAAAACATTGTATTGATGGAGCTTGGCGGTGATGTAAACACCTTCGAGGAGGTTTCAAACTCCCTGGATGTTATCGCAGACGGTATTCATGACGTACTGACAAAGGAGTGATTTTATATGAAGCGATTTCTGGCGGATGCCATTCTGATTTGTATTCTTGTATCGATCGGCTCCTATATCAATCAGCAGGGGTCAGATGATACGCGAAATCTCGTTCAGGAGCAGGTGGAGAGCTTTGAATCGGATGTTGCGCAGAATCGAGTTGTGAAAGCACAGAACGATCCGGTCGCATTAAAGGATATTGAGGAAAACCGCGCTTCTCAGCTTGCGAAGAGCAGCAGTGAGGCAATTGTATCCACAATGAAGGGATGCGTACAGATGTTTTCCGATGTATTCGATGGACTGTTGCATTAGCTGTCATACCCAAGAGGAAGACAGTTTGTTAAAGTAGATGCAAACGAACGCACAACATGTTATAATGCCTACTGAGGTGATTAGCTTGGATAATAAACAAATACGAATTCTGTTCATGGGCACGCCGGAAATTGCCGTGTCTATGCTGGAACGGCTGTGGAGTGACGGCTATCAGATCATCGGTGTTGTCAGTCAGCCGGATAAAAAGGTAGGAAGAAAGCAGGTGCTGCAGATGCCACCGGTAAAGCAGGCAGCTTTGGCACATGATATCCCTGTGTATCAGCCAATCCGAATACGTGATGATTATGAGGAGCTGATGCAGCTGGATATCGATTTGATTGTAACCTGTGCATACGGACAGTTCATCCCTTCGAAGCTGCTGGAGCATCCGACCTATGGCTCAGTCAATGTGCATGCATCGCTGCTGCCAAAGCTGAGAGGCGGGGCACCGATTCATAAGGCGATCATCGAAGGGCATGCGGAAAGCGGTGTATCCATCATGCGCATGGTGAAGAAAATGGATGCCGGTGCTGTCATGGCGCAGAGTCATGTGACGATTGAAGATGAGGATACGATGGGGTCCCTGTATGATGAGCTGGCCGTTTCCGGTGCACAGCTGCTGAGTGAAAGCATTCCGAAAATCATTGACGGAAGTGCTGTCTTCGTGGAACAAAACGAAGCGGAGGCAACGTTTGCCTACACCATTCAAAAGGAAGAGGAGCATGTCGATTTCAGCAGAGATGTAGAAAGCGTCTATAATCATATCCGTGGTCTGATTCCTGCACCCTGTGCCTATGCGCTTGTAAATGGCAAAAAGCTGAAATTCCATAAGGTGCGCAGACTGAGCAAAAAGGGAAGTGCCGCCTGCGGAGAAATCATCGGTATGGTGGACGGCGGTTATGCGATTGCCTGTGCCAACGGACTGATTCTGGCAGATGAGCTGCAGCTGGAAGGAAAAGCGAAGATGGAGGCAAAGGTCTTCTTTAACGGCAGTGGGAAAAATCTTATTGGTTGTATCGTGGAATAATGAAATAGAAAAAGAAGGTGTCCGATGGGATGCCTTCTTTACACATAGCTAGATAAACTGTAAAATAGATGTATAGATTGGGAGGGGAGTATATGTCATTCAGCAATACCTACAAGCAGCATTTAAATATCCTGATTCCTTATTACAGAATCCGCAATCTGAAAAAAGTAAGGATGCGCAATGGAAGCAGGTTAACTTTTATAAAGATGCTCTACATATTCCTGTTTGTTCATCCAGTGTCTACTGTTCTCTGGAGAAGCAGAAAGCCTGTGTCAGGGATGAGGTGTATGAGCTTGCGGCAAAAAAGTTAGGAAAACGCATAAGGGAATCCAGAAAGTGGGATGCGAAAATCAATATAGTTACGGAGGAACTGTTCCCGCTTATGGATTTTAAAAAAGAGGCAGCGTGTGTCCGCCTGTTACATGATGCAGTTCAGGATATGCAGGAATTTCAGAATGTGTTGTATTATGGAGAGATTTTATGGCTGTTTCAGATAGTAAGAGACTTTTTTGAAAACCGCAGTCATATGATTGTCGAGGATGAATTTTATATGCTGGATGCGATTTCCGGTATTTTTAAAGGAAGGCTGTATGATTTGGCAATCTATTATCTATATGTTTATGCAAACTATCATGAGGACGTAAAACTTGAACATGTATTGCATACATATTCTTATGAGAATTCGTATTTATTATCTAATCGGATGTTCAGTACCAGGGTTTATGAAAGACAGCACCGTTATCTTCTCGTCTTGCAGAAAAGCTATGAAATAGAAAAGCAGCTGATTGAAACGGACAATCATGTGCAGTTAATGGTGCTGTATACGAAGTTAATAGATATTCTTTTGAATATTGATACGCATGCAATGGATCTATATAGAGATAAGCTTCTGTTTATCATAGAACATACAGCTGTAAGCAGAAATCAGTTATTTGTCACCTACATGAATTTAGGCACTATATATCTGCATAGAGAAATGTATTCGTTTTGTCTTGAGTACCTTGAAAAAGCACTTGAGATATCTGAAGCTCAATTGATTCGCTGTTATAATTGCATCTGTTATGCAAATCATATGCTGGATTATCGAATTCCTCAAAAATATGTGAACTGTACGGATACCTCCAAAGGCGATGAAACAGACTTGATAGTATATAGGTTCTATCAGCATTACGATATGCGTACGAATGATGAGAATAAACGGTATATTCTAAAATGCATATTACCGGTATTAGAAAAAAATGATGAGTTATATATCAAAATGTGTGAAAATGAGTTATATATGCTATGTCAACAGAAGAAAAGCTATAAAGCCATGTTTGAATGGAAAGAAAAACTGAAAAAAGTACGAAAAAAATGATTTAAAATCATTATTTTCATGCTTTTTTTATTTTGCTTAGATTCTATTGTAAGCACTTAAGAAAACGGTTACAATTTAACTGTAATTAAGGAGGGGATACACTGTGGTAGCCGTGAAAAAATTGTTTTTGCCTGTTTTATGCCTGATTCTGTGTTCTATAACTTGTGTTTGTAATCATTGTGATATGGAGTCAGGCGTTCATTTAAGAGGTGGGGGAAATCGTGTTGAGGATTAAGTAGGAAAGTATAAAGAAATAGTGAAGTCACTCTAAAATAAAATAGTTTTTGTGAAGAAGGAGGATTATGAAAATATATAAAACAATTATGAATTTTGTGGTTATTATCACTTTACTATTAGTCTCTCTAATAGGGGTTAACGCTGAAGAAGATCATGATAATAAAGATAAGCCAGGAAGTAATGAAATACAGAATCGGGCATGGATGTATAAACATGGGAAATTGATTAATGGACCAAGGAATATGTTATATACTGTTAATGGTGGTGCAACAGCATATACCTATAATATTAATATAGGTGTAAAAAACTGGATGTATACCGGCTATGATAATCCGATTTACATGACACCTGTTTCCAGTAATTATGGAAGTACTATAGACTTCTATAACTATAAAGATAATGATAATACTGTTGCATACACTCAAGTTTATAACTCCAAAAATCAACCTATAGACTATAAAAATGATTATCTTTGGGCAAAGATTCTCTTTAATGATAGATACAAAACTGATCAATCCATAAATCACAATGCAACTTCTGCGCATGAGATTGGTCATGTTCTGGGACTTCCTCATAACGATAGTGCTTATAGTATCATGTATGGAGCGAATAAGGGTAGAAAAGTTGTTAGCCCTCAAAAGGTGGATAATGAACGAGTTGTTGAACTATATGGGAGGTATTGATGTATGAAATTTAGCAAAGCATTAATAATTTTATTATGTAGTTTGGCATTCGTTGCATGTGCAGATAAACATGAGAACGCATCTGATAAGACTGTTGGAAATCGCGAACATACAAAGGAAGGGGAAGAAATAAAATACGTTAACTATCTCGATGAAATTGATGTGTCAGACATAGAAATCGTTTGCATGCAAGCAGAATATGTAATAGATATTTCAAATATAGAAGAATTAATAAATGCTTACGATCATGTCTTTATAGGTACGGTTGATAGTATTGATGGTTGCAGTACAACGATCGGTACGAATTCATTCAATTTTATTCCAAAGACCTATGGGACACTTTCAGTGCTTGACGATTTGAAGGGTAATATGAATCAGGATAAAATCCAATTTGCCAGAACCGGGGGAGTAATTTCTATAGCAGATTACGAAAAGAATGCGCCTAAAGAAATGTTAGTAAATGATGAAAAGCATAGATTGGATGCAAATCAGGAAAACATTGATAAGGAAAGCACTTATCATAAATATCTGTTGGATGGTGATATCGATTTAGAAGCAGGAAAAACGTATTTGTTTTTTGGTTCATTTTATGAATCGGGGGTTTTCTCAATATATGGAGCTCAATATGGAGCAAGAGAGGTACGACAAAAAGATACGAACATTACTACATTCAGATCACTTCCGGAGGTGAATAGCTTAGAAATCAAAAATAATGATACTGGCGAGTATGAGATGCTAGATTCCATAATTGACCAATACTTCAAATAAAAACTTATATTTAGTGTTGGACAAATTGTAAAATTTTGGATTGGTAGTAAGAAATTCTAATGAGGATGTGTTCTCGGGAAGAAATAAACGTTATCAAGCGTATTATGCCGACATCAGAAAATGAATCAAATTATATGATTAAATAGAATTAGCGGGAAAAATCTGATTGGCTGTATCGTGGAATAATGAAATAGAAAAAGAAGGTGTCCGATGGGATGCCTTCTTTGTAGGTAATCACACTATTAATTAGCTGTTTTATTTTCTTCCCATTCCATAATCTGAAAGGGCTGAACCTTCAAAAAGGTGCAAACCTTATCTAGTGTCTCCGTCGTGACAATTTGATTGTTGCTCAATTTACTGATGGTGGCATTGGAAATTCCTGCGCCCTCCTTCAATTCGGTTTTGTTTATATCTTTCCTGTTACAATAGTCCCAAAGCTTATAATAAGTAATCATATGCAATCCTCCGATAGAGATATGATAATATGATTCACTGATAACAGTTGTATATCCTCTGTTAACACGATAAAATAAATGTGATAGCAGAAAGTGATGATAATGATGACAGATAAGTGTAGGGGCAATATCAGAGAAATGAATCAAGATTATATGAATAAAATAGAATTGTTGAATTTCTATGATGAATTGACAAACGACCAGAAACAGAGCTTTATGATGCTGATGGATACTCTGGGAGTACTTTACGAAAAGCGAAGCAGAGAAGACGATATCTCGGTTCGTGAAAATATGCTGTAACATAACTGTATTGACGCCATTGCGTATTCTGTTGTTAGAAAAGCTATAAAACGAAGGGATGGGCTATGTTTCATATAACGGTTATGCTTTCTACATGGTTGCTGAACAAAGAAAGGACCCGCCTCCTACAGCGGGTCCTTCTTTGTTAGAAAAATTCTAACGTAAAAAGGCTCTCTCATCCTTTTCCACTAAACTTTAGCACTACTCGCTGAAAAGGTCAAGAGGAATTGCTTTCTACACACTAAATTTGCTTTCCATCCCGCAACTTTCCTGTTATAATAGTCCTTGCGTTAGGAGTGAGAATATGGATCAGAAATACATAAGAAACTTTTCAATCATCGCCCATATTGATCATGGGAAATCAACTCTGGCCGATCGTATTCTTGAAATTACAGATACTGTTGAACAGCGGGAAATGAAGGAACAGCTGCTGGATACCATGGATTTGGAACGGGAGCGTGGCATTACGATCAAGCTGAATGCCGTTCAGCTGAAATATAAAGCGGAGGATGGACAGGACTATATTTTCCATCTGATAGATACACCGGGACATGTCGATTTTACATATGAGGTATCCCGTTCGCTTGCGGCCTGTGAGGGAGCCGTTCTGGTCGTGGATGCGGCACAGGGCATCGAGGCACAAACACTGGCCAATGTATATCTGGCTTTGGATAATGATTTGGAAATCATTCCGGTGATCAATAAAATTGATCTTCCCAGTGCACAGCCGGATGTTGTGCGCAAGGAAATCGAAGATGTAATCGGACTGGATGCCAGCGATGCACCGCTCATATCGGCGAAAAACGGCTTGAACATCAAGGATGTGCTGGAAGCGGTCGTACGCAATGTTCCGGCACCGTCCGGAGATCCGCATGCACCGCTGCAGGCACTGGTGTTTGACTCATTGTATGATGCTTACCGTGGTGTTATTGCCTATGTTCGTGTTAAGGAAGGAACCCTGCGGGTTGGTGATCATATCCGGTTTATGGCCAGCGGGGCGGAATACGAAGTGCTGGAGGTAGGTATTCGCAATCCGAAGGAAGTCAAGAAGGATGTGCTGGAATGCGGCGAGGTAGGCTGGGTTTGCGGCTCTATTAAATCCATTAAGGATGTGCGTGTCGGAGATACCATCACCCATGCGGATCATCCCGCAAAAGAAGCGCTGTATGGATATCGGGAAATGAATCCTATGGTGTACTGCGGTTTATATCCGATTGATTCCAGTAAATACAACGATTTGCGGGATGCTTTGGAAAAGCTGCAGTTGAATGATGCCTCTTTGCAGTTTGAAGCAGAGACCTCACAGGCACTGGGCTTTGGATTTCGCTGCGGCTTTCTGGGGCTGCTGCATATGGATGTCATTCAGGAACGCATTGAGCGGGAATACCGCATTGATCTAATTGCGACTGCACCTTCCGTTGTCTATCATGCATATCTGACGGACGGCTCCGTACTGTCCATCGATAATCCATCCCTGCTTCCGGATGTGCAGAAAATCGATCATATTGAGGAACCGTTTGTACGTGCCAGCATTATGACACCGAATGATTATGTCGGGCCGATCATGGAGCTGTGTCAGCGCAAGCGTGGGAATTATAAGGATATGGTCTATATTGATGAGGGCCGTATGAATGTGATCTATGAACTGCCACTGGGAGAAATTGTGTTTGATTTCTTCGATAAGCTGAAATCCTGCACGAAGGGATATGCGTCTTTGGATTATGAGCTGATCGGTTATCAGACGAATAAGCTTGCCAAGATGGACATTCTGTTAAACGGGGAAATCGTAGATGCCTTAAGCAGTATTGTACATCGGGAGTTTGCTTATCCAAGAGGACGTGCTATCTGTGAAAAGCTGAAGAAGCTGATCCCAAAGCAGCAGTTTGAAATTCCGATTCAGGCTGCGATCAATGGAAAGATCGTTGCACGTGCAGATATTAAATCCCTGCGTAAAAACGTGTTGGCGAAATGCTATGGCGGGGATATCTCCCGTAAGAAAAAGCTTTTGGAGAAGCAGAAGGAGGGAAAGAAGCGCATGAAGTCTGTCGGTAGTGTAGAGGTGCCGCAGGAAGCCTTCATGGCCGTGCTTTCCATGGATGATGATGACAAATAAACAGGTCGGAAATGATCTGTTTTTTTCTTCTTTTGTCGATTGCTCCCAGCTGGTTGAAAATCCATGCTACACTGGTGGCGAGGTGAACATATGTTTGAAGAAACCAGGAAGTATACAGAGGAGGTCTATGTCAGCAAAGAGGAGCTGGCACAAAGGCTTGATTTAACAGGAGTTGTGCTGGATGCGGTATGGAAGCAGGTGGAGGATTACCGTGCACTGCTTCGCCGCAGCTTCTGCTTTGATGATCTGCATGCGGATATCGTTATGACAAGAGCCCTGTGTGCGAAGCTGCAGCAGACAACAGAGCTGCTGTATCGCTGTCCATTGCAGCGCCCCTTTTCTGCGGCTGTTCAAAAAAGCGTCCTGCTTGCAGGGAATTATCCGCATTGGCTGTATAAGGCAGGCGAGCTGTTGGCGCTTGCACCGCTGCCGCATGGGCTTGTGACATTTCTGGAGCAGGAGGAGGAGCCGCTGTTGCTTCGTATCTTTTTTCTATCCATGTTTACAGGAGAACGCGCCTATCTGGACTGCCTGCTGGTACATGAGCGCTGTCATGCACCGTTTGCTTTAGCGATGGAGGAACAGCCAAACAGAACAGCTGCACAAGATCTGAGTGTACGCTTTCTGGCTTTTCTGGATGATATCCGCTTGCAAATCTCACGATCCATGCTATCATTAACGGAAACGGATGTCACCGCCTGTCAGACGATGCAGCTGCAGGAGCTGCTGGAGCAGTATCCGATGCTCAGTGAACAGCAGCTGATGTTCTATGTCGATCATCGACAGCCATACCGCTATTACACCATACGGCAGTTTATGGAATATGCCGGCGTGTGTAATGAAACAGCGCGCTGTGCCATGGAGCTTCTGGTGAAGCAGCACTGCTATCAGCGGCGGAAAATCGGTAAAAAATACGTATATTATACGGTTTAGGAGGTTTGTATGAAAGCTGTTTATGTCCATGTGCCCTTTTGCAGAGATATCTGCGCCTATTGTGATTTTACCCGGTGCCGCTATCATGCGGTACTTGCGGACCAGTGGCTGATTGCTGTGGAGCGGGAGCTGCAGGAAAAGCTTGCGCAGGTTTCGGTAGAAACAGTGTATATCGGAGGTGGAACCCCGAGTGCATTAAACAGCAGACAGCTGGAGCTGCTGCTGAAGCTGCTCGCCCCATATACGACACAGGTACAGGAATATACGATGGAAGCGAATGTGGAATCACTGGATGAAGATAAAATGAAGCTGCTGAAGCGGTATGGCGTCAACCGTATTTCACTGGGTGTGCAAACTCTGCAGCCCGTCCTTCTGTCCATCATCGCTCGAAGGCATACCAGAGAAGATGTGGTGGAGCGGATTCGGCAGCTGCACCAGTATGGTATTCATAATATATCCATTGATCTCATATATGGTCTTCCACAGCAGACGATGGAGATGTGGCAGGACGATTTGCAGGACATCGTACAGCATTTTCAGATTTCTCATATTTCGCTGTATGCCCTTACCATCGAGGAGCATTCTCAGTTCGGGCGTGACGGTGTAGAGAATATCGATGCGGATGTGGAAACGGATATGTATCTGTATGCAGTGTCCTATCTGAAAAAGCATGGCTTTATACAATATGAAATCAGCAATTTCGCAAAGCCGAACGCAGCATCCCTGCACAATCAGATGTACTGGAACTATGAGGATTTCTGTGGAATCGGATGCGGTGCCAGCGGAAAGAGCGGACATATCCGCTATGATAACACCCGCAATCTGCATACCTATCTGCAAAAGGGCAGCTGTCCGGATATCATTGAGCTGAGCAGACAGGATGAAATGTTTGAGATGCTGATGATGGCGCTAAGGATGAAGAAGGGGATGAGCCTCTCTCTGTTTCGGGAACGCTTTGCGGCTGATTTTGAAACAATCTATTCTGCACCGCTTCAAAAGAATATCGCAAATGGCATGCTGCAAGTGAAGGATGATCATGTTTGTACAACGGAAGAGGGCATGCTGTTGCTCCATGATGTACTTGTTGATTTTTTATCGGAGGAAACGTTATGAAGGAAGCGGAACGCAAACGAAAAATACTCTACCATCAGCATCTGACCTCACGCTGTGATGCACAAACAGCTGCACGGGATGTGTTGGCGCTGCAGGCGCAGTTTCTGCGGCATGCACAAATGTCACTGCGCCTCAAAACAAGGGATGATTCATGGAAGCAATGGGTCAAGCAGAGTGTGAAAACACGCGCCTTTCGCGGAACGCTGCATCTGCTGGATGCGGAAGACCGCCTGCTGATCACCTCGGCTCTGTGGAAGGATTATGAGCATCGCAAGTACTATATGGCCCGCTATTATACACCGCAGGAGGAACAGCTTTTCTGCAATGCGATCCTTGATCTGCTGCAGCAGGGCATCTGCGGACGCCGTGAAATTTATACAAGGCTGGTTGCGATGGGGCTGGATGAAAAGCTGTGTGAGCTGGCCTGCTCCAGCTGGGACGGCCTGTTTGCTGTCCTGAATATTCAGGGAAAGGTGATGTTTCAGCATGCGGCATCACGGAAATTTGCCTATGCTCCGATATCGCTGCGAAGCGATCAGGATGCCTGCCGCAAAGAGCTTGTATACCGGTATCTGAAGGGCTATGGTCCGGTAACGCTGCGGGATGCCTGTTATTTCTTCGGCTGGAAAAAGAAAGAGCTGGAGGCTGTATTGCAAAAGATCCATAATGTACAGATGAGTGATTGCAGTGGATATACCGTGTATGAGCTTCCTGAGGAAATCGACGCCTATCCCCGTATCCCCACCGCCGTGTTTCTCAGTGGCTTTGATCCGCTGATGCTGGGCTATGAAAAGCATGAAAACCCGTTTTTGCCGCAGCGCCATCTGCGCAGGGTGTTCAATCTGCAGGGAATCGTATATCCCTGCTTCCTGTATAAGGGAAATGTTGCAGGACGCTGGAAGCTGGAAAAGGAAACCCTGCAGCTACAGCCGTTTGAGGACTTTGATGCTCTGCAGAGGCAGCAGATCGAAAAAGCAGCGAAACGACTGCTTCAGCCTGCACGAATCATATGGGCGGATTTCTAAAAAATGCTTGCATCCAAGCAGTAACTGTGCTATGATAGCAAAGGTTTTATACTTGGTCTACGCGCAATATTCCTCAGCGGTTCACTCAGTATGGAACGAATAAGAAAACAGGAGGAAAGAACATGTTATTAAAAAGCGAAAAACATGCGATTATGAAAGAGTATGCACGTTTCGAAGGAGACACAGGCTCTCCGGAGGTACAGGTAGCTGTATTGACTTACAGAATCAACCAGCTGACGGAGCACTTCAAGGAGCACAAGCACGATTACCACTCTCAGCGTGGTCTGATGAAGATGGTTGGTCGTCGTAGAAACCTGCTGGCATACCTGAAGAATAAAGATCTGAACCGTTACAAGGAACTGATTTCTCGTTTAGGACTGCGGAAGTAGTAAAAAAGCTCGAAAAGAGCTTTTTTTCTTTTATTGGCTTTTAAAATATGATATCATGGTAAAGATAAGAAAAATAGAGGTGAAGAACGTGGCGAAACAGGTATTTCGTTTAGATTTCTGTGGGCGTGGGCTCACAGTGGAAACTGGTGAAGTGGCAAAACAGGCAGGTGGAGCTGTCCTGGTCAGATATGATGACACCGTTGTATTATCAACAGCTACAGCCAGCAAACAGGCGAAGGAAGGCATTGATTTCTTTCCGCTGACCGTTTTATTTGAAGAAAAGCTGTATTCAGTTGGTAAGATTCCCGGTGGATTTTTACGCAGAGAGGGAAGACCGAGCGAGCATGCGACGCTGACGGCCCGTATGATTGACCGTCCGATCCGTCCGTTGTTTGCGGACGGCTTCCGCAATGAGGTACAGGTTGTGAATACGGTATTATCCGTAGATCAGGACTGTACACCGGAAATGACCGCAATGTTTGGGGCATCCCTGGCACTGTGCGTTTCCGACATCCCGTTCAACGGTCCGATTGCCGGTGTAATGGTAGGACGCGTGGATGGCGAATACATCATCAACCCGACTCCGGAGCAGCTGGAGAAGAGTGATATCAACCTGACGGTTGCCGGTACAAAGTATGCCGTAAATATGGTAGAGTCCGGTGCGAAGGAAGTTAGCGAGGAAGCAATGCTGGGTGCTATCATGTTCGGTCATGAGCACATTAAGCAGCTGGTTGCCTTCCAGGAGGAAATCGCAGCAGCCGTTGGAAAAGAAAAGATGGAGGTTAAGCTGTATACCGTGGACGAGGACATCGACCGCGAGGTACGTGCACAGTTTGAACAGGCAATCCGTGATGCGGTATCCATCGAAAAGAAGCTGGAACGCTATGGCAAAATTGACGAGCTGACAGAGGAAGCTGTCGCTGTTTTTGATGCTAAGGAATATGAAAACGAAGCCGCAAAGGCAAAGGTGCTCAAGCAGGTAAAACAGATCTGCCACAGTATTGAGGCAGACGAGGTGCGCCGCTTGATCATTGAAGATAAAGTGCGTCCGGACGGTCGTAAGATTGATGAAATCCGTCCGCTGGATTCCCAGGTTGACATCCTGCCAAGAGCACACGGCAGTGCGCTGTTTACCCGTGGGGAAACACAGGTGTTAAGCGTTACGACGCTGGGACCGATGAATGACAATCAGATCATTGATGATTTAACGGAAGTGGAAACAAAACGCTTCATGCATCACTATAACTTCCCGCCGTATTCCGTAGGGGAAACAGGACGTATGGGAAGCCCCGGCCGTCGTGAGATCGGTCATGGTGCACTGGGTGAGCGTGCACTGTCCCAGGTACTGCCGAGTGTTGAGGATTTCCCTTACACAATCCGTACGGTTGCCGAGGTAACCGAATCCAACGGTTCCTCCTCTCAGGCATCCATCTGTGCCGGAACCATGTCTTTGATGGCAGCCGGTGTTCCAATCAAGGCGCCGGTGGCTGGTATTGCCATGGGTCTGATCATGGATGAGGAAAATGGAAAGTATACCGTACTGACGGATATTCAGGGTATGGAGGATCACTTCGGTGATATGGACTTTAAGGTTGCCGGTACAAGCAAGGGTATCACGGCACTGCAGATGGATATCAAGGTGACAGGAATCACCAGAGAAGTATTTGAAGAAGCTCTGGCACAGGCGAAGGTTGCCCGTGCGCAGATTCTGGAAAATATGATGGCAGCCATCAGCGAACCGAGAGAAGATGTCGGAACCTATGCTCCGAAGATCGAGCAGTTCTATATCGACCCGGAAAAGATTCGGGAGGTTATCGGGCCAAACGGCAAGATGATCAACAAGATCATTGAGGCGAGCGATGATGTTAAAATCGATATTGAGGACGACGGACATGTGGTCATTTACCATATGGATCGTGCGGCAATCAATCATGCAGCGGATATGATTCGTGATATCGTACGGGAAGCCAAGGTCGGCGATATTTATGAGGGCAAGGTTGTCCGTATTGAAAAATTCGGTGCCTTTGTTAATCTGTTCCCGGGGACGGATGGACTGCTGCACATTTCCAAAATCAATCATGAGCGTGTCAACAAGGTGGAGGATGTATTAAACATCGGGGATACCGTTCGTGTCAAGGTTACGGAAATCGATGACCGCGGCCGTGTGAATGTCAGCGCCAAGGCACTGCTTCCTAGACCAAGAACGGAAAAGAAGGAAGAGGATGCGAAGCCTGCAGCTGCTGCGGAGGATAACAAAGAAGCATAAAATCATTACGGAGGCAATCCAGACGGACTGCCTCTTTTCTTATAAAATCACGAACGGTTTTTTCATACCTTGACCTTTTTAAACTGTTGGAATTTTTCTGGATTGAGGCGCTCGAAACTTTTATGAAAATTTATGAAAATAATCATAGGTATTCACATTCCTTTGTGGTAGAATATATGCATGAGGTGAATCGAATGAACTGGTTAACGGAATTGGAAACGTACAAGGATGCGTTTATCCAAGACCTGAGAGGTCTGATTGCCATTCCTTCTGTGCGGGATGACAAAACAAAGACAGCCAATGCACCGTTTGGGACAGGCTGTAGAAAAGCACTGGATTATATGCTGGAACTTGGGAAAAGAGAAGGCTTTCAGATAAAGGATTACGACGGCTATGCCGGTGTGATTGCATATGGGGAAGGGGAAGAAAGCGTCGGTGTGCTGGCGCATTTGGACATTGTGCCGATCGGTGAAGGCTGGAGCAGAGATCCCTTTGGCGGTGACATCGTGAACGGCTACATGTTCGGACGCGGAACACTGGATGATAAAGGCCCTGCCATGGCCGGCTTTTATGCGCTTAAAATGCTGAAGGATAAGGGAATCAAGCTGAACCGCAAGGTCATGCTGATTCTGGGCTGTGATGAAGAAAGCGGAATGGAGTGCATGAATTACTATACAAAGCATGGTGAGCTTCCTACCCTGGGCTTTACACCGGATGCGGATTTCCCGGTTATCTATGGGGAAAAGGGCGGCTTGCATGTGGAACTGAGCGGAACGTGTGATACCGTAATTACAAGTATGCATGCGGGAGAGCGCAGCAATATCGTAATCGGACAGGCAAGTGCCCAGGTTAGGGACTGGAAGGAAGACTATCTGGATGCCTTTCTGTACTATTTACGGGCCTTTGATTTAAAAGGAAGCGTGGAAACTCTGGACAATGAGAGTGCTGTTCTGCATATGGAAGGGGTCTTTGCACATGCGGCTATGCCATACAACGGTGTAAATGCGGCACTGCATCTGTTAAACTTCATTGGCTGTACCTACGGTGATAAATTTGCACACGATACGTATACCATGCTGAAGGACTGGCAGGGAAAACCGCTGGGCATCGATATAGATGGTGCCTACATGGGCTTTTTGACCATGAATACCGGTATTGTAAACATTGAACATAACGAGGCAAGCATCGTCATTGACATCCGCTATCCAAACGATGCAGATCCAAAGCGCATCATGAAGGGCTTTACCGATACGGCGAAGAAGCTTGACTACGCACTGGATGTAACGCTGAAGAAAAACACGAAGCCGCTGTTTGTGGATCCGGATTCAAAGCTGGTCCAGACCTTGAGCAGTGTCTATCGGGATTACACCCATGATACCTTTACGCCGAATATGACAATCGGCGGTGGAACATATGCAAAGAAATTTGATAATTTTGTAGCATTTGGTCCAGAATTACCAAATAGGGAGCAGCCAAAGGATATGTTTATCGGCGGCTGCCACCAGAAGGATGAGGCAATACGGGTGGAAGATTTGTTAAGAGCGGTTGCCATCTATACCGCTGCCGTAGAGCAGCTTGCGAAATAATATGAGGAGTAAACGAATATGAGAATGCGAAAACTGCCCTGGGCCCAGGATTTTCTGAAAGAGCAGGAGGTTGTGGTTCCCGATGCGTCGGCACTTGCCGGAGTCTGGAAGCAGACCCTGAAGCGAGCAGAGCTGCATGTGGAAATCGGAACCGGCAAAGGGGATTACTGGGTGCAGATGGCACAGAAGTATCCGGATATTGCATGGGTCGGCGTTGAAAAAAACATCAATGTGGCTGCCCTGGCTGTACGCAAGTATACCCAGCTGGAACAGCAGCCGGACAACATGCTGTATATTCAGGGAGATGCCGAGGTGATCGACACCTGGTTTGCACAGGGAGAGGTCGATGTGATCCATTTGAATTTTTCCGATCCCTGGCCGAAAAAGCGCGCCCATAAAAAGCGCTTGTCCAATCATGCCTTCATTGCGCGCTATGCACACATTCTGAAGCCGGATGGCGAAATTCAGATGAAAACGGACAACAGTGCTCTGTTTGAATATTCGCTCATGGAATTTCAGGAGGAGGGCTGGCGGCTGAAGGAAGTCAGCGTTGACTATCGCCGCGAGGAGCATGCAGAGGATGTCATAACGGAATACGAACGACGTTTTCTGGAAAAGGGACAACCGATCTATCGGGCGGTTTTTGTGAAGAACGGTAAGGAAAAGGATGCACCTTTCCCTGAGAAATAGGATAGAATACTAAAAAAGGAGCGATACGATGAAAGAATATATGACTGCAATACATTCCATGGAGGAATTTCAGGAGGCTGCCGCTAAAGGCGGTGTCAGCGTTTTTACATTTTCTGCGAACTGGTGTCCGGACTGCCGCTTTATTGAGCCGTTTATGCCGAAGCTGGTAGAGGCATTCAGCGACTACACGTTTTATTATGTGGACCGCGATGAAAATATCGATATCTGTCAGGCATTGATGGTGATGGGGATTCCAAGCTTTGTTGCCTACAAGGACGGTAAGGAAAGCGGCCGCTTTGTTTCCAAGCTGAGAAAAACTGAAAAAGAGATCAACGACTTTCTGGCTGCCCAGAAATAGCGAAAGGACGATGATGTATGTCAGTATTTAAAAAACTTGCAGGCCTTCTGTTTGAAGAAGCGGATGCCGAGGTTCTGGCAGAGGATGAACTGGAACCGATCGAAATCAAGGAAAAGCCAAAGAAAGCAACGGCTTCTCCTGTCGTTGAGGAAGAAAAAACGCATGTGCAGATGGAGTCTTATTTCAATCCGCATGCAGCCGCAGCGAAGGAGCCGAAAAAGGAAGAAAAGAAGTTTGTGACCATTGATCTGGAGGAAAAGCCGAAGGAGAAGGAAAAGGAAGCAATCGTTTTGAGTGAGGAGCCGCTGCGTGTGAAGAAGCCTGTGAAGCGCGAGGAGAAAAAGGAGTTTGAGTTTTCTCCAGTCATATCTCCGATTTTCGGTTCCAGTGAAGAGGAAAGCAAGCCGAAAAAGAAAAGTGCAGCCCCACTGCCGCAGCGCTCAAAGAAAAAAAATCCTTTAGGAACCATTATCTCACCATACTACGGTGTCGGCGAGCTGGAGGAATTTGAGGCAAAGGCACAGGAAAAAATCGAAGAAAAAGAAAAGCTGAAAAAGGAAGAGCTTCCACAGCAGGAGGTTGAAAAATACGACCTGGAGGAAGAAATCAACAGCGTTCCGCTTGAGGATATGATCGAGAAAACACCAGGTGAGGACGGCGATGATCTGATGCAGATTTCTCTGTTTGGAGAATCTACACCGATCAGCAGCGTTGATGATGCAAGCGATAAAGAGTAAAAGAGGTGTTTCTTATGCATTATCATTTCATTGGAATTAAAGGGAGCGGGATGGCATCTCTTGCGACGATCGTTGCAGATCGCGGAGATGAGGTCAGCGGTTCCGATATTGAAAAATATATATTTACCCAGCAGCCACTGGAGGAGCGTCATATTCCGATTACGTCATTTTCCGCAGATAATATTCATGAGGGAGATACCGTGATTATCGGAAATGCTTTTAATGAATCCAATCCGGAGGTGAAGAAAGCCCTGGCTATGGATACTGTGAAAACCTACTGGTATCATGAGTTCCTCGGCAGTCTTGCGAAGGAATACACATCGATATCCGTAGCGGGTACACATGGCAAAACGACAACGACCGGCATGCTTTCCCACGTAATGAGTCTGGCGGCGCCAACCGGTTATCTGATTGGTGATGGAACCGGAGAAATGCCGAAGGACAGCCGTTATTTTGTGCTGGAATCCTGTGAGTATCAGCGTCATTTTCTGGCATATAAGCCGGAATATGCCATCATTACCAATATCGAGCTGGATCATGTCGATTATTATAAGGACATGGAGGACTACTGCGACGCATTTGAAGCCTTTGCGAATCAGATTCAAAAGGGTGTCGTGCTCTTCGGAGACGATGCGGCTGTGCGCTCCCTGCATGTGAAAACAGAACATTTATATTACGGCTTAAAGGATCACAACGATGTGCAGGCGGTGCATGTGAAGCAACATGAGGACGGCATGCAGTTTGATGTGCTGTATCGAAAGAAGCTGTTTGCACATTTTGATCTGCCCTTTGTCGGTAAGCCACTGCTGTGGAACAGTCTGGGCGTTATCGCTATCGGTATCATGGAGGGACTGAGCGGGGAATTGCTGCAGGAGGGTCTGCAAAGCTTTCCCGGTGTAAAACGCAGGTTTACAATTGAAGAAAACGGGGATAATGTATATATCGATGATTATGCACATCACCCCACAGCAGTGAAATATATGATCGAGGCGGCACGCATCAAGTATCCGGGGAAGAAGGTAATTGCCCTGTTCAAGCCGGATCGCTATTCCCGTATCTATTATTTCATGGATCGCTTTGCGGAAGAGCTGAATCAGGCGGATGAAGTGTATCTGTGTCATTTTCCGGAGAATGCCGCAAGAGAAGCCGGTATTGATATCACGATTTCGGACCTTGCGGATAAATGTGAGAAGGCGACTGTCATCAATGAGGATGAGGAAGCGGCAAGAATGCTTGCACAGCGCGGTCCGGCCGTATATCTGTTTATGAGCAGCAAGGATATATACAAATTAAAAAATATTGTAAAAACTTTTCAATAGAAGTTGAAAAAACTTACAAATTGTTTTAGAATAAATAAAGAGGTGTTTCTATGGGTTTAGATCAATTATTGGAATTAACAAGCAGTGTCGCCAGCAAGGCATTGCCGATCTGTGGTGTTGTTGTGCTTATTTTCCTCGCTGTTTTTGTAAAGCATCTGATTGTACTGCTGAAAAATGCGAATGATGCCGTTGTGAAAATGTCAAAGACGCTGGAAACGACAAACCGGCAATTAGAAACACTGGACAAGCCGCTGAATACGCTGAATGAGCTGAGTGAAACGGTAGATTGTGTTCATGAGGCGAGCAAGCATGCGGTACGTTCCACTCTGGTAGCTGTCATAGAGAATTTTTCTTCCATCAAGGACTGGGTGTTTGCCGGTATGAAGAAGGAAGACGATCGTGATGAAGAGGATGGAGTGAGTGAATAATCATGGATAACGAACGAGAAAAAGAAGTCGAAGATCTGGAACAGAAGGCGAAGTTCACCATTATCACCATGGAATGTGACGATGATGATGAAAACGGTCGTTCAAAGAAAATTCTGGATGATGCTGCCATACAGCTACAGCGCCTTTTTCAGGAAATGCGTGACTGGCTGCGTGAGCATGCGGATTCCATGGAAGTGAACGAGCGAATGGAACGTTTGAAACTAGAGACACAGAAGCTGCTTGCGTCAACACAGGATCGTCTGCAGCGCTTTTCACAGCGGGAGGATGTACAGGCAGGCAGTAAAAAGGCTGCCGCGGCTGCAGATAAGCTTGCAGGCTATGTACAGGAAGGCATACAGGAGGTTCGTCAGAACGAATATGTACGCCGATCCGTTCATGCTGTAGCGGATACGGTGGATACCATTCGCAATGACGAGCAGGTGAAAAAAGGCGTAAGAAAGCTGAAAAAAGGAACACTGAAAGCGGCGGAGGCTGCATTTCAGGGACTGAAGCGTGTCTTGGACACAGATGAAGACGACAGTCGGAAGGGATAACAGGTTATGAAAAGAATTACGATTTATGATGTAGCAAAGGAAGCCGATGTATCTCTGGCAACAGTATCCCGTGTAATCAACGGTTCAGAGGTCGTGCGTGAGGATACCCGTATCAAGGTACAGGAAGCCATTGAAAAGCTGGGCTACAAGCCGAATGCAATCGCACAGGGACTGGCATTGCAGAAAACCACAACGATTGCGCTGATTGTTCCGGAGGCAAGCTATTTCTATACCGGACAGATCATCAATGGTCTGATCGATGTGGCAAAAATATATAAATACAACATCATGCTGCATACCACAACCGAGGGTATCACGGAAATGAACGATATCATTGAAAATATCATCAAATCCCGTGTGGACGGTGTTGTGATTTTCAATGACAAGCTGAATAAGGAAGAACTGAACCAGCTGACCAGATATCAGGTACCGATCGTTGTCATCGGTAATAAGATGAGTGATGATACCGTGGGAAGCGTCTACGTGGATTATGCGAACCTTGTATATGAATATGCAAGCGGCTGCATCAAGCAGGGCAAGAAAAATATTGCACTGGTAGAGGACCGCAAGAACCCGCAGATGATCAAGCAGCTGCTGGACGGCTTAAACAGAGCATTTGAAGAGCAGGGGATGAAATTTGAAAGCTTTATTCAGATTCCAAAGGAATACCGTTCCTCCTATCTGTTCCTGAAGGAATACATGAAGCAGGGAATCCGCCATGATGTCGTGATTACCTATCGTGATTCCCAGGCGATGGCCGTGATGAATACCGCAAAGGAAGCAGGTATCAGTATTCCGGATGAAATGGAATTGATCTGTATTCTGGACAGCAAATACAATGCAATGGCACGTCCTCAGATTTCCGGATTTAAGATTCCGGATTATGATTTAGGAGCTGTGGCAATGCGTCTGTTGACAAAGATGCTGCACGATGAAAACGAAGTTACCGATAAGGAAATCGAGCTGAGCTACATCTACACACCGAGAAAATCTACAAAATAGGATTGACAATTTTTACAATAACAGATATCCTGAATAAGGAAAGCGTTGATAAGAAAAGAGCTTGGGGATGATCCCTTCAGAGAGCGGCTGGCTGGTGAAAAGCTGCGGGATGCCTTGAGAAATACACCTTGGAGCTGTCTACTGCAAAGGTAGACCGGACTGCCCCGTTATGGCATTGAGTGCTTCTGTAAAGAAGAACTAAGGTGGTACCACGCTATGTTGCGTCCTTGGATGACAGGGACGTTTTTTTATTTCAGAAAGGAAGACGATGATGAAATTATTTGATGAATTGAAATACCGCGGACTGATCAATGATGTGACAAGTCCACAGCTGGAAGAAAAACTGAACAACGGAGGACTGACCTTCTATATCGGAACCGATCCGACCGGTGATTCCCTGCATATCGGACACTACTCCTCTTTGCTGTGTGCAAAACGGTTAAAGGAGCATGGGCACCATCCAATCATGCTGGTTGGAGGCGCAACCGGATTTATCGGTGATCCGAAGGCAAGTGGTGAACGCAATATGCTGACAAAGGAAGTGCTGGAGCACAATTACCAGTGTCTGAGCAAGCAGATTGAAGCGCTGTTCGGCTTTGAAATGGTCAATAATCTGGATTGGACAAAGGATATTTCCGTGATTGATTTCCTGCGGGATTATGGAAAATACTTCAATGTCAACTACATGATCAACAAGGAAACGGTGAAGCGCCGTCTGGATGCCGGTATCAGCTATACCGAATTCTCCTACATGATTTTACAGGCACTGGACTTTTTACATCTGTATGAGGATAAGGGGTGTACACTGCAGCTTGGCGGACAGGATCAGTGGGGAAATATCACAAGCGGTCTGGAGCTGATTCGCAAGAAGCATGGTGCGGATGTGGAGTGCTATGGACTGACGATGCCGCTGATTACCAAGGCTGACGGTACGAAATTTGGAAAGAGTGAGTCCGGTACGGTATGGCTGGATAAACATAAAACAAGTGCGTATGAAATGTATCAGTTCCTCGTAAATTCCGAGGATGAAAAGGTAATTGATTACCTGAAGAAGCTGACCTTCCTGAGCAAGGAGGAAATCGACGCACTGGAGGAAAAGGTGAAAACCGAGCCGCATTTCAGAGAGGCACAGAAAACACTGGCGAAAGAGGTTGTTACCTTCCTGCATGGGGAGGAGGAATACAACAAGGCGTTAAAAATCACCAACGCGCTGTTTAAGGGAAATATCAAGGAGCTGGATGCAGGAGAGCTGCAGGATGCTTTGAAGGGCTTTGAAGCCGCGGAAATTGCTGATGAGCTGACTCTGACGGATACACTGGTGCAGGCCGGTATTGCAAGCAGCAAGCGGGAAGCCAGAGAATGGATCAATCAGGGCTCTATTCAAATCAACGGGGATAAGGTGAAGGATGTGGAGTTTATCGTATCCTCTAAAAATGCCATCTCGAAGGGACGTACACTGATCAAAAAGGGAAAACGGAATTATTTTGTGATTTCACAGAAATAGAGCAGAGAAAAGAAGATAGCAGACTGCAATACGAAGAATCTATTACAGTCTGCTTTTTTTGTGAAGCCTTGATGAATTACGAAATTCCTTCTATTTCCATGCGCAAACGGCTTTCCTAATGGCAAAAGCCTGTTTGCGACATACAATGGCGTAAGGAGGGATAGTGTGAAGATTGCAGTGATATGCAGTGATGAAAGAATGATACAGGTATATGACAATCTGTCCAGGGACTTTATGGTAGATCGTCTGGATGCACAAACGGATTTCCTGAATCTGCCACAGTATCAGGCAGTGGTCTTCCCGGTAAAGGGCGTTGATGAGTTTGGATATGTCCGCATACAGGAGCAGGCGATTCACATACCGCACGCCTTTTACGAAATGCAGGGTAAGGATTGTCTGTTGTTTTGCGGAATTCGAAATGCAGTGCTGGATGCCTTGCCGCAGCGAAAAATCTATTACATGCTGGAGGAGAGCGTGATTCATGAAAATGCGGTATTGACGGCTGAGGGTGTGCTGAATGAGCTGATCAGCTGTATCTGTAAGAGCATTTACGATATACAGGTCGATATTGTCGGATATGGTCATTGCGGACAGGTGATTTATGACATGCTGAAGAATTTGCATGTCCGTGTTCGCATCATACGAAGGGATTGTAAAAAGGAGGGGGACTTTCTGCCGGTTCGTGATTGGGAAACCTGTGGTGATGTTATCATCCATACGGCAACGGGTGTCATGATTGCACCATCCAGAATGCGCAGCTGGAAAAACAAGCCGGTCATCATCGATATATCCACACCGGATCTGATTGATCTCAAGGCGGCACATGAGGAAGGTATTACCGTGATCAAGGCGGGAAATCTGCCGGGACGCTTTGCCTGCATCAGTGCAGGAAATATTATCGCGGAATGTATAAGGGGGAAACTGAACAATGGAAAATAAACGCATTCTGTTCGGTATCTGCGGCTCTTTCTGTAACCATGCGGCAGTTCTCGAGCAGCTGACAGCACTGTGTGAGCGCAACGATGTGACGGCTGTCGTCAGTGAAAATGTATATACGTGCTCCACCCGTTTTTTCGATAAGGACGTATTCCTGGGAAAAGTAAAGGATGTGACAAAACACGACATCATCCATACAATCGTGGAAGCAGAGAAAGTTGGGCCGGCAAACGCATATGATATAATGGTGATTGCACCCATGACAGCCACTGTTGCAGCAAAGATGGCACATGGTATTTACGATCATCCGGTTACACTGTCTGCAAAGGCCATGATTCGCAATCAGCGGAATATCGTATTCGGCATCGCGACGAATGACGGTCTGGGAATCAGCGGGGTGAATATCTTTTCTCTGATCAATATGAAGCATTTTTATATCATACCGTTTCGACAGGATGCCCCTTTTTCCAAGGAGCGAAGCATTGTGTCTGACTGGGAGCTGATGGAGCAGACGATGGATCAGGCCTTAAACGACAGACAGCTGCAGCCAATCTTACTGGGAGGCAGATAAACTATGAAAAAACTGATGGTTGCTTTGGTTACCCCGTTTACCAGGGATAACAAAGTGGACTACAAATCGATGGACCGCATCCTTCACCGGCTTTTGAAGGAGGGGTGCGACGGCTTCATCGTGTGCGGGACAACGGCAGAAACACCGACACTCTCTCATAACGAGAAGCTTTCCATTCTTCGCCATGTCATCAAACGCGTGAAGCATCGCGCAGAGATATGGTATGGCTGCGGCAGCAATGATACAGCTGCGACGATTCTGGCATGCAGGGAGGCACAGAAGGAGGCAATTGACGGTGTATTGATTGTAACGCCGTATTACAGCAAGCCGAATGCTGCCGGGCTGTATGCACACTTTGATGCACTTGCTTCTGCTGTGGATACCAATATTATGCTGTATAACGTGCCGGCAAGAACCGGGGTGGAGCTTACCTATGAAACGATCCATGCCCTACTTGAGAAGCATAAGAACATAACGGCATTAAAGCAGGCCTGTTCCAATCTGGATATGGTGCGCAGACTGAAGCAGCAGCATCCGGATTTTCTGATTTACAGTGGAGAGGACGGCTTCTTTGATGAGGGCTTTGATGCCGGCATGGATGGACTTGTCTCTGTCATGGGACATGTATGTATGAAGGAGCTTCGTACCTTTTGTGATGATGAACGCGTCGATAACCGGCTGCGCCGGAGGCTCTATGAGCTGGCAGCCTTGACATTTACGGAAGCATCCCCGGCACCGGTGAAATACATGCTGCATCTGCAGGATGAGTGTGAAAATATCCTGCGGCTGCCACTGGTTGCCGTCAGTGAAGCAGCGGAAAACAGAATTCAGGAGTATTTCACGAAATATCGACACCGATTGGAGGATTGAGCTGATAGGATGAAATCGGTGATACAATGGTACAAATCAAGGTGTTTGATGAGGAGCATGAGGATGATTTGACAGAGGTGGTCAATGCCTGGCTTCAGGAGCATGCGGATATCCGTCTGATGGATATCAAGTTTTCAACAGCTGTGAGTGATTTTGAAGAGGAACAGATTTACTGCTTCAGTGCGATGGTGATTTTCAGCACATAGATTTCAGACAGTGGTTCATACTAACAGCGTGGAGGTGTAAACCATGCAGAAAAAAACCGAAATTTTATGCAGCGTACACAATTGTGTTTATAACAAGGATGCATGCTGTAACGCAGAAACCATCAGCGTATGCTGTGATAACTGTGTTCATCCAAATGATTGTCACGAAACGGAATGCAAATCCTTCCGCTGCAGATGTACAAAATAAAACAGTCCCCGGGGCTGTTTTATTTTCGTTGTTTCTTATGAGGTGCTATGGGTATGGTCATGTATCGTACACCGGACACTGTTTAAATGACATACGCATACCCATACGCAGTCGATTCGTATTCGCATACATATCGAAAAGAGCCTGCACCATCTTATCCGGCTGCATGGCAGCGGTTGGCTGTTAAAATATGGAAAGCGGGTGAAATGCTTGCAGGAACAGGAGCGATTTGCTATAATGGCACACGTAAGTTAGAATAAGCTAACAGAATGAAGGAGGACATCTATGAAAAAGACAATCGGGATGCTTTGTATGCTTCTTGTGACACTTGGCTTTGTGAGCGGGTGCCAAGGCAGACAGGAGGCATCTTCTAGCGATAAAACAATAACGGTAAGGGATGCGAAGGGAGAGGTGGAAATTCCGGCAGAGCCGAAGCGTATCGTTGATCTAAGCGGAAACAGTGATATTTTATCTCTGCTAGGATATTCCGTTGCCGGTACGGCAAATTCGGATGCCTATGATTACACCCAATTGCCAACCTATCTTCAGGAGCCGTTACAGGGTGCGAAAATTCTTGGCTACAGTATGCAGGATACCATGGACATCGAGGGTATCCTGGAACTCCATCCGGATTTAATCATTATCTCCGGCGTGCAGGAAAAAATGTATGAGCAGCTGAAAAAAATTGCGCCGACGCTTATGGTGGAGCTGGCACAGACAGACTGGCGGCAGGATGTGAATACCTTTGCCCGTATGTTGCAGCAGGAGGACCGTGCTGCATCATGGCTGAAGAGCTATGATGAAAAAGCGAAGAAGGCCGGCGCTGCCGTACGCAAGGCGAATGGTGAGGATACCACCTATCTGGCCCTGCTGGCAAGCGGGGGACAGCTGTTTGTATTTGATGCAGCCGGTATCGGAAGTGTTCTCTATGAAGATATGGGCCTGAAGAAGCCTGCCAATATGCCGCGGCAGGATTCCATCAGTCTTCCCGTTATTTCCTATGAGGGACTGGCGGATCTGGATGCCGATCATCTTATCGTTGTCGGTACGGATGCTGATATGAAGGCCCTGAAAAAGAATAGCATCTATAAGTCAATGCAGGCAGTGAAAAACAACAGGGTGCTTGAACTGCCGTCGAGTCCGTATTTCAATATCGGGTACAGCAGTATCGGAAGAGACGTGTTTCTGGATGAGGTTCAAAGCCTGCTGGTAAAGTAAGATGCGCAAGAGGATTCTGATAGCGACGGCAAGCGGCATTCTGCTGTTGCTTCTAGGCATTGCCTTATCAGTTCTGGCAGGAGCGAAGGATATTCCATTCGATGATGTCCTGCATGCTCTGTTCGATTATCAGGGAACGCTTCATGATCAGCTGATTCGCGATGTGCGTCTGCCGCGTGCGCTGAGCGCCTTACTGACGGGAGGACTGCTCGCAGCCAGCGGTGTAATGATGCAGGGAATTTTGCGTAATCCGATCGCAGAGCCATCCATTCTCGGTATCACGCAGGGCTCGGTTATGTTTGTGGCCATCGCCCCCATGCTTCCTTTGCTTACTGCGGCTGGTAATTTCTGGACAGCACTTGCAGGTGCCGGCTTCAGTGGTCTTCTGGTGTTTCTGTTTGCTGTTAAATATGCCGGACATCCGGATGTATCGCGTATCCTTCTGGCGGGCAGTGCTTTGAGCATTTTCTTTCTATCTGCGGCTTCCCTGAGTGCACTTATACAAAATCGCTCGCAGGAGCTGGCCTTCTGGATTGCCGGAGGCTTTCGGCAGGCCGACTGGGGTGCCGTCATCGGTTTGGGGATTGTCACGCTTGTCTGTATGGGCAGCTTTCTGCTGCTGAGCGGTAAGGTCAATCTTCTTTCCCTCGGTGATGAAGCTGCCATTTCCCTTGGCATTGATGCTGCCGGATTAAAAAAGAAGGTCATACTGGTGATGATTCCGCTTTGTGCAATGTGCGTGGCAGTTGCCGGCAATATCGGCTTTGTCGGACTGTTTGTTCCGAATATTCTGCGCAGCATGCTCTCGCGGGACATTCGTCATACACTCCCTCTCAGCTTTTTGTATGGAGGTGTGCTTATGGTGTTTTCCGATATTGCTGCCAGAACACTGAGTGCGCCCTATGAGCTGCCGGTCGGCTTGTTTACTGCCCTGCTGGGAATACCGGTGTTTTTGCTGCTGGTGAGAAAGGAGTGCGGCTGATGCGTAAACGATTTTGGATCGTTGGCTTTTGTTTGTTCGTACTGCTTGCTGCCGCTGCACTTTCCATCATGGTCAGCAGCTTTGCAATCAGCCCTTCCGACGTATTGCGGACGCTGCTGGGCGGGGGAAGCAGCACCCATGCATTTGCAGTCTTTCAGATACGGCTTCCGCGTATCGTACTTGCGATTCTTGTTGGAAGTGCGCTCGGTGTATCCGGCGCCATACTGCAGGGAATTACGAAAAATCCGCTTGCAGAGCCCGGTATGATCGGTATCAATGCGGGCAGTGCACTGTTTGTGGTCTTGTGGATTTCGTATGGAGCGAACGCATACTACAGCTCCCTTTCCAATGTAAAGGTGCTGTTCATGCCGCTGCTTGCCATAGCCGGAGCATTTTGCACTACGGCCTTTCTATATGCATATTCATGGCGCAAGGGAATCCGCCCGATTCGCTTTTTACTCACCGGTGTCGGTGTCAATGCAGGAATTACCGCAGTGATCAGCTTTTATCAGCTGCAAATGAGCAGAGGAGATTATAATCAGGTGCTGATGTGGACCAACGGCTCCTTGTGGGGAAGCAGCTGGCGTTATATTCTTGTCAGTGCACCGCTCATTCTGTTTCTTGCGGGGCTGGTATGGACACACAGCAGAACGCTGGACATCCTTTCTCTTGGTGATGAAGGGGCAACAGCACTAGGCGTATCTACCCGTCGGACGCGGATACTGTTTCTGGCAGCCGGTGCGGCGCTTGCGGCTCTGGCAACGGCTGTGGCAGGAAATATTGCGTTTCTGGGACTGCTGGGTCCCCAGATTGCACTGCGTATCACCGGTATGCGGCATCGCCTGCTGCTTCCGCTTGCAGCACTGATCAGCTCCATACTGCTGGTTGTTGCGGATATGCTGGCCAGAAATCTGTTTTCACCGCTGGAGATTCCGGCAGGAATTCTGGTCTCCATGATCGGCATTCCCTATTTTATTTATCTGATGATGAAACTCGACAGGAGGTAGCACAATGCTAGAAGTACACAATCTGTATGCCGGATATGATGGGCGCAATATCCTGCAGGATGTCAGCCTGCAGATACCGGAGGGGAAAATCACGATGATGATCGGTCCAAACGGCTGTGGGAAATCAACGCTTTTAAAGACGATGGCCGGTATCATCACGCCGCAGAAGGGAGAGGTTTTGCTGGATGGTGTTTCCCTGAAGGGAATGAAGCGCAGACAGGTGGCGAAGCGACTTGCCCTGCTTCCGCAGTCTCCGCTGGTTCCGGAAGGTCTGCGTGTACGAGAGCTGGTGCAGTACGGCCGCTTTCCCTATCAGAAGGCGATGCGTTCGCTGAATCGACAGGATCTTGAGATCGTCGCGTGGGCTATGAAAAAGACCGGAGTTCTTGTGCATGCGGATGCCTATGTCAATGAATTATCCGGCGGGCAGCGGCAGCGTGTGTGGATTGCCATGGCCCTGGCACAGAAAACCGGTATTCTGCTGCTGGATGAGCCGACAACCTATCTGGATATCGCTCATCAGCTGGAAATACTGGAACTGCTAAGAGACTTAAACAGGGAGGAGCAGACGACGATCATACTGGTTATCCACGATCTGAATCAGGCCGCAAAATTTGCGGATCATGTGATTGGCATGAAGCAGGGAAGGGCACTATACTGCGGGAAGGCACAGGAGGTTATCCGGGAACAGCAGCTGCTGCAGCTGTATGATATTCATGCGAAAATCGTGCAGGACGAGGAACATGGCTACCCGATTTGCATGGATTATGCACTGCATAAACATACTGATATACCTGAGCATTGAGGCTGTGCAACTTGCTGGTGATACAGACTTATCATAGCGTAGAAATCTGTCTGCGCTTTGGCGGGTCTTTTTTTATTTCCGACCCGATGCCTGTAAGCAGCTGTACACGGATGCAGCATTTTTTGCTTTTCATCCTTTGCCATTTGTACGCAATTGTTATCCTAAATGTACAAATAAAGTACCGCATGATTATAAAATGTGGCTTAAATAATGCCTTTATGGTATAATATCTCGAGAGGTGATTCCATGCGAAAATTCCCCCTTTGGTGTCTGCTCTGCTTCCTGCTGCTCACCGGCTGCGGCGATGCGCATAAAGAAGAGCAGGAGAGCATAAAAAATTATGAGAGCTATGTAGACGCTGTATTGAACAACAAGGGCAGTGAATCCAAAATCATACCCTTTGATTATAAGCTTTCTGTATTTAAGCAGAAGGACAACAGCTATCAGTATGAGATTATTATTTCCAATCCACGCGTGGCGATGTACAATATTCAGGCGATTGCTGTAGATCCGGCCTTGGACAGCAACAGCAATGTCTATCCGTGTCTGGGATTGCTGGGAGATGACGCAAAAACCTCCTTCAACATGATTCCATATCAGGCAAACGGTGCGCGTAACTTTGTCAGTAAAATCTTTCTGGACGGTATATCCGAGCATGATCAGTTTACATTGCAGGTTATGGTAACCTGGAAGGATTCCAAGCTGGTTAATACGAGCCGTGTATTCTTCACATGTAATTATGCACAGAAGGATAACGAGGCGAATGGTTAACGGGAACTAGAAAGGATACGTTATATGAGTAAGAATATGGATGTTTCCAAACGGAAGCAGTCGATTATAGCAGGAGGGCTGATCAGCTCTGCCGGCATCTTTTTTGCAAAATTCATTGGATTGTTCTATGCAGTCCCTTATAATTCCATGCTGGGAACAGCAGACAATCTGGCCTATTACGGAGTAGCCTTCAATATATATTCCTATCTGCTGAATATCTGTACAGCAGGCTTTCCGTTTGCGATTGCGACATTGATCGCAAAATATTCCACAAGAGGGGATTATCAAACCTCACTGCTGATCAAAAAGCTGTCCGCATCCCTGATGACCTGCTTCGGCTTCGGGATGATGATTATCGTAATTCTGTTTTCCTCTCCGCTGGCTGCACTTGTTATGCCGGATGAGGGAGACAGCGTTAAAACGATGCAGATGGTACTGATACTGATTTCCTTTGCCCTGTTTTTCGTACCGCTGCTTTCCAGTATCCGCGGCTTCTATCAGGGACTCAAGCACATGGAAATTTATGCACTGTCACAGGTTCTGGAGCAGGTTGCCCGTGTGGCATTTCTGCTGAGCGCCAGTGCGATTGCGGTATATGTATTGCATACGGATCAGGTATGGGCGCTGTATTTCGGTGTGATTTCCACCAGTATATCGGCAATTCTGGCAATCATGCATCTGAAGCTGTATGATAAAAAGCAGATGCGCGAGCTGAAGAGGTTAGCCAAAACACAGGAAGTTGCCGGAAACAACGATCGAAGAGAAATTCTTAAGGAGCTTGTTTTCATTGCGTTTCCTTATTTGATTGTAGCGATACTGGGCTACAGCGATACGATTGTCAACACGCTGTTTTTGAATAAGGGGCTTGAAGCGCACGGCAATACGGATGCGGAAATCTTACTCATCAGCGGCTCTATCAATTACGGTGTTTTAAAGCTGATGTCCATTCCGATGATTCTGGCACCGGGGTTCTCCTCCGCCATCATACCGCATATCACTACGGCACTTACCAATCATGACCTGAAGCTGGTACGCAAAAATATCCGGGACTGTGTGGATATCGTCCTGTATATCGGACTGCCGATTTCCTTCTGTCTGTTTGTTTACGCAAAGCCGCTGTATGCCATCTTGTTTCCACCGGCAGATCCGAAGAATCTGGAGCTGCTTGCCGATATTTTGAGCTGGTTCTCCATCGAGGCGTTTTTAAATACCATCGGACCGATTTTCACGGCACTGTTAATGGCAGTAGGCTTGCGCAGGCTGAATATCCGCAACCTTGCCATCATGATGGTGGTGAAATTTTCGGTGGCCTATCCACTGTTAAAATATTTCGGCTATCAGGGAGTTGTCATGTCAAGTATTCTTGCAATGGGGATTTTTATCATTCTGGATATCTATGCATTGACATCACGCTATAAGATTCGCTGGAAATATACGCTGCATAAGCTTCTGGTTATCCTTTTGGCGATGGCAGCCCTGTTTGCAGTCGCAAGAGGCTGCGATTTGATTGGCTTGAAGGGCTATGGCTCCGGGCGGATGCTGAGTCTTTTACAGCTTGCTGTCAACGGAAGTCTTGCAATGCTGGTATACTTTGGCATCACGTACTTCTTTTCCATACCGCAGACCATTCTGCATCTTGACCTGTCCCGCTTACTGAAGCGCGGAAGAAGGAGATAGCATATGCGACTGGATAAATATCTGGCCCATGCAGGTTTGGGTACCCGCAAGGAGGTCAAGCTGGCTATTCGCAAGGGAAGAGTGAGTGTCAATGGTGAGGTATGCCGAAAGGATGACAGGAAAATCCAGGAGGGTGTGGATGTCGTTTGTTTGGATAAAGAGGAAATCTATTATGAGGCTGTTGTCTATATCATGCTGAACAAGCCGCAGGATGTTGTCAGTGCCACCAGTGATCCCACATATGAAACCGTGCTGGACTGCATCGATGCCTTTTTGCCAAAGGATTGTTTTCCGGTCGGACGACTGGACATGGATACGGAGGGCCTGCTGCTGATCACAAATGACGGAAAGCTGGCGCATCGTCTGCTTTCTCCCAAGCATCATGTTGAAAAAACCTATCTGGTGGATCTGGCGCAGCCGCTGCAGGAAGGTGATCAAAAGAAGCTGGAAAACGGCAGTATCGTACTGGATGAGGAACCTGTTCTTCCGGCTCGTGTGGAAATTCTGGAGGACACGCAAATCCTTCTGCATATTCAGGAGGGAAGATTTCATCAGGTGAAGCGTATGCTGCATGCAATCGGTAATGAGGTTGTCCATCTCAAGCGGATCGCCATGGGACCGCTGCGGCTGGATGAAGCACTTGCGAGTGGGGAATGGCGGTATCTGAGCGAAGAGGAAATCACTGCCCTGAAGAATGTGGCATGATCAGTATTGTCGTTGCAATGGACGCCAATCAGCTGATCGGCGCAAATCATAAAATGCCATGGCATTGCCCCGCAGATTTAGCTCATTTCCGTCAGCTGACACTGCATCATCATTTGCTGATGGGGAGAGTGACCTATGAGCATCTGCCGAAACGACTGGATCATAGAATTCTGCATGTCGCAGGTCATAAGCCGCTGTACGATAGCGATGTGCTCCCCTGCAGCGATGCGCAAGCACTTTGCAGGGAATGGAAGAAGAAAGAGGAAGTGCTCTATGTCTGCGGCGGTGCACAGATTTACGCTGCAGCAATCGCATATGCAGATGAGCTGTGGATTACCCGAATCGAGCAGTCGTATACAGGGGATACCTGGTTTCCGGCGTTTTGCATTGGGGATTTCCGATTGCTTTCAAATGAACAAAAAGAAGGATGCAGCATCATGCATTATCGTAGAAGATAAGCAGGAAGGAAGGGAACTTTATGCGTTTTGTCGATCTAATAGAAAAAAAGAAACAGAAGCAGCCACTGACAAAGGAAGAGCTTCATTTTTTCATTACCGGTTATGTCCGGGGGGATATTCCGGATTATCAGGTCAGTGCGCTGCTAATGGCGATTTACTTTAATGGTATGAATGCACAGGAAACAGCCTGGCTGACAGAGGAAATGCTGTACAGTGGAGATGTGATTGATCTATCGGCGATTTCCGGAAGAAAATGTGATAAGCATTCCACCGGAGGTGTCGGTGATAAAACAAGTCTTTCCCTTGCGCCAATGGTAGCTGCCTGCGGTGCCAAGGTCGCGAAAATGAGCGGTCGAGGACTGGGACATACCGGCGGAACGCTAGATAAGGTGGAGTCTGTTAACGGCTTTCAGGTTATGCGGACACAGGAACAGTTTATTTCACAGGTGAATGATATCGGTCTGGCACTGATCGGACAAACCGCAACACTGGTGCCGGCAGATAAAAAGCTGTATGCTTTGCGCGATGTGACGGCTACCGTCAACTCGATTCCTCTGATTGCATCCAGCATCATGTCAAAGAAGCTGGCAGCCGGCTCTGATACGATTCTTCTGGATGTGAAATTCGGAGAGGGTGCCTTCATGGAAACAAGCGATAAAGCAAAGGAGCTGGCAGAAGCGATGATTGCCATCGGAAGCCATTTCGGCAAGGATGTCAAGGCACTGATCAGCAACATGAATCAGCCGTTGGGCAATGCCATCGGAAATGCACTCGAGGTAAAAGAGGCAATTGCAACGCTACAGGGAAAAGGGCCTGAGGATTTTACACAGCTGTGTCTGGAGGCCGGAAGCATCATGCTCATGCAGACAGGAATAGCCAGAGATGAAGAGAACGCAAGAAAGCAGCTGCTGGAAGTTATTCAGAATGGAAAGGCACTGGAAAAGCTGGTTGCCATGGTTGCGGCACAGGAGGGGGATGTAGAGCAGGTTCTGCATCCAGAGCTGCTGCCACAGGCAAAAGAGATTTTGGAAGTAACATCGCGGGAAGAGGGCTATGTGAAGGAGCTGCATGCTTTGGAGCTGGGGACGCTGGCGATGAAGCTTGGTGCAGGACGTATGGTTAAGGAGGATCCGGTTGATCCAGCTGTCGGAATCGTGTTAAACAAAAAGGATGGAGACTATGTAAACAAGGGGGATATTCTTGCCTATGTACACATCAATCATCCATTACCGCAGCACTGGCTGGAGGACTTCTATCAGACCTATGTCTTCACACAGGAGAAGGTGGAAAAGCAGAAGCTGATCCATGATATCATTCGATAAATGCGTACTGCAAAAGCATTTCTAAGCACTGGCGGAATACTCACTGTCCTCAGTGTTCTCCTTTTTATATCAAATTCTGCGAACGGAATCCAAGCCATGATCCGCTGTCTTACACTGGCTTTTGGGATAATGCTTATGACAAGAGGTGTTCTTCTGTGTCTGCACGTTAAGCAGAGAGGCCTTATATGGCTGTATGGTGCGGGTGTTCTGATCATGAGCTGTTATACACTGCTGGCGCTGGACACCTATGTCTTTCATGTCATGCAATGGTTTCCCGGCATTATCCGTTATCCGTTATTTTCACTCTATGGTATCAGCTATCTGCTGTTTGCTCTGCCAGGCATCTTTCTGCATGTCGGCAGTTCCGGTAACGATGTGTGAGTGAAATTGTATGAGAGTGTTATACAACAAGGGCAAGGACTTTTTATACAATATTGGATTCATTTCCTGATTACGTATGATAATCCTTTGTAAATTACGAAAACGGTATTCTTTGAGAATTGTGCCGTGTCACACCTTCACGAAATATATATAGCTGATTTATAAATATAAGAAAGCCTCCAGATTACGGGAGGCTTTCTTGTATATTTTCAAAGCAGTTTTAAACAGTACGCAATCAAAAAACCTGACGATTGCTCATAAATCAGGAATATGCTCTTCAGGTATCAGAGTACCTTTTTTATCATAGAACATAATGGATTTAGCCTCATCATACGCTACATTCATTACGTATGATTTTATAATATATTTATCATTCTTTAATAGGTTTGGGCAACTTAAGGTTAAATATTCATCCTTATCAGATGCGGTTAATTGTATTGAAAATCGGTCTGCTTTTACAACGGTATTATCAATAAATACAATGATATACAATTTTCCTTCTGCTTTTATTGACTTTAAACCATATGGAGAATTTGTAATATGACCTCCATCATAGGTAAAGGAATTCCCCCTTTTCTTGAACTGAACAAGTTCATAGCTATCCTGCGATTTAAGCAAAATCATTTGTTCAGTGGAATCCTCTAATTTCGCGAGTTGCTCATACTCTGGATAAACTGATTGAATATATTCATTGGGGTCAATCTTTTCATTTTTAGAACAGCCGGTTAAGATAAATAGTAAGCAGAGTACAGTTATTACTATGTTTGTTTTTCTTAAGCTCTGTATGAAAAAGCTTATACAAACTTTTGTCCTCATAGGTCTGCCCTTATTATGCATTCATTGCTGTATGATATGCTGCATAGCCTTTCTAAGTTAATTGTAGCTTATTATCATTATAAATATAGTATTATGTTCAATGATTTTTTATGTTACTATAATATAATGAAGATATAAATAACAGTCATACGACTTCATGAATTTTTTTTCAGGACTACGATGCATGTTCCACTTTATTTAACTACTATATTTGTAAAAGCGCGCATTTCTTTTCATATAAATATGATGTATCTTATCTAGCACCAGGCTGTTACTATGCTTTTTTATTAGTTGCTGTATATGATACATAAGAAACAGAGTCACGATTATAGATATTAAACATAACATGATTTTAACATCTATTTCCTGCATAGGCATTGCTCCTGTGAATAATGAAAAGACTTAATCAGCACATATTCATCTGACCATGTTATATTGAAAAGCAAAACCAGCTTATAGCTCTTTATGAAAAATCATAATCGTAACTTCATCAGGATGAAGCTCTATGAAATTCTCATGGGGAATTATAATTTTCATACATTGATGTTCAAATAAATAAAGTATGAAGATAACTTCCTGTAATATATCGGTTTTTAAATTCTATTTCAACGATTGATTTATCAAAGGAGGAAGACCCCTTTATATGATGGATGTTCGCTCTTATACTAAAAGGAGAGCTTAAGATTAAAAAAGAAGGCTGTCTGCCTTCTATGCCTTGATGATCAATGCCATAAACACCAGTGGTTCGTCTCCGATGTTTTCAATACCGTGAAAGCCCTGATCCGGAGTAAAGGTGACATCTCCCGGCTGCAGTTCACGCTTGATTCCATTATCATCGTAAAGTGCTCTACCCTGCAGAATATAGTAGGACTCGCCATCGCCGATATGCTGATGTACACCCAGCGATGCATTTACATCAATCGTCACCTTTGCATACATCTTCACGCCGCTTCCCATTTCCTCGCTTTGCAGCAGGCGTTCGATATGCATCGTACCCTTGCCGCCACAGCGGTTTTCATAATGCTCTACTTCACTCTTCATGCTCTTCCTCCTCATTTGTTATTTTCGTATAGGCCTCCCGATAACGGGAATAGGCCAGCTTTTCACTGTCCTGTGCCAGCGATTTCAGATTGGCACTGACGCGCTCTGCACTTTCTCTCATGTCGCTTTTCACCCAGCTGATAATCACGCCGGTTATCCCAAAGCTGTAAAACTGGGAATAAAAATTCATTTCCACCTCATTGATCTGATGATGCTGGTCAAGGCTTACGATTGCCATATGGAAAATGGACTTCGTTAAATCAAAAAGGAATTGTTCAAAGCAAGTCTCATCACTGCGGATCGTATTGATATAAAAGTCCTTCTCGCTGCGCATGTGATTCAAGAGGGCGGAAATATATTTCGGCCAGTTTTCAAAGCTGAGATTTTCATCAAACACCTGCTGTGCATCATCCGTATAGATCCAGTTCAGCAGCTCGTATTTGTCACGGAAATGATAATAGAAGGTCTGCCGGTTGTAGCCGCTTTGCTGCGTGATATCCGCAATCGTGATTTTGTCAAAGCTCTTGCGGCAGGTCAGCTGTTTTAATGCTGCTGCCAGTATTCTTTTGGTATCGAGATGTTCCTGCATATACACACCACCGTTTCAACAGTTCTATTATACAATATGCGAAAAGAAAAGGGAAAAGATTTTTAGATGCCTGCAGCTGTGTCCATACTATATCTGAGGATGTGATTACTATGAAAAAGCAAATGCGATGGCTGCTTTATGCCATGAACTTTCTTGCCTTTTTTGCCATATCGATGGTCAATACCCAGATGATTCCGTTTTTAAGCAAGCTGGGCTATACGGTGGTACAGCGCGGTTATATTCTGGCCGCAAATGCGGTTGTGGCAATCGCCGGCCAGTTTCTGTTTGGTTACCTGTGCGACCGTTTTCGAAGGGTCAAGGTCTTTTTCTTTGCGGCCTATGTGCTGCTGACGGCGAGCAGCTTTGCCATGTTTCTGGTAGAACGCCAGACCTTCTGGTATCATGTATTCACCGTGGCTCTGATGGGTGGTATGGTAAAGGTCATTATGGGACTGGATGAAACCTGGATGCTGGAAATCGATCAGGAAAACTACGGGCGGTTGCGGGCAAGCGGGGCACTGGGGCTTACGATCGGTTCTCCGATTGCCGGCTACCTCGTCCGCCATTTTCATTATAAAAGTCTGCTGATTTCACTTGGTATCGTAAGCGTTATCCTGTGCTGGCTCATTTACAAGGCAAAGGATGCTGAGAAAAAGGAAGGGGAGCGGATTCGCATGGAAAGCGTGCGGCAGCTCCTGAAGAATAAAGGCTATTTATTGCTGGTGCTGATTTATCTGCTCGTCTATATGATCGGTACGGCAGATCAGTATGTGGTCATCGACAAAATGCTGGATATCGGCGCAGACACCACAGCGGTCGGCATTAAGTGGGCGCTGCAATCCTTTATGGAGGTGCCGCTCTTTCTGTTTTCCTCGAAAATACTGGAACGCTTTCAGACTAAGACACTCTTATACTTTGGAACATTTATGTATGGTGTGAAATTCCTGCTTTACGGCTTTTCCTTTCAGCCGTGGATGATTATTTTGACGGCAGCACTGCAGCTGGTAACGCTGCCCATCATCATGCTGACAAGCAAGGTGCTGGTAAAGGAAATCACTCCCCAGAAGCTGTTCAGCAGTGCGCAGATGTTTGCCATGGCCGTATTTATCGGCGTCAGTGGATTGATAACACCGCTGATCACCTCCTATCTGTCCAAAGCCTTCGGATATGACTGGACCCTGTATATCGTAGCTGCTTTCTCCATCGTGCCGCTGCTGCTGATTTTCTGCTATGTTCATTACTTTCAAAAGAAAACAGTGAAGAGAAGTTCCTGATTTACATTTGCAGAGGACGGTAAGCAGATTGCTTTACAGAGAATTTACAGATATTTCGATATTGTGTGCTGTTGGACAATAACAATTTTGCACACACCGTTCGCTCATGTCTTGAAAAATGAGAGGAAATCCCCTATAATAAAGGTGACATCCAAAGACTGTGTAACCCTACGATAGTGGGTTGAGATAAAAAGCTCTTGTGCGATCAAGAGCTTTTTCATGAAAGGACGTGAAGACAATGGAATTTACGATGCGTAAGGACATTGACGAATACAGCATTGAGGAGCAGGGGCGTTGTGTATTCCGTGCCTCCTATGAAAAGGAAGGCGGATTGCTCAGTATATATCTGAAGAATATGTATGGCGATGATATTATGGGCTTTTACCAGCTTCGCAAATGGTATTCGCGGTTTCGCCCGTGTATGGATTTCACCGTATACGAGGGGGATGAACAAATCGGAGAATTGAAAAAGAGTCGGGATGGCTATGAGCTGATTTACCACGATGTATATTATCGCTTCTATTGCGGGATGCATGCAGGAAGACGTGTGGTGATCTGCTTTGACCGCGCACAACAGATTGCGGAATTTGTGCTGGATGATATCAGCACGCTGCGCTTTAAGAGTACGACACAGCAGGCGCTTCTGTCTTTGCTTTGTGTACTTATGAAAGCCTTTCTCGATCAGGAGCAGTTCTCCCAGGAGGCTTTTCTTCACCACTATATAGGAGTATACAACGATGCATCCGCTACTGCGGCATAAAACGCTGCTTCTGGACCTTGATGGAACGATGTATCGCGGGGATGAGGTCATTCCCGGTGCACCCTTGTTTATAGAAGCCTTACATACACTGCAGATTCCATACTATTTCCTGACCAACAACGCCATGCGTACGCATGCACAGAACCGGGAGAAGATGGAAGCGATGGGCTTTCAAGGATTGCGGGATGCACAATATTTTACGAGTGCGATGGCAGCTGCCGCCTATGTCCGTCATGAAACAAAGATGCAGCGCGTCTTCTATATCGGAGAAGATGGGATGCGGGAGGCGCTGCTGGAGCAGGGCTTTACGCTGTGTGAGGAACATGTGGAGGCGGTATTTGCCGGTCTGGATTCCAATGTGACCTATGAAAAGCTGTGCCGTGCCTTTTATCATTTACAGAAGGGAGCAGTGCTGATTGGCACTAATCCGGATCGACGCTTGCCGCATGGAGACTATTTTCGCATCGGAAACGGTGCTATGGTGCATATGCTGGAATATTGCAGTGAGCAAACGGCATGGATGATCGGAAAGCCGCATGAGCCGATGCTGAAGGAAGCGTTGCGCTATGCCGGAATTGCTAAAGAGGATGCTGTTGTGATTGGAGATAATCTGGAAACCGATGTCGCCTTCGGACTGCGGCATGGGTGCACGAGCGTCTTTGTGACAAGCGGTGTGCATTCCCGTTTGGATTGTGAACAGCGCTGTCTTCACCCGGATCTGATCATCGATAATCTGCTGGAGCTGGTATAAAACAGAAGCCTGCACGTATAATGAAATGAGGGGATTTCATGAACGTACAGGATTTTTTTATCGTATGGCAGGATATCGGTCTGATACTGTATTCTGTTTTAAAAGCATTTCTTCCGCTTCCTTCTCTGGAGGTCATATTGGTACCGCTGGTACTGCATTCACCGCAGAAATGGCTGCTGTATTCGCTGGAGGGTGCAGTAGGCACCTGTATCGGCGGGGCAATCGGCTATGGCATCGCCCGGATACTGGGCAAAAAAGTGCTGTATAACATCGCCGCAAAAGAGGATGTGGAGCATGGCGAGGAGCTGATGGACCGCTATGGACTATTGGCCGTCTTCATTGGCGGCATCACTCCGATTCCGGATTTTCTTCTTGCCTATCTTGCCGGCTTCACCAGCATGCGGCTGCTTCCGTTTCTGCTGTGCGACGGCTTTGCCAGATTGCTGCGTAGTCTACTGGTAACACTGTCCCTGCGCTATCTGGGAACTGTGATGAATGTGGATGCCTTCGGCACCTGGTTTTCTCTGGCCATCATGCTGTGGCTTGTTTGGAAATGGTGGAAGAGCAGAAAAAAGATTCAGGCGCAGACAACATCCAGAAAATAAGGAAGGATCTGATCGTCTTCCATCAGCTCCGGATGCCACTGGACAGCGAGAATGCGACCATTCTCGTGCTCCATGGCTTCTACATAATTCTCCTCACTGAAGGCAGAGGTATAAAAGCCCTCTCCCAATCGCCCGGCTACCTGATGATGGTAGCTGTTTACGATAAAGCTTTGCGGATACAGCTGATGCAATACACTGCGTGAGCTGCTGTGTACGGTGTGCAGCTGCTTTGGTGCGTGTGTCTGCGTGTCAATATGCTGCAGAAGTGTCCCGCCGGCATATACATTCAATGTCTGCATTCCGCGACAGATACCAAGAATCGGCTTTTCGTTGCACATAAATGCGTCGATTACCTGAAATTCCAGATGATCCATCGGCTGCGCATAGGTTGTGACATGCTCATTGCGGTCCTCCTTCAGATAATAGCTTTGCACATCATAGCCTCCGGGCAGTAAAAGTGCATCGCATACCTGCAGCGCACTCGCGATTCCCGCCATGCTGCAGATGGGATACAGGCTCCAGCCCAGCGCTTCCACGCGGTCTACATACGGCTTGTTGATAAACCATTTCCAGGCATGATCCAGCTTTTCAATTCGCATAAGGACAGCCAGTACCTTCATTGATCGTCACCTCTTGCTTTATCCTATGCGAAAAAAAAGGGAAGGTTACGTATTGTACTTTCCCTGCCAGGTATTGCGCTGCTTCATTTCCTTGTCAATGTCGTTGAGAATCGTTACCTTTTTCAAAGTCCAAAGCGGGGTGATCAGCGCTTCCTTCACGCCATCTCCCGTCAGCCGCTGGATGATCATTTCCGCCGGCAGCAGCTCCAGCTGACGAATGACGATATCAATATATTCTTCTCTGCTCAGCATGACAAAGGGGGATTGTCTGTATTCCTGGGCCATGCGCGTGCCCTCCATAATGTGCAGCATATGGATCTTTACCGCATGCACGGGCAGCTTTGCGAGCGCAGCCGCGGTTTCCAGCATCTGCTGTTTGTTTTCACCGGGCAGTGAATTCATCAGATGGACAGCAATTTTCAAATCGGTATGCGACAGCCGCTCGACGCAATCCAGAAACTGTGCATAGGTGTGCCCTCGGTTGATGCGCTGTGCGGTATCATCGTGAATACTCTGTAACCCCAGCTCCACCCAGATTTCCTTATCAGTACACAAGGATTGCAGATAGGCGATCTTATCATTCTCCAGACAGTCGGCGCGCGTGGCGATACTGATAGCCGCAATATCATCACGCTGCGCAAAGGGGTCAAAGGTAGCCTTTAACACGGGCAGCGGTGCATAGGTATTCGTATATGCCTGAAAATATGCCATTGGAATTCCGGCCGGCCATTTTCTTTGCATCATCTGCATTCCCTGATCAAACTGTCGAAACAGATCGTCATGGATGTCTCCTGCATAATCACCGCTGCCAAGGGCACTGCAAAAGGTGCAGCCGCCGACGCCGCAGGTGCCGTCCCGGTTGGGACAGGAGAAATTTGCATTCAGAGGAACCTTGAACACCTTGCTGTGAAAGCGGTGCTTCAGGTAATAATTCCAGGTATGATAACGCTTGTTGTCATCACTGTATGGAAACGGATTGTTATAGCTCATAATATCACCGTAGGTATTGTAACACAGAATAACACAGACGGTAAAAAACAAATGGAAAATCTGCTCATTTCCTGCACTTTCAGCCATTGTAAAAAATTCCAGAATTCCTTACTAAAAAACTGTTTATTTTTTTAATCAAGTATGAGATAATTAGATGCGCACTAGAGATTGGGGTAGTAGTTAAATGGATGTAAATAAAAAGGTTGTTCAGTGTAGAAAATATCCGATTACCTATACACTGGTTACAAAACAGGTAAAAAATATCAACATGAGGATCTCTTCCAAGGGAGAGGTCGTGGTCAGTGCGAATCCGTTTGTGCCTATGGATAAAATCGACGATTTTGTTTCCAGCAAGGTTTCCTGGATTGTGAAGCATCAGAAATCCATGCAGGAGAGAAGTCAGAAATCCATGATCGACGACAAGCATATCGTATTGTTTGGAAATTCTCTGAAAATCCGCAAGACAACGGGGAAGTACAATCACGTAAGCTATGACAAGGACACTCTGTATGTACAGTGCAGAGAGCAGGCAGATCCGGAAAAGGTCATCCGGCAGTTTCTCGATAAGCTGTGCAGGGATGTGTTTCTGGACATTGCCACACTGACATTTCGCTCTTTGAGCGATTACCATCTGGAATTTCCGGACGTAAAAATTCGGGATATGAAAAGCAGATGGGGAAGCTGTACACCGGCCAAGAACTCGATAACACTGAACCGGAAGCTAATTCATTATCCGTTCGAGTTCATCGAATATGTGGTGCTGCATGAATTTGTTCATTTCATACAGCCGAATCACTCCAAGGCGTTCTACAATATTATAGAGAACTACATGCCGGATTATAAAACGCGCATGGAAATGGTCAACTAGGAAAAGGAAAAAATATTATGGTACATATCATTACAGACACATCTGCACTCTTTACGGTTGCGGAAGGAAATGACATGGATGTTCATGTGATTCCTCTCTGCGTCAGTATCCAGGATGAGCATTACCGGGATTTATGCTTTGACACGTCATCCTTTCTGGAAAAGGTTCGCTCAGGAGGTATTCCGACAACCTCACAGCCGCCGATTGGCGATGTGCTGGCTGCCTACGAGGAGCATGGTGATGAAGAAATCCTCAACATATGTATGGCAGATGGTCTGTCCGGTACGTATCAGACAGCGCTGATGGCGAAGGAACAGGCGCCCAATGCAGACAGCATAACGGTATTGAATTCACAGACTCTGTGCGGGCCGCACCGCTATCTGGTGGAAAAAGCGGTGAAGCTTCGTGATGAAGGGAAAAAGGCAGCGGATATTGTCGCAGCCTTAAAGGAAAGCATGGCACATGAGCATTCCTTTCTGATTCCGCAGGATTTCAGCTTCTTAAAGCGCGGCGGGCGTTTAAAGCCGGCAGCGGCCAGTATCGGCGGGCTGTTGAAGCTGAAGCCGGTCATGCATGCGGTGGAGGATGGAAGCCGTCTGGATAAATTTACAATAACACGTACATTGTCCAAGGCAGCAGATTCCATTATCAGCTATTTCCGTGAGCATGGTGTGGATGCGGCCTATCGTATTTCTGTATCTCATGCAGATGCGTTAGCGGATGCACGCTTCTTTATAGACCGATTGAAAAATGCGTTCCCGGATACAGAGCTGGAGCTGTTAAAGCTTTCACCGGCCTTTATCACACAGGGGGGACCGCAGTGTATTGCAGTTCAGTATATTCGCAAATAGAGTGGGAACACTCTATTTTTGTATAGGAGGCTCTATATGGGAAAACAAAACAGAAGAAACCGCTGCCTTTTGGTCGGCTATGTTGTGCTGGTGATTGCGGCAGGACTGTTATCAAGAAGCACGCTGCCCTTGCCGGACTGGTTTCGGGAATACGGAGGAGATACGCTGTGGTCGATGATGATGTATGGAATCTTCGCACTTCTGTTTCCCGAGGCCAGAGTGAAATCGCTGTTGATCGCTGCGCTGCTGTTTTCCTATCTGATCGAATGCTCGCAGCTGCTGGATTATGACTGGCTCAATACGCTGCGTGCAACACCACTACGCTATCTGCTGGGACAGGGCTTTGTATGGAGTGATCTTCTATGCTACAGCACAGGCTGTATATTGGCGTGTTCACTGGATGTGATTATGTTAAAAAGGAGACATGGTATTTATGGATAAGGAATTTTTGTATGATATGCTGAGGACACCAAGTGTCAGCGGACATGAAATTGCATTGCAGAAAAAGGTGATTCAGCATATGGAACCGTTTGCGGATGAAATTCTGACGGATGCGACCGGTGATGTGATCAGCGTTGTGAATCCGCATGCAGAGGCAAAGGTTCTGCTGTGCGGGCATATTGATGAAATCGGCTTTCTGGTCACCCGGATTTGCGAGGATGGAATGCTGAAGGTGACAAAGGCAGGCGGTATCCATCCGGTTCTGTATCTGGGGACACATGTACAGGTTGTCTGTGCTTCACAAATCCTGCCCGGTGTCGTTGTGACAAACCGTACACTGGAAAGTAAGGAACAGGTGCAGGTGGAGGATTTGTTTATCGATCTGGGCTTTGACAGCAAGGCCGAGTGTGAACGCTATGTTTCCATCGGCGATCCGGTATGTGCTGCGAGTGAGTTCACTGAGCTTGCACAGGGAAAGCTTGCCGGACGTGCATTGGATGACCGTATCGGTGCCTTTATCATTTTGGAGGCATTGAAAAAAGCCAAACAGAAGCAGGCTGCCTGTGGAATCTATGCGGCGACAACCTGTGGTGAGGAAACGACCATGCGGGGAGCCTATCATGTCGCAACCCGTGTGCAGCCAAGCTGTGCATTGATTGTGGATGTGACCTTTGCGAGTGATTATCCGGGCGTCAGCAGTGATGCGAGTGGAACCGTGAAGCTTGGCGGGGGTGCTGTATTATGCTCCAACAGCATGATCAACAAGCCTTTGAATGCGGCGCTTGCTGCGATTGCCGAGGAGCATCAGCTGGATGTACAGTGGGAGGTGTTTGCCGGAAAGGCCGGAACGGATGGCGATGTTGTCCATTTTACAAACGGTGGCGTGCCGGTTGCTCTTATTTCCATCCCGCTGCGTTATATGCATTCCTCCATTGAAACTGCAAGCTATCAGGATTTGGAAACGATCATTGAACTGATCAGCGAATTTCTTGTTCGCTTTGATGACAGCTTTTCATTTGATCCGTTTCCGTAAGGCAGGGAGGTATGTGTATGCGCTGTGCTGACATATTGCATGTTATCGAGGAATACTATCCGCTGTCCTATGCGTTGGACTGGGATAATTGTGGATTGCAGACAGGTCGCTTCGATAAGGATGTGCAAACGATTTACATTGCACTGGATGCCGGTGATGCGGTGATTGCGGATGCAGTGATAAATCATGCAGATCTTCTGATTACCCATCATCCACTCCTGTTTAACGGTATCAAGCAGATTCACAATCAGGATTTTATCGGCAGAAGGATAATAGAGCTGATTCAGAAGGAGATGTGCTGCTATGCCATGCATACCAATTACGATGTGCTCCGCATGGCAGAGGTGGCTGCGCAAATGCTGCAGCTTAAGAAAACAAAGGTACTGGAGGCTACCAGTGAAGACGGGAAGGGGATTGGACAGTATGGGATGCTGCCGGAAGCAATGCCGGTTTTTCAGCTTTGCGAGCAGATCAAGCAAACCTTTGAGCTGCAGGGCGTGCAGGTTTATGGTGATGTAAGCAGGCAGGTTCAGCGGATTGCGATTTCTCCGGGTGCCGGAAACAGTATGATTTCCCATGCGCTTTATAAGCAGTGTGATGTTTTGATTACCGGTGATATTTCCCATCATATTGGCATTGATGCGGTGGCACAGGGGCTTGCTGTGATTGATGCCGGACATTATGGTATTGAACATATCTTTATCCAGGATATGGCGGCATTTCTGTCGGAAAAGCTGAAGGGTGTCAAAATCATATCTGCACCGCTGTGTCATCCGTTTACGATTGTGTAAATTTTTTATTATAATGCTTTCTCTAAAATAATATACATAGCTGAATAGATATAGGGGAAAAGTTGGGAGGAAATAGACTATGAGCATACTTCTTACGTCCACAGTTATTGTCGCTTTAATTAGTTTTTACAAATGGAAACAAAGCCAAGCACTGGAAAGGATAACCGATAGCAGGGCAGAATGGAGAGAAGGATTACGGAAGATAGCGATTGATATTTTAGAAGCTGATGATTATGATGAACGCATTTTATTATCTGAATTGAAGGTTCGTATAAACACAAAAGGGTTGATGTTAAGGCTTAATAATTTAAATTCGGAGCAAGATAAAAATGATTATTTCATGCAGGATGGTTATATCTGGGAACTTATAAAAAAAATTGAGATATCTAATGGAAAAAGTCAAAAAGACATGTTAAAGCAAAAACTTGTTGAAGCTATCAGTCTGTTAATCAAATATGACTGGGATCGTTCTAAGCATGAAATCACATCAAATCAAGTGACAAAATTTAATCGTATGACATATCTGCTATTGGTGTTAACCGTGATATTAGTAATCGGTTATATTTTTTCTGTAAAGGATATAAAGTTCGATTTAGCATTTGCGCTGTTAATGATAATAGGGCTTCCTATTATCATTCCGTTTATTTATCTATGGTTAGATAATGAATATCATAACTATAGAGACTATGATAATCTGAATAATCATAATAAAAAGAAGTTATATAATGTGGAAATCAATAGAATGTCCTCACTTTTATCAGGGTTGGCGATAATGGTTGTCATAGAGCTTGTCTATTTCATCTTTAGTAATGCTTTTGAAGAGAATACATGGCATGCAACGTTAGCTTTGATTATTATGTCAGCTATGGTTTATTTATCACATTATGTATCGGTGCAAGCGTATTCTGAACTAAGTATTTATTCTTATTTTAAAGTAGCAGAATCTATCATCAAAAGCATTCCAGAGATTCACGGATGTAATGGTGACAACACGTAAAACATGATAGAGATCGTTTGTTTATTTCGATTCTTATGGACAGTCTATATGCAGGGGTTTACACTTCTTCATTTAAAAATTAATGTAGTATTATGAAACTTTCTGATAAAAAAAGTGAAAATCAGGATAATCAAATTTGTTATGATAAAACGAGGTATAAGATAATGAAATCACTGGATATTTATGGAACACTAGGGCCGTCTCTGCATACACAGGACGCCCTGTATGAAATGCTTTGTATGGGAATGAATGGTGTCCGCTTGAATCTTTCCCATGTGGATTTGACAAATTGCGAGGAATGGCTGTACGCATATCAAAAAGCACAAGAGCAGGCGGGCGTACAGGCAAAGCTGCTCATCGATATGAAGGGACCGGAGCTGCGGGTCGGAAGGCTGAGGGAGCCTGTCTTATTGGAAGAACGGCAGACAGTCGAACTGGGGAAGGATATTCCGATTCCTGTGGAGCTGCTGGCTCATACGGCGGTACAACAGAGGCTTCTGCTGGATGACGGTCGTATTCTTCTGGAGGTGAAACAGGTAAGGGAAGATGCCTTGCTGTGTACTGTTCTGCATGGAGGTGTGTTGAAATCGGGGAAAAGTCTGGCTCTGGTGAACGGTCACATCGAATTGCCGACACTTACGGAAAGTGATATCCGCAATCTGAAGGCCGCCAGGCAGTATGGCGTTACCGGAATCATGCAGCCCTTTGTAAGAAATGCACAGGATTTGATCACGGTGAAGGAAACCCTGAAAAGCATCGGGAATCCGGATTTGCAGGTATATGCAAAAATTGAAAACATGGAGGGGGTAGCGCATCTGAAGGAGCTTTTTCCATACTGCGATCAGATTGTGATTGCCAGAGGAGATTTAGGTAATGCGATGCCGTTATGGGAACTGCCTGCTGTACAGAAGCGGATACAGGATATATGCCGTGTACACTCCATGCCGTATATGGTGGTAACGCAGATGCTGGATTCCATGATGGAGCATCCAGTACCTACAAGAGCTGAGGTCAGCGATATTTTTCATGCGGTTTACCATGGTGCCTCCAGTATCATGTTGACCGGTGAAACGGCAGCCGGCAAATATCCAAGGGAGGCGATGAAATACTTCAGTGAAACGGCAAAATCCGCATTGGTCTGCAGGGAAGAGGTGCTGTAAGCAGATATGAAAAAAGAATCCCTTTTCCATTTGTGGGTGGGATTCTTTTTTTTGTTTCTTCCTGCGTTTGCAACTGCATGTATCATGTATATAGGAGAAATAACACCTACATACTGCGCCCGATCACCTCGGCGATTTTTCTTCCCTTGCGGATCACTTCACCAAAGCGCTCCGGCTTTAATGACTGCGCACCATCACTCCATGCATTTTCCGGATCGTTGTGCACCTCAATGATCAGTCCGTCTGCACCTGCGGCAATCGCTGCCAGGGAAGCGGATTCCACCAGTCTCCAGTCACCGGTCGCATGACTTGGGTCAATGATGATCGGCAGATGCGTTTTCTCCTTGATAATCGGCACTACACTGAGATCCAGTGTGTTTCGTGTATACGTTTCAAAGGTACGGATACCACGCTCACAGAAAATGACGTTTTCATTGCCCTCGGACATGATATATTCCGCAGCCATGATCCATTCCTCAATCGTATTGGCAAGCCCGCGCTTTAACAGCACCGGCTTGTTGATGCGCCCGACCGCCTTTAACAGATCAAAGTTCTGCATGTTTCTGGCACCGATCTGAATCAAATCCACATGCTCGACGAATTCATCGATTTTATCTGCACTCATCAGCTCACTGACAATCGGCAGCCCATAGGTTTCTCTGGCATGCACCATACATTTGACACCCTCTGTTCCCATACCCTGGAACGCATAGGGACTCGTTCTCGGTTTATATGCACCGCCGCGCAGCATATCGCCGCCGGCATTCTTCACTTCCTTTGCAATATCCATAATCTGGGTATCACCCTCAACGGAGCAGGGTCCGCCGATTACGACGATTTTCTCTTTTCCGCCAACCTTGATGCCGGCTACATCCACGATGGTATCCGCCGGATGAAACAGACGGTTCGCCTTTTTATACGGTGCGGCAATGCGTGTGACATTTTCGACAAACGGATGTGCCTTCACCAGCTTTTCATCGATTTTGGAGGTATCGCCAACCAGACCGAAGACATTGTAATTATCTCCCTGAATCATGGTAACGGACAGCCCCTTGTTTTCAAAGGTATGAATCAGCTTTTCAACCTCTGCCTTGGGAGCATCTTTTTTTAATGTGATAATCATTGTTTCTTCCTCTTTTCTTCTAATCGCTGACAGCATCAATTAAAATGCTGCGATAGGCTTTTTCGATTTCGGTGACGGTTGATTCGATGTCACTGTTGTTTACAGCGACGTAGGCTGCATATTTCTGGTACAGCGGCAGACGCTCGGCATGCATCTTCTCGAGGGCGTCTGTGCTTTTGGACAGCGGTCGGTTCGGATCGGAGCTAATCAGCTTATCCACATCGCGGTCAATGAAAATCGTAATTCCGTTTTGACGCAGGTAATCCATATTCACCTTATGCTTGATCGTACCGCCTCCGGTGGCGATGATTTTATTGTTCAGCTTGCTGACCTCAATTGCCGCTTCTGTTTCAATGGCGCGAAAGCCTGCCTCTCCGCTTTCCTCGAAAATTTCCGGTATGGACTTTCCGGCCTTTTCGATAATGATATCATCCAGGTCAATGAACTCCTTCTGCATACGGTTCTCCAGCATTTTGCCAATAGTTGTCTTGCCGGCAGAGGGCATTCCAATCAATACGATATTGCAGCGCTCGCGCAGCATATCCTGATAGATATCGTCGATGATCTGATCGTCGATACTCTTATCCAGGAAGAACTCCACGGACTGCTTTGCCTGTGCTATCAGCATCTCCAGACCGTTTACACGCTTGATATCCATTTCCTGTGCCTCGAAGCACAGTCTTGTCAGAATCGGATTGTAGATCACATCCAGAACGGCCTCGCATTTATGAAACATGCTGATATCGATCGGAGCATTGCCGATACGCGGGTACATTCCGATCGGGGAGGTGTTGATGATGATTTCCGCATCCAGATGACTGGAGAACATTTCATCATAGCTGATGGCACCGTTTCCTGGCACAACATCGACGATGACCATGCTGCCAGCTGATTCATGCTGTACCACTGCCTGAATGGCAGCACTGGCTCCACCGTTTCCGATAATCAGCACCTTTTTTCCTTCCATGTGTACATTGTGCTTTTTCACCATGTATAAAAAGCCGGTGAAGTCGGTATTATAGCCCTTCAGCTTGCCGTCACGATTGACGATTGTATTTACAGCACCGATTGCTTTTGCATGCTCATCCATTTCATCCAGGTAGGGGATGACATCCTTCTTGTAGGGGATGGTTACATTCAATGCTGTAAACTCCTTTTTCTCCATGAATGTCTTGAATTCCTCTTTGCTCAGCGGTATCAGATCGAAGGTGTAATCCGCAATCCTTTCATGAATATCCTTTGAAAAGCTGTGTCCAAGCTTTTCACCAATTAGTCCGTATCTCATTTGTTCTCTTCCTCTCTTTTCTTAATTTTCTATCATAGAAGCTTGCTGTATCCGGGACAGGCTACAAAAAAAGCATCAACGTTTTCTTCGTTCGATGCTTTTTTATGCCCTGAAACGCTAAAATAACCACGATATCTCAATGGTTTGTTTCAGGGCTATCTAAAGTAAAAATAATAAGCTGCTGTCTGTATGGATTTGTTCATGGGTATCACTCCTATTGCCATTAGGATACAACACTCTTACGGAAAATGCAAGCATAAGTTTTCATATTTTGTGAAAATTTATGAAAGAAAATGGAAAATCAGTCACTAGTGTGCGGGTTTTTAATGGAGGTGTGATGTACGATAAAGTTACAGAAGGTGTGTACAGCAGGGGGGAGGTAGCGGTTTTTGACGGTAGCCAGATAAATGTAACGCTCATGCGGCGGATTGGTGATGGTCAGCTTTTTCACAGGAAACTGCTCCAGCATGGCAATGTTCGGCACCAGTGCGATACCGTAATTGATGGCTACCAGACCGATAACGGCACTGTCCTCTTCCACCTCGCAGATGATGTTGGGCTCTATGCCCACCTGTTCAAACAGGGAATCCAGCAGCGGGCGGATACCGCTTTGACGATCGTAATAGACAAAGGTTTCCTCCTTCAGCCGGGCAAGGTCAACGCTGTCATGCACTGCCAGAGGATGGCTGCGCGAAACAATAGCGACAACCTCCTCCTGTGCAATCGGCAGAAAATTGATATCCGGCTGATTGTCCACGTAGGAACAGAAGGCCACATCGTACTTTTCCTCCTTCAGCCCCTGCAGAATCTCTGTGGTATTGCCCTGCTTCAGGGAGAATTTGATCTTGCGGTTTTGCGACTGTGCCAGAAAGCTCTGCAGCAGATGGGGAACGTAGTGGCTGCCCAGGGTATAAATAAAAGCCAGATCGATCCATCCGTTTTCCTGGGAGGTGAGCTCCCGCAGCCGGCGCTCTCCCAGATCGACTTCCTGCAGTCCCTTATCTATATATTCATAAAAGATACGTCCATATTTCGTCAGCTTGATATTGCGCCCCTGCTTTTCAAACAGATAGCAGCCCAGATCCTTTTCCAGAGCGGCAATGGCATGGGAGAGGGAAGGCTGTGTGATGTCCAGCTGATTGGCAGCCTGTGTGTAGTGCTCCGTTTTTGCCAGCACGCGAAAATAGTGCAGATGATTCAGATTCATACGCATACCTCCAGTATTTACCATACGAATAGTATAGCTCATTTATAGATAAAATCTATAGATTTTGTAAAAATTATGAATTGTTTACATGTAAGGGAATATATATAATAAGCGTGTAATGTTTGTGAATACGATAACATTCACAATTAGGAGGCATAGTAATGGGAAAGTATTCTTCGATCTTTGAACCATTGACGGTGAAACAGATGACGATTCCAAACCGTATCGTCATGACGCCGATGGGAACAAACTTTGGTGAGCAGAACGGTGAAATGAGCTTTTTGCACATCAATTACTACGAACAGCGTGCCATGGGCGGTACCGGACTGATCATCGTGGAAAATGCGTGTGTGGATTATCCGTGCGGTTCCAATGGAACAACACAGCTGCGCATTGATCATGACAACTACATTCCACGGCTGTATAAGCTGGTGGAGACGATTCATAAACACAACACGAAAATCGCGATTCAGCTGAATCATGCCGGAGCAAGCGCTGTGGAAGAGCGTATCGATATGCAGCCGGTCAGTGCGAGTGATGTGCCGAACAAGAAAAACGGGGCAGCACCGCGTGCCTTAAGCAAAGAGGAAATTCTGCATATTGTTGACTGCTATGCGAAAGCGGCAAAGCGTGCACAGATCATCGGCTTCGATGCTGTTGAGATTCATGCGGGACATTCCTATCTGATCAATCAGTTCTTATCTCCGCTGACAAATAAGCGTACAGATGAATTCGGCGGCAGCTATGAAAACCGCGCCCGTTTTGCAAGACTGGTGCTGGAGGCTGTCCGTAAGGAAGTCGGAGCACAGTTTCCAATCATCGTACGCATCAGTGCGGATGAATTTTTAGAAGGCGGCAATACGCTTGAGGATACGCTGAAGCTTCTGGAATACTTCCATGCGGAAGCGGATATCATTGATGTTTCCTGCGGTCTGGTGGATTCCATTCAGTATCAGATCGATGCGAACTATCTGCCGGATGGATGGCGCTCCTATATGGCAAAAGCCGTAAAGGAAGCTTATGCGAAGCCGGTCATCACGACGGGAAACATCCGTGACCCTAAGGTTGCCGAGGATATTCTGGAGCGTGGAGATGCCGATTTGATCGGTATGGGACGCCAGATGATTGCGGATCCAAGCTGGACCAACAAGGTGCATTACGGAAAGGAAGATACGATTCGTAAATGTATTTCCTGCAACATCGGCTGCTCGGGGCACCGCATCGGCTTGAACCGCCCGATTCGCTGTTCGGTCAACCCAAGTGTCAACGAGGGTGAGGAATACCGCAGCTGGAAGGTGAAAAAGCCATGCAATGTCGTTGTCATCGGCGGCGGTACTGCAGGTCTTGAGGCAGCATGTACTGCCGCAGAGGTTGGCTGTACGACCTTCCTGATTGAAAAGGAAGACCATCTGGGTGGATTGAGTGTGGAAATTTCCAAGATTCCGGATAAAAAGCGTCTTCGTGATTTCCCGGATTATCTGATTCATCGTGCAGAAAAGCTGCGCAACCTGATTACCTTTACGTCTACAGAGGCAACACCTTCCTTTGTGAAGATGCTGAAGCCGGATTTCATCATCAATGCGACCGGTTCCACGCCGCTGCTTCCGCCAATCAGCGGACTGCGTGAAAACATCGATGCGGCAGGAAGCCGTGTCAGCGGCATTCTGGGTATGATCCGGCAGATTGATCAGTATCCAGAGGATCTCAGCGGCAAAAAGGTTTGCGTTGTCGGCGGCGGTGCGGTAGGATTAGACGTAGTGGAATTCTTCGCAAAGCGCGGGGCTGCCGTAAGCATTGTGGAAATGCTGCCGGTTGTCGGGAAGGATCTGGATACCGTCACCAAGGTGGGAACCTACGATATGCTGGAAAAACACAACGTACAGGTACTGACCTCTACAGCACTGCAGGAAGTGCATCCGGATCACTTTGTCGTAAAACGCAACGAGCAGATGGAAACACTGGACTTCGATTACGGCTTTGTCTGCCTGGGTATGCGTGCGTATTCTCCGGTTATGGAGGAGCTGAAGCAGACCTTTGCGGATGAGGATGTAGAGCTGTTCAATATCGGTGACAGCGTACGTGCCAGAAGAATCATTGACGGTGTGGCAGAGGGAAGAAACATTCTCAACGCATTGAAGCAGAAAGAATTTTTATAGAAAAGAAACGGAACACGTTATATAAGGAGGAACCAATTATGGCAGAAAGAATTAGCGGACACACAGAACTGATCGGATTGATTGCGACACCGATTCGTCATTCAAAATCACCAAAGATGCACAATGAGGCATTCGCAAAGCTGGGACTTGATTATGCCTATCTGGCGTTTGAGGTAGGAAACGAAGAGCTGGAGGATGCGGTGAAGGGCTTTAAGGCACTGAAGGTGCGCGGATACAATGTATCCATGCCGAACAAAACCGTCATCGGACAGTATCTGGATCATTTATCTCCGGCTGCTGAGCTGTGTGGTGCTGTCAATACGGTTGTCAATGACAACGGGGTATTAACCGGACATATTACCGACGGTATCGGATATATGCGTTCCTTAAAGGATGCAGGAATTGAGCCTGCCGGTAAGAAGGTTACGATTACAGGAGCCGGTGGAGCTGCGACGGCAATCGAAATTCAGATGGCTCTGGATGGAGTTAAGGAAATTTCCATTTTCAACCGCCGCGATGAATTCTGGGAGCGCGCAGAACAGAATGTGAAAAATATCAACGAAAAAACAAGCTGCAAGGCAACGCTGTTTGATCTTGCGGATACGAAAGCATTGAAGCGTGAAATCGAAGACAGCTATCTGTTTGCCAATGCAACCGGTGTCGGAATGAAACCACTGGAAGGGCAGATGGTTATTCCGGACGCAAGCTACCTGCGCAAGGATCTGATCGTTACCGACGTTGTCTATATGCCAACGGAAACCGAGCTGCTGCGCGTCGCAAAGGAAGTCGGCTGTAAGACGATGAACGGTCTGGGTATGATGCTGTATCAGGGTGCTGCCGCATTCGAATTGTGGACAGGCAAGGAAATGCCGATTGACTACATGAAAGAAATTCTGGATATCAAATTTTAAATAAACAAACGACATAAGGAGAAAGTTATGAATAAAAAATACTATCCAAGTGCCTTTATCTTGTACTTGAATTACTTCATTCACGGTATCGGCTGTTCCATTCTGGGACAGGCCGTGATCAAGGAAATGCTGGTTGCCCAGTGGGGACAGGGCATGGATGCCATCGGACAGGTGACGATGGTAGCTGCTGCGCTGGGTCTGGGACGTTTGATTTCCCTGCCGATTGCAGGACCGCTGTCCGATAAAATGGGAAGAAAGCTTTCCTCCCTGATCGGTATCGCATCCTATGCGATCTTCTTCATCGGTGTGGCAATGTCACCGAATATGTGGGTTGCCTATGCTGCGGCAATTCTTGGGGGAATCGCCAATTCCTTCCTGGATACCGGTGTCATTCCGGCCTGTGTGGAAATTCTGGAGCCAAGATCCTCTCTGGCAACCATGCTGACAAAATTCTTCATCTCAGCAGCACAGCTGCTGCTGCCGTTCATGCTGGGGGCACTTGCAGGGGCAAGTCTTTCCTACAACGTACTGCTGTACATCAGTGGTATCGCGATTTTGGTGATTGGTGTACTGGTGATCTTTGCACCGATGCCAAAAGCAGAGAAGGCTGCCGGCGAGAAAGCACCGGGACTGCTCGAAAACATCCGCAATTCTCATTTCTCTGCGGAAAGTATCGCATTGATCGTCATCGGCTTTACCTGCACCGCTACCTTCCAGCTGTGGCTGAACTGTGCACAGACCTTCGCAAAGGATCTGGCAGGAGTGAGTGATCCAAGCATGATGCAGACGTATTATTCCTTCGGTTCTCTTGCGGCCATCATCGTAACGGCTGGTTTGGTATCCCGTATCAAGGGTGTGCGCTTCCTGTTTGTGTATCCGCTGGTAACCCTGATTACGCTGGTACTTGTCTATATGACACGCAGTGAAACGATGTGCTATATCGGTGCTGCCTTATTCGGTTACAGTGCAGGTGGTGTCATTCTGCAGCTGGTTACTGCAACTGCCAATGACCTGTTCCCGCATATCAAGGGAACCATCACAAGTATTGTCATGATTATGTCCAGTCTTTCCAATTATACGATTCTCTCTGTTGCAGGTACCATGGATTCCGCACAGATTCTGATGATGAACATTGTGATTACCGTGATCGGTGTATTGCTTGCACTGTTTGTCAACCTGCGTTTTCAGAAGCTGGCAGGGAAATAGTAGAAATAAATGGAAATTTATCATACCGCATGTGGGTGCGGTATGATATAATAACGGCAATTCTAACGGTTAGGAGGAAGTAACATGAAGATTATACGATGGCTGGATGACAATCTGGAAGAAGCACTGCTGATTGCACTGCTGGTGACGATGACGCTGCTTATGGGCCTTCAGGTGTTCAGCCGTTACATACTAAACGCGTCGCTGAGCTGGTCTGAGGAGCTGACACGCTATCTCTTTATCTGGAGCGGGTTTTTAAGCATCAGCTACTGCATCAAAAAGTGGATTTCCATAAAAATCGATCAGGTCATTCTCATGTTTCCCAAGCCGGTGTATGTCGTTGCACAGCTGGTGTTAAACGTGATCCTGTTTGCGCTGTTTGCGTTTCTGGCATGGCATGCGGTTACCTATTTGCAAATGAGTATTGCAAGTGCGCAGAAGTCACCTGCACTGGGACTGCCGATGCCCTTTGTACAGGCGGCTCCGCTGGTAGGCTTCACGCTTGCCGCCGTTCGCGCCCTCCAGCAGATCGTGCTGGAAATCGGTAATATCCGCTATTTCATTACCTGCGGAAAAATTAAGGAAAGAGGGGAGTAACGATATGCTGGCAATGGTAATTATGATTTTGTTTATCGTTCTTCTGCTTGTATCTGTACCGATTTCCGCAACGCTGTCGGCGGTATCGCTGGCACCCTCGCTGCTGGATCCCAATTTTCATATATCGGCGGAATATATCATCCGCGCCATGCTGGGAGGAATTGATTCCTTCCCGCTGCTCGCTGTCCCGATGTTTGTGCTGTCCGGTATTCTGATGGCAAAGGGCGGTGTCAGTAAGAAGCTGTTTGATGTCTTCTCCTATTTTCTGGGAGAGCATACTGCAGGAATGCCCTGTGCCGTCATTGTGACCTGTCTGTTTTACGGTGCGATTTCCGGCAGTGCACCGGCAACGGTGGCCGCTGTCGGCAGTATGACGATTCCGCTTTTGATTCGTATGGGCTATGACAAGGTGTTTGTGACTGCCATTGTTGCAGTTGCGGGCGGTCTTGGTGTCATTATACCTCCAAGCATACCGTTTATCCTGTTTGGTATGGCGAGCGGAGCCAGTGTCGGTAAAATGTTTATGGCCGGCATCATTCCGGGGATTCTGATTGCCCTGCTGCTGATGCTGTATGCGCTGTACTATTGTAAAAAGCATGGAGAGGATAAGGAAAAGATTCACGCAGAGGTATCCGTCCTGCATGAGAAGGGGTTCGTGAAGGTGTTTCTGGACAGCTTCTGGGCACTGTTAACACCAGTGATCATTCTGGGCTGCATCTATAGCGGGATTGCTTCCCCGACAGAGGCAGCGGTTATATCCGTGTTCTATGCGCTGATCATTTCCATGTGTATCTACCGGACATTGAAATTCCGTGATTTAAAGGGTGTGCTGGTGGAGGCAATCCGCACCTTTGCACCGATTCTGTTTATCCTGAGTGCGGCAGTGGCGTTTTCCCGTATCATTACCCTGCTGCAGATTCCGGAGATGGCAGGGGAATTCATCCTGTCCACCTTCAGCGGCAAGGTTGCGGTACTGCTGGTGATCAATGTGCTGCTGCTGATCGTCGGTATGGTCATGGATACCTCGCCAGCCATTCTGATTCTGACTCCGATCCTGATTCCCATCACCAACAGTCTTGGAATCGATCCGATTCAGTTTGGTATCATCATGGTTGTCAACCTTGCCATCGGCTTTGTGACACCGCCGATCGGTATCAATCTGTTTGTCGCGAGCTCGCTGACAGATGTTCCGGTCATGCAGATTGCGAAAAAGGCCATGCCGCTGATTGTCTTCTTTCTGATCGCTTTGCTGGCCATTACCTTTATTCCGCAGATTTCACTTCTGCTGGTATCGTAAGAGGAGGGACGTTATGAAAAAGATTCTATTTGCTCTTTTCACTTTCTCTTTGCTGCTGTCCGGCTGTGCGCAGAAGATTGAGGATCCGGCAGAGGCTTCTGCCGCGTATCCGTGGATCATTGCGACCGATTCCCCAAAGGATACGGTAACCGGACTGTTTGCCCATAAGTTTGCGGAAGAGGTGGAACGGCTGAGCAATGGCTCCATCCATATGCAGGTGTATGAAAACGGTACGCTGGGAAGTGACCGTGAGCTGATTGAGAGCTGTATGGGACAGGATATTCCCTTCGTTTTGCAAAACACGGCACCACAAACCAATTTCATGCCCAAGCTGGCAATCTTCGATCTGCCGGTTGCATATACGGATATTAAGGAGCTGCGCAACACACTCGATGACTCTGACCTGATGTCCATGATCAACAAGGTGTACAGGGAAAAAGGCTTTCGTCTGCTGGCCATGGGAGATCAGAGCTTTCGTGTCATGACAACCAACCGGAAAATTCAAAGCATTGATGATTTTAAGGGACAGAAAATCCGGACGATGGAAAATCCATATCATATCGCCTTCTGGCAATCCATCGACGCCAATCCGACACCGATGACGTTCTCCGAGGTATATATCGGCTTACAGCAGGGGACGATTGATGCACAGGAGAATCCATATGAGGTTGTCGTATCCGGAAAAATTTATGAACAGCAGGATTACATCGTACAGACAAACCATCTGCCGCATCTGCTTTCGCTGATTGTCAACGATGAATTTTATCAGTCGTTAAGCAGCGAGGATCAGAAAATCGTCGATAAGGCAGCGGAGAATGCCCGCAACTATGCGCGGCAGCAGGCGGATGAGCGTGTGAACGACCGACTGAATATCATTACTGGCAGCGGAACAACCATCATAGAGCTTGAGGATTCCATGATTGATCAGCTGCGCGAAAAAGCACAGCCTGTGTATGAGAACATCAAGGCGCAGACTGGCGATGCATTGTATGAAGCATATACGAAACGTATGCAGTAGGAGGAAACATGAATACGGTAAACGTAAGAAATATAGTAATCGGCGAGGGGATTCCGAAAATCTGTGTGCCGATTGTCGGAAAAACAAAGGAAGAGCTGCTTTCTGAAGTAGAAGTGCTAAAAAGTGTTCCTGTAGATGTGGTAGAATGGCGCATGGACTGGTTTGAAGAGGTGGAGTGCTGTGAAAAGGCGGTAGCGATGCTGCAGGTGCTTCGTGAAGCTATGCCGGAAATGCCGATTCTTGCGACCTTCCGCAGTAAGAAGGAAGGCGGGGAACGAAAGATCAGTACAGCAGCCTATGTAGAGCTGAACAAAGCCATCATTGACAGCGGAAACGCGGATTTGATTGATGTGGAGCTGTTCACTGGGGAAGCGCAGGTAAAGGAACTGATTGCCCATGCGCATGACAAGGGTGTTCGCGTCATCATGTCCAACCATGATTTTGACAAAACACCATCTTATAATGAAATACTGACACGTTTAAAAGCAATGCAGACACTGGGAGCGGATATTCCGAAAATCGCGGTTATGCCAACCTGCAAGGCAGATGTAATCACACTGCTGCAGGCGACAAATGACATGCATGAAAACTTTGCGGATCGTCCGATCATCACAATGTCAATGGCTGGTACAGGCGTACTATCCAGATTGTGTGGAGAGGTCTTCGGTTCTGCACTGACCTTTGGTGCCGCAAAAAAAGCGAGTGCACCGGGACAGATGGGCGTCGAGGATTTAAAAACAGTACTTTCTCTGCTGCACAAGAGTCTGTAAGCTTCTATTCCGTGCAGAAAAGACTTAGACAGGCAACGACATTAGGTCGGCTGAATAAGTCTTTTTCTTTATACCTTCAACCCGTTAGGAAACAAACACCAGCAATGGAATACTATAAGTGGCAGATGTGTTCAGGAATGATGTACGCGTAGGTTTGCTGTGTCTGTGAGTGTTGGATGGATTGCAGTGGAACATGGAAATGACAAGGAAATGTGACGTTTAAATATTGCATATCCAAACGAAAAAAGGTAAAATAAGGTTATGCGTTATGGAACTTTTTCAGAATGGTGAAAAAGTTTTCAGAAAGGAGAAGCAATGTACAAGGTTATAGAGAAGGAAATTCTAAATCCAACCGTTACCAAAATGGTTGTTGAAGCACCGGCTGTTGCGAAAAAAGCACTGGCAGGACAGTTTATTATTTTGCGTGTGCACGAGGATGGGGAGCGTATTCCGCTGACGATTGCGGATTATGACAGAGAAAAAGGTACGATTACGATCATCTTTCAGATTGTCGGCAAGACAACGATGCTGCTGAATCAGCTGAATGTCGGGGACAGTATTCTGGATTTCGTCGGTCCTCTTGGCAAGCCTTCCCATGTGGACGGGTATAAGAAGGTCTGTGTCATCGGTGGAGGTGTCGGCTGTGCCATTGCTTATCCAACAGCAAAGGCGTTGCATGAAAACGGCACGGAGGTTACCGTGATCACAGGATTCCGTAACAAGGATCTGGTAATTCTCGAGGAGGAATTCAAACAGGTCAGCACGCATGCCTATCTTGTCAGTGACGATGGCAGTACCGGCGTTAAGGGGCTGGTTACCAACGTGCTGGAGGATTTGATCAACAAAGGGGAAAGCTTTGATGAGGTCATTGCAATCGGACCGCTGATCATGATGAAGTTCGTTTGTCAGCTGACAAAAAAATACGGTATCAAAAGCGTGGTATCCATGAATCCGATCATGATTGATGGTACCGGAATGTGCGGCGGCTGCCGTTTGAGTGTAGGCGGGGAAACAAAATTTGCCTGTGTGGACGGTCCGGATTTTGACGGTCATCTGGTGGATTTTGATGAAGCAATGTCCCGTGGGGCAACGTATCGTGATTTTGAAGCACATGCCAGAGATGCTGCCTGCAATCTGATGAATAAGGAGGTACGCTGATATGCCGAATATGTCATTGAAAAAAGTGGAAATGCCTGTCCAGGACGGAGAGGTCAGAAGAAATAATTTTGAAGAGGTGGCTCTGGGCTATACAAAGGAAATGGCAATGGAGGAGGCGCAGCGCTGTCTGCACTGTCCGACAAAGCCATGTATCAACGGCTGTCCGGTTGCTGTTAATATTCCGGATTTTATCGAACAGGTAAAGGAAGGGAATTTTGAGGAAGCTTATCAGATCATTCACGAAACAAGCTCTTTGCCTGCTGTTTGCGGGCGTGTGTGTCCACAGGAAAAGCAGTGTGAGGCAAAATGCGTACGCGGTGTAAAAGGGGAAGCCGTGGCAATCGGACGTCTGGAGCGCTTTGTGGCTGACTGGCACAGAGAAAACGTGAAGGATGAGCTGAAAAAGCCGGAAAGCAACGGTCATAAGGTTGCTGTGGTAGGGGCAGGACCTGCGGGACTGACCTGTGCCGGAGATTTGGCAAAAAAGGGATATCAGGTATCCGTGTTTGAGGCACTGCATGTCGCCGGAGGTGTGCTGATGTACGGAATTCCGGAATTCCGTTTGCCGAAGGCTGTCGTGCAGACGGAAATCGAAGGGCTGAAGCAGATGGGCGTCGATATTCAGACCAATATGGTTATCGGTCGCAGTGAATCTGTCGATGATCTGTTTGATGCCGGATATGAATCTGTCTTTATCGGAAGCGGTGCGGGGCTGCCAAGCTTTATGAATATGCCGGGAGAAAACCTGAAGGGTGTGTATTCCGCAAATGAATTCTTAACACGCTGCAATCTGATGAAGGCATATAAGGATGGTGTGGATACACCGATTCAGCATCCAAAACGTGCCGTGATCGTCGGTGGCGGTAATGTGGCGATGGATGCGGCACGCTGTGCAAAGCGTCTGGGTGTTGAGGAAGTAACCATCGTATACCGCAGAAGCATGGATGAGCTGCCTGCCCGTAAGGAAGAGGTGGAGCACGCCATGGAAGAAGGCATTGTCTTCAAGCTGCTGACCAATCCGGTCCGTGTGCTGGGAAATGAAGACGGCTGGGTATGCGGTATGGAATGTGTGTCCATGGAGCTGGGAGAGCCGGATGCCAGTGGAAGAAGACGTCCTGTGGAAATCAAGGACAGCAACTTCGTGCTGGATGTTGACTGTATGATTATGGCAATCGGAACATCGCCGAATCCGCTGATTCGCTCTACAACAGAGGGCCTGGAAACCAATCGCAAGGGCTGTCTGATTGCAGATGACAACGGTGCAACCACCAGAGAAGGTGTATTTGCCGGCGGTGATGCGGTAACCGGAGCTGCCACGGTCATTCTTGCGATGGGCGCCGGGAAAACAGCTGCTGCAGCAATCGATGATTATATTCAATATAAATAGCGAAATCAGATAAACTCGGGAATTGTCTCTTCTTCCCGAGTTTTGTGGAAAGAGAAAGAAAAAACGTGGAAGGGTTTACAATCGGAGTAAAAAATGTTACTATATAGACAGGAAATAAGTACCTTATTTCTGTTATCATGATACTGGCTCTATTGTGATAACCTTGAAAGTTGTGTATTCTTTACATTCCTTCCTTTTATTGTAAACTACACGATTTCAATTACTTTTATTCATATCGATTTCCTTTCGATAACCTAATGAAAAGGGACGTGGTGATGCGCGTCCTTTTTCAGTTGCCTGCGATTGCGGTTGTTTTTCCTTCCAATTTCTGCTATTCTAGTTTCAGGTGATGCTATGAAATCCAAGAGGAATAAACTGATCATCGGCGGTGTGGCAGGTATCGTCGCCATGTTTCTGCTGTCGCTTTTTCTACCTGCTTTCCAGCCGTTTGCCAAGGCAGGGGCACTGGTGATTTATGCACTGGTAAATTATGTGCAGATCAAAGAGATGAAGCGTAACGGTCAGGAGATTGAAAAACCGGCGCTTTTTACGGCAGCTGTACTGATCATTGTCGGCTATCTGCTGTTTTTTACATAGAAAATGGCAGTGAACGATTGACAAAGGATACCCAAATTGGATATACTATTGAAGTATAAAGGCTGAGAATTAAAGTAGTACCTTGTGGAAGTGTCACAGAGAGTCGGTGTTGCTGAGAACCGATACATGAAAGCTTGCGGAACTTGTTAAGGAGCTGATAGCTTGCTATCCGTTTGACTTCGCGTTAAGAAGAAATGAAGGGCACTTGTACAAGTGAACTAAGGTGGTACCGCGTTAATTATGACGTCCTTAGAGATAAGGGCGTTTTTTATTTGATATGTAAAGGAGAATGCAGTTATGAATTACAACCATCAGGAAGTAGAAAAAAAGTGGCAGAGCTACTGGCTGAACAACAAAACCTTTGCCTGCGATGCATGGGATTTTGATAAGCCGAAGTGCTATGTTCTGGATATGTTCCCATATCCGAGCGGAAACGGACTTCATGTCGGACATCCGGAGGGCTATACCGCAACGGATATCGTGTGCCGTATGAAGCGTATGCAGGGGCACAATGTCCTGCATCCAATGGGCTGGGATGCCTTTGGATTACCGGCAGAGCAGTTTGCCATCACAACAGGAAATCATCCTGCAGAGTTCACAAAGATGAATATCGATCATTTCCGTGAACAGATTCGTGCGCTGGGCTTTTCCTATGACTGGGACCGTGAAATATCCACGACGGATCCAAGCTACTACAAGTGGACACAGTGGATTTTTCTGAAGCTGTATGACAAGGGACTTGCCTATGTGGATGAAATTCCTGTCAACTGGTGTCCGGAGCTGGGAACCGTGCTTGCCAATGAAGAGGTCATCGACGGCAAGAGTGAGCGTGGAGGCTTCCCGGTTATCCGCAAGCCGATGCGCCAGTGGGTATTGAAAATCACAGAATATGCAGAACGTCTGCTGGAGGATCTTGAGCTGTGCGACTGGCCGACCTCCACCAAGGAAATGCAGATCAACTGGATTGGAAAATCCAAGGGTGCCAATGTCGTGTTCAAAATCAAGGATACAAAGAAGGAATTCACCGTGTTTACAACACGCTGCGATACCCTGTTTGGGGCAACGTACTGCGTTATGGCACCGGAGCATCCGTATGTGGATGAAATTACGACGAAGGAACAAAAGGAAGCAATTGATGCATATAAAACAGCATGTGCTACGAAATCCGACCTGGAGCGTACCGAACTGAACAAGGAAAAAACCGGTGTCTTCACCGGTGCCTATGCGATCAATCCGGTAAATGGAAAAGAAGTGCCAATCTGGATTTCCGATTATGTGCTGGCAAGCTATGGAACCGGAGCCATCATGGCGGTTCCTGCACATGATACGCGTGACTGGGAATTTGCCAAGAAGTTTGGCATTGATATCATTCCGGTTTTAGAGGGCGGCGATGTGACACAGGAGGCTTATACCGAAGATGGTGTGCATATCAATTCCGGATTCCTTGACGGTATGGGAAAACAGGAGGCAATTGATACGATGATTGCCTGGCTGGAAGAGCATGCATGCGGCTGTGCCAAGACGACCTATAAGCTGCGTGACTGGCTGTTCTCCAGACAGCGTTACTGGGGAGAGCCAATCCCGATCATACATATGGAGGATGGTACAACCCGTACGGTGGATATCGATGAACTGCCGCTGGAGCTGCCGGAAACAAAAAACTTTAAGCCGAGTGGTTCCGGAGAATCCCCGCTTGCACATTGTGAAGACTGGCTGAATGTGGAAATCGACGGAGTGAAGGGAAAGCGCGAAACGAATACGATGCCGCAGTGGGCTGGCTCCTGCTGGTATTATCTGCGCTACATCGATCCGAAAAACGATGATGCGATTGCGGCAGAGGAGCTGCTGAAGCACTGGCTGCCGGTTGATCTGTATGTCGGTGGTGCCGAGCATGCGGTTCTGCATCTGCTGTACGCACGCTTCTGGCACAAGGTGCTGTATGACTGCGGTGTGGTGCCGACAAAGGAACCGTTCCAGAGATTGTTCCATCAGGGAATGATTCTGGGAGAGAACAATGAAAAAATGTCAAAATCCAGAGGCAATGTTGTAAATCCGGACGATATCGTGGAAAGCCATGGTGCCGATGCACTGCGTGTCTATGAAATGTTCATGGGACCGCTGGAGGCAGCTCTGCCTTGGAGTACCACAGGTCTGGATGGGGCAAGAAGATGGCTGGATCGTGTTTGGAGATTGTACACGGACTATGATAAATTCACAGAAACCAATGATGGAAAGCTGGATAAGGTATACCATGCGACCGTTAAGAAGGTAACCAATGATGTGGAGACTCTGAATCTGAACACCGCAATTTCACAGATGATGATTTTTATCAATGAATGCTATAAGGCAGAAAGCATTTATGTGGAATACGCAAAGGGCTTTGCCAAGATGTTCGCCTGCTTTGCACCGCACATGGGGGAGGAAATCTGGAGTACGGTGTTTGGCGGATGCGGAACGATTACCTATGAGCCATGGCCAACCTATGATGAAGCCAAGCTGGTTGAGGATGTCATTGAGGTCATCGTACAGGTAAACGGCAAGCTGCGTGGAAAATTCACGACGGAAGCCGGCAGTGATGAGGAAGCCATGAAGAAACAGGCATTGGAAATCAGCGCAGTTGCGGCACAGATTGAAGGAAAGACGATACGTAAAATCATTGTCGTCAAGGGCAAGGTTGTAAATATCGTTGCGAATTAAAAAAAGCAATGCTGCTGTATTCATTGAATATAGAGCAGATATAAGCGGACTCCATAGAGGAACTCCGCTTTTTTGCGTTCCTTTTTGTTATCGGTTGGAGCAAGTCAGTTGATATTTCAAAAATGAATACATTGCTACCGCATACTGCTTGTAAGGTTTGCAGTCGGTGTATGTTCACGCAAGTATAAGCGGACAAGAAGCAGTATACAGCGGATGTGTATTCCTTTGGCTTCAAGAGCATTGAAAAAAACGTAAAGAAAGTAAATAGAAACACGCCATTCTGGAATACTAAGGAAGTGTATGCAGAGAAGGAGGGAGTATGATGAGAATACAGAATAAAGAGCTGTCAGGAGCGATTGTTACGCTGGGATGTGTTCTTTTATCGGCACTGCTGCAGACCTATGTTATACAATCCATGATGCAGCCGATGGGACTGTTGTCGGGAGGCTTTACAGGACTGGCAATTCTGCTGGATCGTATCGCCAATGTCGCCGGCTTTCCATTTTCCGTTTCAGCAGGAATTCTCATCCTGAACATACCGCTGGCACTGCTTTGCTATCGGGGATTAAGTAAACGCTTTACCCTCTATTCCAGTATCCAGTTTATCTCCTCCAGTATCTTCCTGCAGCTGTTTCATTTTCAACCGATCTTTCATGATCTTCTGCTGCAGGTGTTGTTCGGTGGCTTTTTGTACGGCTTCAGCGCTGTCATCGCACTGCGGGGAAATGCATCCACCGGTGGTACGGATTTTATTGCCTTGTATGTTTCAAACCGTCTGGGAAAATCCATATGGAGCTATGTGTTTATTGGAAATACAATCTTGCTTTGTATATTCGGTCTTCTGTTTGGCTGGCTGTATGCCGGCTACTCCATCATGTTTCAATATATCACAACAAGAACGATTGAAATGTTCTATCACCGTTATGAACGTGTGACCCTTGAAATTATGACAAGAAACAAAGACGAAGTACGGGATGCCTATATCCGCCAGTATCCGCACGGCATGACCATCATACCGGCTTATGGCGGCTACAGTCACAACCGGATTTATCTGCTTCGAACCGTCGTATCCGCTTATGAGGTGTATGACATCCTGAAGCTTGTCAGAAAAACAGACCCGGATGTTCTTGTCAATGTGATAAAAACAGAACAGTTCTATGGCTCGTTTTATCAGCAGCCAATGGAATGATATCCGTACGGGGATGAAAAGATGATTTCTTTGGATAATAAGAAATTACAGAGCCTGCTATTGACATGCTTATCATTCTTGTGTATTATTGTATTAGATACTTAATACAATAAGCAGATATATTTGATGAAGGAACGTGTGGAGGGCAGTATATGACCTGGAAGAAAAGAAATATCATTATCATAACCATGAATTTTCTTGCCCTGCTGCTGTATATGACAACGATGCTGCAAAGGGAAAATCCGTTTGGACAAACACTGACGGTAATCCTGCTTGCCGCTTCCGGCTCCTTACTTGTGATCCGTATGGAAACACACATGGCGTTTCATGCACAAACAAAACAGCTGCAATACCAAAATCTTGATTTGTTTCGTTTTCTTTCCTCAATCATCATCATTGTGCTTCATGTACGTCCCTTCTTCACAGTATCCTATGAAATTGATATGGCAATCAATAATATCATCGGCAGAATCTGTGTGCCGTTCTTCTTTTTCATCAGTGGTTATTTCGCCGCAAAGCAGGAACAGAAAAAGCCGGATTACATCCGTTCCTATATACGTTCCATGATCCCGGTATATCTGCTGTGGAGTGCAGTGTATCTGCCATGGTCACTATCCCTGGCTGCTCCTTATATCCAGCAGGTATCGGGCCTACTTTGTACAATTGGGTTACCTACTGCCATACAGAATCTGCTTCTGCTTTTATTGGTTCCTCTGGCAGTGATCATCGCCCTGTTGTATTCCGGGGTGTATTATCATCTCTGGTATTTCCCGGCACTTCTGCTTTCCATGCTTGTTCTGCGCTGGTGGAAGAGGAAGTATTCCCTAAGGGTATTGCTTACGGTTTCCTTTGTTCTGCTGCTGTTTGGCGCCACAGAGACCTATTACGGCTTTTGCGGTCAGTTTTTCCAATCCCTGCTTCACTATTATTATGCGGTTTTTTTCACAACCCGTAATTTCCTGTTCTTCGCCTTGTTTTATGTCACCTTGGGCTATTGGATGGGAAAGCAGGAGCAGCCCGCTTCTTCTCTGTGCTTTTTAAAGCTGCTTCTCAGTATTGCCGCCTTAGTCGGGGAAGGCATGCTTCTGCAGACAACACAGCGTCTGGACAGCAATATTCTGCTTGCCTGTGTGCCGCTGGTTTATTATTTGTTCTCCTGTCTGCTGTATACAAATATCCATGTGCCTCAGCTTTCAGAAATTCCGTTTCGAGCGATATCCAAATACTATTATCTCGTTCATCCTCTGATGATACTGTTTGTCCATGCATGGTTTCCACAGGTGGATTCCTTCTGGATGGCTGTCGCAAAGGTAGTGTGTGTCCTGTGCTGTACGCATATCTGTACGCTTTTGCTTATACATATGAAAAAGCGCTATCCCGCAGTTCCGTTGTGATAGTCAGCGGATACCGTAAGCAGGCAGGCAGCAGTACCCGTGCAGTTATGTCTTCCGGCTTTGAGGAACACGTTGCTGTTATAACCAGTATCCATGGTGTTTTCTCTTGGATACAGCACCAGGGAAATTGCATCTTTTTGATATTTTATTGTCACAATATATAAATTCTGCTATAATGGTAAAGGAAATTTGGAAGGTGATTAAAAATGGGTAGACATTTTGAAGTGCGTGCCGCTTCTATGGCAAAAACCGCTGCGGTAAAAGCAAAACTATATTCCCGTTATGGAAAAGAAATACTGATGGCTGCGAAGTCCGGTGTACCTGATCCTGACATGAATGCTTCTTTGAAGAAAGTAATCGAGCGTGCCAAGGCGAATCAGGTTCCTGCGGATGTTATCAAGCGTGCGATTGAAAAAGCCAAGGGTGGAACGAATGAAAACTATTCTGCGGCTACATATGAAGGATTTGGTGCCGGTGGTCAGGCTACGATCATCATTGACTGTCTGACGGATAATGCGAACCGTACCATTGCAGATCTGCGTGGATGTTTTAACAAGTCACATGCGAAAATCGGTGTCAGCGGCTGTGTTTCCTTTAATTATGAACATGTTGGACTGATTTCCATTAAGTATGATGATGAAGAGGCGATGATGGACGCGCTGATCATGGCTGAGGTTGATCTGAAGGATATTGAAGTCGAGGAAGGTCAGATGACCATTACCGTAGAGCCGACAGAGCTGAATAAGGCAAAGGATGCCATTGAGGAGCTGATTCCTGAAGTTTCCTTTGATATTCTGGAAGACACCATGCTTCCTAACGAATATGTGGAGCTTGAGGGTGAGGATCTGATGCTGTTCCAGCGTTTGGTAACTCTGTTGAATGAGGTGGATGATGTTCAGCAGGTATATCATAATGTACGCAATCTTAACGATTCAGTAGAATAAGAGAAAAGGACGGTGCATGGCATTGTCCTTTTTAAAATAAAGGATTGACAAAAAAAGAGGAAATGAGTACACTATAAGTACATCCGATGAAAAAGAGAGGCTTTGTGAAATGTAGTGCAGAGAGAGGAACAGCTGGTGAGAGTTCCTTCTATAAGTAGCACAGCCGGACACTTTGGAGGAATTATCAGGAAATGGATAATCGTAAACAGCCTGCGTTAAAGGTAAAGCTGCACTCCGTGTGAGTGAAATAAGGTGGTACCGCGTTCCCGACGTCCTTTGTTGGTGGCGCGTTTTTATTTTAAGCTGTCTGTTTTCGGGCAGAATGATAAGGTAATGTATAGAGGAGGTAATGAAATGAGCTATCAGGTACCAAGAGGAACACAGGATATTTTGCCAAATGAAATAAGTAAATGGCACCGTTTGGAAGAGCTGATTCGTCAGTTTACATATGTTTACAACTATCAGGAAATCCGGACACCGATTTTTGAACATACCAATGTCTTTAAAAGAGGAAATGATTCCAGTGATATGGTCAATAAGGAAATGTATACCTTCCAGCTGGAAAACAGCTCCACTTCACTGACGCTGCGTCCGGAGGGGACGGCAGGTGTTGCCAGAGCATTTGTTGAACATAAAATGTATGGATATGCCGATCTGCCGATGAAGATGTACTATGTGGGACCGCAATGCCGCCATGAACGCCCGCAAAAGGGCAGAATGCGTATCTTCAATCAGTTTGGTGTTGAGGTCATCGGTGCCAAAAGTCCGGTGCTGGATGTGGAAACGATTGCACTTGGATGGTCATTTATCTCGGCGCTTGGCTTAAAGGATATGAAGGTGCTGATCAATACGCTTGGGGATGATGCATCCCGTGCCGCCTATCGTGAGGCTTTGAAGGAGCATTTTAAAAACGATATTGACCATATGTGTACAGACTGCAAGCGTCGCTATGAGCAGAATCCGCTGCGTATTCTGGATTGTAAGATTGATCATGATCTGGATGTCATGAAGCAGGTTCCCAAGATGGCGGATTATCTGAATGAGGAAAGCAAGGCATATTTTGAACAGGTTCTGGAAGGGCTGGATGCTTTGGGTATTCCTTATGAGGTGGATGATAAGCTGGTGCGTGGTCTGGATTACTATACGCATACCGTATTTGAAGTCGTTTCTGTAAATAAGGAAATGGGGGCGCAGTCAACGGTATTTGCCGGTGGACGCTATGACGGACTAGTTGAATATTTCGGCGGACCTGAAGGAATGAGCGGAATCGGCTGGGCAATGGGTCTGGAGCGTCTGTTGATTGCTTTAGAGGCGGAAGGAATTTCCCTGGTGGATGAGGACAGTCTGGATGTGTATGTATTGTGTCTGTCACCGAAGGCATCCACGACCGTTTTACAGGTTGTGACACAGCTTCGTGCCGCAGGATATCGCACGGATACGGATTATCTGAATCGATCCATGAAGGCACAGTTTAAGACAGTTGACCGCAAGCATGCCAAGGTTGCCATTATGATTGGAGAGCAGGATCTGGAAAGCGGCAGCGCTGCTGTAAAGAATATTGAAACAAAGGAAAAGACGGAGGTGGCATTTGATTCCATCGTTGAGGCAATCGACGCCATGTTCGGTGAAGCAGAGGAAGAACATACCTGTACGTGCGGGGAGGAACACTGTACCTGCCAAAAGGAACAATAGGGAGGCAAGCATATGAATAGAACACATACGAATGGAGAATTGCGCTTGTGTGATGCAGGGAAAGAGGTTACCCTGATCGGATGGGTCGCAAAAAGAAGAAATTTCGGTTCTCTGGTATTTATCGATTTACGCGATCGTACCGGAATTACACAGCTGGTGTTTGATGAACAGCTGTCGGAACAAATCCGTGATGTGCGTAATGAATACATTCTGGAAGCAACCGGCTGTGTCATGGAGCGTAAGGATAAGAATCCAAAGCTGCCGACCGGTGAGATTGAAATTCAGGTTCGTGCCGTTACCATTATCAACCGTGCGGAAACCACCCCAATCATTGTTGCGGATGAAACCGATGCCCTGGAGGATACCCGTCTGAAGTATCGGTATCTGGATTTAAGAAGACCTGTGATGCAGCAGAAGCTGATGCTGCGCCATCGCATCACACACAGCATGCGGGAATATCTGGACAGCAGGGAATTTATCGAAATCGAAACACCGATGCTGGGAAGAAGTACACCGGAGGGTGCGCGTGATTATCTGGTGCCAAGCCGTGTACATCCGGGAAGCTTCTATGCCCTGCCGCAGTCACCGCAGCTTTATAAGCAGCTGTTGATGGTATCCGGCTTTGAACGCTATTACCAGTTTGCCCGCTGCTTCCGTGACGAGGATCTGCGAGCGGATCGTCAGACGGATTTTACACAGGTCGATCTGGAAACCAGCTTTTTAAGCGATGTGGAAATTCAGACAATGATGGAGGAGATGCTGCAAAAGCTGATGAAGGATGTCAAGGGAATGGACATCAGCATACCATTTCCACGCCTGACCTGGACGGAAGCCATGAATCGTTATGGAAGTGACAAGCCGGATAACCGCTTTGGCATGGAGCTGCAGGAAATAACAGAGCTTTTTGAAAACTGCGGATTCAAGGTGTTTGCGGATTGCATTGCAGACAAGGGCAGCATCAAGGCTGTTGTCGTTCCTGGTAAAGCCGGCATGACCAGAAAAGAAATCGATAAGATTACCGAGCTGGCGAAGAAAAACGGAGCCAAGGGTCTGGTAACGCTGAAATACAAGGATGAAGAATTGAGCGGACCAATTGTGAAGTTCTTAGCAGAGGAAGAAATACAGGCGCTTCTTACGCGTTTAAGCCTGAAGAATGAAGACCTTGTTCTGATTGTTTCCGACGCATGGAGAACGACCTGCGAGGTGCTGGGGGCATTGCGTAATCATTTCGGTGCAGAGCTTGGCTTAAAGAAATCGGATGAATTTTCATATTTGTGGGTAACGGACTTCCCGATGTTTGAGTACAGTGAGGAAGACGGTCGCTGGTATGCAATGCACCATCCGTTCACACGCCCAAGAGATGAGGATATGCAGTATATCGACAGTGATCCGGGCAAGGTGCATGCCATTGCGTATGATGTTGTTTTAAACGGATATGAGCTTGGCGGCGGCTCCCTGCGTATTTACGACGGTGCCATGCAGGACAAGATGTTTGAGGTACTGGGCTTTACCGAGGAGAAAATACAGGAGAACTTCGGCTGGTTTGTGGATGCCTTGAAATACGGAACACCGCCGCATGGAGGTCTTGCGTTTGGACTGGATCGCATTGCCATGATCCTTTCCGAGAGTGAATCCATCCGTGATGTCATCGCTTTCCCGAAAAATGCGAATGCGAAATGTCCGATGAGTGATGCGCCGACACCGGTGGATGCGGCTCAGCTGGAGGAACTGCATATCGCGCTTACGGAAGAAGAATAGATGAAACATTGATTGCGAAAAAACTGTTACATGGCAAATGATGTTTACGAATGAGGATAGTGCATTACAGTACATCATCGCATGCACATTGCTGTATGCAGAACGTATGCATGACCATAGAAAACGAAAGAAAGAGATTTCAATGTTATTGTTTGAAGGATACAATAGCATGCGAAATCTCTTTTTCCTTTCATATATTCCTTACAAGCCTGTAGGCGGAAGCGATATGAACGTGATATACGGTTGGAACGATACAAAGGTGTATCACGATGGCAAAATAGGGGAAGTAAAGTAAATGCCTTTTTACATACGTAGCAAGGAAAGAGCAGCCATGTCAGAAAAAAGCGGCACAAAGAAGCGCAATCCTCTCAAATTCCGGGATTCCTTTCCTTTTGCCGCTTTTGCTATGAGGTTTTCTTTTTATAATACTTTTGCAGGCGTTCATTCATAAGCGTCGTATCCCGTTTGGATCGAAGCTGCAGTGTCGTGTATACAATCAGAAAGATACAGGCAATCATCAGCAGCATGCTGAGAACCATCTGTATACTGTCAAGGTGGAACCATTCAAAATACAGTCCGCTCAACAGCACAACGGCATCGATATACAGATAATGCAGGAAAACGATGCCATAGTACAGCCGCCTGCTTTTGCATTCTTTGCGAAACAGCAGATTGCCCAATGTGCATAGCAGGCTGCAGACGATAATCTGCCACAGGATGGCACTGCTCAGCTCGGAGTTCTTCCAGAAGATACTGATAAAAACGGCGGCACCGATAACGGTACACGTAGTAATCGCAGAAAATGTAAACATCAGTTCTTTTAAAATACGCATAAGCTACCTCCCTATATGTTCAGCAGCACTTTCAGTGCGGCTACATATTGTCTTGATATCATGATGTTCTCATCGTTGAGCAGGGTTGCCTCCAGCCGGCTGCCAAGTACTGGGGAAAGAAAGCGGATTTTGCTCAGATTTACAATAATCGATTTTGAGCAGCGGAAGAAATCAAGTCCGGTATAGCTGTCTTCGATTTCATACAGCTTCTGCCGTATTTCATAGACCTCTTTTTCCGTATAGAGAAAGGTCTTGTTATCAACGGATTCAAAATAGTAAACATCATCCGGACGGATTCTGGCAATGGTTCCGTTTTGTGTACAGGTGATCAGCTCATCACCGGCTTTCAGCTGCTGAAGGAGCTTCAGGATGGATTCGTTCAAAGAAGCACAGCGGACGATAATGGTGTCTTCATCCTCTCTGGATGCTTTTTCTTCGATGATGATTTTCAAGCGGTGACCTCCTATCTGTTGAATGCCGTATGTCTGTTCATTACATATACGGTTATACCTAAGGCTATTATACCACAAAGCAGCAGAGCGAAAATCTGGATGTGGATGGAAAGTGTCTGATTGTTAAGGGAGATGGTGATTCCCATTGCTTCCCGATAGGTATCTGAAAGGGAAGCAGGCAGTGTATGAAATAGATCCTGCAGGGCAGATGCTGTGAAAATATCACGCATCATTGCTGTTTCATGCAGAAAGGGAAGACTTTTCAAAACGCCCTGTACAGCACCTGGCAGCATGCCGACGGGAAGATAGATGCCTCCCAGAAAACCGATGAGCGTACCTGCCAGCGTGGAAAAGGCACCCCAGGCATGGTCACTGTTTACCCATTGGGCAAGGAGTGCAACCAGAGCACTGGATACAAACGTGCATAGCAGCAGCAGACCGCAGGCCTGCAGGAACTGGGAAAGATTGAGAAAGTCATTGCCGGAAAAGCTCACATAACAAAAGGACAGCGCCATGAGCAGCATGCACATGAGAAAGCCCATGACCATGGCGGAGAGCAGATAGGACAGCATCAGAATCGAGCGGGGAACACAGGAGCAGTAAAAGCTTTCCATTTTTTTCTGTTCCTTATCCTGAATGAAGATGCCAATCATAGTGATAGGGACGGTAAAGGCATTGACAACAAGGATACCTGCTATCGTCCACATGGTAATCAGATGCATAGCATCCCCTTCCTGTATGCTGCCCTGTGCTTGCTGAACCAGCTGCATGAGTTCATCTTTATTCATATCACCCAGAAATACAAGCATCAGCAGCAGGACGATCAAAACAGAAAGCATGGAAAAGAATACGGCGGAGCGATCACGGACATAGAGCAGGATGTGTCGCCTGGTTAGTGTAGATAAGGTTGTCATTGGGCTACCTCCTCTTCCGGTGTTTTACCGGTGATATGAAGGAACACATCATCCATCGTACCCTGCAGTACCTCAAACCCTTCGATATAGGGCTGTACCGCAGGCAGGATCTGCAATGCGTCCATCGTCGTGTTCAGCTCTATCTGATACCGCTGGTCATGCTGCTCATAGGAAACCTGCAGATGCTGCAGCAGCTTTGCCAGATGTTCCTGCTTTGCTGCGGTAAGGATAAGTTTGTCTTTTGCGTGGCGATCCTTTAATTCGTAGGGTGTTCCATATTCCAATAGCTCCCCATGATCGATCACGGCGATATGGGCTGCCTTTGCAGCCTCCTCCATATAATGCGTTGTGAGAAAAACAGTCATCTTGCGTTTTTTCTGCAGCTGTTCAATGCAATTCCATACCGACTGCCTCGTTGCCGGATCAAGTCCGGTTGTTGGTTCATCCAGAAATAAAATCCTGGGCTCATGCATCAGTGCTGCGGCAATCTCACAGCGTCGCTTCTGTCCTCCGGAAAGATGAGCGTAACGCTTTGCCGCAATTTCCTGTAGCCCCAGCAGCTCACACACCTCTTTTTCACGATGCTGCAAAGCGCTGCGGCTGTTTTCATATAAGGAACCGTGTATCAGCAAATTCTCTCGGACGCTTAGCTTATCATCCAGACGATTCTGCTGCGGTACGACACCAATACACTTGCGGATTTCCTGATTGTCCTTACCAAGTCTATGATTGCATATCTGTACGGTACCGTCATTGGGTGGAAACAGGGTGGTCAGCATGTGAATCGTAGTCGATTTTCCGGCGCCGTTGATTCCCAGAAAGCCAAACAATTCACCCTCCCTTACGTGAAAGCTGATATCCTTCACTGCAGTAAAATTCCCATATTTTTTATTCAAATGGGATACTTCGATCATGTTCATAACCATACCTCCTCGCAGTACCACCTTACAATGAAACCGTTACGCTATGCAATATCGATAACGGTAAGTGGCATTGCGGCATGGGTAAGTGGGAGAAATACGGGGATGAGTTACAGAAGTGAAGCTGCGAAATAAAATAAATCCTAGTGTACAGGATACATGAACAGCCTTACCTTCGAATAACGGTGACAGCGAATCTTTGTGCATGAATGTTCGCGAATCAACGAAAAGCATAAAGCAAAAAGACAATCTATAGGGATGAAGAAACATCCGTATATCGATTGCCTTTTTCAATTTGAAAGACATCATCTGTATGCAGCTACTGCTTACTTCGACAGTCCGTAATCGCTTTATCTTCACGAAAGCCCTTGAATACCGGCTGCCGCAAGCCGCCCTGTTCTGTATACTGCATGAATTTTACCGTTCCTACCAGTGGCGGATCAATCCATACGGCATCTTCATTTCCCTCAGGGATCGTTGTCAGAAAGCTGGTGTCGGTTTTCTCACTGTGCTCCATCAGATAGGGAAGAGATGCCCCCATGGTCACATGTCCTTTGTATACCACCTGATGGTGTTGGTCATATTGTGCCAGAATAAGAGATACAATGCCTTTCTCCTTGACAATATAGCCACAGACGATAAAATCATCATCCAGCAGATTCTTGCATTTGATCCAGTCCTTCGTGCGCTTTCCACACACATAGCGGCTGTCTTTGCGTTTGGCGACGATTCCCTCAAGACCCCGCTGCTTTGTCAGCTCAAACAGCGCAATACCGTTGGTTTCGATATAGCGGGAAACTGAAAGCCGTTCATTTTCCCGAACTGTCTTTTCCAGCAGCTGTTTGCGTTTCATGAGTGACTGATCGATAACGAATGCATCCTTGTAATAAAGGATGTCAAACGCAGTGAAGCTGGCAGGGAACTGGCGGGAATGCAAACGGATTTTAAAGGGGTCCGAGGTTAAAGTCCGCTTCTGTACCTGAAAGAAATCGGGCTCTCCATCATGAAAAATATACAGCTCACCATCCAGTATGCAGCGCGTTTTTACCTGCCGGTGTAGCTGTGACAGCTCCGGAAATTTAGCATTCAGCTTCAGATTGCGTTTGTTTCTCAACTCGGTGCTGTCTTTGTCAAGATACAATAGACAGCGTACACCGTCCAGCTTCCATTCATAGATGTAATCCTCATCATCGAAGGCCGGCTGCTCCAGCCCGATGAGCATCGGGGAAGCATCTCTGGCAGCAAAGTCCATCAGTGCTTCACGCTCCTGCGTCTTCCCTTGGGCTTCATTTCAGAAAGGGACTGCTGCAGGGCCTCCATCAAATCGACTGGAGTTGCAGTGTCCTGCTTGCGGTCACTGGCATGCACGATATGCTGACCACTGATTTTCTCTTCAATTGCAGCGCGCAGTCGTTCCTGAAATTCATCATGGTAATCACTGGGATCAAAGGGCTTGGTCATCGACTGAATCAGCTGCTTTGCCATATCACTTTCCGCTTTCACCAGCTTGGGATGTGCGAAAGCCTTTGGATTTTCGGCAATCTCTTCCTCATAAAACAGCGTTTTCACTAAAATGCCGTCCTCACTGGGACACAGTGCAAGCAGGGTTTCCTTTGTGCCAATGACCGTCTTTGCTATCGCAACCACAGACAGCTTCGCCATGGCATCACGCAACAGCTCATATGCTTTTTCCGCATGTTTTTCCGGTACGGCATAGTAATTTTTCTCATAATAGATATCATCGATTTCCGCAAGCTTTGTGAACTGAAGAATCGTAATTGTGCGATCCTTTTCCGCCTTTAAGGCGTCAATCTCCTCACTGTCCATAATGACATACTTATCCTTTTCATACTGATAGCCCTTAACGATATCGGCTGCCTTCAGCTCCTTATCGCAATGTCCGCAATATTTTTTATAATGCACCCGCTCATGTGTTTTCTTACAAAGCTGGTTGAAGGAAATATCCACATCTCTGGTTGTACGATACATCTGTATGGGGATATGTACCAGGCCGAAGGAAATGGCTCCTTTATGTGCAACTGCCATTGTTATCACCTCATCATTAGGTTGTGAAATTTCAATTAAATCTATACAAGAAATGCAGGAAGCCAAATATTTGCATTTTGTATGCAATTCTGGTAGAATAGCTGATTGAAAATCTTAAGATACCGCAGGACACAGGGGATAAAAGTGGAACAACAAAAAAAATAAAGTCAAGAGTATTATTTTCATTGATCCATGATATACTATAGATGTCCAGGAGGTACAAATTTTTCCTACACTTAGAGATAAGGGACTCCGGATGTTGTATTTTGGTGTGAATACCTGCACATCCTAGGTAAGACTGTAGGGATCCTAAAAAATTACACAGGGGACCCACCTGTATTTACAGGGAAAGATCTCTCCTTCTGGGCACTGAAAAGCAGATGATGAAAATCGTCTGTTTTTTGTTTTTGCTATAAATATCAGAATGCTCGTTTTAGCGCAGGGTATCTATGATGTTTGCATATGATGCGATTCTGGAAATTGTTTTCTTACTCCCGGATACCTCGCACTGCTGTACGATCATACATGCTTCTGTAACCTGCGCATGTTTTTACAGTCTCCATGTGAAAGTCCGTGCTATATGAAACCTGCAAGGGCAGTCTGCATATTCACGATATACCATCTGTTTTTAAACTACGCATCGTTTTCTGCGTTTTGTAATTTCCACAGCTAAGAATACCTGCTATAATATTTACAAACGTACGGAGGACAGCTTATGGAGAACAAGGAACGGTTTTTATCAATATACAGGGAGCATATTCATCGGGAGGGCAGTGAGAAGCTTCTGGACTATCTGCTATCGGAGCATAGTGATTTCTTTCGCGCACCGGCAAGCACCCGTTTTCACGGTGCACATGCCCAGGGACTGCTGGAGCACAGCCTGAATGTGTATGACTGCCTGAAGGATTATCTGAGCCGTCCAAGGGTAAAGGAATGCTACCATATGGATTACAATGAGGAAACGATTGCCATTGTGGCTCTGCTGCATGATATATGCAAGATCAACTGCTATAAGGAAAGCACACGGAATCAGAAGGTGAACGGACAGTGGGTGCAGGTTCCCTTTTACGAATATGATGACCGGCTGCCGTATGGTCATGGCGAAAAGAGCGTCTATATTATTACAGGCTTTATGCGGCTGAGCAGGGAGGAGGCCTTTGCCATCCGCTATCATATGGGGTTCAGCGGAAGTGAGGAGGTACGAAATGTCGGTGCAGCCTTTGAAATGTATCCGCTCGCATTTGCTTTGAGTACGGCGGATATGGAGGCTACATATTATCTGGAAGGAAAGTAGCAGGCGGTTATAGAAAAGGGCAGGAAGCAGACAAAGCGAAGCTGCAGCAGCTGCAAAAGGATCAAACATCATAACAGGTAAGCAGTATGCTCATTCCTGTATGTGAGAGTATGCTGTGCCAGTGGGCAAGACCTGTGAGTTATACGCCATGTGGATGTAAGAAGTATAAAGAAACATGCAAAAATAGGAAGTACATGCAGGCTGTAAAACATAGAAAAAAAACGTCTCTGACGTTTTTTTTCTATATATCATTCGTAGAAGAATATGTCTGGAAAATTTCATTGATTGCTGTTCCATCCATAATGGCTTTGCTTTCTTCCTCACGAATTTTCAAATGACAGCGCTGCTTGGGGGTGTCGCTGTGCGAATAGACGATAAAATAGTTAGCACCGTGGCGTGTCAGCTGCAAATCGCCTTCCTCCTTCAGAAGAACAGACATGGATTTTGCTTTCTCTGCCCTGTGGTCACCCTCCCGATGCCACAGCTCCACCTGATCCTCGTTATACAGCATCCGGATGAAATTTTTCTGTGCCATTGGATAGCTCCTGTAAAATTCCTGCAGCATATCCTTCATTGCCTGCCGCTCCGTATAGCCGTCGTTGGGACAGGTGCTTTTCACGAACGGAATCTGATTTCGTTCCAGTGCCGATAAAATATCGCTTTCATAGGAATAAACCAGCGGGCGGATAAAGGTGGTGTCGGTACGCGACATATACATCTTCGGTAAAAACGTCGCCAGCTTTCCGCCGTGTATCGCATTCATCAGCAGTGTTTCCACAGCATCATCGCTGTGATGGCCGAATGCCACCTTCGTACAGTTCAGCTTCTTTGCGGCGTCGATAACCGTTGCCTTTTTAAACTTGGAACAGAGGCTGCATTTGATGTTGCCCTCCTTATCCGGATTCCGCTTCAAAATCTCATACACCTGGGAATCAAACTGGTAAAAGGTGATGCCCTGCTGCCGGCAGAAAGCAACAACCTCACTGAAGTCCATGTTCGGAAAGCCGAGCTTTATATGAATGCCGACCACCTCGAAATTCCTGTCTGCAAATTTTGAATACATGTGCAGCGCAGTCAACAGCACCATGCTGTCCTTCCCGCCGCTCACCCCCACGGCAATCCGGTCCCCGTCATCGATCAGATGGTAGTCCTGATCCGCTTTTCGTATATCGCCTAAGATAGTATGCAGTTCCATTTTTTCACATCCTTTAGAAACCGTTTTATTATACCATGCTTTTTTTCACTTTCACATATTCCTCTCATGATTTGTGAAAAATCTATGGTATAATTAGTGACGGTGATAAGATGGACGGTATTTTACTAATAAACAAGGAACAGAATATGACCTCGCATGATGTGGTGGCACGTCTGCGAAGGATTTTACATACAACGAAAATCGGACACAGCGGTACACTGGATCCGAATGCGACCGGCGTGCTTCTGGTTTTGATTGGCAAGGCCTGCAAGGCGCTGCCGTTTCTGGAGGATACGGACAAGGAGTATATTGCGACGCTGCAGCTGGGCATTCAGACGATCAGTGATGATATCTGGATGGAGCCGCTGAAGGAAGCGCCGATACAGCCGATTGCGGATTTCCAATCGGTTCTGGACAGCTTTCGCGGTGTACAGAAGCAGGTACCGCCGATGATATCCAGTGTCCGGGTGAACGGAAGAAAGCTTTATGAATATGCACGGGAAGGGATAGCGGTAACGCGTCCAGAGCGTGAGGTAACCATATATGATATTGAAGCGCTGGATACGCAGAAGCTGCAGTTTCGGGTAAGCTGCAGCTCCGGAACCTATGTGCGTTCCCTGTGCCATGACATCGCACAGAAAACAGGAAATCTGGGATGTATGTCCTCGCTGGTACGTACAAAGGTAGGGCGGTTTTCCCTTGATGAATGCGTTACTCTGCAGGATGTTCAGGAAGGCCGTTTTCAGCTGCATACGCTGCAGGAGGTGCTTTCCCATTATGAACCGGTGGAATATGAACGGCCTGCGGATATTTATAATGGAAAGAAAATCACACTAAGGTGCGAGGCGGATGATGTTGCCATTACCCACAACGGGAACATCGTTGCTATATATCAGCGTGAGGATGCGGCAGTATTTCGCTGTGTCCGCGGCTTATGGTAGGTGAGGCTATGAAAGTAGTACATATAAATTTAACAGGGACAGCAGTTATCGAAGAACCGCTGACAGCCTGTATCGGCTATTTTGACGGTCTGCACCTGGGGCATCAGAAGCTGATTGAAGAGGTGAAGCGCGTTGCGGCAAGGCGCAACACACGCTGTGCACTGATTACCTTTGATCCCGATCCCTGGTGTGTGATCCGAGGATTGCAGGATATTGCACATATCACGCCGATGAAGCAGCGGATGCGGATAGCGGAGGCGATGGGAATCGAATACTGGATCATTCTTGATTTTTCCAGAGAAATGGCGGATCTGACTCCGCAGGATTTTCATGAGAAGGTGCTTAAGCCGCTGCGTCTGGATACGCTGGTTTGCGGATATGATTTCCACTATGGAAGAAAAGGAGAGGGCGATGCACAATCCTTACATGAACAGACGGATTTCGATGTGCATGTCATCGATCAGGTCAGCAGTGAGCATAGGAAAATCAGCTCCTCGCGTATCGAAGAGCTGATCCAGGAAGGCGATATGGAAAAGGCGGCCCGCTTCATGGGACGCTGGTACGATATGGAGGGAAGCGTCAAGGGGGGCAGTCATGTTGGAAGGAAGAACGGATTTCCAACGGCTAACCTGCGTCTGCAGGAGCTCTATGTCATGCCGAAAAAGGGTGTATATGTGGGGGCGGTCAAGGTGCTGGGGACATGGCACAGGGCGATGATGAACGTCGGTAACAATCCAACCTACAATTACCAGGAAGCAGGATCCATCGAAGCGCATCTTCTGGATTTTGATCAGGACATTTATGAGGAGCCTGTCATCTTCCGGTTCCTGTCCTATATACGGGAGGAACGGAAATTTCCGGATGCACGCGCCCTCGGTGAACAGCTGAAAAAAGACCTGGCAACGACACGTTCCTATTTTGAAAAGGGAAAGGAGTCTGCCCTATGCGATTAAAGGTATTTGACACAATTGATGAAGCATTAGCCCTGCTTTCTGAAAACAATGAATTCTATCATGAAATAGAACGGGAAATTGAACAGTATCTGATTGCGGTATTTAAGGAATCCAGTGAAATGATCATTGATATCAATTCGCGTGTGAAGTCAAGGGAGAGCCTGCGTGAAAAAATCATCCGCAACCGCTTTTACGTGGAGAATGACAGTGCGCAGGGAATTCTGGATAATCTGAGTGATTTGATCGGCTTTATCATTGAATGCCGTTTTATTGAGGATGAATACAATGTGCTCAATAAAATACGGGAAACACTGAACATCCGTAATGAAGAGGATGGCTTCTATTATAATGAAATCAATCCGCACTTCTTTCTGGACTGCGCCTCACGGCAGCCCCAGATTCAGAAAAACGGCTTTGCGATCTATCGTATTGACGGCTATTATCTCAAGGACGGACAAAAGGTCAACGTAGAGCTGCAGATCAAGGCGCTGGTGCATTCCTTCTGGGGTGAAATCGAGCATAAGCTGGTGTATAAAAATACGAATTATTATGTGTATGATGATTTCATGAAGGATCTGCTTGCCAGCATCAAGGCCAATCTGACCATTACCGACCGGCAGCTGAACATCATATACAATCAGATGCAGGAAACGTCGCTGAGTGATGCGAGTATCACGGAAACCAGCTTTGAAAAGCAGATTTCCAAGGCCATCAATGATTTGTTCGCACTGAAGATGAACGAATCCATCGGCTTTACGATGAATCTGAAAAGTGTGTCTACGATTCTGGGACATTACATTTTTATCAAGGACATTCGCTTTGACGGCGGAAACAATGACCGTATCTCCTCCCTGTTTCGTACCTTCAAGAAGCTGAATTCCATTCAGATGGATTTTGAAAATGAAATTCTCATGGATGCGGATTTCTATTCCAAGGATGTGTTTGTGCATATTCTGGGAAACTATCTGATTTCCGTGCTGAACCGCGATTATGACTGGTTCGTCTTCTTTAAGATGCTGTTCGCCATCGAGCCGGGAAACAATATGGAGGATTTCTGTCTGTTTTTAAATGTAATCAAGAATTATCTGGTCGACAATTACTGGCTGAATACGAGCTTTGTCCGTCTGCCGATGGATCAAAGCGACCTGCTGCATGAGGAATGTGCCCGTATTCTGGCAAACTCCCTGTGTGAAATCGGTACAATTGATATCATTCACGATGATAAAATGGTCGCCATCAACAAGGCGTTTGTCCGCTTTATCGAGGAGCTGGAGAACCGTGTGATCTCCTATTCCGATTTCATGCAGTACCGCAGCGCCTATTATGAGGACTGGATGCAGCGCATGAACAATATTTTTCAAAAGTGAATTAACAGGTATAAGAGGTGTCCTTCCTGCATAGGGTGTAATAGCAAGGAGGGCACTTTTTATGAATAAACAAGCACTTGCATTTCTGACCATGTTCTCTCTGATTCTGATGCTGTCTGTCTATTATGTGACACTGCCGGCGGATTCCACCAGTGTCATGGAGGAACAGGCCCCTCAATCTGATAAAAAAGCAGATAAGGAAAACACAGCAGCAAAGACAGAGGATGCTCAGGGCAAGACGGAAGAAGCACAGGAACAGAAGAAAGATACATCAGAATCGGCAGATGGTTCAACAAAGCTGCAGGACAGCATCAATCAGAAAAAGGAAGAGGAGATCAACCGCAATTCCAGTGTGGTTGCGGATACCAAAAGCGATGACAGTGCAAAGAAAGAAGCACTTGCCGCAATCGATGAGCTGAAGGATGAGAAAAGCATGCAGAAAAGCGTGGCTGACCTATTGAAGAAGGATGGCTATCAGACAGCTGTGGAAATCAATGGAGATACGTGTATCATCTCGGTGTTTGAACAGAAGGATGATAAAAATGTTGCGAAAACGATCATGCAGAAGGCACAGGAAGCTACAAATCACAAATATTTGATGGAAGTTACTTTCAAATAAGAAATCTTTTTGGTATAATAAGCCTAGAAGGTGATGAAAATGGCTCAAGAGTATATTGCATTAAAGGAACGAAACAATGCAGGTGTAATCGCACTCAGCAAATCTGCATTCCAGACGATTGCGAAAATCGTTGTCGAAGAGGATGAAAACATTCGGCTGGCGGACAGCGCTACACCGTTTAAATATCCGATCAGCTGCAAGATCGTGAACGATCAGCTGATTTTGTCCATCGACATAAAAGTAAAGTACAGCGTAAACGTAAATGAAGAATCAAGCAAAGTACAGAGTAAGATCTTTGAAAATATTGAACATATGACCGGGTATACACCGGATATCATCGATATCCACGTCGTTGGCTTTATCTTTTAAAGAAATCCGTACGGATTTCTTTTTTTCATGAACAGAAGGGAAGTGTAAACATGGCGGTAAGTCTTGAGGACTGCCTGGTAATCGGAATATCCAGCCGGGCATTGTTTGATCTGGATGATGAAAACTACATATATGAAACCAAGGGATTACAGGCGTATAGCGAATATCAGCTGGCGCATGAGCAGGAAATTCTGAAGCCGGGCAGCGGATTTGCCCTGGTGAAGGCACTGCTGAAGCTGAATGAGAGCAGTAAGAAGCGAAGAGTTGAGGTATTGATCATGTCACGCAACAGTGCGGATACCTCGTTGCGTATCTTTACCTCGATTGCCCATTACGGACTGGATATCACCCGGGCGGTGTTAAGCGGCGGAGGACCACTGACCGGCTATCTAAAGGCATTCGGTGTGGATTTGTTTTTAAGCGCCAATGAGGAGGATGTCCGTTCTGCGCTTGCGGCCGGTTTTGCGGCGGGACGCATTTATACCAATGCGATTGAGGGCTATGATCCGCTGCAGGATATCGCTCAGATCCGGATTGCCTTTGATGGTGATGCCGTGCTGTTTTCAGATGCGAGCGAACAGATATTTCAAAAGGACGGTCTGGAGGCATTCGCAGAGCATGAAAAGGCATGTGCCCGACAGGCACTGCCGGAGGGACCCTTTGCGCAGTTTCTCAAGACGATTGCGGCCCTGCAGAAGGAATTTGAAGGGCATGCACCGATACGCACCGCCCTTGTGACTGCACGCAATGCACCGGCGCATGAACGGGTGATCCGAACTCTGCGTGCATGGGATGTCCGTATTGATGAGGCCTTTTTTCTGGGTGGCATTACAAAGCGCGAGGTACTGAAGGCGTTTGGTGCGCACATCTTCTTCGATGACCAGAGCAGCCATACCACACCTGCCAGCAGTGTTGTGCCGAGTGCACAGGTTGTGTATGGGGATGGAAAGTGAAAAAATTAGCAGGAGCAAAGACTGCAAAATAACAGGCAAATATGATAAAATAAGAAAGATGAATGGAGGATTTCTATGAACAGCAGACATAAACTACGGGAGCTGGCAATGACCAGCCTGTATCAGCATTTTTTATTACAGAAGGATATCAAGGAGTGTGTGTACGACAACAGTGAAACCAATGAGATTGATCCGTTTCTCTACACGGTAACCATCGATGCCATCCGCTATCAGGACGTCTATATTGACAAGATCAATGCGGCACTTCGTCAGGACTGGACGTTTGCGCGCCTTGGCTTTGTGGAGCAGGCCATTTTGATGATGGCGGCATGCGAGCTGGATTTGGAAACGGCACCGAAGGCAATTGTCATTGATGAGGCTGTTACACTGGCGAAGAAATACTGCGACGATGAAACGTATCGTCTGATCAACGGGGTACTGGATCGTCTATGAGTCAGAATGTTTATAGTGTATCCGCGCTGGTACACTATATCAAGCAGACGCTAGACAATGATATCCGTATCCAGTCCATTCTCATCAAGGGGGAAATCAGCAATTTTACAAATCACCGCAGCGGACACTGGTATTTTACCCTAAAGGATGCCCGTTCCAAAATCAGCTGTGTTATGTTTTCCTCCCATGCCAGACGCTGTAACATCCTGTTGAAGGAGGGGATGAAGGTCATTGTAACGGCCTCTGTCTCCATGTATGAGGCGGGCGGAAGTGTACAGCTGTATGTGACAGCGGTACGCTCGGATGGCCTGGGTGATCTGTTTCTGCAGCTGGAGGAAGTGAAAAAGAAGCTGGCTGCACAGGGCTTGTTTGATCCGCAGAAGAAAAAGCCGCTGCCGCAGTATCCGATGCGCATCGGTGTGATTACCGCGAAAACCGGAGCGGCCGTACAGGATATTCTGACGACGATTTCCCGGCGCTGGCCGCTGGCTGAGGTTGTGGTGTATCCTAGCCTGGTACAGGGGATTCAGGCAAGTGGAGCCATCGTTGAAAATCTGCGCAAGGCGGATCAGGGCGGACATGATGTCATCCTGCTGGCAAGAGGCGGTGGACCGATTGAGGATTTGTGGTGCTTCAATGAGGAAGCAGTCGCCCGCGTCGTGTTTGCCATGCATACGGTTATCGTAACCGGTGTCGGTCATGAAACGGATACGACACTGGTGGATTATGTATCGGATGCCCGGGCGCCGACACCGACAGCTGCAGCGGAGCTGATCACGCCGGATTTGGAAGAGGTGCGCATGAACGTATCCCTGATGCGGCGGCGGCTCGTAAAGGATATGGAAACACGTCTGCATATGGCGAAGCAGGCTCTGGAGCCGATTCGTTCACACCGCTATATGCGCGACCCGTTAAGCTACATACGGGAAGAGGAAATGAAGCTTGCCATGCATGTGCAGCAGCTGAGCATCGTGGAAGCAACGGTTGCCGCAATGGCCATGCAGCTGAAGCAGAATTCCCATAAGCTCGCCATACACAGCGAACGCCTGTTTCAGAAGAATACACGCAGCATCGCGGAAAGCAGGCTGCGTCTGACGCAGGCACTGCACAATTACGATACGCTGCGAAAACGTCAGATAGGGAATATCAGCGCATTGCTGGATGCCTATTCCCCGCTGAAAAGTCTGTCCCGCGGTTATGCCATCGCCTATCATGGTGATGAAGTGATATCCAGCGTGGACGCTGTAGAACAAAATGACCGGCTGCGCTTGCGCATGCAGGATGGATATTTATATACGAACATCGAGAAGAAGGAGAAATTATAATGGAACAGAAACTGCCGTTTAAACAATCCATGAGCCGGCTGGAGGAAATCATTGCCGCACTGGAAAAAAATGAAATCGAGCTGGAGGATGCCATCGCTCTGTTTGAAGAAGGACTGCAGCTGGTGAATTCCTGTGATTCACAGCTGAAAAATTTTGAAAATCGTGTACAGGAGCTGCTGAACACCTATCAGGAGGGCAGCGACAATGTCTGACTTTGAAAGCTATCTGTCCCATTGTCTGGATACGCTGGAGCACAGCAGAGTCCGCGAGGCAATGCAGTATTCTCTGATGGCAGGCGGCAAGCGGATACGCCCCAGGCTGCTGCTGGCAGTGCTGCGTGCCTATGGCTTTGAAGAGACGATCGGCTATCCCGTAGCCGCTGCGATTGAAATGATCCATACCTATTCCTTGATTCATGATGATCTTCCCGCAATGGATAATGACACGCTGCGCAGAGGTATGCCGACCTGTCATGTCAAATTCGGCGAGGATGTCGCTATTCTGGCAGGGGATGCCCTGTTGACGCAGGCCTTTTATACAGCGGCAGCGTGTACCTGCCGTGCAGAGGTTCTTGTGGAAATCTTAAAGCTGCTTTCCGAATTCAGCGGAGCAAACGGCATGATTCTGGGACAGATCAAGGATTTGGAGGGGGAAGCAAATCCCGGCATTGATCATGCCGGACTGCAGGATATCCATTATTATAAAACCGGCAGACTGCTGAGCCTTCCGCTGGTCTGTGCTTCACTGCTTGCAGGACACAGGGAGGATGCAGCGGTATGGGAGCGCATTGGCGCAGATACCGGATTATCCTTCCAGATTCAGGATGATATTCTGGATGTGACCAGCACCGTTGAGGAGCTTGGGAAAAACATTAACAGCGATGCGGAAAATGAAAAAACAACCTATGTCACGCTGATGGGCGTTGAAGCCGCCCGGCAGGAAGCGGATCGTTATTACCGGCGGGCGCTTGCACAGCTTGATGCGCTGCCGCTGGATGCAGCACCGGTAAGAGAGCTGTTTGACCAGCTGATGAAGCGAAAAAACTGAGAGGAGCAGTTGCATGAACATCTACGATATCAAACAGCCTGAGGACATCAAGGAATGCTCGATTGCGCAGCTGCAGGATCTGGCACAGCAGATACGTGTCTTTCTGATTCAAAGCATTGCCAAAACCGGAGGACATCTGTCAAGTAATCTCGGTGTGGTGGAGCTGACGCTGGCCATGCATTATGTCTTTGATTCTCCAACGGATAAATTTATTTTTGATGTCGGTCACCAGTCCTACGTACATAAAATCCTGACGGGTCGGGGAAATCAGTTCGCAACCCTGCGACAGTATAAGGGGATTGCCGGTTTTCAGAAACGTAAGGAAAGTGAACACGATGTCTGGGAGGCCGGACATTCCTCCACCTCACTGTCAGCGGCACTTGGCATGGCGGTAGGGCGTGATCTGCATAAGGATACCTACCAGATCGTGCCGGTCATCGGGGATGGTGCGCTGAGCGGTGGTATGGCCATGGAGGCATTGAACCAGATTGGCAGTGAACAGCGCAATATGGTCATTATTTTTAACGACAACAACATGTCCATATCACAAAATGTGGGCGCAATGGACGAGGCCTTTACCAAGCTGCGGACAAGCAAGCCCTATACGACATTGAAGGAAGATCTGAAAGGGGCATTATCCACCTCCCGTATGGGTTCCTCTTTACTGCATACCATGAAAAGCATGAAAAATGCAGTCAAGGAAAACGTGGTGGATACCTCTATATTCGGTGATTTTAATCTTGACTATATCGGGCCGGTGGACGGGCACGATTTAAAGATGCTGATCAAGGTGCTGAAAATTGCCCGGCAGCACGAGGGACCGATCGTTGTCCATGTCATCACGAAAAAAGGCAAGGGCTATCGCTATGCGGAAGAGGATAAGGAAGGAAAATGGCACGGTGTCAGCCAGTTTGACCCGGAAACCGGAGAATCCCTGGCGAAGCTTCCGGCGGGACATAAAAGCTGGAGTGAGGTCATGTCCCGTACGCTGATGAAGCTTGCCGAGCATGATGAGCGCATTGTCGCCATTACACCCGCAATGAAAGCCGGCAGTAAGCTGTCCGCCTTCTTTGACCGCTATCCGACACGTTCCTTTGACTGCGGTATTGCAGAGGAGCATGCAATGACGTTTGCGGCAGGCCTCTGTACGCAGGATATCCGTCCGTTTATCTCCGTATATTCCTCCTTTCTGCAAAGAGCCTATGACCAGATCAGCCACGATGTGGCACGTATGCAGCTGCCGGTTGTCATCGGTATCGATCGCTGCTCACTGGTCGGAGAGGACGGTGAGACGCATCACGGTGTGTTCGATATCGCCATGCTGCGGCCCATTCCGAATATGATACTGGCACAGCCCAAGGATGCCCGGGAAGCGCAGAATCTGCTGTACTCCGCCTTTGCGCAGAACAATCAGCCCTATGCGATACGCTATCCAAGAGGTAACGTGTCCTATCAGACGGTGGAGCAGTACACCTACATACCACCGGGAACCTGGACACAGACGGTGATCCGTGAGGATTATGCGCTCAATATCATCACCTACGGACCGGATGTGGATCGTATCATTTCCAAGGCGAGGGTGAATCAGCTGCCGATCCGGGTAATCAATGCACGCTTCTTCAAACCGATTGATGAGGAGCTTTTGACCTCCGTCTGTGAGGAGGATAAGCCGACGATCATCTTTGAACCGGATATGCTGTGCGGCGGCTTGTCCAGCGCTATTACAGAATTTTCCAATGACCACCGCTATGCGACACATTTTGTCCGTATGGGAATCGATGATCATTTCGTGGAGCACGGTTCGCTGCCGCAGCTTCGAAAGCTGGAGCATCTGGATATGAACACGCTGTTTGAAATCATCACAAGCTACCTGAGGCCGGAAAAGAAATGAGACTGGATGTATATTTAAGCACGCAGGGACTGTGTGACAGCCGTGCAAGAGCACAGGATGCCATACAGGAGGGCAGAGTGACTGTAAATGGAAGGATTGCGAAGAAAAGCAGTATGCCGGTGGATGATTCCATGGATATTAAGCTGGAGGAGGCGGAAACAGCATTTGCCTCCCGCGCAGGCTATAAGCTGTATGATGTGCTAAAGCCCTTTGAAATCGATTTGGAGGGACGCGTCGTTCTGGATGTCGGTGCAAGCACCGGAGGCTTCAGCGATGTCTGTCTGCAAAACAAAGCACGCCTTGTCTACGCAGTGGATGTCGGAAAGGATCAGCTGCTCGAGCGATTGAAAAACGATCCGCGCATTATCAATATGGAGGGTGTCAACTGCCGCTATCTGAGTGGGGATATGTTTGATCCGCGTCCGGATTTTGCCTGCATGGATGTATCCTTTATCTCCATACGGCAGATTCTTCCGGTGCTGGCAGAGCAGTTTGCCGATATGGAAATCGTCGCCCTGGTAAAGCCGCAGTTTGAAGCTGGCAGAGCAAAGGTCGGCAAGCATGGCATCGTGAAAAATGAAAAGGTACACATCGAGGTTTTGCAGTCCATGTGCGACTATGTGAAAACCCTCGGCCTGTATGTCCATCACCTGTGTGCCAGCAGTGTGCTGGGCAGGGATGGCAATAAGGAATTCGTCATGCATTTGAAGCATACACAGACGCATAAGGTTTTTCCCATTCGGGATATTGTTAAAAATTATACAGTAAAGAGGTGAGAATATGCTTACACAGATCTATGTGAAAAATTTCATCCTGATGGATGAGGTGCAGCTGGAGCTGCATGACAACATGTCAGCCTTTACCGGAGAAACCGGTGCCGGAAAATCCCTGTTAATGGATGCCATCGGTATTCTGAAGGGAGATCGTGTCAACAGCGACATGATCAAGGAGGGCTGTGACAAGGCTGTCATTGAAGGCGTTTTTGAACTTGCACCACAGCACAGCGTGCTGCAGCAGCTGCAGGATGCAGGCCATGAATGTGAGGACGGCCTGCTGATTGTTACACGTGAGGTAACCCGGGAGGGAAGAAGCATTGCGCGGATCAATCAGCGCACGACAACGGTTTCCTTTGTAAAGCAGATCGTTTCCCAGCTGGTCGATATTCATTCCCAGCATGACACACAGTATCTGCGTAATGCGGCATCTCACCAGCTTCTGCTGGACCGATTTGCACGCGATGAAGACCTGCTGGCAAAGACAAAGCAGAGCTATCACAGCTACCGTTCCATGAAGGATGCCCTGGAGGAAGCGCTCCACAGTGACTACAATGAGGACGATCTGGAATTTCTAACCTTTCAGCTGAATGAAATCGACGAGGCACAGCTGCAGGAAGAAGAACTGGAGGCGCTGGAGCAGGAACAAAAGCGTATGATGGCATATGAAAAGCTGAGCTCCTCCGCAGCACAGGCGGTTGCCCTTTTGGATGAGGGAAGCGTTTCTTCCATCTATGAAAGCTATCGCCTGCTGCATGCGCTGCATGAGGATGAAACCTTTACGGATGCGGCTGCACAGCTGCTGGATCTGTACTATGCGCTGGATGAGCAGTGCTCCCGCGTCCGCACCCATCTGGAGGAGCTCGAATTCGATGAGGGCCGTTTCCATGAACTTCAGGAAAGAATTTTCCTGATACACAAGATACAGCGGAAATACGGCGGCAGCTATGCGGCTGTCATGGAGAAACGCAGCTTTCTGGAAAAAAAGATCGACAGCATCCTGCACCGCCAGGATTTTATCGCAAAATCCGAGAAGGAGCTGGAGAAGGCCAGAAAGGTATATGAAGAAGATTGTATGCAGCTGCATGTGCTGCGCGAAAAAAAGGCAAGGGAGCTGGAGCAGCTGATTCTGCAGCAGCTAAAGGATTTACAGCTGCCCAATGCACGCTTCCACGTTGAACTGGAGCCCTTTGAGGGAAATGCGCAGGGCAGTGATAAAATCACCTTTCTGGTATCCATGAATGCCGGAGAGCGGCTGCGTCCGCTGCAGGCTACAGCCAGCGGCGGGGAGCTTTCCCGTTTTATGCTGGGATTGAAGACCGTCTTTACACGGCTGACGGGTATTGATACCATTATCTTCGATGAAATCGATACCGGTGTCAGCGGCAGTGTTGCGTTTTCCATCGGAAAGAAAATGCGTCAGCTTGCGCAAAGGACTCAGGTGTTCTGCGTGACTCATCTTGCAAGTGTTGCGGCCTGTGCCATGCAGCATTATGTAGTGGAAAAGCATCAGGAAGGCGGACATACGGAAACTACGATCCGCCTGCTGAACGATAAAGAGCGCATACAGGAAATGGCTGTGATATCACAGGGCAGCACCAGTGAAAGTGCTCTGCAGGCAGCAAAAGAGCTGTATGAGCTTGCAAAAAAGGAAACAGGTAATAATTAACTGACATGACCATCTCCCGAGGAACCACACTATCTTCAGGAGGTGAACGATTTGTACAAAAAAATAGTTGCTTTTTTATGCACACTGTCCCTACTGCTTCCCATCGGCATTCACGCCAGCGATGAGCTGTATCTGGGCGGTGACAGCATCGGTATTCAGCTGGATTACAACGGTGTGATGATTACGGGAACATATCCGTTCGTCGTACAGGGTGAAACCTATGATCCCGGCGGTACCATCCAGCCCAGTGATATCCTGGTAAAGGTGAATCAGGTACCGATATCCTCCATGGATGAATTGTATCAGCAGCTGTCCGCCTTTCAGGAAGCTGTCAATGAAATTCCTGTCGAAATACGACGCGGTTCGAACACCATACCGGTTACCCTGAAAACCACGTATGATGCCTCCACACGTTCGTTTAAAAGCGGCTTGTATGTAAAGGATAAAATCGTCGGTGTTGGAACATTGACCTATTATGATCCCTCCAACAATACCTACGGAGCCTTAGGTCATGAAATTATGGATTCTGATTTAAAGCAGATTGCAGAGGTACCTTCCGGAAGCCTGTATCCGGCCAATGTCATATCTATAACGAAGGCACAGGATAACATTCCGGGTGAAAAGCATGCGGAAATAGATTTCTCCTCCGCCTTCGCCAATGTACTTGCTAATACCAATATCGGTATTTATGGTCATTACGATTCCATGCTGCGAAATGTCGAGGCTATGCCATGGGCAAAGCATGATGAGGTACATACGGGAAAAGCCGTCATGTATACTGTCTTACAGGGAAATACGATTGAGCCCTTTACGATTAACATCACGAAGGTACACCGGCAGAATACATCCGATGTCAAGGGTATCGAATTTACGATTGCGGATGAGCGTCTAGCTTCTGCGTCGAATGGAATCGTACAGGGAATGAGTGGATCACCGATTGTGCAGGATGGAAAAATCATTGGTGCTGTCACGCATGTCATCACCTCCCACCCTTCCAACGGGTATGGAGTCTTTGTCGAATGGATGCTTGAAAAATCCAGAAATATGGCTTAAAATCCGCATAAACCGACATATTTTGAGCAAATGTTATGCTTTGAAACAAAAGGAACGGCGTTTTCGTCGCTCTTTTTCATTTTTTGGAAGTTTTTGTGAAATTCTTTTCTTCATTCGACATTTTATCTGAATTTCTGCATACGGAGGTTCGTATAATGGATGTCAGTAAGGAGAGAGGAAATGTATGAATAACAAAATGAATGTATATCTGGTGGATGATAGCATGGAGATGATCCACAGTATGAAGGAAGCGCTCACAAAGAGCGACGGGTATCAGGTCATCGGAAGTGCCACCAATGGCGAGCAGTGTGTCAATGAGCTGCGCGGCAAGCATCTGGATGTCCTTGTGCTGGATCTGATTATGCCGAAGAAGGACGGCATCAGCGTTCTGCACGATTTGAAGAAAAACCATATACAGGTGGATCACATCATCTGTACAACACCGTTTGTGAACGATCTCATCGTGGCAGGTGTTCAGAATTACCGTATCGATTATATTCTGATGAAGCCCTTTGAGATAGAACAGCTGTGTGATAAGCTGAACTTCATTGTCGGCTACACACGGAAGGAGCATATATCCAGCAATGTGGTGAAGGTCAATCTGGATGATGATGAGAAGGAGCGTCTGCAGAAGCTTGAGCTGGAAAGTGAGATTACAGAGCTGTTGCATGAAATCGGGATTCCTGCACATATCAAGGGCTACATGTATCTGCGTACAGCAATTCTGGAAACCTATCTGAATGTTGATTTTCTGGGACAGATCACAAAGGTGCTGTATCCGGAAATCGCCAAGAAATATGCAACCACGGCATCCCGTGTGGAAAGAGCCATTCGACACGCAATCGAGGTAGCATGGAACAGAGGCAACATTGATGCAATTGATGATATCTTCGGATATACGATATCTGCCAGCAAGGCAAAGCCAACCAATTCCGAATTCATCGCCATGATTTCCGACAAGCTGCGCTTAGAGCACAGACTGCGCAACAAAAACAATGTGATCAAGACATTCCGCTAGCTTTTCCCCTGAAAATCCAGTATACTATACTGTAAGACAAGGGAGTTGTTTTATGGCAGGAAGAGTTATCTTACATATTGATCTAAATTCCTACTTTGCAAGTGCGGAGATATTGAAAAACTCTGCACTGGAGGGGCAGCCGGTCGTTGTGGCGGGACTGCACAGGCGAAGTGTGGTATCAACGGCAAGCTATGAAGCCCGCAAGTACGGGGTACACAGCGCGATGCCATTGCATATGGCAATGGAGAAGTGTCCAAATCTTGTTGTTGTTCAGGGCGATTACGGCTGGTATGAGGAATTGAGTAATCGTTTTTTTAAATATCTGCGTCGTTTTTCAAGTCTGATCGAGCCGGCCAGTATCGACGAATGCTATATGGATGTCACCGATGTCATCAAGGACTATAAGCGACCGCTGGACCTTGCCTGGCAGATACAAAAGAGTGTGCAAAAAGATTTGAAGCTGCCCTGCAGTATCGGTGTGGCACCGAATAAATTTCTGGCAAAAATGGCAAGCGACATGCGTAAGCCGATGGGAATCACGATATTGCGCAAGCAGGAGGTTCCCAAAAAGCTGTGGCCGCTTCCCATCAGTGATATGTGGGGAATTGGAAAGAAGACGGTACCACTGCTGATCAAGCATGGAATCACAACGATTGGCGACCTTGCGGATGCAGAAAATGAATCCAAAATCATGACGCTGCTTGGCAAGCATGCCTATACATATATTCAGAATGCACGTGGTAACGGAAGTGCACAGCTTTCCTTCAATACCAGTGTGCAGTCCATATCGCAGTCCACCACTCTGGATCGTGATATTACGGATTATGAGGAGGTTAAAACCGTTTTGAAGCGTCTTGCGGCCACATTGAGCAGACGGGCAAGGGAAGATCATATCAAGGGTTCTTTAATATCCATCAGTATCCGCTATTTTGACTTCACCAATGCCGTTCGTTCCACCAACATTCATTCCTATACCGATGATGCGAACGTGCTGCTGGAGCATGCACTGCTCTTATTTGACCGTCACTACAACGGCAGGGAAATCCGTCATCTGGGAATCGGTCTGGGCTCTCTGTATTCCGCAGAGCATACGATCGATCAAATCGATTTGTTTCAGCATGAGATTCAGCCGCTGAACGATGTCGAGGATGTGTTGAAGGAGCTGAATGCGCAGCTGCCGGGAGCGCATCTGATACGAGCCAGTGATATTCATCCATCCAAGGGACAGAAATAAACGAAAGAGCCTCATAAAAGCTTATGAGAAGTTTGTCGATAAGTTGGCAGCAAGACTGCCTTCTTTTTTTCATATAGTGTAGTGAGGTGACAATATGAAAAAAAATATTCCCCTAAAAAAGAGGCAGGGCTATCATGGGTTTCTCAAGAAATACCATAACGTATATCTGTTTATAGCGATTCTTGTCGGCTGCGGGATACTGATGGGTATCATTGTATCCAATTATATTGATGTATCGGATATAAAGAGCTTATCCAGCTATCTGACGACCATTGATTCCGGTGTTGATAAATACGATTACTTCGTATCGCAGTTTTTCAGCGGTATCGTGTTTATTCTGTTTGTGTTTTTGCTGGGAACCTCCCTGATTGGAATTCCCATTATCAGCTTTATCGCCTTTACGAAGGGTATGCAGATCGGCTTTTCCTGTGCGCTGTTTGTGTATACATATCATTTAAAGGGAATTGCAGGCATTATCATGACCCTGCTTCCACAGGTGGCAATGGATCTGATTGCGACCTTTCTGATCTCCGCCAGCGCCATTCAGCTGTCCATGTATATCATCTATTCCACAACGAATCGGGAGCGGCTCAATTTCAAGCAGCTGGGCAACAATGTGCTGAACGATATCTTTATCTGCTTTGTGATCATTCTGGCAGGCAGCTATCTGAAATCGACACTGGTGATCGAATTCATAAAACTGTTTAATTTGATGTGATCTTCCGCTATAATAATAGAGACAGGGAGGTTGCAGCATGGAAGATTACACGTATGATTATATCAACGGGACGGATATTTATCTGTATCAGCATAAAAAGATGTTTCGCATCAACACAGACACGGCGCTTCTGGCGCAGTTCATGAAGGTCAAAAAAGGGGAACGGGTACTGGATATCGGCACGAACAACGGAGCGTTGCTTCTTGCGGCACACCGCTATGCTCCGTCATATCTGTATGGCATCGATATCCAGCCGGAGGCCATCGCGGTTGCGGAAAAGAATATGGAGCATCACCATATAACGAATGTGGTGCTCATGGCACAGGATATATGCGATGCCGCTTTGGAAAAGGTGGATGTTATTGTCTGTAATCCGCCATATTTCAAGGTGGATCAGGAAAGCAATCTCAATGAATCGCAAAGTCTTCAGATGGCGCGCCATGAACGCTTCCTCACACTAAGGACCCTGTGTCAGCGGGTCAGTGAGCTGCTGGATGAAAAGGGACGCTTCTATATGGTGCACCGGGCTTCCCGTATATCGGAAATCGCCTATACCCTGAAGCAGCATCGTCTGGAAATCCGTACCCTCCAGTTTGTCTACGATGCCAACAGAGAGGAAGCAGTCAGTGTATTGGTGGAGGCGGTAAAGGATGGCAGGGTAAACGCCCACGTACTGTTACCGCAGATCATAGAGCGATGAATCTGCAGGAGGCTCTGCAGGACTATCTGCATTACATACAGGCGGTTGATCAGAAATCACTGGCAACCATTCATTCCTATACACAGGATTTGCAGGAATACCTCAGCTGGCTGCAGATGCAGGGAAAAACGGAGATGGAGGATATTCTGCCCCGGGATATCCAAAGCTTTTTATCTGATATGGAGCAGGGGGACATACAGGAGGACGGCCTGTGCTATAAGCGCAGCAGTGTCAATCATATGCTGAGCAGCATTCATATGTTTCACCGCTTTATCTCAATGAACCATCCCTCGATTCTGGATCCCTCGATCCATCTGCGGGGAGGGAAGAAGGAACAGAAGCTGCCCCTGTATTTCAATCCGCATGATATCGAGCTGCTGCTGGACAGCTTTGGACAGGATGCGCAGGGACTGTATCAGAAAGCCATTCTGGAGCTGCTGTATGGCTGCGGTCTTCGTGTCAGTGAGGTGTGCGAGCTGCGCATAAATCAGGTACACCTGGAGCAGGGCTATCTGCGGGTGATCGGAAAAGGGGATAAGGAACGCATGGTGCCGATGCATGAACGCTGTATGCGTGTCCTGCGTACGTATCTGACACAAATCCGTCCAACATGGGAAAAGTGGAAAAGTACACGTGTTTTCCTGAACAGCAGAGGAAATGTTCTGACACGGCAGTATGTTCATACGCTGATTAAGCAGCGCCTGCAGGCACTGGGACTGGATGAGCGACTTTCAGCGCACAGCTTCCGTCACAGCTTTGCGACACATCTGTTGGACGGCGGTGCAGATTTACGGGTTGTGCAGGAGCTGCTGGGACACAGCGATATCGCAACAACACAGATTTATACTCATGTGCAGAACCGGAGGCTGAAGGAAGCCATCGATCAGTATCATCCCCGCTCCGTTAAAAAGGAGAAATGACAACGAGGAAAGCGCACAGCATAAGCTTAGCCATATACCACCTCACTGCCTCTGCTGCATGGAGTGCTGTCTAAGATAACATACAGGAGAAAGGCAGTTCTAGTTAAAATTATAGAAGGTTTCTGCACGAACAGCGCATAGCCTTCATCGTGCTGGCAGAGAGTCATTTATCGCCGACAGGAAACGCACCTTCCGTTTGCTATACGAGCCCTACCATCCATTTCGCGAAAAAGTGAAGCGAAAGCATTGGAAAACGATGCGAAAAGATGTAAAATAAGATAGGTTATACAGATAATATAAGGAGAGCTGAATATGAGTAACTGTAATTCATGCCCCAGCAAGGGAACCTGCGGCAAGCAGGCTGACAGCTGCGGCATCCAGAATAATGAACGCAATAAAATCCGTCATGTCATCGGTGTGATGAGTGGCAAGGGCGGTGTAGGAAAATCCAGTATGAGTGTACTGATGGCAAAGGAAATGGCCAGAAGAGGCTTTCGTGTCGGTATCATGGATGCAGATATCACAGGACCAAGTATTCCACGTCTGATGGGACTGGAGCATGCACAGGCATTCGGTACAAACGACGCCATTGAGCCGGTCGTGGATAAGGATGGCATCAAGGTCATGTCTTTGAATTTTCTGATGGAGGATGAAAACCAGCCGGTTGTATGGCGCGGTCCGATCGTAGCAAATGCAGTTAAGCAGTTCTGGACTGATGTCGTATGGGAGGAGCTGGACTATCTGTTCATCGATATGCCTCCGGGAACTGGTGATGTCGCGCTGACGGTACTGCAGAGTCTGCCTGTCAGCGGAGTTATTATGGTATCCACTCCGCAGCCGATGGTATCCATGATCGTATCCAAGGCAATCAATATGTGCAAGCAGGTCAAGGTCGAGGTACTGGGGATTATTGAAAATATGAGCTATGTCGTTTGTCCGGATTGCGGTAAACGGATCGAAATCTTCCAGCACCGCAATGTGGAGGATTTTGTCAGGGAAAATGAGGTGCCTTTATGGGCAGAGCTGCCGATGATGGACAGCATTTCCAGAATTTACAAGGATGATGATTTCGATACGGAAACAGCACAGCAGATGTATGCATGGATTTCACCTGCGGCAGATCAGCTGATTGAAAAAATGGGCAAATAAATACATAAAGAGGAATGTTAAACAGCACGATAACCTTTATTGGATATCGGCTGCATCTTCCTCTTTTTTTTGCGTAGTCTTACTACAACAGCAAAGCTCCTTTACAGGGGATATTTAGATAAAAATACTGGAAATCCTTTCACCCTTCTTGGATGAAACAATTTTCAAAAAAAGATGTTTATTTTTTACATGAAGTGTGCTATATTAGTAAAGGATTTTTTTAAAAGTATCAATCTGCTTTGAAAATACCCGTAAGGAGGAATTTTTATGCCAGGATATGTAGTTGTCGGAACCCAGTGGGGAGACGAAGGAAAAGGCAAGGTTGTAGATTATCTGGGATCACGCATGGATGCCGTTGTGCGATTTCAGGGAGGAAACAATGCGGGTCATACCGTCGTTGTACAGGATAAACACACAGGACAGAACCAGCAGGTGGTGCTTCATCTTCTGCCAAGCGGTGTGCTGCAGAAGGCTTCCTGCATCATCGGACCAGGGGTTGTTGTGGATCCGTTTGTCTTTCTGGAGGAAATCAATCAGCTGGAGGAGCGCGGTTTCAATACAGATCATGTATTGCTCAGTGACTGCTCACACATCATCATGCCCTACCATGTACGGCTGGATGCTTTGATTGAAGCAAGTCTGAAGGATCATAAAATCGGAACAACCAAGCGGGGAATCGGCCCCTGCTATGCGGATAAATATTCCCGTCAGGGACTGCGTATCGGAGATTTGCAGGATTTTGAAAGCTTTAAGAAAAAGCTGAAGCTTGCAGTGGATATGAAAAATATCACCTTTCAGAAGGTATATGAGGATCCGGGCTTTTCCTATGAGGAGCTGGTTGCGCAGTTTGCACAGATTCGCAAGGCATTACTGCCGCGTATCATCAATGCACAGATTGTAATCAACCAGGCACTGGATGCACAGAAGCAGGTTTTATTTGAGGGTGCACAGGCCGCCATGCTGGATATCAATTACGGGAACTATCCGTATGTGACAAGCTCCTCTCCAACCTCCGCCGGTGTTTGTACCGGTGCCGGAGTTTCACCAAAGAAGCTGGATGTCATCATCGGTATCGCGAAAGCATATTCCACAAGAGTCGGAGAGGGACCGTTTGTGAGTGAGCTGTTCGACGATATGGGTGCGTGGCTGCGTGAACAGGGACATGAGTTTGGGGCAACCACCGGACGTCCGAGACGCTGTGGCTGGCTGGATGTGAATGTGGTGCGTCATGCGGCTATGATCAACGGATTGAGCGATCTGGTTATCACCAAGCTGGATATTCTGAGCGGCCTGAAGAAAATACGCATGTGTGTAGCTTACGATATTGACGGTGTCCGCTATGATTATATCCCGAGCAGCATGGAAGAGCTGCAGAGGGCAAAACCGATTTATGAAGAGTTTGACGGCTGGCAGGAGGATATTTCTACGATGAAGACCTACGAGGAGCTGCCTGAAAACTGCAAAATCTATCTGCGTCGTATCGAAGAGCTGTGCAATACGCGAATTTCTATGATTTCTGTCGGTCCGGAACGCAACTGCAACATTTATCTTCATGAAATGCTGAAATAGTTGACAACAGCACATCACTTTTGTAATATAATACTGGTATCGGAACAAAGGCGTTCTACAGGCGGAAAACGTAGCTTTTCCAGGTTTGTAGACGCCTTTTTCGTATAAGCGGCCAAATGCCACACAGGATAGTAAGGAGGATGCATATGGTGACAAGTGAACGTGAAATCATGGAATTCATCGAGGAATATGATGTGAAGTTTATTCGTCTGGCTTTTTTCGATTTGTTTGGCAACCAAAAAAATATATCCATCATGCCCCGGGAGCTGAAACAGGTATTTGCCCATGGCTTGAGCTTTGATGCAAGTGCAGTTAGCGGATTTTCTCAGGGATCACAATTTACAGAGGAGCATACCTCCGATCTGTTTCTGTTTCCGGATATCTCCACACTGACCATTCTTCCATGGCGTCCGCAGATTGGGCGTGTTGTCCGAATGTATTGTGAGATACGTTATCCTGATGGGAGTGCATATGCTCTGGATACACGCTCTCTGCTGAAACGTATGATGAAGCAGGTAGGCGGGAAGGGAATGCAGATTATGGCAGGCACGGAATGCGAGTTTTACCTGTTTGAGCGAGATGAAAACGGAAAGCCGACAACGATTCCCTATGATGAGGCCGGCTATTGTGATATTGCGCCACTGGATAAGGGTGAGAATGTCCGACGGGAAATCTGCCTTGATCTGGAGGAGATGGGCATTCATCCCGAAAGCTCGCATCATGAGCAGGGACCCGGGCAAAATGAAATCGACTTCCGTTTTGACGAGGTTATGCCCTGTGCTGATAATCTGATGACCTTTCGCAATGTCGTGGACATGGTTGCTCTCTCCAGCGGTCTGAAAGCAAATTTTCACCCAAAACCGCTGCAGCAGCAGCCGGGAAACGGTCTGCATATCAATCTGTCCCTGTTTCGAAACGGCGAAAATCTGTTTGCACAGGAGCAGGGCCGCTACATGGAGGCTTTTCTATCCGGGATACTTCGTCGTATCCGGGAAATCACCCTGTTCTTAAATCCGGAAACAGAATCCTATCTGCGTCTGGGAGAGGATAAGGCTCCCAAATATATTTGCTATTCCCGCAGCAACCGTTCCGCACTGATTCGGATACCAGCAGCGAATGAGCATCGCACACGCATTGAGGTACGCAGTCCCGATTCCTCCTGCAATCCCTATTTGGCACTGGCACTGCTTATTGCCGCAGGTATGGAGGGCATCGAGGATGGATTAACGGCGAAAGAGTTTCATGGAAATGTCTATCTGCATCATGAGGGTCTACAGGAACTGCCCAGTTCACTGCAGGAGGCTCTGCAGCTAGCTCAAAACAGCAGCTTCACAAAGCGTGTTTTGGGAGAGGAACTGCTGCAGGGCTTTCTAAACGCGAAGATCAAACAGCTACGCATGTAAGAAAGGGGGACTGGTCATGTTACATGTGCTTCTCGTCAGTACGAGTGAGAAAACCACAGGAATTCTAAAGGAATATCTGAATATGGAGGACTGTATGAATATCACAGCCTGTAAAACGGCCTCTAGGGCACGTAGAACGGCTCTGGAAACAGCCTTCGACATGATCATCATCAATTACCCGCTTGCGGATGAACGTGAATATGAGCTGCCGCAGGATCTGGCAGAAAAAAGTGATGCCTCTATCATGCTTATGGTACCGGCTGAGGTCTATGATATCATTGCGGATCGCATGGAAAAAGCCGGTATTTATGTGTTGTTAAAGCCGGTTAATAAAACAGTACTGCTCTGTGTCTTACGCTTTGCCATTGTCACGCAGAAGCGCATCCGCGCCATGCGTATGAGAAATCGCTCACTGAAGGACAGACTGAGTGAAATTAAAGTTATCGATCGGGCAAAATGTCTGCTTATGGAACATGAGCAGCTAAGTGAAGCACAGGCACACCGGTATCTGGAAAAGCGAGCTATGGATTCGCAGATGAGCCGACTGCAGGTGGCGGAGCAGCTGTTGAAAAAATATCAGCTGCCCTGACTGTAAGGAAAGTGATGCAAAAGCTGCCTTACGTTTTCTGCATATGCAGGGAAGCTGCAGTATTGGAATGAAAGGAAACAATAGAAAAAAGGAAGGTCATATATGAGTAAATTTATATTTGTAAGCGGCGGTGTTGTGTCCGGTCTGGGGAAGGGCATCAGTGCAGCATCCCTGGGACGACTGCTGAAAGCAAGAGGTCTGAAGGTCAGTGCAATGAAGCTGGACCCCTATATCAATATCGACCCGGGGACGATGAGTCCCTACCAGCATGGTGAGGTATTTGTGACGGAGGATGGAAGTGAAACCGATCTTGATCTCGGTCATTATGAGCGTTTCATTGATGAGAATCTGAATCGCTACTCGAATGTGACCACCGGAAAAGTATACTGGAACGTCTTAAACAAGGAACGGGAAGGGAAATATCTGGGGGAAACCGTGCAGGTTATTCCGCATATCACCAATGAAATCAAGGATTTTATTTATAAGGCACAGGAGGAAAGCGGTGCGGATATCATGATTTGTGAAATCGGAGGTACCACCGGGGATATTGAGAGTCTGCCTTTTCTGGAAGCAATCCGTCAGGTTGCACAGGATAAGGGAAGAGAAAACTGTCTCTTTCTTCATGTAACACTGATTCCCTATCTCGAAAGCAGCGGGGAACATAAGTCAAAGCCGGCTCAGCACTCTGTCAACCAGCTGCAATCCTATGGTATCTTTCCGGATATCATCATAGCGCGCTGTAGCCGCCCGTTGGAGGAGGGGATTCGTGATAAGCTTTCCCTGTTTTGCAATATACCCAAGGAGTGTGTATTCGAAAACAGAACGATGCCTTCTCTGTACGAGGTACCCTACATGCTGCAAAAGCAGGGGCTGGATGATGTCGTTTGTAGAAAATTCCATATCGATGCACCACAGGCGGATCTGCGCTCCTGGAGTACGCTCATGGAGCATGCAGGGGATGTGACAGAAACAGTGACAATTGCTCTGATTGGAAAATATGTTCGCCTGCATGATGCCTATCTGTCTGTGGTAGAAGCGCTGTATCATGCGGGATTGAAAAACAATATAAAGGTACATATCAAATGGATCGATTCAGAGAATATTACGGAAGGCAGTATCCGAGAGCTGCTGCAGGATTGCAGTGGCATTCTGATACCAGGAGGCTTTGGTACGCGCGGAATTGAAGGAAAAATACGGGCAGCCACCTATGCCAGAGAGCACAATATACCTTATCTGGGTATCTGTCTGGGAATGCAGATTGCCGCAATCGCCTTTGCACGAAGCGTACTGGGCTACAGCGACGCCAACTCCTATGAATTCCAGCCGGAAAGCAGCCATTTGATCATTCATTATATGGCAAATCAAAGCGATGAACAGGATATGGGAGGAACCATGCGTTTAGGCGCATATCCATCCAGAATCAAGGAAGGGACGCAGCTGTATCGCGCCTACCGGACAACGGAAATTTCAGAGCGTCACCGTCACCGCTATGAATTTAATAATCAGTTCCGTGAGGAATTTATACAAAACGGCATGGATATCACAGCAACCTCACAGGACGGTTCTCTGGTGGAAGCTGTGGAGTGTGTCAACAATGATTTCTATGTCGGGGTGCAGTTTCATCCGGAATTCAAAAGCAGACCAAATCGTCCGCATCCGCTGTTTACCGATTTCATTGCCTACTCCAAGGCTAACAGAAAGTAGCTGACTACGGTGCTGCGCATTACCGCCGTAAGAATAGAAAAAGACTCTGATTTTTACCTATATAATCAAAGTCTTTTTTTAATTTTTATGCAGAATAGCTTAGCCTACACATTGATCTCCGCATGCAGACCCAGCGCATCCTTTTCTGTTTCCAGAACCGGATCAATGCATTCTTCGAAAAATTCCACGGTCTGACTTGGCGCACGTCCAACAAAATTGATCGGGGACATAATAGCTTTCAGCTGTTCCATATTCATAGGGAACATTGCATCCTCTGCAATACGCTTCAGCAAATCATTTTCCAGCCCCTCCTCCTTGACAACCTTACCGGCAGCCATGGAGTGAACACGGATACGCTCATGCAGCTCCTGACGGTCACCGCCTGCCTTGACAGCATCCATCAGAATCATTTCCGTCGCCATAAACGGCAGCTCCTTCATCAGGTGGGATTCGATGACCTTCGGATATACTACCAAGCCATCGGTGATATTGAGATATAAATCCAGAATACCATCCACTGCCAAAAATGCCTCCGGAATACTGATACGCTTGTTTGCAGAATCATCCAGCGTACGCTCAAACCACTGGGTAGCAGCAGTTATTGCAGGATTCAGGGTATCTGCGATAACATAGTTTGCCAGAGAAGCCATCCGCTCACTGCGCATCGGATTGCGCTTATAGGCCATCGCACTGGAGCCGATCTGTCCCTTTTCAAACGGCTCCTCCACTTCCTTCAGATTCTGAAGCAGACGGATATCATTGGAAAACTTATGTGCACTCTGCGCTATGGAGCCCAGTGCATTCAGAATTCGGGAATCCACCTTACGGGAATATGTCTGTGTGGAAACAGCAAAGGATTTTTCATAGCCCATTCTGTGAGCGACCATCTGATCCAGCTGCTTCACCTTCGCTTCATCATTATCAAACAACTCCATAAAGCTCGCCTGTGTACCGGTTGTCCCTTTGCAGCCGCGCAGCTTTTTATTTTCCAGAAGGAAGCACAGCTCTTCATAATCCAGCAGCAGGTCCTGTGCCCAGATAGCAGCACGCTTTCCCAGTGTTGTCGGCTGTGCAGGCTGAAAATGTGTAAACGCCAGCACCGGCAGGTCCTTGTAATCCAAAGCAAACTTTTTCAGCTCCGCAAGGACGTTTACCAGCTTTTTCTTCACCAGCTCCAGCGCCTCATACATGACAATTAAATCCGTATTGTCACCAACGAAGCAGGAGGTTGCGCCCAGATGAATGATTCCTTTCGCATTTGGACACTGCTGTCCATAGGCGTATACATGGCTCATGACATCGTGACGGACAATTTTCTCCCGCTCCCTTGCGACATCATAGTTAATGTCCTCTGCATGTGCCTTTAATTCATCGATCTGTTCCTGTGTGATAGCAAGACCCAGCTCCTTTTCGCTTTCCGCCAGGGCAATCCACAGCCTTCTCCATGTACGGAATTTCTTGTCATTGGAGAAAATGCGCTGCATCTCTTCACTGGCATAGCGCTGTCCCAGAGGGCTTATGTATCTGTCGTTCATCTGAAAACATCCTTTCTATGTATTCGTTTGTTGTTCAATTATTTAATTCCCAGTCTTCTGTATACTTCCTGATATGCATCCTCAACATTTCCAAGGTTTCTTCTGAAACGATCCTTATCCAGGTGATCATGCGTATGAATATCCCAGAAGCGGCAGGTATCCGGTGAAATCTCATCAGCTAACACAATGCCGCCCTTAAAACGTCCAAACTCCAGCTTGAAGTCAATCAGCTCGATATCAACCGCTGCAAAGATACTCTTCAGCTCTTCGTTTACAGCAAACGCCAGCCTTGTAATCTCATCGATTTCCTCCTGTGTGGAAATACCGACAGCAAGTGCCATGTAATCATTGATCATAGGATCCCCCAGATCATCATCCTTATAGCTGAATTCCAGAATCGGGCATTTCAGCTCCATACCTTCCTTCAGTCCCATACGCTTAGCAAAGCTTCCGGCAACCTTGTTTCGGATAATAACCTCCAAAGGAACGATTTCCACTTTTTTAACGAGTGTTCTGCGATCATCCAGCTCCTCGATCAGGTGTGTAGGAATCCCTTTATCCTCCAGCTTTTTAAACAGGAAGTTCGTCATTTTGTTATTAACAACGCCTTTTCCGAGAATCGTACCTTTTTTCTGACCGTTGAATGCCGTCGCATCATCCTTGTAATCTACGATGACCTGATCCGGATTTTCTGTTGCGAATACTTTTTTTGCTTTACCTTCGTACAGCATTTCTAACTCTTTCATTTTGTTCTTTTCCTCCTGCTAGTTAACATTAACTTCAGCGCAAGAATGGGCAGATTCTGCCTTTTTTTCTTACCATATTATTATAGGTCAGCCCCTCATGCAAGTCAAGAATGCGCAGGACATTTGAAAACATTTTTCAAGTCCAGACAGCATGCCTGTAAATTTCTTACGCATCCATAGAAAAACTTCACCAAAACAGCTTTTTTTCCTGTATAATAGAGAGGTGTTTTAAACATATGCAGGGTGGACATCCTATAAATAGATACTATGGATTGATTTTCCCTGCGGGGTATATACAGGAGGCTGATTTATGACGACGTTTGCAATACTGATAACAAAACTGGCCGGTGCTATGCTGCAGCTGATTCATCGCGGCGGCTCGCTGCCCGGACAGATCGGGCTGAAGCTGTGTCCGGATATACTGAAAAAGCTGCGCATTGACTGTCCACTGATTCTGGTAACAGGAACCAACGGCAAGACTTCTACCAGCAATATGATAGCCGCTATGCTGGAGCAGGAGGGTCGCACTGTCGTAAACAATCGGAAGGGCGACAATCTGAAAGAGGGAATTACGACGGCTTTACTGATGCACACAACGCTAAGAAAACGGGTACAGGGGGATGCTATTGTTTTGGAAGTGGATGAGCTCAACATTCCTTTCATTATGAAGAACCTGAAAGCAGATGCTCTGGTTGTGACAAACTTCTTCCGGGATCAGCTGGACCGTGCCCGGGAGATGGAGCAGCTGATTGTTAAGATGGAGCAGGCGATTTCCGATTTCGAGGGAACTCTTATTTTAAATGGCAATGACCCCAATGTAGTACGGCTGCACGATGCGGCACCGAAAGCATCCATGCTTGCATTCGGTATGGAGCGCTGCTCCTTCAGCAGTGAAACAACAGGGGAAGCAAGTGAAGGCAAGTTCTGTCCACGATGTGGAAAAAGACTGGAGTATGCATTTTATCAGTATTCCCATATCGGCGTATTTCACTGCAGCGGCTGTGATTTCCAAACACCGAATCTGGATGCGGCAGGAGTGGTGGAAAGCATTCCAAAACGCAGTTTCCGCTATGAAGGCAAAGCATTCAGCGCACCGCAGGGTGGATTGTATACCATGTATAACTGCATGGCTGTTCTGGCAGTCGCAAAGCTTTTGAAAGTGGATACAAGGCATGCTGCAGCGGCTTTTACTCACATCAAGGTACCGGATGGACGAAATGAAGCATTTACATATAAGAACCACACCTGTGTGCTGAATCTGGTAAAAAACCCGACGGGAGCCAATGAGGTCATGAAGGTGATCGAAGAGGACGAAACCGAAAAAAGCATCCTCATTGTATTAAACGATAATGCACAGGATGGAACGGACGTATCCTGGATCTATGACACCTTTTTCGAGAAGCTCATGAAGAATACTACAAAGCGTATCATTGTTTCGGGCAGTCGCTGCTATGACATGGCACTGCGTTTAAAATACGGAGGCTATACAGGAGCGCTGGAGGTTCAGGAACAGATGAAGGAGGCTGTAACAGCTCTTCTGAAATCAAATGAAACCATGTATGCGATAGCGACCTATACCGCCTTGCAGCCGGTACGCAATCTGCTGCTGACTCAGGGTGTGCAGGAACGAAAAGGAGGCGCATGATATGGAGCTGAATGTATGCTGGATGTACCATGATATTATGGATCTCTATGGTGATAAGGGAAACATGATGGTTTTACAGAAACGCTGTGAGGAGCGCGGTATCAGCATCACCATTGATACCCTGTCCATCGGAGATCAAAGGGACCTTCGCGCGTATGACCTTCTTTTTCTGGGTGGGGGCGCCGACAAGGAACAGATGATGCTGATCGATGATTTGCTTTCCAGAAGGGAAAATATTCGTGAGGCGATGGAGCAGGGGACCTTCGTTCTATTGATTTGCGGCGGTTATCAGCTGTTTGGACAATATTATATCAGTGCAGATAACGAAAAAATTGAGGGGCTGAAATTTTTCGATTATTATACGACTACCGGCAGCAATGGAACACGCTGTATCGGCAATATCGCCATACGCTGCAATCTGGATGGTCATGAAATCACTGCCGTTGGCTTTGAGAACCACGGTGGCCAGACCTGCAATGTAGCAACACCGCTGGGGAAAGTTATCAGTGGCTATGGAAACAGCTTTGATAGTGGATATGAGGGCTTTTATAACGGAAGTGTACTTGGCACCTATATGCACGGCCCGCTTTTCCCGAAAAACCCAGAAATTGTCGACTTTGTTATCTATAAGAGCCTGAAAAAGAATCATCCGGATGTTCAGCTGGAGGATCTCATACAATTGGATGACACACTGGAACAGAAAGCAAAGGAAGCTATGCTAAAACGGCTTCAGGTGCAATAACCGGAATAACCGATATCTTATAGGAAATATAAGAGTCGGTTTTCTTATTCCCCTTAAATATTATGTTAATCTATATATATAATATAAAAACAGTTGATAAACATAATATTAGGTGTTATAATTCATGCGAGGAGACGATACTTGTCCCATTGTCACTCAAAAGGAGGTTGTCATGCAACCTCTTTTCACAATGAAGGCACAAAGACACGTCGAAATGAAAAGCTGAGAGCCTTATGCTTACTTACACATTCTGCCGGCTTCTCTATCTGTTGAAGCAAATAAACGGATACTGGTTGGTGATATGTATAGGATATATCAAATGAACAAAAGAGGTGCTGTTATGGCTAAGGAACATAATTTTTTTAAAATGGAAATGCTGATTCTCCTTATATTAAAACAGGGGAATTGTTACGGCTATGAGCTTGCCGGTATTCTGAAGAAGCAGACAGAGGGGATTATTGATATAAAGATGGGCACCCTGTATCCCATTCTCTATAAGCTGGCTGATGATCACTGCATCACCGGTATGGAGGTAAGGGAAGGACGCAGAACAAAAATCATTTACAAGCTGGAGCCTAAGGGAGAAGCTTTGCTGGTAACTTTGCAAAAGCGTTATACAGTCTGGGTTCAGGCAATTGATTTGATTATGAAGGGAGCATAGGAACATGGCTGGTAAAGAAAGATACAAACGGGAAATTGCGATGCTGTTCCCTTATATGTCAAAAAAGGAGAAAATGTTTTTAAATAACTACATGCAGAATATCGAGGATGCAGAGTATAAGGATATCGTAAAGGAATGGGGAGCACCGATTGCAGTTGTGCATTCCTATATTGAAGCACAGGATACAGAAATCATCATGAAAAAGTTAAACAGAAGAAAGCTTTTAAAGACATTTTTATCTGCTGTTTTATTCCTGATGACTGCAACACTTGCAATCTATACGTATTTTCTAAATAAATCCTATCAGGCCGTACGGGATACGGTTCCCAATGAAATCAAGGAGACCTTGATTATTGAAGAGTAACCTGATGGAGCAGCGTTACTTGTTAATTAGAAGAACCCGATTTTGCTGTTCTTCTTTTTCGTTTACAAAGTACGCAGATTCTATTAAACTTAAAACATTACATAATATACATTATGCGAAGTAAAACATAATATACATAATACATATGTATCCAATGTATCCAAGATCAGCCATCATTATCAATTACAGACCATAATGAAGCAGTTGGCAGCTTGTATACCACTTTGGGTAACTTATCGGCATTTCATTGCATTTCTGCTGTGTGCCCTTTATACTGAAATCAACAGGAGGAATACAGGATGAAGCTTACCATACTTCAGGATGACGCAATAGCAGAAGATGAAATCATCATCAGAACAGCAACACGTCATCCGCGCTTAGAAAGACTGATAGATTTGATAAAGCAATACAGCATCACCTTAAAGGCTTATCACAACAATCGGGAATATTATCTTCCCATAGAGACTATTTACTATATTGAATCTGTTGATGGAATCACATATCTGATAACGGAGAAGGATTCCCTGTTATGCAGAATGTCTCTTCGCGAGATTGAGGATAGTGTTCAGCATACCTCGTTTTGCAGGATAAGCAAGCAAATGATTGTAAATACAGCACATCTGAAGGCTGTAGAATCCTATGCTAACCATCGGCTGCTGCTGGTGCTGAAGAATTACGATAAAGTACTTGTAAACAGAAATTATGTAGAGCATCTGAAAAAACAGATAAAGAAATTATAGGAGGATGAATATGAAAAGCTTTTTAAAAAATTATGTGCCCTATGGATGCATGTGCTTCACTGCAATCTTACTGATCAATGCATGTTCTGCTTTCCTTCACAATACACCACTTATTCTGGATGCTGCCAGCCTGCTTAGGGATTTTGGAATATGTATGCTTCTTATCATAGCCGATTACGGTATCAATGAATACATGGAATTCAAAACATACCGAAGCTTTGTCATAACAGAATTTCTCATACTCACAGGAATTTTCCTAATCCTGAACAATGCGGGACACCTGGATACTCTTCAGGTACGCTCCATCATTTCCCAAATTCTGAGTATGGCTGTGATTCTAGGGGCAATACGCCTGTATATCGCCTATAGCTTTCGAAAGGAAATAGATGATCTGAATGAACATCTGAAATGAAACCTGTTGATTTCTTATTTTCGCCAGGAATACTCAAAGTGCCTGTTTCCTACATACAGCATGTGGATACAGGCACTTTTATTTATATTTATCTATCTTATACAACATATTCTTTGGTACGTTTGTTCACCAAGAGCTATTGAGCTTCCGTAAGGTTTTTCATCTGCATAAGAAAATCCTTCTGATTATCCTCTTCACTTTTTGTTGGATCCTGTGCTTCATACAAAATACAGGGCAGTTCATGACAGTGTCCGCAGTGCTTTAGCTTCTTACTTTTCTTACAGCATTCATAAATATCACAAACATCTCTATCCTCCACATATTGCAGCCAGTATGGCTTCCCTTCCAAAGCCTTACATCCAAGGCAGATGTCCGGATAATGCTCACATGCATCACACTGAACACCACAAACACTCATAGTTCTTGTTTTTACAGCCTCCATTACAAGTTCTCCTTTCTACAGAATCTGGTTTAACCTCTACCCTAACCATACCATAGATAGGTACATATTGCCATCCTTTTTCACGATTACTCTGTTTTCCTTGTACTGACCTCTGCATAGCATAATGTAATGGATGTCTCTGCTGGAACGATTTTCTTATAATAACGACCCTCCTCATCTCTATACTCTGAAATTTTTGTGGAAGAGGTATTGAAAAATTCTCCCGATTCCTGTTTTCCGTCACGATTGATAAAGCTTTGCCACAGTACCACATAGGTATCCTCTTGAGAAGGGGGTATCTCTTTTATGAAATCCTCCTGCGGCATATAAAGAACGGTAGAATCTGAAGCCTTTTCAATCGTCAATGCTTCCGAGAAGGCATGAATTTCATAGTTCTTTTTCATATCCCGAAAATCTGCAGGATTTGCTTTCCCCCTGTAAATATTCACCGTATCGTTTGTATCTCTGCCATATTGATCAAACGTGTAATAACAGATCTCACCAACGAAACGTGGTGTATAGTCTGTATGATACTCTTCCCCATTCGTGATTAAAATAGAATCTTTCAAATCCTTGGCGAATTTCTTTTGTAAATCTCTGTAAATGAATATGCCATCATCACTCAGATTATCGATGAAGGATATTTCATTTTTTGCAAGCTCATACAAGAAATCACTTTCCCCATTTTTTGAAGTAAAATTCAATAGAATGAGATTGGTACGATTGAGATCTTTTCGATGCTGCAGCGTTTTTAGCTCGGGTTCATCCACCGTATATAGCAGCGTCTTACTATACATATCTTTCATAAATGCATCTATATCACCGCCATCATACTTTATTTCCTTTGGAAAGACATTCTGATACCATGCTCCTTTATACTGGAAGAAAACATCAAACGCAGAAATATGCAGGTCTGTGTCCAATTTCAACGAAGCTTCAATTCTCTTTCTGTATGCCTCTTGCAGCTCCGGCATCTGATAGTCATCACTTCCATCCTGATTGTTTTCATCTGTGTAGACATTTACTGTAAACGATCTTTCCTGATACATCATTTCAACCCATGCTGTACCATCCGGCTTCCGTTTGAGCCTGGGAATTGGTGATGCATCGCCATATCCCAGATGGGTTTCTTTTACAGTTGGCTGTATACCGTATTTATCCTTCATATAAAGAAGAGCATTGGCTGTTCCCTGTTGTTTTTCCCTATCCAGCTCCTGTTTCTCCTCTTTGCTGGTACAGGCACTCATACAAAGAAGCATCAGCAGAATCAATAAGCATTTCTTCACCATAGACGGCCTCTCTTTCTAAATCCGGTTATTTTTTTCGTACGCTGTTTATCAGCTAAATTATACCACATGCCCTTATCGGTGAACAGCTAAGTCAAAAATGCCTGATCTTTGTGCAGCTGCTTCCATCATCTGGCTGTATGCTCATCCGTAAATATTTTCCAATATCTTTCTATGATTCACGCAAAACAAAAAGCTGTCATAAACCTTCCCTTTATTCGTGAACCCTGAAGGATTCAGAAGCTGACCAAGACACGAAAAAAGAACCCCAAAGGATTCTTTCAGTCATCATCTCTTCTTCCCAGTACCATAAGCAGGATACGTAAGATTTGTGCGAGAGTGGAGAGCACTGCTGCAACATAGGTGAAGGCTGCTGCACGAAGCATTCCCTTCACATCATAGCGCTCCTGTTCACTGATCATGCCGTACATGGCTAGCTGTTTCACAGCCCGGCTGCTGGCATTGAATTCCACCGGCAGCGTCACAATCTGAAACAGCAGAATGATACAAATCATAGCAATACCCGCATACAGAATAACCGGTGTGGAGGCAAACAGAAACAAGCCGAGCACAAGCACGACCCAGCCAAGCTGGGAAGCAATATTTGCCATCGGCAGCAGCCGGTTTCGCAGACCGATCGCCCCATAATGCTCCTTATGCTGAATGGCATGTCCTACCTCATGAGCGGCAACACTGATAGAGGCAATGGAGGCGTTGTAGAAGATATCCGGAGATAGACGCACAACATGATGGACAGGATCATAGTGATCCGATAGCATACCGCCCTTGGCTACCTCTACACGGATGCTTTGCAGATTGTTCATATCCAGAATTCTGCGGGCAACAGCCTCTCCAGTCAAACCATGCTCGTTCGGAATTCTCTTATATTTGTGATAAGCAGCCTGTACACGGGACTGGGCAAGCATTACAACTGCGAATGCCAGAATATACAGAAAATACTGAGACATATACGAATTATTAAACATAGGTATCCTTCCTTTTCAATATGTATGTATTAGTTATTATATCACAACTGCAGATGAATTATCAGCAGGTTTGCATAAAGTTGCAGGAAAGCGAATGCTTTGGTCTTTGCTTATGAAAATATGAAAAAAAGGATATCTGTATAAATGATCCCAGACATCCGTTTTTAGCCTACTATTTTACTGCTTCCTTCAATGCTTTTGCAGCTTTGAATTTCGGCGCTTTTGAAGCGGCGATTTCAAGAGGTTCCTTAGTTGCAGGGTTGATTCCCATACGTGCAGGACGTTCGCTGATTTCAAATTTTCCAAAACCAGAGATATCAACTTTTCCGCCTTCAGATAAAGTCTTTGCAATTTCATCGAAAACAGTTTCTACTGCTACAGTTGCATCTTTCTTTGTCATTTCCAATTTCTCAGCAACGACTTCTACTAAAGCTTTTTTATTTAAAATTTCACTCATGTTCATTACCTCCAACATAGCTATATGATACCATCTGGAAGCGTATATTTCAACATTTTTCTCAAAAAAGATGGTTTTAAAATCCCCATTATTTCTGCGGTTTTCAAATGCCGTTATTTCTAGAGAACGATGGCGATGACATTGCCTTTTCCCTTATTTACAAGTTTTGTAAGAATGTCCTGCAATCTTGCTCTGGCTACTTCCGGTATCATGGAAAGCTTGGCATTGAGACCGTCACGGATCAGATCCGACAGCTTGCGTCCGAAGATATCGCTGTCCCAGATGCTCTGATCATCATTTCCATCATCCCGCAGCAGATAACGAATCAGCTCTTCACTTTGCTCCTTACTGCCGATAATCGGCTCAAAGGTGCTTTCCACATCCACCTTGATCATATGAATGCTTGGGGCGATTGCCTTCAGCTTCACACCATAGCGGCTGCCCTGCTTCACAACCTCCGGCTTGCTGAGCTGAATATCCTGCAATGAGGCACTCGCAAAGCCGTATCCGGTCTGCTTGACCATTTTCAATGCACTTTCAACTGCATCATATTCCCGCTTCGCCTTGCTGTAATCCTGCATGAGAGATATCAGCTCCGCCTTATCCTTTATCTCGTGACCGATGATTTCCTTCAGAATTTCATTATACAGCCCAGGCTTTACAGTGATGTCCACATTGACAATCCCCTGCCCTGTATCTATGGTGGCAAGATTGCTGCCGTCGATATACTCATTTTCATTTAACACATCGGTGATATTTTCCACCTCGCGAAGACGGTCCACGCTGGACATGCTTTCCTGAATCGTATCATGAAAGCTTTTCTTCAGCCAGTGATCATCGCTCAGTACTGCAATCCACTGCGGCATGTTGATATTGATCTCCGATACCGGGAATTCATACAGAGCCTCCCGAAGGATATCATGAACATCCTCCTCACTCATATGGTTTACTGCGATTGCAAGTACCGGTACCTCATATTTTTCCTTAAGCTTGTCCACGACAGCCTTGCAGGCCGGAGAATGCACATCCGCACTGTTGACAACGACAATAAACGGCTTGCCAATCGACTTGAGTTCATCAATGACCTCTGCTTCAGCTTCGATATAGGCTTCTCTTGACAAATCGGAAATCGTACCATCCGTCGTCACAACAATGCCGATTGTGGAATGATCCTGAATAACCTTCTGTGTACCGGTCTTGGCAGCCTCATTGAATGGTACCGGTTCATCATTCCAGGGGGTACGTACCATACGGATTCCATCCTCATCCTTATAACCCTTCGCTTCCGGTATAACATAGCCTACACAGTCCACCAAACGGACATTCACGGTAAATCCGTCATCAAATTCGATTGTTGCGGCATTATTCGGCACAAATTTCGGTTCGGTGGTCATAATCGTTTTACCGACTCCTGCCTGCGGCAGTTCGTCAATCATGCGTGATTTCTCAAATTCATCACTGACATATGGAATGACTGCTTTTTCCATAAACTCCTTGATGAAGGTTGATTTGCCGACGCGTACAGGACCCACGATCCCTAAGTATATATCGCCACCGCATCTTTGTGCTATATTCTTTAAAATCTCTGTGGTATTCATTGTTTGTCCTCCCTTAGTCATTCTAAACTTATGATGAATTGAGGTACTTTATGACTAAACAGACAAAAGAAGAAAAAGAAAAACAGATGGATTTCACCTGTTTCTCAGTAATTGCTCAACAACGCTTTCCAGGACATCATTGCAGGCACCGCAGACAGTTCCTGCTCCGGTAGCATCCTGCACCTCCTGGAAGCTGGAAGCACCTGCCTCAATTGCCGTTTTGATATCACGAACAGAGACACTCATGCAGGTACATACAATATCTTCATCATGCATATAGCTCACACCTCACTGTCTACTAGGATACCCGTTTTCGAAAAAGACATACAGCATTCCCTGAAAAAGGTACTTCCACAAAAAAAGGAAGAGCCGAAGTCATCGATTTCGGCAATCCTCCTGTTAGGTAATTGCAGCTGATTATGTATATTGTAATTACTCGGCAGTACCCACATCACTCAGTGTCAGACCCTTGTTTTGTTCCAACGCCCACTTGATGCCCCAATTATTCATGAAAATAATCAGATTTCTACCCTTTAAATCACGTACGCGCTTGGAATCACTGGTAAGATTCAGCGTATTCGGATCCAATGCCTGATCATCGATCCAGCGAACGCACTGGAACGGCAGAATTTCGAGCTTGATATCGACATTGTATTCACTTTTCAAGCGCTGTTCCAGCACCTCAAACTGCAGCACGCCGACACCGCCGACGATGATTTCCTCCATTCCGATATTGATTTCCTGAAATACCTGAATGGCACCTTCCTGTGCAATCTGCGTAATTCCCTTTGTAAACTGCTTCCTCTTCATGGTATCCTTTTGCGTAACACGGGCAAAGTGCTCCGGAGCAAAGGTTGGAATCTTTTTAAATTCAAACTTCATGGAGGGATCGCACAGCGTGTCTCCGATGGAGAAAATACCCGGATCAAACACACCGATCACATCCCCTGCATATGCTTCTTCGACAATTTCACGATCCTGTGCCATAAACTGCTGCGGCTGTGAAAGCTTGATTTTACGGTTTTGCTGCATATGCATAACCTCCATTCCCTTTTCAAATCGTCCGGAACAGATACGCATAAAGGCAATACGGTCACGATGTGCCTTATTCATGTTTGCCTGAATCTTAAAGACAAAGGCAGAAAAGCGCTCATCCATGGGATTGATTTCTCCCTGTGAGGATTCCCTAGGCAGCGGAGAGGTTGTCATATCCAGAAAATGGGAAAGAAACGGTTCCACACCGAAATTCGTCAGTGCACTACCAAAGAATACCGGTGTCAGCTCTCCCTTTGAAATAAGCTCCTGATCAAATTCAGTGCTGGCGATATCCAGCAGCTCACTATCCTCACGCAGCTGCTCGAAGAAATGATCGCCCAGTACGCCACGGAAGGTTTCATCCTCCAGCGTACCTTCGCTTACCTCCGCAGCCTTCTGTCCGTGATCGCCTCCATGAAAGGCGATGATACGGTGATGATCACGTTCATAAACGCCTTTGAATTCTTTTCCGGAACCGATTGGCCAGTTCATGGCATAGGTGGCGATTCCCAGTTCACTCTCGATATGCTCCAGCAGCTCAAACGGATTCATGGCAGCACGGTCCATTTTGTTGATAAAGGTAAATACCGGTATCTTGCGCAGCAGACATACCTTGAACAGCTTCTTCGTCTGTGCCTCGACACCCTTGGATGCATCGATCACCATAACGGCAGAATCGGCAGCCATCAGGGTACGATAGGTATCCTCCGAGAAATCCTGATGTCCCGGGGTATCCAGAATGTTGATACAGAAATCATTATATTCAAACTGCAGCACAGAGCTTGTAACGGAAATACCTCTTTGCTTTTCGATTTCCATCCAGTCACTGACCGCATGCTTGTTCGCTTTTTTTCCCTTTACACTTCCGGCAGAAAGAATCGCCCCGCCATACAGCAGCAGCTTCTCCGTCAGCGTTGTTTTTCCGGCATCCGGATGGGATATGATGGCGAAGGTTCTCCGCCTTTGTATTTCATTGACATAATTCGTCATACAGCTTCCTCCTATAGTTCTATGTGAAACGATATTCTCGTATTTTTTCGTTTAAAGCAGTTCTCATCTACATGGTGATTCCTCCAGTTCCGTTAGATGACTAGCGTTTTTTATTATAGCATATTCCCACGCTTAAAATCCATAAAACCAAAAAAAATGACGCTGTTTCAGCATCATTATTTCATTTCATGCTTCAAATCACGCAGCATCAAATCCCTTGCGGACTGCTGTGGTTTCTTGTCCTCATACAAAACCCGGTAAATTTCTTCCACAATCGGCATATCGATCTGCTTCTGCTTTGCTACCTCATAAACAACCTTGGCAGTACGTACACCCTCTACGGTCTTGGTGTTGTTCTCCCAGAAATAGCGGGCGCTGTTATGCGTTCCGATTTCATAGCCTGCCTGAAAATTCCGGGAATGTACACTGGTACACGTAACAATCAGATCACCGATACCGGTCAGTCCCATAAAGGTTTCGGCTCTGCCACCCAGAGCGACGCCATAGCGGATCATTTCCGCAAGTCCACGCGTAATCAGGGCAGCCTTGGTATTATCACCATAGCCCACACCACTCAGCACACCGCTGGCAACTGCGATGGCATTTTTCAATGCAACGCCGATTTCACTTCCAACCTCGTCATCTCCGCGGTAAACACGCAGATATTCATTCGAGAACAGCTCCTGTACGGCACAGGCATCCTCTTCACATAAGGATACGGCACAAATCGTTGTCAGCATGCGCAGGACAACCTCCTCTGCATGGCTGGGGCCGATCAACGATACGACGCTTTTCAGTTTATCCTTCGGCATAAAGCGACGAATGACATTGGACATGCGCTCATTTGTCTGCGGATGAAATCCCTTGGAGGTATTTACGACAATTACCGGCTTTTCAACAAGCGCTCCGATTTTTATACACAGCTCTTCCACAGCAATGGTCGGAACGGATAACACAAGAAGATCCGCATCGCGAACAACGTTGAGGTCGCATGTTGCCTTCAGGCTTTCATGCAGTGTCACATCCGGGAAAAACCGGGTATTTTGATGCCGCAGATTGATATCGTCTATTTCCTTGGGATTCTTTCCCCATAATACAACCTCTCTTGCGTTGTCAACAAGCACCTGTGCAAGTGCTGTCCCCCAGCTTCCGCTTCCGATCACAACTGTCTTCAACATGATCACCTGTTTCTTTCTCTGGCTAATATTCTTAGTGTGGTTCCGGTAAATCCGAACGCCTCCCGCAGTCTGTTTTCCAGATATCGCTTATAGCTGAAATGCAGCAGCTCCGGATCATTGACAAACAGCACAAAGGTCGGTGGAGCCACGGATACCTGAGATGCATAGTAAATCTTCAGACGCTGTCCCTTGTGCGTTGGCGGCGGTGTCATCAGCTGCGCATCCATAATGACCTCATTCAATACATTGGTCTGAATCCGCAGTACGGAATAATCATGAACCTCGTCAATGACCGGCAGAATCGTGTGAATCCGCTGCTTTTTCAATGCGGATACAAACAGGACCGGTGCATAGGATAAATACAGAAACTGTGCACGGATCTCCTTTTCAATGGTATGCATGGTCTGCTCATCCTTCTCTACGGCATCCCATTTATTGTATACGATAATAACACCCTTACCTGCCTCATGGGCATATCCGGCAACGTGCTTGTCCTGATCCCGGATACCTTTTTCTCCATCAATGACTACAAGTACGACATCACTTCGTTCAATGGCACTCATGGCACGCAAAACAGAATATTTTTCAATGTTCTCATAGACCTTGCCGCGCTTTCGGATTCCGGCTGTGTCAATGACAACATATTCCTTGCCTTCCCGTTTGAATGGTGTATCTATGGCATCTCTGGTAGTGCCCTCGATATTGGAAACAATGACACGCTCCTGGTTTAAAATCGCATTGACAAGGGAGCTTTTCCCCACGTTTGGACGACCGATAACACAGAATTTCGTCATGCCGTCATATTCGTTTTTCTCTTTTTCCGGTAAAGCGTGGATAACTGCATCCAGTACATCACCGATACCGATACCATGCGCACCGGATACTGCCAGCGGATCCCCGAGCCCCAGACTGTAGAATTCATAGATTGCATCATTCTGTGCAAAATCATCCACCTTGTTGACGGCCAGAATGACCGGCTTTTTTGTTTTATGCAGCAGTCTTGCGACATATTCATCATCATGGGTCAGACCATCCTTGCCGCTTACGACAAATACAATGCAGTCTGCCTCATCAATAGCGATTTCCACCTGCATGTTGATTTCCGTCTGGAAATCCTGATTTGCAAGCTGAATACCTCCAGTATCAATTACCCGGAATTCTCTGGTCAGCCATTCCGCTTTTCCATAGATACGATCCCGGGTTACTCCCGGTGTATCCTCCACAATACTTTTACGTTCACCGATAATTCGGTTAAAAATCGTTGATTTACCGACATTCGGACGACCAACGATGGCTACAATTCCATTTATCATATGTTGACTTCAGCTTGCGCTGAATGCACCTCCTATCATGAAAGGGTAGGAATATTCCTGCGTATTTCTTCAACAACCTCTGTAATCGTCATATTTGACGTATCTATTTCGATTGCATCCTCCGCCTTACGCAGCGGCGAGGTTTTACGGTTCATGTCCTGATAATCCCGCTGTTCGATATCACGGTAGATTTCATCATAATCCGCTTCCACATGCTTTTCCAGATATTCCTTATATCTGCGATCCGCCCTTGCCTTGACACTGGCAACCATGTAGATTTTCAGCTCTGCATCCGGTAAAACAACCGTACCGATGTCGCGTCCATCCATAATGAACCCCTTATCGCGTGCCATCTGCTGCTGCAACGCCACCAGACGCTCTCTTACCTTAGGATGTGCAGAAATGCTGCTGGTAAGCATGGATATTTCATTTTCGCGAATCTGCTTGGATACATCCTCGTTATTGAGATATACATTTCCTGCCGGATCAAAGCTGATCTTCATTTCATCCAGCATGGCTGCCAGAGCAGCTTCATCATTTTGATCGATACCGCGCTTTTTAGAAGCAAGCGCCGTACAGCGATACATCGCTCCGGTATCCAGATGTGAATAGCCCAGCTCCTTTGCCAGTATTTTGGCAATGGTGCTTTTACCTGCCGCACTCGGCCCGTCGATAGCGATATTTATTTTCATCTTTAAATTCCTCCAGCCTTCCATAAAGAATAAGCGATAAAGCCGATGATCACCAGCAATACCAGTATCAGAAAGCACAATACAAAATTCAACAGCTTATTGGTCTTCTCCACACCGTCGGAAAGGTCGGTCAGCTCATCCTCATATTCATCCATCTGTACACGCAGCTGCTGTGTTTCCTCAAGCAGCTTTTTATGCAGCACCGCCTGCTGCGGCGCATCCTTTTTCACAGGTATCTCATCTTCATCCTCAAAAGCATCCTCCATCATAGCTGGCTGAATGATTTTTTTAGCAGGACGCTGCGGACGCTGCTCCGGCTGCGGAGTATATTCCTCGACAGCTTCCACAGCTGCTGGCTGTGGCTGAAAGGATTCCACAACAGGGGCTTCCTCCAACACCGGCTCCTCATATTCGACATCTTCAGCTTCTGCACGATAAGCAGGAGTTTCTACAGGCTCCTTTGTAAAGCGCATATCCGATTCCGGCAAAGGGGCTTCCTCCTCCTTTAACAGATTTTGTACCTGCAGGGCGATATCATCCCGGCTCAACACGGTTTTCTTCGGCTCCTCCGGCTGCGGCTCATCCTGTATTTCCTGTATGTAATGGGATCTTTTTGCACGGTTTGCCGCATTCAGCTGATACAGAATATCAGCCTGTGTGTTATCACTCTCTCTGGTACCCTTGCGAATATTATATTCTCTTACTTCCTTAATGAAATCATCCAGATATTCATTGGTAAAGGTATCATCTACCGGCGGCTGCTCCAGCGGCTCCTCTTTCTTTTCCCGAACCGGAGTATATTCCCCATCCTCTTTGATATCCACCTTTTTGAAGATAGATGAATCGAATTTCTTTAGGGTTTCCTCCTGCTCCAGCGCACCGTTTTCCTCTGTGTGCAGAGTTTTATCTATATTATTATCAGTTTCAATGGATTTTCTCAATTCCGCATATTTTTTTACTCTTGATAGCTTTTCCATCCGATTACCTCCCAATCTAACAATCATTATAACAAAAATAAAGGTTCTTGGATACGTATATTCCTTAAGAAATCATACTTTTTGAAAACGATTTGCAAAAGAAAAGCTGCATGGGCAGCTTTTTAGTCTTTTGCTCTTCCGGAATATTTTCCATCAGACGTGTTTACCAGCACCATTTCATCCTGATTGATGAACAGCGGCACCTTGATTTCCAGTCCGGATTCCAATGTGGCATTCTTGCTTGCGGAAGTAGCTGTATCACCCTTGACAGCAGGCTCGCATTCCACGATCTGCAGTGCCACCTTATCCGGCAGAATCACACCGAGAATTTCACTTTCAAACATGGAAATATTAACGTTGTCATTCGGCTTCATGAAGTTCATTTCCCATTTCAGACGATCCTTAGGAATCTCAATCTGCTCATAGGTTTCATTATCCATGAATACCAGTGCATCATCTGTATCGTACAAATACTGCATCTCTTTCTTTTCAATGTGCGCAGGTGTGATTTTATCGCCACCGCCCCATGATAATTCTACATTTGATCCCGTTCTCAGGTTTCTGACTTTCGCCTTTACCACCATTGCGGAACGAGCTGTTTTATTCTGACTCTGTTCCAGCACAACGAAGATTTCTCCATCCTGCTGAATTGTCATACCAGGTTTTAAATCATTGGAACTGATCATAATACATTCACCTTTCCTTTATATTTTCTTATGTCCTATTCTATTTTATAGGATTTGACGCATTTGTCAAATTTTTTATGAAAAAAGTCTGATTTTTCACATCAGACTTTTAAAACGGATACTGTCCGCATACAGCATAAAGGCTATAAATGTTGTAAGATACAAATACCAGAAGGTTGTAAAATCAAACAGCTCCTGCCGCCATTCAAAATAGCCAAGAAACAGCAGGACGATCACCAGCGTCAGTAAAAAGTCCTTTCCTTCCAGCGCCTTACAGTTTGCCTCGCGATAAAACAGCCTGCCAAACAGCAGCAGCACAGCATACAGCGGAACCAGCATATAGGCTGTTTCATTCATAATCAGCAGCAGATTTCCAAGTCCTGCAAATGCCAGAAACAACAGTGTGCTCAACCCGATTGTCAGCATGTAAACCACCTCCTTGTTAGTGTGGTTCTCACTGCTGTAAATATACAACGTCCTGTATGGTACCATCTGTACGATCAAAGAATATCTGCATATGCACGGTATTGCTTTTTTGCGTATAGGACACAGCGATATGCTCCTCCTCTTTTGTAAAATGAAAGTATGTGTTTCGAAACAGCGCCTCCCATTCCTTCGGCTGCTCTTCCTTCTGCGGTTCCTCCCCTGTCTCGCTCTCTTCACCTTTTCTTTCTTTCATATCAGCTTCCGCATCAGCATCCGGCTTTAGAGTCTCCTGCAGATACCTGCGGCAGCTGTGAATTGCAAACAGGTCATAGGACTCCTGTAATCCACGTACGGCTGCATAGGCTGCAGCGCGCTGTACAAGCAGGGTGACAAAGCAGAGGAAAATCAATAGCATCAGCATGGCATACAGACTGATAAAGCCCTGCTCATTCACACGTAAGCAGTGCTTCTTCACGCTTTTCTTTCCGAACCCATGTGACATAATAGCATTCCTTTCTCTTTTGAAACTGCAGCGCATCCACATCCTGCAGAAAAATTTCATAGCCGCTTCTGCGCACCAGACGCCTGCGGTCATATTCCAGTGTCTGCTTCTTTTTTTGATAAATGAAGGAAAGGGTGTTCTCCTGTAAAGACAGCCTGCTGCTTTGTGCAAGCAGGAAGCGAAGCTGATACATGGCGATGCGGTCTTCACTGTAGTAGACAGGCTCCTGCAGCCTTTGCAATGCGGATACCACCGGCATCAGCAAAACACAGCTGACTGCAACACAGCTGAAGGCTACCAGCATTTCCACCAGGGTGAAGCCGCCGTTATTTCTGATAGGCTTCTTCCACTGCATCATTGTCATACCCCTTTCCTGTATCATGCATCGTATGTGTCATTCCCGCACACTGCAGGCAGAGCAGTGCCAGAATGCCCAGAATCATCAAAAGAAACAATGCCTCCATCAAAACGACGCCACGCTTATCGAACATCCATGCGCCCGCTTCCCAGCTGTGCCACAAGCTGAACAGTGGAGGAGGCACTGCGGCAGTTCAGCGTGAAGGCCTTTGAAATCGTTCCCTGTGCGGTATAGTGAAAGCTCATGGACGAACAGCTGGTGGACGACTGCAGAGAATAGATCTCACGATCACAATATACCTTGCTGCCCTGAATCTTTATAGGGATGCTTTTGTGTTCTCTTATCGCCTGAGCCTGGGCCTTTGTACAGATTTCACGTATCTGCTGCACATCCATACGCAGCAGGATGCGCTGCTGCCGCTTCAGCAGCGGTGTCACAAGCAGCAGCACAGAGAGCAGAAGCAAAACAAGCAGCATCTCCACCAGGGTGAACCCGCTATCGCACGGCGGCCTGTCCATTGCTGATTTCAATGGTGTCTCCATTCGGGCATCGGCGCTGTGTATCCTTTAAATATCCCTTACTGATTAAATCGGACATACTTTTCGGCGGACTCAGATTCTCCACCTCATACAAAAGAATCTGTGCATTGACAACCTCAATCAGTGCCTCGCAGCCCTTGCTGCGTATGATTTTTTCCTTCTGCTGAATGTTGGGCAGCGTCAGCAGAAATACGAGTGCGATAATGGATAATACGATCATCATTTCCAGAATGGTAAAGCCTTTGTTATTTTTCATAAGTTCAATTCCTTTCCAATTTCTACATCTGTTCCAGCATTGTAAGAGGGATCAGCATAATCTGGTATACAAGCAAAACCACAACCCCCACAAAGCTGTATGCAATGCACTGCACGGTGACTGCCGTACGCTTCAGCAGCCGCTCCCATGTACGTTCCTGCTGCTGCAGCCCTGTCTGCAGCATACTGCACAAAGAACCGGTAGAGCTGCCAATGCGAAACGACTGCTTGAAGATATCGTTCAGCAGCACCTCACGTTCAATCACACAGAGGATATCCTCACCATTTTGCAGGCCGTTCATCAAATGCTTATGTAATTCACAAAACAGGGAGCCTTTTCGAATCTGCTCCAGATACTGCAGGGCGGTTCGTGTCGGTATACCCTGCTTCAGCAGTTCAACCATATAGCCGGCGAACAGATAGGATTCCACATGGGATGCCAGCTTGCACAGGCGCGTGCTTCTTAAAATCAATGCATTCCGTATGGCAGGCTTATTTCTCAGATACAATGTACCAGCCAGTAAACACAGTGCGCAAACACCAATTAACCTGCAGCCTCCCTGCAGAAGACTCACACCGAGCAGCAGCCCTTGAAAGTCCTCCCCCTGATCAAAGCTTTGCAGCATTTGCGGAATAATGGCAGTGCTGAACACCAGCAGCATCACATAGGCAAACACAAAGATGGAAAGCGGATAAGCCGTTTTCTTCAAAAGACGGGATAGCAGATTCCGTTCAAAGTCATACAGCTGCAGGGAGCTGTCGATAGCCCGGCTCAGGGAGGTGATTTTCAGGAAGAAGGAAAGATGCTCAAAAAAGCGCCCTGTTCCCTGTGTTATCAAAATTTCCTCGATGCTGTGTCCCAGCTCCAGTTCTTCTCTGATTTTTGTGGTATCCTTGCCCAGCAGCTGTAAAGCCTCCAGATAGGGATAGCCGTTCTGCAGCAGATCATGCAGATAGCGCCATTCCTCATTGCGCATATGGAAGGTCGATGACGGCTTCCTCCTGTGCAACAATTCCTTTTGAAACAGCAAGCTGAATCTCCTGAAAAATATCACGATGCTGCTGAGGCAGCTGTTCCTCACAGAAGTAAGCATCCAGCTCATTTTGTTCCAGTATTTCATAAATACACACCCTTTCCTGCGTTCCCTTTTTCTTGTACAGACGCTGTGCACAAACAGCACTCAGTGTATGATACAGTTCCTCCCTGCGCAAGCCGAATTCAAGCAGACGCTTGATTGCCTCACTGCAGCATTTGGCATGAATCGTTGTAAATATCAGATGTCCGCTTAATGCGCATCGAAGCAGCATACGTGCCGTGGATGGATCACGTATTTCTCCAATCATGATGACATCCGGATCATGACGCAAAAGCTCCTTGATTCCTTCCTCATAGGTAAAGCCGCCTGCCTCATTGATCTGCAGCTGCAAATAGCTGTCATCAAAGATTTCAATAGGGTCCTCCAGCGATACGACATGCAGTCTGTTCTCTTGAGCGATCCGCTTCAATATCGCGTGCAGGGTTGTCGTTTTCCCGCTGCCGGTGGGACCGCTCAATACGATGAGTCCGCTTCTTGTTTTCGTCCAGTTCAGAAAGCTGGCTGTCTGCTTGCTGTCTAAGCTCAGATCGTCCAGTGATATTTCTTTGTGGTTGTTCAGCACGCGCAGTACCGCTGTCTGTTTTTCAAGCGTCGGCAGCAGGGAGAAGCGAAAATACAGAAGCTCCTGACGAAACTCATACTGAAAATTTCCGCTTTGCGGCTGCAGAGTGTTTCCTAAATCCAGATTACTGATGTACTTCAGATAACAGAACAAACCTTCATCAAATGCAGCGTTCTGAACAGTTTCCAGACCATTCCATCCGCGTACCTGTACATGCAGCCTGTGCTGCATCAATGTAAAATGTACATCGGTAGCCCGCTTGCGTTCCACCATGTGCAGCAGCTGTTCAAATTTTTCCTTCATACTCTCACCTTCTTTCTATTTACATACTTCTATACGTTTCAAAATGGCAAAACTCCTAAATTATTCTCAAAAAAGGTAAAAAAAAACGAGAATTATCCCGTTTTCTTAAAAATGTATCATTTTAAATTCTTTTTCATGGTTTTAACCGCCGTCATATAGCCATGCTTTTCATAAAGCCTCTGAGCACTCCGGTTTTCCTGCAATACGTTTAGCTCCACATATTCCAGATGCCGTTCTCTGGCCCAGTGCTCCACCTCCTGCAGCAGGCGGTTACCGATACCAAGACCTCTGGCTTCCCGGCTGACCACCAGATCCATCAGCGTGGCATATGCATGCGGAATCACAAAGGAATCCGCCGGTGTCAGCTGCTTCATCACCAGTGCCAAACCAAAAATACAGGAATTTTCCACAGCCAGCAGGATGTCGCAATCCTCCAGCCGGATCATCGTTTTTAAAAACTCCTCATCCTGCATGCCCCGACAATAGCTGAAGGGCTGCAGTCTTGCCATGTCTGCATATAGAACCTCATACAGCCTCAGAATTTCCCGTATGTGAGACTGCGTCGCCGTAATGATTGTCATAATCAGAACTGCAGATATGGGTTATAGCGAAATTCCATATCCAGCGTCGTATCCGGTCCGTGCCCCGGGTACACCTTCAGCTTTGAAGGCAGTGTTTCCCGTATCATCCGAAGCGTCTGCATCATTTTGGTATTGCTGCCGGTCGGTAAGTCCGTACGTCCGATGCTCCCCTGAAAGATGACATCTCCACAGATCAGATTATCATCCCACAGCAGCATGGTACTTCCCTCACTGTGTCCGGGGGCGTCGATTGCCTGAAGCGTAAAGGCACCGATGCTGTTTTTACCCGGCTTCAGCTTTGTTACCGGACTGTTCACAACAACAGGAGCCTGATAGGAGAAGTTCAGCATCGGGTCCTGCAGCATCGCCATATCCAGCTCATTGATATAAACAGGACAGTGATATTTATTAACAAGCGCATCCACACCGGCAATATGATCAAAGTGTCCATGTGTCAGCACAATCGCATCCACAACACCATTTTGTGAATCAATCGTTTCCTGCAGCTTGTGAGATTTGCTTCCGGGATCAACAATCAGTACATGATTCTCTTCCCACAACAGGTAGGTATTTACCTGCACCATACCCAAAACAAAAGTATCCATCTTTTTCATGTCAGTCACCGAATAAAAAAGACCGTAGTCGGCCCTTCTTATTTTTTCTCCTTATGTAAAGTTTTCTTGTTACAACGTGGGCAATATTTCTGAATTTGCATACGTTCTGGATTTTTACGTTTATTACGTGTCCCGATGTAGTTTTCTTCGCCACATTCTGAACATTTGAACGTGATTCTATCTCTCATGTTGTCCCTCCTCGTACTTGCTTGAAAATTATATCATACTCTTTACAAAAAAGCTAATACTTTTTGAAAAACTCTTTTAAAACTTCCGGCATGATATTGTAGGCGCACAGGTTTCCGGCAACGCTTTGATCATTTGTTGCAGATTCCGGTACGGAACAGGCAAATGCCACCTTGGCTTCCTTATCATATGGGGCATAGCCGACAAGAGAAGCGTTGGTATAATCTCCTACCTCGGCAGTACCGGTTTTTGCAGCTACCTGTACATCCAATGCCTTGATAGGGTCGATTGCATGCTCTCCTGCAACCACCTCGCGAAAGCCCATCCGGATCGTTTCCAAATCCTCCTTGCTTCCCGGCAAAGCTGACAACACCTGTGTTTTATTTTCATATACTGTATAATCTGTATTTACTTCCGTTGCTGTATTAACCAGCTTCGGCTGTACCTTTTTACCGCCATTGGCGATGGTTGCCGCATACTGCACAAGCTGAATCGGCGTATAGTTATCATACTGCCCGATGGAATAATCTAGTAATAATCCAGGATTCATAGTATTCCCTGTAAAGCCTTGTGCTTCATTTGGGACATCCAATCCTGTTTTTGTACCAAGACCAAACATGGAATAATAATTCCGCATCAGCTTGAAGGTTTTCTGCGCCATTTCATTTGTGATGCCCAGTGGCTGATTATATACATAATTACCGCCAGCTAATTTTATAACAGACTTAAACATATAAACGTTACTGGATACCGCTAATGCACGAATCGAATTCACCGTACCATATGTGTTGAACGATCGCTTAAATGGTGTTCCCGCTATTTTCATTTCTTCATCCTGCTCGGTACTGTAGCGTGTCTGAATTCCCTGATCCAGCATCATATACACCGTAGCGCCCTTTACAACGGAACCGGACGCAAAGGCATCCAAATACGCACCACTGGAATAGTTCTGAATTTTCCCATCCTCATCCAGATATTTACCGCTCATCGCATAAATTTCACCGGTCTGAGGATTCATGAGGACAACGATCGCTTTCTTGAATTTTTCACGACCTGCTGTGCCTGCATACTTCTTTAATGTATCCTCCAGAATGTCATCAACCTTCTTCTGCAGCTCCACATCGATGGTAAGATGCAAATCATAACCATTCTTGCCGCTGCTTGTTTCATTCATAATGGCTGTACCATCGGAATCATACGATATCTCACTGACTCTCGGTGTGCCGCTCAGTAAATCCTCATACTGCTTTTCCAGACCGCTTTGCCCGACACGATCCGTCAGCGAATACCCCATCGCTTCGTAATAGGAGCGCAGCTCGGAGGGTACACCCTGCTTGGAGGTCGTAATACTTCCCAGCACATCACGCAGCGTATCCTTATATGGATATTCCCGCTTCCAGGAGCCTAGATTCACATCAAAGCCCCGGTATTTGTCTTTATTTTCCATCAGCTTTGCGACACTATCACTGTCCACATCCTCCAGAATCACCTTATTCTGATTGTTGGGCAGCTTGCGCATAGACAGGTATACAGAAAAAGCATCCTTTATATCATCATCCGCCAGCTCATCCACCATTTTCATCGTGATCCGGCTTCTGATTTTCTTTTCCTGTTCCTCTGCTGTCAGTGTTTCCTTCTCCTGTTCAGACAACAGGTTCTTCCCGGAGTCCTTATTTCCTTTTTCATCCTTATGTAAAAACATATACAAATCCTGATAATCCGAATTTGTCATGCCCTTGTGATCCACCTTAAAATCCTTGGCAAAGGTCTGTGCCAGCGTCCACTGCTCCTCACTTGTTGTATCCTTGGGAGGAAAGTAGACAATATTATGAGAGGAAACGGTCTTTGCAATGACCTTTCCGTTTCGATCCACCATCTCCCCGCGCGCCGTACTGTCCGTCTGCTTTTGCGATGAGTAATTTTCCAGCTTCGCTGCATAGTCCTCCTGATTTCTTATCTGCAGGAAAACCAGCCGTACAGAAACAACGGCAAAAATCAGACAAATGATAATACCGAAAATAAAGATGCGCCTGTTTACGATTTTAAAATAATCGTTCTGCGTCTTCAGAACATCAGAGCTTCTGCTTAATTTTTTTTGATCAAGATCTCGAAAAGGATTTCGTATCATGCGCACACCTCCTGCCCATTAGTATACCATAAACAAAATAGTGATTCCATACATTTGAAAATTTGTAAGATTTTCGTAATGGGGCAGCGGATTGCTTTTCGCAAGCGACTTCTGCTATAATGAAGACATGAGGTGAAACGACATGAAAAGAACGGAAACAAGAAGTATTCAGGTACGAGATATAACGATCGGCGGACAGAACAAAGTAGTTATTCAGTCCATGTGCAATACACGAACAAGTGACATAGAGGCCACCGTGGCACAGATTTTACAGCTGGAGCAGGTTGGCTGTGAGCTGGTGCGCATGGCGATTATAGATGAAGCGGATGCAGCTGCCATCACCGAAATCAGGAAGCGTACACATATCCCGCTTGTTGCGGATATCCATTATGACTATCGACTGGCCATCGCTGCGGTAAAGGCCGGCATTGATAAGATACGTCTGAATCCGGGAAATATCGGCAGCAAAGAAAATGTGAAGGCGGTTGTGGCGGTATGCAAGGAATACCATATACCGATTCGCATCGGCATTAACAGCGGTTCTCTGGAAAAGGACATTCATGAAAAGTATGGCAGACCTACCGCTGAGGGCATGATGGAAAGCGCACAGCGCCATGTGCAGATTCTGGAGGAGCTGGACTTCCATGACATCTGCCTGTCTTTTAAATCCAGTGATCCACTGCTTTGTATCGATGCCTACCGCATGGCATCCACAGCCTTCCCCTATCCGCTGCATCTGGGTGTAACGGAAGCGGGCACCTTCATCGGCAGTGCAATCAAAAGCAGCATGGCACTGGGAACATTATTAAACGAGGGTATCGGTGATACGATTCGCATCAGTGTCAACGGGGATCCGGTGAATGAAATAACAATCGTCAAGCAGCTGTTAAAATGCTGCGGTTTATTGAAAAACACGCCGAATTTGATTGCCTGCCCGACCTGTGGCAGAACAGCGTGGGATATGCAGCCGGTTGTAAATGAAATGGAAGCCTTTCTGCAGACCATAAACTGTGATGTAAATGTGGCGATTATGGGCTGTGCAGTAAATGGACCCGGAGAGGCGAAGCATGCGGATATCGCAATTGCCGGCGGCCGCAACGAGGGCTTGCTCATCAAAAAGGGAGAGATTATTGAAAAGCTGCCGCAGGAACAGATGGTGGCACGGCTGAAGGAAGAGATTCTGGCATTTGAAAAAGAACTCAGCTGATATAAACCCACGGCATCAGTTCATGGCAATATCAGTCTATACACCCCTTGCTTAGAAAAGTAAAAGAATTCACTGCTACCAATCATAACGGTAACACTGAATTCTTTTTTATGCATCCTAAAACATATAATACAACATTTTCATTTCCTTTCGCAAAGAGAAACTTCCTTTTATGATATGTATATTTGAAAGGAATGTAGCCTGAAAGTGTATTGAAAAGATGTACCTTTGCTATTGGGGTTTGTCCTATTCCTTTGCATTCTTGAACGGCCAATCAATTACTGATAACAGCCCATTTCAATGCGGACATTTTTTCTTTGTATATCCTGATTGCTTGCAACACTCAAATCACAGCCCAGAAACACGAAGCCGCTGCGCAGGTAGCATTGTATGGCAGGTTCATTACAGGATTGCGTTTCCAGCAGGACGCAGCGGATATCGCGCTGCATTGCCAGCTGTCTGGCATGCTCCAGCAAACGGGTAGCGCAGCCTCTTCCCCGATAGGCTGGCTCTATAAACAGATTGGTGATCCGCAATCTCTGTGTCCAATTCTCCATGCAGATTTCTAAAAGACCGGCAATCTGTCCATCCACACATACGCCATACAGCTCCGGCTGCTTTAGCCATTCACTGCCCCAAACATCATCAAAGCCGCAGGACAGCGGTTTTGGTAAAGCCGTGCGCTGAAACATTACGCCAAAGCAAGCTGCGTCCTGACTGACGACTGCTTCATAAACATACGATGTCGTGTATTGAACCTTTATGGCTTTGCCACAATATGCGGCAATATCCAGTTCACATATTTCCATATCAGATGTCTCCCTTGATTTTCTCCATAATCTGTTCATCAAACACACCGCTTCTCAGCATGGCGATTTCCTGACGGTATGGCGGATGATCCTCAACATACGGAGTTTCCAAGATCTTTACAACATCCTTTACACGTTCATTATGTACAATGGCATTCAGCTTTTCAAAACCGATTTCACCAAAGCCGATATTCGCATGCCGGTCCTTACGTGCTCCCTGTACATTTTTGGAATCATTGATATGCATACAGGCCAGACGTTCCAGACCGATAACAGCATCAAATTCATCCAGCACCTTGTCAAAGTCGGACAGATCATAGCCGGCATCATGAATATGACAGGTATCCAGACAGACACGCAGACGATCACCGTATTTTGCATGATCCATCAGATAACGGATATGCGCAAAGCTATAACCGATTTCACTGCCCTTGCCGGCCATTGTTTCAATGGAAATCTGAACATCCTGTACATCCTGCATTGCCAGATCCAGACCCTCAACGATTTTCTTGAGACCTTCTTCTTCTCCGGCCTTCACATGACTTCCGGGATGCAGCACCAGAACCGTTGCATGCAGCGCCTGTACGCGAGCTATTTCCTTTTGTAAAAACTCCACGCCCAGCGCAAAGGTCTCTTCCCGTACACAGTTTGCCAGATTGATGATATAGGGCGCATGCACAATCATACTGCCTTCGTCAATCCCATGCTCCTTCATCAGGCTGTGTGCTTCCTCTATTTTCAGTTCCTGCATTGCTTTGCGTCGTGTATTCTGCGGTGCACCGGTATACAGCATAAACGCATTGGCGCCATAGCTGATTGCTTCTTTTACCGATCCCAGCACATAATCCGGCGCAGACATGGAAACATGACAGCCCAGCTTCATTCCTGTCCACCCCGTTTCTCCATGACCCTTTGCTTTGCACGTTCCTTTTTCTGCCGCTGAATATCCTCCTGAATCATTTGGCGGCGTGCCTTACGCTTCAGCTTTTCCACTTCCTGCTTCCGTTTCACCTTATAGCCCGGCTTCACCTTTTTCTTCTTTTTGGAAACGATTTTGGAAATTTCCTTTTCCAGCGGATCATCCTTTTTGACCTTTTTGCGATGCAGCGGCTCCAGCTCACTCCAGGTGCCGTTTTTCAGATTGCGATGCTTGAAGCCGACTCCCTTAACCTCCAGGGAGCGGATCATGGCATCATCCTGCTTTTTATACAGGGCATAGCAGATACCGTCCCGACCGGCACGTCCGGTACGTCCGCTTCGATGAATATAGTAATCCAGCTCCTTTGGAAATCCCAATGAAATCACATGGGAAATCCCTTCAATATCAATACCGCGCGCAGCGATATCCGTCGCTACCACATAGGATTTCTGTATATTTACCAAATCCTTCATCGCCTTTGTTCGCTCTCGCGGTGTCAAATCCCCGTGCAGCTCGATAATACCGTATCCGGCATCCCGCATCATCCCGGCAACACTTGCGGCCTGCGTTCTCGTGTTAGCGAAAATCAGACATACATATGGTGTAAAGGTCGCTAACAGCTCCATCAGCTTTTCTTCATAGCTCTTTTCCTGACACGGTATCAGCACATGCTCGATTTTCGGATGAAAATCACTCTGCTCCTGAATATGCACCGTACTTGGATTATCCATATATTTCTTTAAAAACTGCTGCAATGCAACCGGTATCGTTGCTGAAAAGCTCATCATCTGTAAATTCTTTTTCATTTTTCCGGCAATGGCATCCACATCCTCCAGAAAGCCAAACTCCAGTGTCATATCCGCTTCATCGACAACCATGATATCAGCGGTATCCACACGCAGGGTCTGTTCCTGTAAAAACAGGTCCTTGATACGTCCCGGTGTTCCCACGACGATATGCGGCTGTACCTTCAGCTGTTCGTTCATTCTGGATTTTTCCATACCGCCGGTAATCAGACGGATGCGAAGCTTCGGGTCTGCTTCACTCATTTTTTCACAGCGATTATAAATCTGTAAGGCAAGCTCTCTGGTCGGTGCCGTTATAACTGCCTGAATCACAGACAGACTGCTGTCCACCCTCTCCATAATCGGAATCAGAAAGGAATGTGTTTTTCCGGTACCCGTATCGGAAATACCAATGATGTTTCTTCCCTTGCATGCCAGCGGGATCACCGCCTGCTGAATCGGTGTAGGCTCTTTGAAGCCTTCCAGGTTTATAAATGTTTTCGTGGTCTCACGAAAGTTGTAATCCGTATATTTGCTCATAAATACCTCCTTATACAAATAAGCAGCTTCTTTATTATACAGGAAATCTGAAAGTTGTAAAACAATTTCTTTTTTCTGTAATACGTGCGCTCTTTTTCTATTACCTTGCATATCGTATACGTTTATTATGGCATAATCTGCGGCAAAATTCTATGCATGTGCCGGGCTTTTCCTGTATAATGATATCTGAGGTGAAGTACATGGAAGTTATAAAGGTCGTACCGCGTGGATATTGCAAGGGAGTTATCAATGCCATTCTTATCGCAAAGAAAACAGCACAGGAGCATCCGGATACCCCGATTTATGTTCTGGGAATGCTGGTGCATAACTCCTATGTTATGCAGGCACTGAAGGAATTGCATATTTATCCCGTTGATGATAAAAATAAAACCCGACTGGAGCTGCTAGATGAAATTGAAGAAGGAATCGTCATCTTTACCGCACACGGTATTTCCCCTGCAGTAAAGGAAAAGGCACTTCGGAAGGGACTTCAATGTGTTGATGCAAGCTGTCCGGATGTGGTCAAAACACAGGATATCGTTATGGAGCAGCTGAAAAACGGCTGTGATGTCCTGTATATCGGAAAGCCGCGTCATCCGGAGGCAGAGGCCGTTTTATCGCTCAGTGAGAAAGTGCATCTGATCAGTACGCAACAGGATCTGGATACCCTGCCTCCTTTGGCACAGGTGTTTGTCACCAACCAGACAACCATGTCTATTTTTGATATTGAAGCACTGTTTGAGGCAATACGTGAACGGTATCCGAAGGCTGTCTTCTGTGAGGAAATCTGCAACGCAACCCGTATACGCCAGCAGGCAGTTGCCGATTTGAAAGACAAGCAAATCGATGTATTGTATGTGGTTGGTGACAGGTATTCCAACAACTCCAACCGGCTTGCGCAGATTGCCCGTGATCAGGGCATTCATCAGGTATATCTGATTGATGATGTCAATGATATTCAGGATGAGCAGCTATGCAATGCAGGACGTGTGGCGGTAACCTCAGGAGCTAGCACGCCAACGTATCTGACAGCACAGGTTATCGCATATCTGGAGGATTATGCGCCGGGGAAATGCAAGCCGCAGATAAGACTGTCTGAAATATTGTCATAAAACATAGCAGGATAGGAAAGTAAATAGCACGAAAAAAGGTAGACGATGGCGGACGTCTGCCTTTTTCCTTCTTGTTTTACATACAGGAAAGCCGTGCCTGTTGTTTGATTATAAAGCTGCCTTCCCATTATCGCACGCATATGCAGTAGCCTAACCATTCACATTACACAGGTAAGGATTTCCCCTTCAGACCTGCCGCTATCTGCTTTTTTGGAAGTAAACAGCAAGCGTATCCTTCAGCTCATGGTACCAAAGCTGCAGCGGGTGTGTCAGAATATGAACCCGCATCATGTCCTCGAATGTGGATTGATCAACCAGCATGGCATCGATGGTCTCCTTTTCCTGCAGCTGCAGCTTATCCAGCTCTACCGGATACTGCAACAGATAATGATCGTAAATCCCCTGCCCCTTTACCTTGGTATGCAATTTTTGCAGCTGCTCCACTCTGCAGGAGATACCGGTCTCCTCATACAGCTCCCGTTTTGCCCCCTCCTGCGAGGTTTCTCCATGTAATACAGAGCCGCCTGTAACCTCCCATAGCAAACCGCCGGGCTTGCAGGCATCCCGCTTTGTCAACAGCAGTCTGCCGTCATAGGTGAATGTCCAAATGAAGACAACGATATGATAACAGCCTTCCGGTATTGGCTTGCCCCGCATCTGCAGCTTATTCATAGGCTGCCGCTGTGCATCATACAGATCCCAAAGTTCCATGTACTCACTTCTTTCCAGTGAATATTATATCAGAAATTCCCGCATTCGAACAATCCCTATTCCTAACAGCTTTCATGCCTGCTGTGTATAGCCTGCGATTCCTATAGCTCTTATAGACGTACCAAAAAAGGAACCGGTGTTTAGTCCAGCTCCTTCAGCTTCTTTTCAATTGTTTTGATTTTCTCAACAGCAGCTGCATATCCGTCATGATGCGGCTGTGTGTGCTGTATGATTATTTTCTGCTTTTCCAGAATATACGTCCAATACTCTTTAAATAGTGGATGCCGATCAAGATACACACCGAATAGATACTGGTCTTCCCGCATATCAGATGGCTCCTTATGTACGGAGAGCATCTGATAATAGTGATGATCCTTTACGAGCTGCTCCGCATCGATTGTAAACCCGTTTTGATGCAGCCAGCGGCGCATATCCTCGACATGTGTATTGCATTGCAGAATTATCTGCTTATAATGTTTCAGCTGCTTATCACCTTTCATAAGAATCCTGCAAATGGTGTCATATCCCATACCGGCAATAACGACAACCTCCACATCATCCTCCAGACCCTGCAGACCGTCACACAGCTTTGTGGTGATGGAATTCTGCAGACCGTATTGTCTGATGGCTTCCTGTGCCCGTGACAGCGGACCCTTTCGTACATCACACGCATACACGTGTGCACATTTTCCCGACTGTATAAGGGCGATAGGCAGCAAGCCGTGATCACAGCCAATATCCGCAGCAACGCTACAGGGCTGTACCATATCAAAAATCGTATGTAATCGTGTACTCAGCTTCATTATGGCTTATCGACGAAATCCTTTAGACGCTTGGAGCGTGTAGGATGCTTCAGCTTACGCAGTGCCTTTGCCTCAATCTGACGGATTCGTTCACGGGTAACGTTGAATTCCTTTCCAACCTCCTCCAGTGTACGGGTTCTGCCATCATATAAACCGAAACGCAGGCGCAATACCTTTTCCTCACGTTCGGTCAGACCCTGCAGCACCGTATTGATTTCATCCTTCAGCAGCTGATTGTTGGCATATTCATCCGGTGACAGAGCTTCCTTGTCCTCGATGAAATCACCCAGATGAGAATCGTCCTCCTCACCGATCGGTGTTTCCAGAGATACCGGTTCCAGTGCGATTTTCTGAATTTCACGCACCTTTTCCGGAGAGATGTTTTCCATTTTTGCTGCGATTTCCTCTGCAGATGGATCCCTTCCAAGATCCTGCACCAGCTGACGCTGAATACGTGTCAGCTTGTTGATTGTTTCCACCATATGTACCGGAATACGAATCGTTCTTGCCTGATCTGCGATGGCACGTGTGATTGCCTGACGAATCCACCATGTCGCGTAGGTTGAAAACTTAAAGCCCTTGGTATAATCGAATTTCTCAACCGCCTTAACCAGACCCATGTTTCCTTCCTGAATCAGGTCCAGAAACAGCATACCGCGGCCAACATATTTCTTCGCAATGGATACAACCAGACGCAGGTTGGCAGAAATCAGCTTTTTCTTTGCCTCTTCATCACCTGCCTGAATGCGCCGCGCAATTTCTGGCTCCTCTTTCGGATCCAGAAGCTCAACGCGTCCGATTTCCTTTAAATACATTTTTACCGGATCATTGATTTTTGTGTGGGAAGAGTTGGCAAAGGACTGCTCCAGATTTTCGATATCGGCAGCCAGCGTATCCTCTTCATCGGTATCGTCATCCAGAAAATCAATATCATCGTCATCCTCGGTTGCGACCAAAGCGTCATCATCCATCAGATCGACATCATCGTCTTCATTTTTTACTTCAATATCATTGTCGGAAAACCACTGGAACAGATCATCAAAATCTGTATCTGTCATTGCCAGATGCTCCACGGCATCCATAACATCCTTCTGATAGAGGACATCATTCTGTTTGTATTCATCCAGGAATTCCTGCTTGATATCTTCCAGTGTCTTGTATTCCTGCAAAACAGCTTTTTTCTTGGTGTTCTTCATATCCTTACTTCCTTCCCGCGCTGCGCCATTCCTCACGCTCTTTGATCAGCTGATTTTTCTCCACGGCGAGCTTAGCCTTTTCCATGGGATCATTCACAGATCGTATTTTTTTATTCAACAGCTGTATCTTATCATCCAGAAAGCAGGATTTTTCCTTGGCGATTGCTTCCTGCAGTACAGCCATATCCACATCCTCTCGGGCAAGCTCCCAGTTTGCGATTTCCAGAAGAAGTGCCTTCACGTCCTCCTCCCGAATCACATCCAGCAGCTCAGCGACAGCGAGGGTGGTGTGTGTTCGATAATAATCAATGATGTACATCGCAAGCTTGTTGCCGGTATCATCCTTTAGAAATCCCAGCTCCTCCTTGAACAGATTGCTTGCAGCAATTCCATTCAGCATCTGAGAGAGGATTTCATGCTCGGCATGACTTCTTCCACTTTTCGGAAAGGTCAAAAAGCTCTGCCGCGGGGGCTGCGGCTGATGAATCGCCCTGCGTTCCTCTTTGGGCTGCTCCACCTGCATATCAAATTCAGTCAGCTCCCGCAAACGAATGAAATAGCTCTGTTTCTCAAAATCATCCTGCAGTGCCTGAATTTCCAAAGCCATTTCCTGCGCGAATTCCTTTTTCTGAGAGTAGTTGTCCAGATTATACCGCCCAAGCAGGTATTCAAAGAGGAAATCAATCCAGGATATCGTCTTATCAAGCAGTGCGCGAAGCTCATCCTTCCCGTATACATCAATGACTTCATCCGGATCCAGACCGTACTTATTGTCTACGATTTCAAAGGGCAGCTGTGCCTCTCTGGCCATTTTGCCGAATTTGTAGGTGGCGTTGCGACCGGCCTTATCTCCGTCATAGCAGACGACGATCGGTACATGCAGGAGCTGCAAAAGGCGCAGCTGTTCCTTGGTCATTGCCGTTCCCAGCGTAGCCACTGCATTGTGCAGCTCCACCTTTTCCAGAGCAAGCACATCCATGGCGCCTTCCACCAGATAGGCTTTTTTTGCTTTTCTGGCCTCCGGCTTGGCTCTATGATAGTTGAAAATCAGATTTCCTTTTTTGTAGATATCCGTTTCCGTAGTGTTGATATACTTTGCTTCTTCATTTTCCGCAACCCGCCGGGCTGTAAAGCCGACCGGTTCTCCGAATTCATCATGAATCGGAATCATGATACGATGCGAAAACACATCCTTCATTCCGAGGGAGGTAACACGTACAAGACCTGCGGACACAAGATCATCATCCGCATGCTTTTTGGCATGCAGGAAGCGATACAGGGCGTCATCCATCGGATTGTAGCCGATTTCAAAGCGCTTGATAATTTCTTCCGTAATATTGCGTCTCATCAGATATTCCTTGACGTTTTTCGCATCCAGCGTATCCAGCTGATAATGGGTGAATTCAATAGCCTCCCGGCATGCCTTATGCAGTGCCTGCAGGTGCGGATCCTTTATCCGGGGGGTGACATCAAGAGTATGCTCCAAAGTCACACCGGCATACTCTGCAACCTTGTAAACCGCCTCGATAAAGGATATTTTTTCATAATTCCGTACAAACGTGAATACATTGCCGCCTGCTCCGCACACAAAGCATTTGTAAATCTGTTTATCGGCAGCTATGGACATTGACGGATCATGATCGTCATGAAACGGGCAGACGCATTTATAGCTCTTTCCCTTTCTTGTCAGCGGCACATAGCGTCCAATCACATCTACGATATCAGCTTTTGCACGAATCTGGCTGATTTCCTGTTCACTCAAGCGTGCCAAGAACATCACTCCCCGCTGTTTTACAGCTTAATTCGCTCTTCGATATACGCGCTTAGATCCTTCAGGCTCACGCGCTCCTGTTCCATGCTGTCACGGTGGCGTACGGTTACGCAGTTGTCATTCTCTGTTTCAAAATCCACAGTGATACAGAACGGTGTACCAACGGCATCCTGACGACGGTATCGTTTTCCGATGCTTCCCGCCTCATCATAATCGCAGTTTCCCACTGGTGCAATCAGCTGGAACACCTCCATCGCCTTGTCGCTCAGCTTTTTGGAAAGCGGCATGACACAGGCCTTGATCGGAGCCAGGAACGGATGCAGATGCATGACGATACGGGTATCGTTTTCCAGCTCTTCCTCATCATAGGCATCGCACATGAATGCCAGCATCAGTCGTTCAACACCGACGGCCGGTTCTACGCAATAAGCCAGATATTTTTCATTCGTTGCAGGATCCAGATATTCCAGCGATTTCTTACTTGCTTCCTGATGCTGCTTCAAATCATAATCGGTTCGGTCCGCAATTCCCCACAGCTCACCCCAACCAATCTGGGAATGGAAATTATACTCGATATCGCAGGTCCCCTTTGAATAGAAAGCCAGCTCCTCTGCTGTATGATCACGAAAGCGCAGATGATCGCTGTTAATACCCAGATTCGTCAAAAAGCTCATACAGTAATCCTTATAATACTGGTACCATTCCATATCCGTTCCCGGCTGACAGAAGAACTCCAGCTCCATCTGTTCAAATTCTCTGGTACGGAAAATAAAGTTTCCCGGTGTAATTTCATTACGGAAGCTCTTACCGATCTGTCCGATACCAAATGGCAGCTTCTTGCGCATGGAGCGCTGTACGTTTTTAAAATTGACAAACATCCCCTGTGCCGTTTCCGGGCGCAGATAGATAGCACTCTTCGCATCCTCTACGACACCCTGAAAGGTTTTAAACATCAGATTAAACTGACGGATATCCGTAAAATTATGCGCTCCGCATTTTGGACATTTCAGCTGATGCTCTTCTATATAGTCCATCATTGCTTCATTGCTCCAGCCCTCAACGCTAACCTCACCGTTTGTAGCGTCCTCAATCAGCTGATCGGCACGAAATCTGGATTTACACTCCTTGCAGTCCATCAATGGATCGGAGAATCCGCCGACATGACCGCTGGCAACCCATACTGCCGGATTCATCAGGATCGCAGACTGTATACCTGTATTATATGGAGATTCCTGAATGAATTTACGCCACCAGGCTTTTTTTATATTTTCCTTCAGTTCGACTCCCAAAGGACCGAAATCCCACGTATTGGACAAACCGCCGTAGATTTCAGATCCCTGAAACACAAAACCACTGTTTTTCGCATGGGCTACTACAGTATCAAATAATTTCTCGTTGTTCATGTTTATGCCCCTTTCAAAAAAAATTCACCCGCCGGTGATGCTCATGAAACTATGAAAATAGTTACAAGAATACACTATAATATAACACTTTTTTAAAGGAAATGTCAACGTGTTTTCCCCAATTAGAATAACAAAGTAAAAAAATAAAAAGAAGAATCCCTTTCCAATTGAAATTCTTCCCTGTACAGTAATGGCAGCGTCATAAAAGCACCGGCGTTTATCTTCTTTTCGTTTGATGCAGGCCGCTTTGCCCGTTGTCCATCTACAGACAGTATGTGCGTAAAAATACCGGTACAATAATCAAAAAAAGCAGCCCTATAGAGAATTTCCTTATAGGATTGCTTTTCATTTACATTCAGCAGGCATTTCGCATCCCATACAACTGACAGTGGTTTTTCACAGCCTATACGCTGGTACAGCAGCTGCAGGCAACGCATGCAGCTTACATGTGCCCCTCCATAGCGAACAGGGTTCGAAGAAAACGCACACTTTTCAGCGCTATGCCGCCATAATCTTCAAAAAAGCCATACAGCTCTTCAAAGTTTTCACTGCTGAACGGTTCCAGTCTCTCAATCAGCTCATAATGCTCCAGCTCTGCCTTGCAGAGAAGACGAAAGGTTTTCAAATCCCTGCGCGGTATGACATGATCGCCATATCGCAGACAGCTTTTGCAAATAAAGCCGCCATCTCTTCGCGACACTGCCTGAATATGCTGCGTGCTCTGACAGCGGACACAGCCATCCACAAACGGTTCAATTCCATGCATGCGATTCATAACAGCTTGAAACAGACAAAGTATCTGCAGCGGATGCTTTGCATCCTGTAAAATATCCAGACTTTGCTTCAGCAGGATGTATACATTTTCCTCAAAGCCACTGCGGTATATGCATTCACAGAAGTAGGAGGCAATGCTCTGCTTTACAAGATCCTCCCGAATTTTGCGATAACTGTTTATAATTTCTGCCCGGCGTAGAGACTGTATCGAGGCAGTCTGCTGATAATTCAGCTGCAGACGTGCCAGTGTAAACAGTTGTACGGCAGGAGCATTCTTACTTGTGACCTTACGAACTCCACGGGCGCTCAGACTGAGCAGGGAGCCATCCTCACACAATACCTTCAACAGGGCATCATGTTCCCGATACTCCTTCACATCCACCAGGATTCCGCACACTTCCTCCTGCATTATTTCCCTTCTTCCAGCTCCAGATAACCCAGCTGATGCAGCTTGCTGCTGCGATTGCGCCAGTTCTTCTCGACACGCACATACAGCTCCAGCTCCACCTTTTTACCGAATTTTTCCTTCAGCTCCTTCTGGGCCGCAAGACGGATGCCGCGAATCATCGCTCCCTGCTTTCCAATCAGTATACTCTTTTGCGAGGAGCGCTCCACGACGATGAGAGCCGACAGCTCCATGCGGGTATCGCTTTCTTCCTTTTTTTCCACGATGACCGCAACAGAATGCGGGACCTCTTCATTTGTTTTATACAATACCTTTTCCCGGATGATTTCCGCAATCTGGAAATTTTCTCCATGGTCACTGATCATATCATCCGGAAAATACTTCACGCCCTCCTGCAGATACGACTTTGTCACCTCCAAAAGATGCTCCACATTTTCGCGTTTCAGCGCGGATACCGGAAAGATTTCCGCAAACTGCATGCGGTTCTGCCACTTACTCAGGGTCGTAAGCACCGCCTCCTTATCCAGCAGATCGATTTTATTAAGAATCAGAAATACCGGAATCTGTGCGCTTTTCATCTTTTCCAGAATGAATTCGTCTCCACTGCCAAAGGGCTGTGTGGCATCCACCATCCAGTAATTCACATCCGCCTCAGCAATCGCCGTATATGCATTGCGGTTCAGGGTACGCCCCAGCTCATGCTTCGGCTTATGAATTCCCGGTGTGTCCACAAAGACAAACTGCGCATCCTCCCGCGTCAATATCCCTGATATATTATTCCGTGTTGTCTGCGGCTTTGGCGTTGTAATGGCTACCTTTTCCTGCAGGATGGCATTTAGCAGGGTGCTTTTGCCTGCATTCGGACGGCCGATAATGGAAATAAATCCTGACTTAAAGCTCATAAAACATCCTCACTCGTGAAGGACATCGGTAAAAGCTCGGCGATGCTCGTTATTTTCTGCTCCTTCTTGTTGCTTAACACGATGGGAGTATCCTGCTGCAGCAGCTCCACCAGTACCTGCCGACAGGCACCACAGGGCGCCGCAAGCTTTGTTCCGTCACTCACAATGGCAATCGCTACGATATCCTCCCTGCGATAGCCCATGGAATAAGCGGCAAATATCGCACTTCGCTCGGCACAATTCGTCAGACCGAAGGAAGCATTCTCTATATTAGCCCCCGGAATCAGCGTTCCATCCTTAGTTTTCACACAAGCTCCCACATGATAGCGGGAGTATGGTGCATATGCATGCTGCATGGCAGCAAACGCCGCATCCAGCAGCTCCTGATATTGTTCATTCACATTCATAAAAACAGCTTTCCTCCTATGATTACGATTCCAACAGCTGCCGCCGCCAGCGACATCACCAGCACAGCTGCAGCTGCGTAATCCTTTGCTTTTTTCGCTCCCTCACTGTATTGCGGCGACACCATGTCCACAATCGTTTCCAGAGCGGAATTGATATATTCCAGTGCAATCACAGCACCAATGACGATCAGAATGACACACCATTCCATCGCCTCCAGCCCCAGACAAGCACAGACCGCAAGCACAGCCATTCCCAGAACTGCCTGCAGCACAATGCTACGGTCATGCAGCAGCCCATGCATAAGACCGGCAAATGCATACCGGAATTTATTTCCGTATTTTTTTAGGAACGATATCATCCAGTATCACATCCTGCAGCTGAAACATTACAGCCTCATCCTCCGGTGTCATGTGGTCGTATCCCAGCAGGTGCAAAAGCCCATGCGTAAACAGAAAGCAGACCTCTCTTCGCAAGCTGTGACCGTAATCCGCCGCCTGCGCTGAAATCGCTTCTATGTTGATGAATATATCACCGAGCTCTTCCTCCCCCTCCATGACCTCATATGCATCCTCGCTGTCCTTCATGGCAAAGCTGATGACATCAGTCGGCCGGTCGATACCGCGATAATCCCTGTTCATTTCATGAATCATCTGGGGTGTCACGAAGATTACGGAGGCACTCCTGAGCCCTTCCAGCTTTAAAACCTGCTGTGTCTTTTCACTGATCGTTCTGAAATCGGAGGCATAGCGCGACCAGCGCCGTTCTCCGCTCTGATTAAATACACTGATTTCCATAAGCCACCTCGATTCTTAACCGTATATCCCCATATGCAACCTTACATAGCGTCACCGCTTTCTAGGTTTTGTATCCTATACAGGCATATACCCTATTATAACACGAGCGGCGTGCAAATGAATAGCAGAAAAAGATTGTCACAACACGAGCTGTACGCCATATCGGATCAAAAGGGCTTTTCTGACGTGAAATTGTAAAAACGCCTTTCTATTTATATACAGAATGTAAAAATTCTGTTAAAATTACCTTGCTACCATGTAATTTTAGAGTTTTTTTGGGAGGAATCTTATGTTACATATTGCAGCTTCCGCCATGACACCGGCAGATATCAGCTGGGACTTCATCATTGGAGGTCTGGCGCTCTTTTTGTTCGGAATACAGTTCATGGGAGATGGTCTGAAAAGCATCGCGGGAGAAAAATTAAGAGAGTATATCGACCGTTACACCAACAAGCCCTGGAAGGGAATCCTTGTGGGTAGTATCATTACCGTATTTATTCAGTCAAGCAGTGCCACCAGTGCCATTGCCATCGGCTTTGTACGTGCCGGATTGATGAGTCTGGAGCAATCCATCGGCATCATCATCGGAGCGAACATCGGTACGACCGTAACCGCATTTCTAATCGGATTAAAGGTAGAGGCACTGGCCTTGTATTTCGTATTCCTGGGGGTTTTGATCACCCTGTTTGCCAAGCGGAAGAAACAGACCTATATGGGACAGATCGTTCTGGGCTTCGGTCTGCTGTTCTTCGGTCTGCGGCTGATGGGAGACGAGCTGAGCAAGCTGGGACAGATGGATTTCTTTACGACACTGGCAACGACTATGCAGAATCAGCCGATTCTCGGCTTTATCAGCGGTACCCTGATGACCGCCGTCGTGCAGTCCAGCTCTGCGGTTGTCGGCATCATACAGAAAATCTATGATTCCGGAGCCATGACGCTGACAGCTGCCCTGCCGTTTGTCTTTGGATCCAATATCGGCACAACGGTAACCGCCGTGTTTGCATCCATCGGCGGCAGTACCTCGGCCAAACGAGCCGCGGCCGTCAACGTTCTGTTCAACACCATCGGTTCTGTGATTTTCATGTTCCTGTTGACACCGTATGTTGATTTTATCGCTTTTTTATCAGACAAGTACAGCATCTCACCAATGATGCAGATTGCAATTGCTCACATTTTGCGAACCATTGTCATATCCATCCTCGCTTATCCTTGTATCAATCTGATGGTCAGTGTCATCAAGAAGATCATACCGGGTGAGGAGGAACGCATCGAAGTCGATCTGGAGGGGTTGGATCCAAAGCTGGCTGCATCTCTGCCTGCCGGAGCCCTCGGCGTATCCAAGCAGGTAACGGTAAAAATGGGAGAGCTTGCTTCCGATTGTATCCGTGCGAGTCAGGAGTATTTCAATAAGAAAAGCGGTAAATACCGGGGTATGTCCAGTCAGTACGAGGATGCTATCAATTCTCTGGATTCCAAGATTACCGAATACCTGATGACGATTGCCCACAACAGTCTGAGCGAGCACGATACAGATGAATTCATCAACAATCTGCAGATTATCAAGAACATCGAACGGGTTGGCGATTTAACGATGAATCTGAATGAATTTTATGAGCTGACCTACGAAGACAAGGGAGCCTTCACAGACGAGGCTGTTGGGGATGTCAATGAAATGTATGAAACCGTTCTGGAAATGAATGAGATTGCATTGAATTATTTCTCTACCCGCGAAGAACATTATATTCAGATGATCAATGATAAAGAGAATTATCTGGACCTGGTGGAAGAAAAAGCCAGACAGCGTCACTTCAAGCGTATGGCCGGAGAGGTCTGCGGAAGCGGTGTTGCTGCCAGTATCTTTGTGGATATTCTCGGTACGCTGGAGCGTATCGGTGACCATATCTGGAATATCGTGAAGGAAGGAAACGAGGAAGCTATGACACTGGACCTTCGCCCAAACGAAACGGATGATTAACATGCAAAAGCCCTGCCGGTGTGCAGAGCTTTTTTTGTGCAGCTGTCGAATCATGGAAACATGGTGAAGATGCTTTTTTTGTGAACACAGCACATTGGGTGATGGGACACTTTTTTCCCAAAGCGTTTGATCCCTCACCACCCACATTATCCTTTCCAGAAATCACAAAGGGCCGCACCAAAGAACGCAAATGCCTAGCTTGCCCTAAGTTGTTTGAACAGCTTTTTTACGCAAATCGGAGCATCTATCCGAAGTCGTAATGCTGTCCCTTTATCATATAAATGATATGCTCGCAGATATTCTTTGTATGATCCCCTGCCCGCTCAATGTTACGCAGCATGGAGGATATTTCAAAGATGTGCTCCACCAGATAGCTGGAATCATCATGACGGATTTTCTCTTTCAGCTCCTTATACAGAACATTGATTTCCTTATCCTTTTCCGGGATTTCAAAGGCTGTATCGATATCCCGGCTCTCATAACAGGTCATCGTTTCCTGCAGCATGGCGATAAAGCCCTTTTCCATGGCCTGTGCATAATCGAGAATAGAGGCATCCATATCATCGTGCTTGATTAGAAAAATGGAAATGTTTTTTGCATAATCGCCGATACGCTCCAGCTCGGAAGCGATTTTGATGTCAGCCACCACCTTGCGAAGATCACTGGCAACCGGGGACAGCAGCGCCAAAGAGCGTACTGCCTGATCGTTGATTTCCTCCTCCAGATGATTGATAATATCATCCGACTGTACGATTTCCAGCTCGATTTCCTTATTGGGGGAATTTAAGGCCTGTACAACCTTTTCATGCATACGGACAACCTTCTGTCCCATTTTCAGCACGTTTTCCTCCATGGTATCCAGCTCTTTATCAATTTTGATCATAGGTTCCTCCTTCTATCCAAATCTTCCTGTTATATAATCCTCGGTACGCTTGTCACATGGCTGCTGGAATATCCTGCTCGTCTTATTGAATTCCACAACCTCACCAAGCAGAAAGAAGGCGGTGTAGTCACTTACACGTGATGCCTGCTGCATGGAATGCGTAACGATAACAATCGTATAATCCTTTTTTAATTCCTCCATCAGATCCTCTATCTTATTCGTCGCGATCGGATCCAAGGCACTGGTCGGCTCATCCATCAGGATTACCTCCGGCTCCATGGCGATTGCACGCGCGATACACAAGCGCTGCTGCTGCCCGCCGGATAAACCGAATGCAGAATCATTCAGCCGATCCTTGACCTCCTCCCACAGGGCCGCTTTCCTTAAGGACTGCTCAACGATGGCATCCAGTGTCTTGCGGTTCTTGATTCCCTGACACTTCGGTCCGTAGGTGATATTGTCATAGATTGACATCGGAAACGGATTCGGCTTTTGAAACACCATCCCCACCTGCGTGCGCAAATCCACAACATTCATTTCAGAGCCATAGGCATCCACCCCATTCAGCTCGATCGTTCCATCGATACGGCAGCCCTCAATCAGATCATTCATGCGGTTCAGGCAGCGCAGAAAGGTAGACTTCCCGCAGCCGCTCGGTCCAATGAGTGCGGTTATTTTATTCTGCTCGATATCCATGCCGATATCCTTCAGGGCATGCTTTTCTCCATAAAACAGATTCAGGTGCTCCACATGGAACACAGGTTCCTTCTTCATATACGAATTCCTCCTCTAATACCAGGATTTATTGAGCTTTTTACTCAGCAGCTTCACACAGATATTTAAAATCAGTACGAACACCAGAATCACAATGGAGATCGCACTGGCCAGTTCAAAATTGGGCTGCTCACTGCTCATGATGTTATAAATATGCACGGCAAGGCTGGTTCCCTGCGACATAAGGGTCGGCGTGTCATTGACATAGGTACCCATGGTATAGATCAATGCCGCGCTTTCTCCAATCACACGTCCGATGCTCAGCAATACGCCGGTTAAAATTCCCGGGACCGCACAGGGCAGCACAACCTTGAAAATCGTCTGTGACTGATTGGCACCTACAGATAATGATGCATCCCGCAAAGACTGCGGTACAACGATCAGCGCTTCCTCAGTGGAACGGATGATGGTAGGAAGCAGAATGATGGACATGGTGAAGCTGCCCAGCAGGATATTGGTCGTCGTTGCCCCAAACAGCTGCGTAATCGGAAACAGTACAGCAACCCCCATCAAACCGAAGATGATGCTTGGTACGCCCGTCAGCATTTCAATGGCGCTGCGAATCAATGATGTCAGCCTGTTCGGCTTTGCATATTCATGCAGATAAATGGCAGATGCAATTCCCAGTGGAAGTGAAATCAGCAGCGAAATCAATATCAGATACAGGGTGGATATAATCGAGCCGCGAATACCGCCGCCCGGTGTTTTGTAATACACCTTGGTAATGCTTTGTGCGGAGCTGTCCAGTGCCTGTGCCACCTCAGCTGCATTCTGCGACATGATGTTGCCCGCAATCATCGTCGCTCCGCTTTTGGTCCGATAGCCGAGGTTTTCCACCTGAAAGCCAACCTCCGTAGATAGGGAAACATCCTTATCCTTAATGCTTTCATCCTTCAGATAATGGAAGGGAGATGCCTCATCAATGTATTCAACCAGAACGATAGCATCGCCGTTTTGATCCTTGGTATCCACGAAGCCGATTCCCCATTTCGAGGAGAAGGACGCTTCCTCACTCAAGGATGACGGCCGTTCAAAGCTGCCGGGATGATTTTTCGTTGTTTCCACACTGGTCAGATAATTCTTAGACCAGTAATTCCCCTTCAGAAGATCAATGCCCAGAGATGAAAAGCCCTTGGAAAAGATGAAGACAAAAATTGCAATCAGCACGAATACACTTAGTCCGCTGGAAAGGTAGGTTACCCCGTTGCACAAGCCATCAAACAACCGGCGCTTCCTTTTCTGATGGGAGGGTGTCTGTATCATTTCATATTCCCCACTTTCTTCTTCATCAGATTCAAGAGCAGATTGGACAGCAGAATGACTGCCATCAGCACCAGACCTGCCGAGAATCGTATGTCATAATCCAGTCCGGTCGTTTCCTTTAAGCCGGCTAGCATGGTTGTTGTCAGTGTCCTTGTCGTATCAAACACATTAACGGTCGGTCCAAACATTTTGTTTCCCGCTACCATGGCAACAGCTGTAGCTTCTCCGAAGGCTCTGCCGATGCCCAATATCGCTCCGGCAAAGATTCCGGATTTGGCACTTGTCAGAATAACCTTGAAATTCGTCTGTGTCCGCGTGGCGCCAAGTGCAAGACTGCCAAGCTCCACTTCTCTGTCTACAGAGCGGATTGCCGTGATTGACAGGGATGTAATCGTTGGAAATATCATAATCGCCAGCAACAGAATCACTGCCAGCAAAGAGCTTCCTCCAGCCGTCACAAAGCCAAGGGAGGATGCAAGCGAGCTGACCAGCACGGTAATCGTACCGGATGCAAATACACCATATACAACAGAAGGTATACTGGCAAGCAGCTCCACTACCGTCGTCATGACCTCTGCGACATGCTTGGGTGCTATTTTTGCAATAAACAATGCCGTCAGTACAGACAGAGGAAAGGAAATCACCAGTGCGCCGAATGCCGAAACCAGCGTATTGATAACTATAAAGCCAACACCATAGATTCCCTGATCCTTACGCCACATCATTCCGGTCAGAAAGGAGACAATATCCTGCTGCCCATAGGAATAGCCGCTCAAAAAGGGAGAAATCCCCTTGACACTGATGAAGATAATGATGATGACAATCGCACTGGACGACAGCAATGCCGCCAGAAGAAAGATTGCCTTCATCCTTTGATCCTTTTTCAGCTTTTTTCGATTTTTCTCTGTACTGATGCTATCTCGTACATAACTTTTCATTCTTCACCAATCCTTATCATCATAAGACAGCCTGGAAATCCAGGCTGTCTTGCAAGTCACGTTTTTAGCTTCTTTTCTTTATTTGATGTCTTCCCATTTCAGCGTTTCACCTGTGAAGATGCTCTTCAACTGTGCCTGTGTCAAGGATGTAACATCTGTATTTTCCTTATTTACAACTGCGACTACCGCATCGATGCAGTACTGTCCGCTTTCCATAGCTTTGGAAATATCCTCGGAGCCATCCTCCTTGAAAGCACGGGAAGCAAAGCCGATATCCCCTTTGTTCGGACCGTCTTTTTCTTTTCCAAGCACTCTTGGTACTGCATCTCCGCTTCCGGACTGATTCATAGTGAATTTGAAGTTTCCTGCCATTGGAGAGAACGCCTCCAGAGAAGCCTTCACCGTTTTTTCTACGGATGTTGACCCGCAGGTCGTAATGGTGATTGCGGAATTATCCTTACCTAATACAGCTTCATATTTTTTGGAAAGCTCATCCCAAGGCTTTGCCTTGCTTTCATCAACTTCCCCGCCGTTTTTCTTAACGATCGCCATACCTTCTGTAGAGTTCTGCATGAAGTCCAGGAATGCCTGCACCAGCTGTTCCTTGTCATCACTTCCATAATCACCTGCTGCCCTTGTTACATACATAAACGGGCGCTGCAGCTTGTAGCTTCCATCCAGTACGCTTTCACTGCTCGCTGTGACCCCTTCATACTGCAGAGCGCTGACACCGTTTTTCTCGAAATCGGTGGACAGGGATGTATACCCGATACCGTTTTTATCGGCTCCTACCTTGGCTGCCATATCGTCATTGCTGGATACCTCGATAGCATTCTTTGTCAGACTTCCTTCAAAGTCCACTCCCTTTTCGAATGCCTCTCTGGTTCCGCTTGATGAATCTCGCGTATATACTTTGATATCACCGCTGACACCTGCTGTTTTTCCTTCATCGCTGGATCCGCAGGCTGCCAGTGAGAATGTCATCAGGCAGGCTACGGTAGCCGTCATAGTTTTTTTCCACATGTTCATTTTTCATATTCCTCCTTGAATACGGTTCTATCATACGACACCTATGTTAACGGATAATGAAGAGATTGTTAAGCAATCGTTAAAATGTAAAAATGTTTTATATCCGGTGCCATCCAAACCGGTAGTATAATGTGCTATACTTATGACAAGAGATAAAAAGGGGTGGCGATTATGAATAAATTGTTACGAGGCTTTTTCACAGCTTTGGCAGCCGTTTTTCTTTGCAGCGGCTGCAAGGGGATACCTCCGGAAAACGAGGCCATGAGTAAGGCGTTGCAGGACAGGGATGTAACATACAGTATTGTTGCACTGGATGACAAATGCTTCTATCTAAGCCTGGAGAATCAGGATCTGATATTCGATTATCTTATGGAAACCGACAAAAACAAAGAAGGCGGAAGCTATTACACAATGGAAATCACCACAAAGAAAACGGATGCCATGAGCTTTCAGTGGGTACAGGCAGCTGCCTATCAAAATAACACGCTGAAGAAAATTAAAAACGGAGATTATGATGTTATGATGGATGATGCCATCCATGCTTTTGATTCTAAGAAAATATGCACAGGAGCTGCCCTGCAGGAGGCAAGGACCTATGAGGCAGAAATACGAAAGCGGCTGGCTGCATATGGCATTACACCGCAGGATGCCTTCTCCTACGGGCGCAGCTACCTGAAAAACAATCAGGACACAGCACTTGTCAATCTGGATATTATGACCCGCTTCAAAAATATCATGCCCACGAATAGCAGCCGCTAAACAAATACGTAAAAACAGATACTGCCGGAATTACACCTACAGTATCTGTTTTCATTTCATTTCTATGATATCGACTTACCCGCCTGCCTTTTCAGATCTTCCGCAATACAGCCTTGAACTGCTGCAGCGGCTGTTCACCTCTTCTTTTCCAAGCGGTGATATCCGAAATTTCAATCTCCATCTAACAGCTTCCTATTAAAACGAACATCGAACATCAAAGCCCGAGAATACAACCGCCTGCTTCAGGAGCGCAGCCCTTTTCTGTCATGCAGTATAGTGACTCGTAAAAAAGCGTCAGAATACACTATTCTCCATTTGCATTTTACAGTATATCGCGCTATGATATTAAACAGTTGGCTGTAAGCACAGCAAGATTGGAGTAGAGCTATGACAGTAAAGGAAATTTTTAAGAAAGCAGTGATTGCCGGCGCCGATCCGTTATCCATAACAGAGCTTGGCTTTGCCTATCTTAATGATATCGGCACCTGGAATATCAATATCAATTCACAGAACACCGGCTGCAAGAATAAAACGATCACCGTAGAGCAGCTGTTGGATATCTTCGAACATCACTGTACCTGCTTTCGCACGCAGAATGAATGCTTTGAGGATAAACGTAAGGAAATGATCCAGCTTTTAAAGGAACACGATCCACAGGCAACCATAGATTTCAATTAAGAGAAGCATTGTTTCATTCACCGCAACCCACCGGTTTGAAACAATGCTTTTTATGTATGTTATCCCCGCAATAGCTCAATCAGCAGTGCTTCACTTTCATAGATATCGCTGCGACTGTCAAGAAGAAAGGCATTCATCCCCTCCGGTTCGCACATCTCCCACATGACCACTTCAACAAAATGGTTATGCGCCTTTAACAGTCCATCATATGCATCCCACACACTCTTTCTTATGAACGGCTTGTTCAATCTCAATAACGACTGACAATCCGTTAGACGTTCTTTAAGCGTATCGATCATCTGCGAAGTCATCATCATGTCATTATCCAGATAATCATCACAGATTTGATATACCGACCGATACATATCGTAGCGATTCCACAGGTCTTTGAGAAGCTCCCGCTCCTGTATTTGTACATACTCCATCTCTTCAACTGCCTGCCCCTTCCGGCTTACCATCCACTGGTAAAAGGCAAAAAGCATCCCGGCACTACCAATCACCGGAGCAGCTGTTTTGAGAAATCGCCTTGTGCTGTGTGTCAATTCCATACTACTACCTCCTTACGATTTCCCCATTTTTTCTTCCCACCTGTATCTTACTATGTATAGAATGCAAATTTTGTGATATTTTGTCGAACACGCCTTGATATATGAGAAATTTAACAAAATTTGTCATATAGTGTTATCATTTTAGCAATACATATCGCTCAGCTTTATAGTTTACATTTCAACAATTAACAAAGGTATCGCCCTTTTTTTATGTCATCCACAAAGAAATCATAGCATATTTTTCAGCAATTGCGGGAGAAAATCAACAAATTGCGGATAGTAAGCCTTAAACTTTTAACATGCGGTGTTTTCTTCTCACAGTATCCTTATTGCACAGATACAGTATGTTGCTTTCAAATATAAAAAAGACACTGATCACAGTGTCCACGATTTTCATATGGTATCGCGTACGGGATACCATATATATAGTTAATGTATCAAAACAATAGCAATAACAGTTAATATCAGCAATATAGATTTTCAATTAGCAATGTTGTGTTTTATTGGTTACACCAAATTTACACCAAATTTATACTAATTTAAGGAGAGTAAAGAATATGAAAAAAAAGAGGCGCAGAGTAAAAGGATCAGGTTCAGTGTCATATCTAGGAGAAGGGCGTAGGAAACCCTATGTAGCGACTTATGAAAAAAAGTGTATTGGAACATTCCAGTTTGCTGAAGAAGCTGAACTTGCACTTTTAAAACATCAATTAGAAATATCTAAATCCTACCCAACATTTTTAGGTGAAGTAGATTTCCTTAAAACAGAATATGCAAGATTTTTGTTTGAATTCCAGAAGAAAGGTACTCTTGATATGCTTGTTAATAATCTTAAGGACATTGACTTTTACAATAATCTTTTCAAAGACAGAATGATTTTAATGGGAAACACTTTATTGAATATTGATACAAAGCAAGAGTTAATTTTGTCAGATATTCCATCATTTTCTGAAATTTGGGAAATAGAATTTGAACGATTATCCAGAGTTAATTCTGACAGTTGGAAAAGATCAATGTCTGCTGCATTTAAAAGCCTTAAGTCTTTACATGATTTACCTGTAAATCAAATAAAAACTAATGAGTTTCAAAATGCATTCGATATAAGAAGTAAAAAAAGATATTGCGGTAAAAGTACACTTAATAATATGCTTCATGTTTGCCGTTTAATCATAAAGTACGCAATAAAAATGGATTATATAGAAAAGGACTATACACAATTCATCAATACAGTTCCAACTTCAGAGCCAAGAAACAAAAGAAAACCTTTTACAGTTGAAGAAATCAAAACACTAATTGCTGATGAAACTGATATAGCTAAAAAAATTTTAATTTATATATTCACAGGAGCACGACCTATCGAATTAATAACAATGAAGCGATGTGATATACATTTAGATGAAAATTATATGATAGGTGGAGTTAAAACAAAAGCTGGAAAAATGCGAATTATCCCTATTCATTCATATATTAAACAATATATTGAATATTTCAATGACCGATATCGTTATACATACTTTTTTTCTGAATCATATACAGAAATGGATTATATAAAGTATAACAAAAAATTTAAGGAATGCATGATCCGATTAAAATTAGACCATACAGAGCCGTATGATACACGATATACATTTTCAACATTAGCCAAAGTTTACCATGTAGATACAGCCGCTCACAAAAAGATAATGGGACATGTATGTAACGATATTACAGATGATATATATACCCACGAGCCATTAGAATATCTATTACATGAAATTGAAAAAATCAAAATATAGAAAAAGAGGAGCAGATTTCCTCTTTTTCTATTTCAAAAAATTGCATCATCAAATTCTATTCCTAGTAAACTACATAATAAATAATATTGTTCAACTGTGAAGTCCATACGCCTTTCATGAAATATGTACAGCAATAATGGCATCCCTAACCCCTTTGCTAAATCTGATATACTAATCCCCTTGATCTTTCTATTTAATTTAACGATATTCATGTGATATTATCCTTTCTTTGTAATTATTTACCAACATGTTGTACCTTTATTATATACCTTTTATAATTACTTTTGGGTCGCTATAGACAAGTTGACGGTCTACGAACAGTTAATTTTTCAAGGGGTATTGACATGCAAAAAAGCCTTTATTTATCGCAACCATCACACAAAATTCACATAAAATTAGAAACCCGGTTTTTTGCAATCAACTATTCTTAGGTAAGTATATACTTTTGCGAAGAAAAAAAGAGGCATTTTACCTCTTTTTGCTATCAAAAATGTATAAAGTGCATGTAAAATCCACTCCCAAGATATAAATAAGATTGTGGATATGGCAATCTCTATAAATATTCAAAATTTTATTTTCCAATATTTTCCTATTTTGCAGGTATATTTTTCCATTTTCCACTTTTGCAGTGCATTTTCTGGTCATATCTATCGCTTTTATCTGTTTTTCAGTTTTATAGCCTAATAATCGAGCTGAATTTATATCCATATTTTTCCAAAAAAAGAAAATAATAACAATTTCCTTACCATTTACTTCTTTCAGAAAATCATCCGTTAACATTTAATATATTCATGCAGTAGACTCTTGCTAACTTTAGCAGTACCTCTGCCATGCCCTCGTTCTCTATGTATTCATTCAGCGATATTAGATCATCATAATCATTTTCTATATCCATCATTTCAATCAAAAGCTGTATTACTTCCCCGTTATCTAGTTCTGTGGTGTCCTTTATTTCTTCTAGCATTATCACACGTACTGCTGTAGTGGTTGGATGCTTACCCTCGTATTCTCGAAAATATAAAATATCACCATCTAAGAAAGCATCTAATAGAAATCTAAATTCTAATTCATTGCCATCATTCCAGATAATTGCTTGATCTGTGTGCTGCGCTGCGTAGATGCTATTTTTTTCGATCATGCTTTCAATCACATCCGGTACTAATTCAACTGTGTTTTTTATAACCTCCTTCGTCTCTTTAATTGTGGCTCCCCCATGCCCCAAAATTACTATGCTATGACTTGACAGTATACTCCAAGCTTTCTTCCTGCTTAATCTTCTCATGTACAATTCCTCCTTGCAGGATAATATTGTAATATATTTCACGCAAAAAAAGGTCTGGTAAATAATGGTAATACATTACCTATTGTATCTATAAAAAATAGTGGTATCATCATAAACAATGAGGTGATAGTATGCAGCGTATGTATAAGAAATATATCGAGGTAGAAATGCTTGTTGATAAGATGGCCGAAATCACTCCCCTGGCGTTGATATGGGATGGGGAGCGTTATGAGGTGGACAAGATCATACGCCATAAACCACAATGCCATAGCCAAAACTGCGGCGGCGGTGGCCAAATGTTTGTGGTGCAGATTGGCGGCGCAACAAGGACTATATATTATGAGTATATGGGTCCCGGTAAATTCAGGTGGTTTATCGAGAGCTTAAGACCATAAAAAAAGACTCCTGCACATAGACAGGAGCCGGCAGCAATAGGAAGATATGATACGGACTTGGGGGAGAGTAAGATATCTGTGCTGCTGTGTATATTATCTCACATAAAAATTTAAAAAAGTAAATAAATCATCAAATACGGGATTTCTTGTAAAAAAACCCCGTACTTTTTTATTACTTAGTCAACAGTCTTACAATGTCCATGATAGCCAGTAACGCTTTTTCATTCAGCATTTCTAGGCGTTCAATGATATACTGTATCATTTCTTCTCTTTTCATGCGATACCCCTCCGTTTATATAGGCTCTCCCCATCCACCTATATAAAATAATAAAAGACCACCCGTAGGTGGTCAATACCGCAAGTTAGATACTGCCCAGATATCATCCTTAGTGTGTGGCGCGATATAACTATAAAGACCAATATGCATAATTAAATTTATTATTTTCATAGTAATAAA